>Ga0207118_1016_pt1 | contig 49235 bp, 44 predicted proteins | sample Alteio_BWMinHeat_42_FD_153507 | JGI IMG/M metagenome (GOLD analysis project Ga0207118, IMG submission 153507) | Enriched cells from forest soil in Barre Woods Harvard Forest LTER site, Petersham, Massachusetts, United States -... | ecosystem: Environmental > Terrestrial > Soil > Temperate forest >...
GGAGAACGCAAAAAACAGCGGGCAACTAGAGGGCTGGAATCAGATACTCGATAAAGTTGCCGCAGTTGTTGCGGGGCTAGCGCAGGCGAAATAAGAAGTTGAAGTTTTGATGATCGTAATGCGCGAGCCAACTTGCCAACTTCTCAATGTAAAGTCAATCGAATCATGGGTTTATGGAGCGGGCCATGGGAATCGAACCCACGTCCGAACCTTGGTAAGCAAGAAACAAAAATCGGACCTATGTTATGAAAAGCGGTGCCGGCACGCGTGGCCTTCGGCGACCGTCGAGCACGGCGAGCACAAGGAGCGGCTCTTGGTCGGGTGCGTAGGCTATAAGATAATTGCGTACCGTCTGAAAACGCACTGGTCCTGAGGTGAGATCTCTGCGTTGGTGTCCTTGATGGGGAAAAGGGACGAGCCTGCGAATGGCGTCTAAAATGCCCTCACGGACACGCTTGGCGGCAAGAGGACTGTCTCCGGCAATAAATTGCCAGATGCCGGTTATGTCCGACGCAGCTCCAGGGTGCAGCTCAAAACCCCGTTCGGCATTCATTTGGGATTGCGCTGTTTGAGCAGTTCATTCTCACGCTGGCGCAGGCTGTCAAAGAAAGCCTCGCCGTCGATAGGCTTCACTCGACCGCTCTTAGTGTCATCGTAGCGGCCATCAAGCATTTCGTGGACTTCTGCCACTTCGGTCAGATACCCAGCCAGGGCATCTTCCACGAGGTCGTCGGTAGCGCGGCCACTCTTGGAGGCGAGCTCCGTCAGACGCGACTCTGTCTCAGGCTTAATGTGCACTTCCATGACTGTCAGGTTGAGAGAGGCTTGCCTAGCTGGGGCGCAGCGGCGCTGCGTCCCTACGAGCTCAGGCGCCAGAATGCGGAGCGGAGTCCGACGTTGTTCAATTCGGCCTGGGCTTGTTGCGGCGAGAAGGGACGCCAACTGGGCGAAAGGCGGTCGCCGTACCAAGCTTTGGCCAGACGCAAACCTTGCTGAAGTGAGAAGACAGCCCCGCGCCGAAGCCTCCAGATGCGGCACCAGCGGGCGACGTGCTCTTCCGACCGGAAGAGCAGCATGGTCTTTCAGGTGAAGACGATGTTCTCGTACCAGCGGGATGCTGGCACAGCGAAATGAATGACGCCTTTCGTTCCGAGGAGACCTCCTTTGTGGACAATAAGCTCCATGGCGGAGTCGCAGCAGGCACACGCGGTGGTGACGCGAGCGTCGCGGCGAAGCATTATGGGAATCGCGAGGGCGTCCCAGACGCACGATGCCCACCAGGAGCGCTCGGCGGACTGCACGTGGAAGGCGGTGGGCACAGCCCAGAAGGGAGCGGCGCGAAGAACTTCCGACGTGTTTTGCTGGAGCACCAGAATGTGCAGATCTGCGAGACGCTGCAGAGCGGAGCGCACGGTCTTTTGGGAACGCGACAGCGCCGCGGTGAGTTCGCCGATTTTCGGGACGTGGCCGCGGGTGACAATGAAATGGTAGAGGGCGTGACGAAAAGCGGCGTCCGCTTCGGTGTAGGTGAGTTTTTTAGCCACGGGCAAACTCCTTTCGTTTAGATGGCTCAAATAATTTCAGAGTCTTCCTGGTAGAGGCAAGGGATTACCAACGCGCGAAATCTCCGGCATTCTCGGTCACAGTGTGGCCCCAGCCTGCGCGGCTTCCAACGCGATCAGTAGATCGCGAAATTGGCGGACGAAATCCATTTGCCCGTAGGCACTCCGCACGGGGCACAGCAGAATGCCGGCATCAATCCATGCAGCATGGGCGCTTCGACAGCCAATTGTATATGGCAAAGAGCGGAATCAATTCCTGAGTAGCGTGAAAGACGGCGGTTCGATAACGGGAGTTCAGGCCGAACCCCAATAGCTGAGCCTGGCTCTACCCTTCGGGAGATAGGTACTGAAAGAGGTCACGTTGTAATGATCGCGAGCTGGCGACGTCTTCTATCCAAGGAATAAACTTGAGTGCCAAGGGGACATGGGGAGGTCCATTGGATGATCCTGCCTGAGACCGTACTCCAAGACGTGCGTTACGGAGTCCGTATGCTCTTCCGCAACGCTGGGTTCACCGCCGTCTCCGTTCTAGCGCTTGCGCTCGGTATCGGGGTCAATACGGGCACCTTCACCGCATACAAAGCACTCGTGGGCCGATCTCTCGAGGCGCGCGATCCCGGCAGGATGGTCAACCTCGCACTGATCCTCCAGTCGGGTGCCAATTCTTTCTTGTTTAGCTATCCGGACTATGAAGCGTATCGGGATCACGTGCACACGTGCAGCGGCCTCATCGCGTGGTCCAACGATCAACTGACTCTCTCGGACGCGGGCGGCATCATCAGCGAACGCACCGCCGCGGCTGGCACTCTGTTCGGAAGACTGGGGCTGCTGCCTCCGGCCGCCAACAATGCTGAGTTCGCCGGCACCTTCATGGTTTCGGAAAACTACTTCTCGGTTCTCGGAGTATCACCCTTCCGCGGCCGCACCTTCGAATCCATCACTTCTTCCGAGCTGGCGGCTTCGCCTTCCGTGCTCATCAGCGAGAACTATTGGCAAAGGCGATTTGCCGGTGATCCCGCGGTGCTAGGCAAAACCATCCGTCTAAATGGCGCGCCGTTTACCATCGTCGGAATTACGCCTCATGACTTCGTCGGCACCAGCGTGGCCGTGCCGGATTTCTGGCTTCCGCTCAGCCTTGAGCCGCTGGTCCATCCGGACTCCAGCCTGCTTCATGACCGCGAAAACCTGCACTTGCGGATGTTCGGTCGGCTCGCGCCCGGCATCGACATGCGCCAGGCGCAGGCGGAGATAACTCTGCTTATCTCTCACCTCCGCAGTCTGCATGATCCGAACTCGGAGTTGAGCAGACCCGCTACCGCTCTGCTCTCGCCGGGCTCCCCATTGCCCGGCAAGCTGCCTGGCGCAGTAAGGTTCACCGTTCTGCTCATCATGATTGCTGCGGGCCTGGTGCTGGTCATCGCCTGCGCCAATGTCGCCAGCCTTCAACTCGCGCGAGCTACAACCCGTCAAAGCGAACTGAGCATGCGCCTGTCGCTGGGGGCCAGCCGTGGGCGTCTTATACGGCAATTGCTGACGGAGAGCACGCTGCACGGCCTGCTCGCGGGCCTGATCGCGCTGCCTTGCACCTGGATGATTCTGAAGGCGGGAGCAATCATGTTTACGCAAGCCTTTCCCCTCGAGGTTGGCACGATTGTTCTGCACGTAACTCCGGACCTCGAAGTCTTTGGCTACGTCCTGGCAATTTCTGTATTCGCAGGTATCTTGTTCGGCCTCGCCCCGGCCCTTGAGAGCTCCCGGTCCGCACTCTTCTCCGCAATCAAGAGCAACATGGGAAGTTCACCGCTTCGCAGCCGCCGCCTTCGCGACCTCCTCATCGCTTCCCAGGTCGCCGTCTCGCTGGTGCTCATGATTGCCGGAAGCATGTTGATTCGCAGCTCGCTTCACGCCCTGGAGATGCCCACCGGCTACGACGGCAAACACGTCGTCGATCTCGACTTCCGGTTTCCCGAGGGGGCAAAATACAGCGCCGACCGCAAACTTGCCGTCATCCGCGAACTTCGCACTCGCGTCGGTGTTCTGCCCGGCGTGGCGGCCATCACCAGCGCTCGCGCGCCCGACGACAGCGCCGTTCGAGCAGCCGCCGTCTCGCTCAGCGGAGAAAAACCCTCCTCCAGGAACATGCAGGGCAACCTCTATTACACGTGGGTTCAACCAAACTACTTCCGAACTCTCGGCATTCCGCTGTTGCTCGGCAGCGGCTTTCAACCGCAGGCCGGCCATCCTGAGCGTTCGGTCATTGTGAGCGAATCGGCGTCGAGACAGCTCTGGCCCGGCCGAAACCCCATCGGTCGCAGCCTTCGTTTGGGCACGGACCGGCAATTTCACTCCGAGGGCGAACTCCTTCCCGACGGGCCAGCCTGGCAGGTCATCGGCGTGGCCGGCGACACGCGTGGCGTTCAGATGGACGGCAGCGACTCTGCCCAAGTCTATCTGCCAATCCCCGAGGACCGTCTTCAGGACTATCCAATCCTCGTCCGAACGGAGTCCGACCCGGTGCTAGTCACTCGTGCGATTGACTCCGTTGTTTCGTCCGTCGACCCTGACCTGGTGTCATCCACTTCCACTCTCGCGGAGATGCTTCGCCAGACGCCGCCTTTCCTGGGGTCCGCTCTTGCGGCCGCTGTTGCAACCACGGTGGGCCTGTTCGGGCTTCTGGTGGCCACGATGGGCATCTGGGGTACGGTCAGCTATATCGTCGTACTCCGAACGCGCGAAATCGGCATCCGCATGGCTGTGGGCGCCCAAAAACGCGACGTCCTCAGACTCATCCTGCGCGAAAGCACGCGCCCCGTACTGGTTGGATTGCTGGTCGGAATGTTCCTCGCTGTGGGAGCCTCTTATCTGCTGCGCGGTATCCTCTATGGGCTCAGCCTCGTCGATGGCGTCTCGTTCGTCGGCGTGTCCCTCGTGTTTTTGGCAATCACACTGCTTGCCGCTTACCCGCCATCCCGGCGAGCCATGCGCGTCGATCCCATAGTGGCGCTCAGATATGAATGAAACGCTCGTTGTCTGTGACGTGGTGATGTGCTTGTGGTCGAGCAGGTCCGGGACGGATTCAATGGCGAAAAAAGCATGACCACCTCAGCGCCATTTGCCTATATTCCTGCGCTCTCGTCTTTTCTTATCTTCATCGGGTCGTACCACATGGACCTGATCCTTACCTCAGAACAGTCTAAACCAAGGTTCTGTTCAGCTCTATCACTACACAGACCTGGCAGGATTTCTTGGCATCTTGCAGAACCACGATCTCTGGCTCACACATTCACAATATTCCAATGACGCTGAGTGGCGCCTCGATTTACGCCAGCACCTGGCAATGCAGTGCGGCCACAGTTTCGCGTGAGCCGCAAGATTCTGGTGCCCTGCTATAGCTTGCGCGACTTGATCGGGACCGCACTGCCGCGACTGCCTCGGTACCAGGTTTGCCTCGGCCCAAGCGTGCACAAACAGGTCAATTCCGAAAGCGTCAAGGCCATGGTGGAAGATACCGGATATACGGGAATATCTGTCACAGTCTCAAACACGTCATACCGCGCTTAGGGCTGACGCAAAAATATAAATACTGCAGAAGTCGGTCCTAGATCATTAAGATTTTGCTGTTCCGCGGCTTTTGACCAATGGCAACTGCGGTCGAAGCGAGCTGGCTCAGAGGTCCAGTTCGATGAAATTGCAAAAGATGACCGGCGTTTTAATCCTTGTGCTCCTGTATGCAGCGCTAAACGGCGCTCGACAGGTCACTCCTCCTATACCCCTTCAGGGATCTTCGGCTTCGGAAGGCCTCTTTACAAACCCGCTGCTGGAAACCGGACCCGACCCGTGGGTCGTTTGGTGGAAAGGCTTCTACTATTACTCCAATTCCTCGGGTACCAATCTGACGCTTAGGAAGACGCCAGACATCACAGACGTCCGGCATGCACAGAACAAAGCGGTCTGGATTCCTGAGCCAGGGCATCCCTGGTCGAACCATCTATGGGCGCCCGAACTCCATCGCTGGGGCAACATGTGGTACATCTACTTCGCTGCCGATGCTGGTGACAATGCGTCACATCGCATCTACGTCGTCGAGAATGACAATGATGATCCCATTGAGGGGACCTGGACCTTCAAGGGCAAGATCAGCGACTCGAGTGACAGGTGGGCAATCGACCCTACCACCTTTGAACTTCGTGGTCAGCACTACCTTGTCTGGTCCGGCTGGAAAGGGGATAACGACGGCGAGCAGAACCTGTACATCGCGCACATGAGCAATCCGTGGAGCATCGATTCGCCACGCACGTTGATTTCGCAGCCGACCTACCCGTGGGAAGTTCATGGCAACCTGCCTGGCAGGCACGTCAGTGTGAACGAGGGGCCCGAGTTCATTTCTCATGGCAACAAGATGTTTATCACGTTCTCGGCGTCCGGCTGCTGGACGGACTTCTACACGCTTGGCGTTCTCGAAGCGAGCATTGACGCCGATCCTCTCAACGCGAAGACCTGGACCAAGGTCAACCATCCATTCCTGAGTACCGATCCGAACTCTCCCGCCTTCGGGCCAGGTCACAACGGCTTCTTCAAATCGCCCGATGGTCGGGAAGACTGGATCATCTATCACGCGAATCCCGCACCTGGCGAGGGCTGCAAGAGCTTCCGCTCGCCGCGCATCCAGCGATTTACATGGGACGAGTTGGGCAGGCCGCACTTCGGCAGACCGGTTCCGTTGAACCAGCCGCTGACGAAACCGGCGCAGTAAAGGGAAGCCGAATGGTGCACTCTTTCGCGCCTTGTGAGTCCAGGGTCACACCACACATTGCGATGATAACGCTGGCGAGCAGTGTTACTCTCGAACTCGGCGGACCCCGGGGTAGAGAAACCCGTTCGGCAACCGTCGAAGAGTCGTATTCGTTCATTTTATTCAAACACCGCCAATTCCATCAGGTAGTCGGCCTTGCTTGCCGTATCCGGTTAACCTCTACAAAAATCTGGGAATGAAATCATCCGGTCTTGGCGTTCTTAGTTGCAGCGGGTTTCGCGAATCCGATCGCTTCACTGCCCCTAGGTGCGTTTCGAAAGTGAGACGCATCTCACTTTCGCGGCGCGATTACCGGCAAAATCGGCTCAGGTATCAATTCGCCTGATACACGTCATATGACCACCATTCGGGCGGGTGAGTTCACACGTCTCCGCGAACGGCGTTCTTATGCAGCCGCTTGGAAGCAGCGCGATGTGTGAGATTCGTTTCTGAGGCCTCCATTGATCCCAAGCCCCTGTCCCAAAACTGACAACCCCGCCTCCATCCGCTCATTTTACAAACTGGGGCGTCTCTCCTTTTGACCATGGATCATAGGTGACGCAGAGGTGAATGCGATCCCGGACCGTTGGGTGATCGAAGAACACAAACACGTCCACCGGATTTGGATTCGGCTCGACAAAAACCATTTCGCCAAACTTCTGAAAGGATCGCGCGCACGCCTGCCCTGCGTCGGGAAGAATTCCGTGCGTGACCTCCAGCCCATATACGTCAGCCTGATTCTCCATGTACCGGCTGAAGCAGTTCCCCGTTGCCGTAGCGAGTATGCCAAAAATGCTTACGATCAATAGTAGAGCGGGCAAAGACGCCCAGTCTTCGACGCCACGAATGTCCCAGCGGGCACCACGCCTCGCCAGCAACCAGCCGATGCTCCGTTTCCCCAGATAGAAGAGCACAAACAACGCGGCGGCGAGAAAGAAAAAGCCCTTCACGATGTGCCCTAGCACGTAGTGCCCCAACTCGTGGCCGAAATCGGCCAGCACTTCGTCATCGGTTTCCTGGGCCAGCGTCGTGTCCCAAATGATGATACGCTTCGAGGCGCCGAATCCGTTGACCGAAGCGTTTGTCGCGATGGTCTTATCGCTCGCTTTCATCCAAAACATGCGCTCGACAGGAATCCCTTGTCCCGCCCGGCCGCTGACTTCCTGCAACTTCGGGATCAGCTGCGGCGCTTTCGAGACGAGCGGTTCGTACTTGTTGAAAAGCGGATCGATGACATACGGCGACGCGAACATCATCAGTAACACAAGCGGCAGCGAGATGATCCAGAAATACAGCCACCAGCGCTGTGCGCTCCGGCGAACGATCGCATACAGCAGCCACACCAGCAGACTTCCGAAGAAGAAGGTCAGCAACAACGACTTTCCCCAATCGCCGAACCACGAGCCCCATGATTGGACAGAAATGCCGTAGCGCAGCAGAAGCCACCGCCGGAAGAGGTCCAGCGGTAATTGGAGCAGCGAGATCTCAAGAACCAGCAGCGGTGTGAAAATCAGTGCCTGAACAAATCGCCGCGAGGTGGCACGTTCCGCCCAATCGCGAAATTTCGCGGCCCATTTCGCCTGAAGAATCAACCAAAAAACAAAAATTCCGTAGAACGTTGAAATCACGCGAATCGCAAAGCGCGTTTGGTAGAGTCTGTGCGCCTTGCGATACAACTCCGGAGACAGCGTGTAAGCGCTGATTCGCTGAGGAGCGGCATGCCGTGGCGCCGTCGCAACATCCGCGGCTAGTTTGAGCGATGGAACAGGAGTCGGCGTCTGCGGGACAGTCGAGGCCAGAGGCAGTAGCGCGCCCAGGAGCGCGCTCGCCAAAATCCAGCGCAACCAGGAACTGTATCGGATGTCTCTTTTCATGGCGAACAGGACCAACTAATTCTGGAGCCGAGGGTCGGAGTCGAACCCACGACGTGCCAACTACGACGGCCCCCGGCCTCTCTAAACAAACGACTTAGCATGCCACGAAAGTGACCGTCGGCATCGTGCGTGACGAGAGGCTAGAAGGCGATCCGCTTGAACGCCGGTTTTCGGAAGAAACGGGCGTTCGCGACAACGCGCGGTTGGCGAGGAAGTCGTCACTTTCCTAAAAAGAGCTCGCCGCCAAGCCCGTGGATCGTCACACCAAATGGCCCCATCGGCTCTCCTCGCGAAGAAGGCATCGACAACCCCGAGGGAAATCCTGCCCCGCTCTCCTCCGAGGAGCCAACGCAGTGCTTAATTAATCTTCGCCACAATAAATGTAAGATCATCGAATTGAGGAGCATCACCCATCCAGCTTCGCAGCTCATCAGAAATGCGGGAAATAATTTGCTTTGTCGGTAGATGTGCGGTCTGGCCCAAGAGATTCTTGAGCCGCCCCTCACCGAACCCCTCTTGACTTGGGTTGACTGCATCCGTCACTCCATCGGTAAATGCGAGCATCACGTCTCCCGGCCGCAACTCAATCAGGTCCTCCTCATACTCGGAGCCAGGAAACATGCCGATGACGGTGCCACCGGTTCGGAGTTCTTCGATACGAGTGGGCGATGCGTCTTGGGGTAAACGCGACCCTGCGGACCGCACGAGGTAAGGCGGGTTGTGGCCGGCATTGACGTATCGAAGCTGTCGCCCCTGTGACTCGATCTGCGCATAAAAGAACGTCGCATAACTCTCGGACCGGGTGGATCGGTACAGAAAGCTGTTCATTTTCGCGGCCAGCTGAGCTGGCGAGATGCGTCTTTCGGAAGCAATGACCCGCAAAGAGGCTTGAACGACGGCCATGATCAGAGCGGCTGCGATCCCCTTGCCCGCCACATCCGCCAGTGCAATTCCGATCCCATCATCTTCAAGGTCTAAGAAATCGTGGCAGTCGCCGCCGACACCGCGAGCCGGAAGAGTGAATGCTGCGACGGAGATCGATTCGGTTTCGATCGATTCTTGCGGCAGGAGCTTGTCTTGTACTTCCGCTGCCAGCACTACATCCTGGCGAATCTTTTCGTGCTCCACCACGCGGTCCGTCAGCCGGGCGTTCTCGATCATTAGAGCGAGTTGCTGGGCATAGGCCTGGATCAAGTCTTTGTCCCCGGAACTATACAGGTTCCGGCCAAGAGGAGGTCCCAGCAGTAAAAGCCCGATGATTTCGTCCTTCGTCCGCAACGAAACGGCGAGCCGCATCCGGATTTCTTTCAAGTACTGAATCTCGGGTATGTAATGCTGCCTTTGTTCGCGAGCCCAGCGAAGCGCGGTGTCCATCTCGTCGGCCGCAAAGCCAAGGGGTGACGTGTAGAACTTGAGCCGTCCAACAAGAACCCCGTCTGCCGGGATGACGCCCCCAGTAGAACCTTCCGGACTTGCAGCGCGGCAATGATATTGGGAATCAAAAGCACTGACATTTTCGAACAACATCGCCGATTGGGACCCAAACACTTCACGGAGGTCTGAGAGCGCCATGCCAAGGGCCTGAGAAAAGGAATCAGCCCGTCGACTGGCGCTGATCAGTCCGCTCAATAGAGTCGGAGCGGACGGAGATGCTCTATTCTCCAAGCTCCGCACTTGCGACCTCTGCTCAAGTCTGCGCCGGCCCACGGCCCATAGAGACTCCGATTCGCTGCGAATGGCCACCATGGGTGATAATAGCGTTGCGCGCCACGCGGGAAAGAGTGATGCAAACGTTGCCACACCTCCAACCAGACCGGCTGACGACGCGTACGGCAGGGCGCTGATATGGTGAAGATGTAGGAATCGCAAGACCACCCAGGTCGCGCCCGCTGCCGCCAGGATTCCGATCAGGATGCCGGAAGCCGCCATTCTCAAGCCATCTCCCACCACCAAATTCAGCAGATCACCGCGCACTGCGCCCAAGGCCATGCGCGTGCCAATTTCCACGGTTCTCTCTCGCACCGAGTAAGATGTCACGCCGTAGATGCCCACCGAAGCCATCAGGAACGCTGCTAGCGCAAAAAAAGTAATCACTATGGAATCCAGGCGCTGGGCAGTAACAGAGTCGCCCGCGATTTTGTCCATGGTGCGCACAGCGTAAATCCCTCGATCCGGGTCGACGACTTGCACGGAGCGTCGGATGGCCGGAACAAGGCTGGCTGTCGGCAAATCTGAGCGCACAACAAACTGCATTTGGGTCACGGGCGCCAGGGCGTTCAGGAGATAAATCTCGGGCCGGGTAGCTTCCCCCAGACCTTCATTGCGCACATTACCCACCACCCCTACGACCTGGACCCGCGTTCCTTCGGTGCTGCCCAGTCTGCCAAATGAGCCTATCGGGTCACGATTCGGCCAGTAGCGGCTTGCGGCAGCCTCATCAATCACAACCGGGATGAGATTTTCGTTATTGTCGCTCGCGTTCAGCGGCCGCCCCTTTTGAATAGGAATTCGCATGGTTTTGAAGTAGCTGGGGCTGATAACGATGAAACTCACGGACTGGTCGAAATCGGGGTTTGAGGATTGGCCTTCAGGATAGAGCGCCGTGGACAAACAGCATCCGTCCAACGGCAACTGATTGGCGAAGGCGGCGCCGCTGACGCCTGGGACGGCTTCCAGAGAACTCAACAATCTATCTTGATGGGCCAGGAAGTCTTTCGTTGACGAATATTTTTCGTCGGAGACGTTCAACTGAAAGGTCAACAGATGATCGGCGTCAAAACCTGGCCACGTATGGCGCAGATTCTCCAGTTCAGAAATCAGGAGGCCGCTGATCGAGAGCAACAGAAATGCAAATGCAATCTCAGCGATGACGAGCGACTTTGAGAGCCTCCGGCTACGGGCACCGGCCGATGCCCGCACGCCGTTGCTGAGGACCTCATTCGGTTGTGTTCGCACCGCCTGCCAAAGCAGCGCCAGCGCCGGGAGCATGGCCGTAAGGCCCGCGAGGCCAGCGACGAACAGCACCACAACGCGATCGATTGATATGTCGCCGGAGCGAGGTATGTATTCTGCGGCCAACGACAAGACCAGGCGTGTCAGGCCCACACTAGCCAAAAGACCGAGCACCGCCGCGGCAGTGGAAATCAGACAGCCCTCGACGAGAAACTGCAGCGCCAAATGACTTCTCTGGGCCCCGAGAGCCACGCGGACAGAGATTTCGTGAGCGCGACTGACCGACTTTGCGACCAGCAGACCGGCGACATTTGCGCAGGTGACGAGAAGCAGCAATCCTGCCGCTCCAAAAAACAGCAGCAGGTACGGCCGAATCTCCCTGATGACAAGCTCCCGAAGACCAAATAACGTGGCCGTAGAAGAAGTGCTGCGGCCCGAATTCTCCTTTACAATCTCGGCGGCAACGCGCTTTATGTCCGCGCGTGCCTGTGCAATGGTCACCCCCGGATTGAGCCTGGCGTAGCCGGCGTAAACAGCATTGCTGCGTCGCGTTGCTTCGTCGGTTGGAGGGTTCACTGGGATCCAGACATCATTGTGCAAATCTAGATTCGCAACACTGACGATAGGAAGCTGGAACCAGGCCGGCATTACGCCGGTAACCACATACAATTGGCCATTCAATGTAATCGATTTTCCGACAATCGCGAAATCCGTTCCGAGTTGCTTCCACAGCCTGCTGGAAATCATCGTTACGTGCGCGCCATCGGAATCCTGGAACAGGTGGCCGAGAACCGGGTTAACTCCGGCATTATCGAGCAGAGAAGGAGTGACCTCAGCACCCTCAACATGCTCAACAAGGTCGGGCGATTTCAGGTTAAAATCCGCCGTGATCTTGTACCAACCTAACATGTCGAAGCTATGCGTCCGCTGTTGATAGTCAATCAAATCGGAAATGGACAACCCATAATATCGGTCGGCTTCACTACCAAGAGTACTGGCGCCAAAAAGAGCCACCCATCGCTCAGGATGGCTGTATGGCAAAGGTTTGAGCAACACTCCATTGATTACAGTAAAAATCGCCGCGGCACAGCCAATGCCGATTGCGAGGACGATGATGGCCAGTACCGCCACTGCTTTCGCGTTTTTCCAGGCTCGCCAGCCATGAGAGATCATCGGCAACATTGTGAAATCATGCTCCTCACCATTGCGGCTAATTATCCTGGAGCAGCGCGCTCCATTTGTCGAGGCACTCGTGCAGTTCAGAGAGGGATTGCGCGATGGAGGTTTTTCATCGAAGGCTTCAGCTCGGTACGGAGTCCGTAGCGGCTGTTAGTTTCGGGTGCATCCCGGCAAAACAATATTCTGTGAGAACGCAATCGGGTCGTCAGGTGCAGTGATTTCATCATCCACGATCGCACCGATAATCACGACCTGCTTGGATACCAATTCCGATTCCTTGACCCGAACAAGACAGCCTCCAGGAAGGGGGCCGCTGAGCTTCCGTTGGGATTCCGGCAGCACTGGCAGGTGCGCCTCACGGCATCGGCGACCACCATGTAACCATGTTCTATTAGACTGAACATTGACGAGTGGGGTTGTGTGCGAACCACAGGATAATAAGACCGGTCAAAAAAATTCCATCTCCCGGTAGGCAATTGGATTTCATCGTCTAGTCTCACTCAGGACTGTGCCATCAGCCGCAATCCCTCTCCTTCAGGATGGTTGCGCACTTCGCAGGGCGTGTCGAAATACATGGTTGCCTGGTGTTCAGCCGTGTATGTAGGCCAATGCGGCAGGCCGTCGTGATTGGGATTCCCGGTTCGGGCAAAATTCACCCAGGCAGTACTGATCTGCTTCGACAGAGCGAATGCCTCGGGAGTGCCTCCACTGTAATGGTCGCAAATCCCAGCGTTGTCGAACGTGAACGCGATTTCACAGGCGTGGAAGGGGCCGGGACGGCCGTCTAATACTGGAGTCCGCCAAGAGTAGATATATGAGTACGCGGGCGCGGCGCCCAAAGCAGCCTTTCTGGTGGCCTGTTCAAACGCAGGGCGGCGAAAGGAAGCGGCGGCAATGATGGCATACAAGTCAAATGGGGTCGCTTTAGGGTAGTCGCGCCGGTAGGCGTCGATGATCGTCTGGCTGCTGTCGCCAAAGTCTTCCTTAACCAATCGGTTAAGTTCTTCCACTCCGGTCGCATTGGCATCGGGACGGTCGAGCCCACTTACACCCTCGTGAAGATTTGTGCCGGTTAACAATGGAACGTCCGCAGATATTTGTGGAGCTCCTGGATCGAATGGATGACGAGGCAGTATGAGGCCGTCTACTGTCGGCCCCCAATCGTATTCGCCGTACACTCTGCGAAGGGAAGATTTGGGCCGAGGCATTTTCTTCATGGCTTCCGCCGCAGCGCCCGAAAGCCGATCAACCGGGATTAGCTGCAGTTCGCTTACCTGTGATTTGGATAAACTCAGCTCCGCCACCACCAGCTCGGCCAGTCGCCCTGAGTAGTCAGGAGAGAGCGATTTAAGAAAGGGTCCGCTCTGCACAATCGCACGGTGAAATAAGCCTTTGGCCGCCGGCATCGCCATAAGGGCAACGACTTTTCCGCCGCCGCCCGACTGACCAAAAATGGTTACACTGCCCGGGTCGCCCCCGAACCTTGCGATGTTGTCGCGAACCCACGCCAGGACCGCCACTAGGTCAAGCATGCCAACGTTGGCGGAGCTGGCATATTCTTCCCCTCCCAAGTGTGCAAGGTTGAGATAGCCATACACGTTCAGCCGATGATTGTGAGTCACTACCACTACATCATGATTGCGGGCGAGACTCTCGCCGTCATAGGAAAGAAGATCATGCCCGCTGCCGCCGGAAAATCCTCCGCCGTGCATGTAGACCATCACCGGGCGCTTACGAGAGGCATTGATCTCCTGTGTCCAAAGATTGAGGCGCAGGCAGTCCTCGCCGGGAACCGTCGCAGCCGCGCCACGATGCAGCACGAATGCATCTTCGTCGGAGTTCGCCAGGTTTTTCCCGTCAGTATTAAAGTGCGCAGAGTCCTGGTTCGGGCACACACGTCCATATTGCAGCGCGTTCCGGATTCCCTTCCAGGGTTCGGGCTTCATTGGCGGCATGAAGCGCCTCGCCCCGGCGGTGGAGGCCCCATAGGGTACGCCTTTGAAAATGTGCACACCGTTCCGCTTGAAGCCGCGGATCTTCCCAGCGGTCGTTTCTGCGACCGTGGCCGCGTCGGAAGCAATGACCGTGCTGCTTCCGCAACCACTTGCTGTGGATTTTGTTTTCGAGGGGGCTCCCCGCGGGGGCTGTGCTATCGCGGTTGTGCGTAAGATGCCCGAACTGGCTAACCCTGCTCCCAAGGTTGCCATGCCGCCAATGAAGAAACGTCGTCCCTTGGAAGTAGGCGCTGACTTGGGATTTAGCTTTTTCTGAACGTGAGGATCTTTCATCGAACGCCTCCAGAGGCTCATGCTTCGCCCGTCCTGTTTACCGCCCACCGCAACCTGGATCGGATCGAGCCTCAGCTGGACGAGCTGCGCATATCAGCCTGGATTGAACTCAAATTCCAGAACGAGTTAATTCTTGTTCACTCCCGTCCCTTTGTCACTCGCACCGCGTAGATTCTCAAGCGTTTCAATCACCTTCTTCGTGGCAACATCACTAGGGTCTAGTTCCAGCGCTGCCCGAAGCTCCTTTTCGCCATCTTCGACATCCTCGACGTTCTACCTGAGTGAAGCCCAGAGACGCTGAGAGTAGTTCGGCCCTTGCCTTGTCCTCCACGCGGAGTCGCTGCACCACAGACTTTCAGTGAGAACGCGAAGCCGGGAGGTCGCTGTTTGGGCCGGCGCTAAAGAACAGGGATAGAAACCTAAGAATTTTTGCATTTTTTTCTTGAATAAGCACTTACGATTATAGTTTAAGAAGCAGAGGTTGAGGCTTAAGCCCAATGAATTTGCACCGTCAGATAGAAGTCGGTGTCCGTAAAAACGTTATAAAGCCGCTGGTTTCCGGCGTGTTTGCTGTTGCCTTGTTGGCTTTAGCTCCGCAGGCCGCGGAGCGTTCGCAGATCCGATTTGAGAACCATCAGAAGCTATCGCGCGTCGACTTCATTCTCAACAACAGCCCGACCGACGACAAGCCCGTAATTGACGCGGTCCTCGGAGGCGTAGCGCTCCTGGACTACGATAACGACGGGTATCTCGATATTTTTTTTACTAACGGTGCACGCATCCCCAGCCTAGCGAAGGATAGTCCTGACTTTTCAAACCGCCTCTACCACAATAATCACGATGGCACCTTTACAGACGTAACGGATCGTGCGGGCGTTAAAGGTTATGGCTACAGTGTAGGGGTCGCCGTGGCTGACTTTGATAACGACGGGTTCCCAGATATTTACGTCACGGGAGTCAACCGCAATACGCTGTATCACAACAACGGCGATGGTACATTCACTGATGTCACTGAGCGCGCGGGAGTGGCCGGCATCGGCGCCAATGGCAAAAAGCTTTGGTCTGTATCAGCCGCATGGATCGATTACGACAACGACGGCCGCTTGGATCTTTTCGTGAGTAACTACCTAGACTGGTCTTTCGAGACTTCCAAAGTTTGCGGCCCTCCCGGCCGGCGCCTCTCGTGCTCACCGACCATGTACAAGGGAGAGCCGAATTTTCTGTATCACAACAATGGTGATGGCACGTTCACGGATGTCTCTGCCGCGACAGGCATAGCAGAACATATCGGCAAGGGCATGGGTGTAGCCATCGCCGACTACAATGACGATGGTTGGATGGATATCTTCGTCGCAAACGATAAGGAAAGAAATTTTCTATTCAAGAATCGTGGGGGTAAGAGCTTCGACGAAGTAGGAGTGGAGTCCTTCGTGGCCTTCACGGAAGACGGGATCCCTGTTTCCAGCATGGGCGTTGATTTTCGTGACTGGAATAACGATGGCAAGCCTAGCCTATTTGTCACCGCCCTTGGACGTGAAACATTTCCGCTGTTCCGTAATGAGGGCACTGGATTTTTTAGTGTGGATACCTACAAGGCCGGTATAGGATTTCCCAGTCTAAAGATGAGTGGTTGGGGCAATGGTATTTATGACTTCGATAACGATGGTTTTAAGGATCTGTTCACCGTCAACTCGCACGTTAGTGAGAACGCCGATGACGACCCTCAGCAACAGTACAAGCAGGCAAACGCCGTGTTCCATAATGTCCGGAATGGAACATTCCGCGATGTAAGCACGCAAGCCGGGCCGGATATGCAAGTTCGCGCCGCTCATCGGGGGTGTGCGTTCGGCGATCTCAATAACGACGGCAAGATTGATGTGGTTGTATCCGCCATTGGTGATCATGCCGAATTGCTCTACAACACCACAACGAACAACAACCATTGGCTTCTGCTTCAGATGATCGGCGTCAAAAGTAACCGAGACGGAATTGGCACGCGCATCAAACTCACAGGAGAATCCGGCTTGGTGCAATACAACCATGTAACCACTGCGGGGAGTTTCGCTAGTTCCTCAGATAAGCGCGTCCATTTTGGGCTGGCCGGTGATATACGAATCAAAGAAATTGAGTTGCGCTGGCCTAGCGGAAGGATTCAGGTTCTACAACACGTTAAGGCCGATCAAGTCCTGAAGGTCATCGAGAGCGAGAAATGAAAGCGATTCTGCTTTTTGTTATAGCCCTCTGGACGCCGTGCTTGGCCTCTGCCGGACAGTGCACCGGAGCGGAGAAGCTACTTCAATCGGTTTCCAGCGCCCTGGCCAGTGAGGCGCTCGACAAGGCTAAGCAGATTCTTGATTCCCTGGAGCAATCCTATCCGAACTGTCCCGAGACTCTGCTTGACCGCGCGCGACTCTTGGCCTTGAATGGAAACGCGGCGGCTGCCGAGGATGCATTCGTTCGTTACCAGGAACTGGCGCCGGATGCTTCGCAAGGCTACGCCTACCTTGGTCGTTTTTTGTTGGAGCAACGACAGTATGCGCGCGCCGACTCAGCCTCGCTCGTCGCATTGGAAAAGAACCCCAACGAACCTGCCGCCATGGCTCTGCGAGGCGAAATTCTAGTCATGAAAGGGCAAGTGAAAGAGGGCACGAGCTTACTTCAACACGTCTGCCAAATCGATCCCGACAACGTCGATGCGAATTTTCAGTTAGGGACTCTGTATGACACGGAAAACCGCCACGCAGACGCAGTGAAACACTTCGAAAGAGTTGTGGCGATAGATGCAAGCGATCCACGTGCTTGGGATTATTTGGCTCTGAATGTAGAAATAGTGGGAGAAGTGGACCGTGCGGGCGAGGCCTACCGAAAGGCTGAGGCCGTCAATCAACGTGGGCGCCACTTCGATGCCTTCCTGGATTATAACTACGGGAGGTTTCTGATGAAAGGCAACCAGCTCTTAGAAGCCAAACAGCACCTAGATCGCGCCGTGGAGCTGACCCCAAACGTCCGGGCGGTTTGGTACGAACGCGCCAAGGTGAATTTGAGCATGAAGAACTACGAGGATGCTAGAGCCGATGGCGAGAGAGCCGCGAACCTGCGCGACACGGGAGGCGTAATTCTTGACCTGCAGATTTACGCCTTGCTAGAACAGATCTACGGCAGGCTCGGCAACAAGGAATTGGCGAGCAAATATGCCGCTCTGAGCCGCGTAACGCCCGTGCCCATCAAAGAAAGCCGCTAAAACTTTGGTTCCCCAATCGAATCGGTTCAATGTCCAGTAGGTTGAATGCAATAACCATTCCGAGGATCGCACACATCTCGGACTGATAAGGAGACACCTCACCGGCAGGATTCGTTCCGTAGCTTCGCGTCGGACCCTTCCAAAGGAGCGACTCGGGGCTGCAACATCGTTATAATCGAGCGGCCTAGTTTGGATCGCCTTTTCGCTGGTCCTTTATATATGGGGCATTGCTCGGGTTACGCGCTTTACGGTGCGGGTCTCCTCGGTTAGCAGCTGACATCGCCATCAGGGCAACGACTTGTCTGCCGCCGCCGACTGACCAAAAATGGTTACACTGCCCGGGTCGCCCCCGAAAGCGATGCTATCGCGAACCCACTCTAAGACAGCTACGAGGTCAAGCATGCCAATGTTGGCGGAGCTGGCGTAATCTTTCCCTCCCAAGTGTGCAAGGTTGAGATAGCCGCAGGCGCTAACTCGTGATTTAACTATTTCTGCGCGCGAGGTTGAAGCCCTAGGCCCTAGGCGTCCACAAGTTTCCAATTTCACAGCATCAATTGGCCTCCGTTTACTTCGATGGTTTGGCCTACTACATAACTGGCGGCATCGGAGGCCAGAAAAGCGATCACTTTCGCGCATTCGACGGGTGTGCCGACGCGCCCGAGGGGAATTATGGCGACGAAATTGCGCATCATTTCCGGTGTCGAAAACACGTCGTGAAAGGGAGTGTCGATTACGCCGGGAGAGATGGCGTTCACGCGCACGCCGTGCGGAGCAAGTTCCTTAGCCAGTGATTTGGTATAGGTGATCAATCCACCTTTCGCCGCGGCGTATGGACCGGCGCCCGGTCCTCCACCATTTCGTCCGGCGATGGAGACCACGTTGATGATCGCGCCTCTCCGACGCTCGATCATGGATGAAACCACGGCGTGTGAGCAGAGTGCAGCGCTGGTGAGGTTGAGATTGAGGATCTCGTTCCACGTCGCTTCATCCAGCTCCGCCGCTTTCATGCGGCGCAACAGCGAGCCTGCGTTGTTGACCAGAACATCGATAGGCCCAAGCTGCTCAGTCACGTACTTCATCATGGACTGAATGTCAGAATCTTTGCGCATATCAGCCTGGATTGAGATGGCCTTCCCGCCGGCATCGCCAATTCGACGTTGAACATGAGCAGCGCCTTCACCATTGCTGTGATATCCAATCGCGACCTTCGCTCCCAATTCAGCAAACAACGAAGCCGTTGCCGCACCTATGCCCGACGATGCGCCGGTAATCAATGCAACTTTCGCGGTTAGATCCAGATAATTTTGCATATCAGTATGATATCTTCGCTTCCTCCAAAGTTATCCGGCGGAGCAACGGCGGCTGTGTGAGCCGTCGAAGCGATAACTCCGGCGGACATCAAGATGACGCCGGCTACGATCACGCTTTTCCTCGACAGATTCACGCTCCAAGCCACGTGCAATCAAGAAACCTGAAAACCAGCCTCCGATGAGACTACCGACGCCTGGGGAAAAGTGCCGATGGGCCGCAACTCACCAAGAAGGAGCCACAGAATCGTCGCACAGATCAGCGGCAGCAACCCGAAGCCGATGAACACTGGTGTGTACGAATAGTGGTCCACCACCCATCCGGTGATCAGCGTGAACAGCATGCCGCCGAATCCGGAGCCCATACTTGCGAGCCCGTAGACGGAAGCGACGCCGTTTTTGGGAAATACGTCGCCTGGTAGAGCCAGCATGTTCGCGAGGCTGCCGGTATAACCGAGCATCGCGATAGAAACTAGCGCGATCGCAAGCCAGGCCTGTTGCACCAGGACAACGCCGATTGCGGAGGTCATTAACGCCGCAAGGAAGGTGACCGCGCCCTTACGCGCCACCGTCACGGACGCGCCGCGCCGCAGCAGCCAGGCGGAAAGTCCGCCGCCCAGGAAATTCCCCGCGCCGGCCACCGCGAACGGAATCCACGAATACTTGCCGATGGCCGCCATGTCGAATCCGCGCGCCCGTTTCAGATATTCTGGAAACCAGAAGATGTAGAAGTACCACACCGGGTCCAGGAAGGTCTTCGACAACGTAAATGCCAGGACAAAGCGCGTGCGCACGAGTACGCGGACGGGAATCGGCGGCGCTCCGAATTCGGCTGCGGCCACGTGCGGCGTACGATAGGCGGGCAGCCACAAGACAAGCCAGATTAGTCCCACCGCGCCGACTGAGACAAACGCTGACGGCCATCCGTAGCGCAGCAGAATCCAAGCGACGACGGGCGGAGCCAGGATCGCGCCTACCGCCGACCCGCTGTTGAAGATCCCGGACGCCAGCGCGCGCTCGCGCTCGGGAAACCACTCCGTCGCCACTTTTACTCCAGCCGGCCAGTTGCCGGCTTCGCCGATGCCTAGCAGAAACCGAAACATCCCGAGGCTGAGCCCACCCTTTGCGAAGGCGTGCAAGAGCGCTGCCACCGACCACCACAACATGCACAGCGCGTACCCGAGCTTTGTACCCAACCGATCGATCATCATCCCGGAGATACCGTTGCTGAGCGTGTAGGCCAGCAAAAATGCGAACACCACGCGCGAATATTCCACGTTGCTCAGGTGGAACTGCTCACGAAGCACGGGCGCCGCCACCGAAAGCGTTTGTCGATCAAGATAGTTAATGACGGTCGCCCAGAAGGCGAACGAGATCATCAGCCAGCGTCGTGAGGAGGGTGGCAATCGAGATCACCTGCTACCCGAGTGCTTCCGTTTCGGCTCAGCCGGCCCGAGCGGGGGCCGCCCGTCGCCAAATGCTTCGCGGTCTTTGCGACTCGGGCCCGCAGATCCGGAAACCCTCCGGCAGGACTGGCGCTCCATCAAGCGGACGCCGATGACCCGGTGTTCCGGTTCGCGAATGCCATCTTTCGCGATCATGTTCAGTAACATCTCGATGGCAGCTTTACCGATCTCGTACTTCGGCTGATCGATGGTAGTCAAGGGTGGGCTCGTGATCTGAGATATTTCCACGTTGTCGAAACCAATGATCGACAGGTCGTTTGGAATACGAATGCCCTTTTCGATCGCGGTGCGAATGCATCCGAAGGCAAGCACATCGTTTCCCGCAAAAATTGCTGTAATTCTTCGATCAGGCCCTAACAGTTGATTGGCCGATTCGTAGCCGCCTGCGAAGGTGTGTTCCCCATAGATGACCTCCGGTTCCGGGAGGCCCCTATCGTGAAAGGCCTCGAGAAATCCCTTCGCGCGATCGGTTAAATTGCCGTGCGCTCGCGGTCCGGTGATGTGGCCGACCTTGGTGTGTCCAAGATCGATCAGGTAGTTCCCGGCAATCAGGCCGCCCTCGAGATTGTCTCCTAATACGGAGGAGAAATGCCGATAAACCGAACTGCGATTCAGCAGCACGATCGGCACGCCGGCAGCCCACAATTGATCTTGCTGAGCACGGCTCAATACCGCCACTGAGTTCATTACGATACCGTCGACCCGCTTCGCCAAAAGCGACTCGAAGTAGTCCATCTGCTTCCCGGCTTGCAAGTCGCTGTTGCAGAGGACCAGGTCACGACCTGCGCGATGCGCGGCGTCCTCTGCACCGCGGGCAACTTCGGCGAAGAATGGGTTTCGGATATCACTTACGACCAGACCAATGGTCTGCGACCGTCCGGTCACCAAACCGCGCGCCACCTGGTTGATCCGATAATTCAGCCGGGTAGCGACCTCCAGCACGTGCTTGCGGGTCTGGTGGTTTACGCCGTAAACGTTGTTGAGGGCCCTCGAGACCGTAGAGGTATTGACGCCCGATTCCCGCGCAACGTCTTTGATCGTGACTGGCATGGAATTATTGCAATCGTTTCCGATTATCCACAGCGAAACGCGCTTTGTCAAACGCCACGTGATCGGCTCGCCGCGTCGGCGACGCGAGGGAGGCTAAGCGCCTGCTTGCCATAATGAGCCCATTATACGCGGGGAAAGGTGAAGGCGGGCTACCGAAGAATTGTCTTGACACTCTCCCAACCCCCGTGGTAGCGTCCCCGATTATTTCGGAAACGTTTGCAATCGCAAACGACGGGGTGGCATATGCGTTTCAGATTGACCTGGGTACTCGGGGCGATGTTGGCTCTGAGCTTGCCCGGTTTCGCTCAAACGTTCGGGCAAGTTACAGGCGTAGTCACGGATCCCAGCGGCAGCATCATACTGGGCGCCACGGTAACCGCAATTAACTCCCAGACGAATGTCGCACGCACGACCACTACGAACAGCGCCGGGAATTATGCTTTCCCCGCGCTCCAGCCGGGCGTTTACAACGTAAGAGCGGAGATGCAGGGCTTTCAGGTCGAGGTCCGCGAAGGTGTGGAACTACAGGTCGAGCAGATTGCGCGCATTGACTTTCACCTGCGAATCGGAGCAGTCACACAAACCGTGGAAGTGGCGGGTGGCGCTCCACTGCTCACTACCGAAAGCGCAACCGTGGGAACCGTCATCGACAATGACCGCATTGTTGGGCTGCCTCTGAACGGGCGCAGCTTCACCCAGCTGATCGCTCTTAGCCCCAACGTCTCCTACAACAGCGTCGCCAACGGGGGCCAAGCCAGCGCTCGTCAGGGCGGCGATCGATCTACGCAGGAGATCTTTGTCGCCGGCGCGCGCCGCGAGTACATGAATTTTACGCTCGACGGCGTGGAAAATACCGATCCCGGCTTCAACACCTACGCCGTGCTTCCCTCGATTGACGCCTTGCAGGAATTCAAGGTGGAAGCCGGCGTTTACCCGGCCGAATTTGGGCATTATCAGATTCAGGTAAACGTGTCCACTCTCAGCGGAACCAATCAATTCCACGGTACGCTGTTCGATTTCGTGCGCAACGACGCTTTTGACGCACTCCCTTATAATTTCACCTCCAAGCCGTTGACCTCCTCGCCGTTCAAGTGGAACCAGTATGGCTACACATTGGGCGGACCGATCTGGATTCCCAAGATCGTCAACGGCAGAAACCGGCTGTTCTTCATGTCCAACTACGAAGGCTTCAACCTGCGACAGACGACCCAGACGGTTTACACGACATTCCCAGCCGCATTCCGAACCGGTGACTTCTCCTCAGTATTGGCGACCCACGTCATCACCGATCCGACGACCGGCATGCCGTTCCCCGGCAATATCATTCCCCCGGGCCGTCTGGACACGATCGCCAAAGGGTTCCTGCAGTACTTTCCCGCGCCCAACATCCCGCAAGCAGGCCTGTCCAACAACTACCTCGCGTCGGACAACATCACGGAAAACAAATGGCAGATAACCGAGCGCGTGGACTTTGTGCAAAGCGCGAAATCAAGTTGGTTTGCCCGTTTTAGCATGCAGAATGAAAACGGGATAATGCCGGCTCTAGCTAAGAACGGCATGAGCCTGGTCACCAATCCCAAGCAGACGGCGTTCGGTAACACGTTCGCTCTGTCGCCGACCATTCTAAACGAATTCCGTTTCGGCTTTCTGAACTTCTACAATAACTTTGCGCCCGAGCTGGCAGGCATAACGAACGTCAACACGCAGTTGAATCTTCCGGGCCTCTTGAGCAGCCCGGCGTCCCCGGCCTGGGGCGTTCCCAACGTCACCCTGGCTGATGGCTTTAGCGGCTTTGGCAACAACACGGACGGTCCTTACACGACCTCGGATCACATCTTACAGGTGGTGGACAATATCTCCTGGACCCACAGGAACCACTCGTTCAAGGTCGGCGCCGAGGTTGACCGCACCGATTTCAACGAAACTGGGAACCAATACGCCCGCGCGCAATATAACTTCTTGAATAAAGCCACCGGATATAGTCCTGCCGACTTCATGCTCGGTTATGTCAACAGCACGGTAGACGCCGTCGCCCTGGCGGTCGCGCGGTTCCGTATAACGAGCCAGTTCTATTACATCCAGGATACCTGGAAGATCCGGCCTAACGTCACCATCAGCTACGGCGTGCGCTACGAATATGTGCCGGCCTGGAGTGACAGAGCGCCTCTGGTCAATGTTTGGTTTCCCGCCGGCTTCAACCTCCAGGGCGACCCCCTCGGTCTCCATCCACAGCCAGTGGACACCCGACCCTGCATTATCGAAAACGGAACCGGCAATTTTAATGGTGGCAATGTTGTCTTTCCGACGGTCGCTCAGGGGGGCGTTTGCCAGGCCCGCGATGGGCGGCTGGGTCCCAATCTCGTCCAGTCGGATCAGAGGGATTTCGCTCCGCGCTTTGGGGTTGCGTGGAGTCCCACAAGCCACTGGACGGTCCGCGTGGGCGCGGGCGTTTTCTACACACAAGACACCGGCAATCCCGTGTTCGACATGTCGCGCAGTCTTTCCGGAAAATTCCAGGTTACCGAGACCAATAACAACCTCACGTTCGAAAACCCCTTCGCCGCCAACGGGGTGGCGAACGCCTGTGGCGTCTCCTCTCCGAAGGTGTGTGTCCCTACACCCACCCTAGTCAGCACCTATTACGGCCGCCAGACGCCCTATGTGGAAGAGTACGAAATGAATGTCCAACGGCAGTTTGGCAGCAACATGGCCCTCGAAGTTGGTTACCTCGGAACGCAAGGCCATCACCTGCCGCGTTATATATATTTTAACGCTGCGGCGCCCGGACCGGGCTCACAACTCAGCCGCGAAGCCTGGCCGAACTTCAACAATACCGTGGAGAACATTGGTATTGTGAACTCCAACTACAACGCGCTCTCCGCTAAACTCACGCGGCGCATGTCCAGCGGCCTTACCTTCCTGCTCGGCTATACGTACTCGAAGTCGATCGACGACGGCAGCGGGCTGCGCACACTCGGCACCGATCAGATCGGTGCTCAGAATTCGTATTGCATCCCGTGCGAGCGTGGCCTGTCGATCTTCGACCAGAGACAGCGCTTTGTGGCTTCGACCATTTACCAATTGCCAATCGGAAAGGGCCACACCTACATGAATCACGGCGTGGCCGGCACGCTCATCGGCGGGTGGGATATCGGGATGATCTATTCCATGGCCTCCGGTTCCCCTGTCAACATCGGTGACGGCACATGTCGATCCAATATCGGTGCCAGCTGCATGGACCGGCCGAATGCGGTGCCCGGCGTGTCATCCCGGCTCAGCAATCCCAGTCCAGCGGAGTGGTTTAATGTGCAAGCCTTTGCGCTGCAACCGCAATACACGTTCGGAGACTTGGGACGGAACACGGTGATCGGCCCGCGCTTGTTCAGTGTCGATACCACCCTCGATAAGGATTTTAGATTCACCGAACGATTGAACTTGCAGCTGCGGCTTGATGTTTTCAATCTCTTCAACCATCCCAACTTTGGCAGCCCGAACAACGGTTTGGTTGGCGACCATCTGGATGCCAACGGTGTGCCGATCCCGGGCAGCGGCAACTTCGGCACGATTACCAGCCTCAACCCTGGCGTAAGCATGCGACAGTTGCAGCTTAGCGTTAAAGTCATATTCTGATACGCGAGGTGAGGTCGCGACACTGAGCGATGGCAAAAATCACGAGAAGGTCCCTGGCATCGTCATTATTTGTTTTGCCGGCCGCATGGGCCTGGCAGGCACGGGCCCAGACGCCTCCGGCGGACGATCTGACCACCATAGACAGCGACGGAACGGCGCACATCAAACGCGCCGTTCCCGTCCCCAAAACCATCTCTCCCGAAGCTTATGCGCTGATGACAAGCGGGAAAAGATGGTTACCCGAGACCGGAACGCAGGAAGCGGCGGACCTCGCCGAGAAGTTACACGCCACTTATCCGGTTGAAATCACCGAAACAACTTTGGCCGGAGTCGCGACCAAGGTTGTTATCCCAAAACGCGCCGCGGCTCACAAGCAAGACCGCGTTCTGATCTGCCTGCATGGCGGAGGCTTTACCTCCGATTCCGGGTCGACCCTCGAAGGCACCACCATCGCAGCGCTGACCGGCATCAAGGTGATCGCGGTTGAGTATCGCCTGGCTCCGGAGTATCCGTTTCCCGCGGCAGTGGACGATACCGTCGCCGTGTATAAGCATGTCCTCAAGCAGTATGCGCCGAAGAGGATCGGCGTTTATGGTACGTCCGCAGGTGCTGTACTGGCGGCTCAGATGGCGGTTGCGTCGCGGAGGCTCGGTCTTCCTTTGCCAGCTGTTTTGGGCTTCTTCTCCGGTTATGTCGATCTCGCGCGCTACGGAGACTCCAGGTTTCTATACGGCACGAACGGCCTCACAAACTTCAGTTCGATGCTGCCTGCCCTGAAGGGCTTGGGAATGGTCCCATACGTCGGCGGCCACGACCGCCAGGATCCCGTGCTTTCGCCCATGTATGCGGATCTGAAGGGATTCCCGCCGACTCTTTGCATGACTTCGACGCGCGATCACTGCCTCAGTGGCACCGTCGATTTTCATCGAGCATTGTTGAGGGCAGGCATAGATGCGCGTTTGATGGTCTTTGACGCCATGCCGCACGCCTTTTGGTATTTGTTCGACCTGCCGGAATCCAGGGAAGCGCTGGAAGCGCAGGCGAGCTTCCTCGATGGTCATCTAGGCTGACACATATTCAAAAGACTGAGAGGTCCATATGATCGAAACAATAGAAGCGATGCTGAACAAGTTCGAGTGCGGCAAACTGACCCGCCGGCAACTCGTCCTTTCCCTTGCGGCGGTGGCGGCTGGCGCGCAGTCGGCGGCGAAGGACGAGGGCTTCCGTGCTGTAAGCATAAACCACGTTACAGTGAAAGTTCCCGACCTTCACCGCACCTCGAACTTTTATCAGGAGTTCTTCGAAATGCCGATGAAGCAGCATTCGGAAAAAACTCACATCTTGGGAGTCGGCGATTGCTTCTTTGGCATTGAGCAAGGCGACAGTCAGGCCGCCAGAGTTGATCACTTCGACTTCGGAATTGCCGGCTTCGACGCCGACGCCGTGCGCGCAAAATTAAAGAAGCTCAATTTGAAATTCGACGGTAGTAACTCGAAGGAGTCCTTCAAATTTTATGATCCGGACGGTTTCCTGGTTCAAGTGAACGCACCGGACTACGTCGGTCATGTGGGCTGAGCGTCGCGTCTCGGAAATCTTGGGTCGTAGTTGAACAATCGCTCCTCGAAGAATTTCTTCCCGCTCGCGTTGCGCGTAGAGCTTTTCGGGATTCGGACCGCCGTCTGCTGGTTCATAGGACAACCAGGTCGGGCCACAGCTGTCGGGATACTCCAGGGCAACCGCAAGTGACGTTCGCTTCTTTTGGGACAATCACGAGCGCCGAATGAATGGCGATACGGGTGAGCCAGGTAGCGAAGCTCGATCTGCCGTCAAAGCCCTTGATGTGAAGAAAGGCCCTGAGCGGCGCGTCTTGAACCGCGTCTTCACGGTTTCTGGTTATGCGATGTGCAATACGGAGGAGTTATCGTGTGGGTGCAATTAGACGAGAAAGCTTCTGCGCCGCATCCGGGCTAGTCAGTGCTGTGTCAATTCACCTCAGAAATTTATATGTAGTCCGAATTGGATTTGCCGCGGCGGAATTACGTTGGAGGTAATGCGCCCGGCTGCAGGGTCACCGATCAAACTATCCGGAACACCATAATTTTGTATGTTGAAAAGATTGAAGAACTCCGCTCGGAACGACACTATGGTCGATTCGGTGATCAGGAAGTTCTTGAACAGCGAAAAGTCTGCATCGGCCACGGAAGGTGTTCGCAATACGTTCCGGCCAAAGTTTCCATAGGAGAACGAAGGCACGGCGAAGGCGCTGGGGTTGAACCACTCCTCGGTCGTTCGATGTGCCGGCTGCGGATTTCCTACGAGGTTCGGCCTCGCGTAATTCCACCAGGATACGGAGTTTCCAATGTTCGCCACATCACCCGACACGGCCAGGTTATAAGGTTGGCCGGAGCGCAGCTGCACAACTCCGTTCATCTGCCAGTTCCCCAACAGGCGGCTCGCTAAGGCGTGTTGACTGAAGTATTTCTTGCCTTTACCAAAGGGAAGTTCCCAAACCCCGCTCATCGAAAGGAAACGTGGAATATCGTAAGAGGACACGCTTCGGCTGCCATTCGGGTCGTAGTAGTTTTGTAAGGATGAAGATCCTCCCGCTCCCGAGCCATTCTCCGCCGCAAACCATCCGCTGCTGCCGGTGTCGATGGCCTTCGACCAGGTGTACGACACGAGATACTGGAAGCCATTGGCAAACCGATGATCCAATTTGACCTGCAAGGCGTTGTAATTGCCGTTGCCGCGATCGGTTCCAAAGAAGGGAGTGCCAGTGATCCAAGGGAACGGTTGTCGCTGGGCGACTTGGGCAGGAGTTCCAACTCCCGGCGTCACGGCAGTGTTGAACAAGCCGGTTTCATCCAGCCGGTCGCTGTAGCTGCCGACGTATCCGACAGAGAGCGCAAGATTCCTGGTCATTTGCCGCTGGATCTCGACGTTCCACTCCTGAGATCGCGGGTCCTTGCGATTGGGATCAAAGAACCAATTGGACTGTGACCACGGAGATGGCCCGGGCAAAGCAGCAGCGCCTACCTGCCCGAAGGTCTGCTCGATGGGAGTGAGGGGTTTACCCAGTTGGTTGATCGGGGTTAATGCAAATACCGAACCTGTAGCAGGCCACGATCCGGAGATTCCTTTCCAATCCTGCTCCATGCCCATGAGCGCGTCATAAACAACACCGTACCCGGCGCGTACCACCGTATTTCCGGTAACACGCCAAGCGACGCCGACCCGCGGTCCCCAGTCGCTCCAGTTCGGAGCGGGCCCCCACGCCCGGCCATAAGGCGAGAGCATGATCTTGTCCCCGTTCGGAATGCTCTGCAAAGTGCCCCCACCAGGAATGCAAGGCGCTTTTCCCGCCTGGCTGCAGGCTGGCGGTAATTGATTCAGACCGATCCAGTAGTCGCCGTTGGCGGTGAAACCGCTCACGACCGTACCCGACGAGGGGTCGAATGCTCCTCGGCGGTCAAAACGCAGGCCGTAGGTCACGGTGAGGTTGCTGCGCAATTTCCAGGAGTCCTGGGCATAGAAGGACCAAGTGTTAACACGATTGCTGTTCGATACGCTTCCCGTGTTGTTCGTCTGCGCGGGAAGTCCAAGCAGTGCTGATGCCAGAGAATTTCCGGTTGTGCCGACGGCCTCAGGATTTCCTGTCGTATCGTTTGTAAACGTGTACGCTCCGTAGGGTGGACTGGCTGTATCATTGCCCTGTCGGACGAATTGGTAACCAAATTTGAATTCGTGCACCCCGTGGGCCCAGCTCAGTCCTTGAGAGAAATCTATAACTGGGCTGCCAATGGTGTTAGCGTTTTGCACCCCTCCGGTGCCCCAGGGCGAAGCGAGAGTAACGAGACTGCCTCCCGAACTCGAGAATCCCAGCTTCTGCATCGGGCCGAGCCCGGCGATGTCTGTCTGAAAGCGTGAAAACGGCCGGTGCGCTCGCCCGAACCGGCTTTCCAGCATCAGAGTTCCGGTGAACAGATGGTTCCATCCAACACCGATATCCGTCGCGGGCACCGAGCCGCCGGTATCTCCAGAAATGCTGAATGGAGCGAGATTAATTACGTTGAGGCGGTCGTAGCGGAAGAACAAGCTATCTTTGCCCCCGAGCTGCTCATCAATGCGCGCCGTATAATGATTTGAATTGTCCACTTGAGAGCGCGTTACGATGGCGTTGAATACCGGATCTCCGGTAAGGTTCGGCGTTCCATAGTAGGTCTTGATGAAGTTCAGCGTTTTTGGATCGAGTCGGGCCGAAGGGATCATGTTCGCGCATCCCGCAGGATTCGTGCACGCCGCATTGAAATTGGGACTGCTCGCATTCGATGACGCAATGAACTGGCTGCGCGTAAACTGGCCAGGGTTCGCGGGGTCTGGCTGAGTTGTCGCCGGATCATAGATATTTTGCTGCAGAATGGAGTTCGAGAAATCGCCAGAAAGTTCCTGGGCAGTTGGGACTCGATAGCGTGTCTGAGCCGCCTGGTTGAAGCGCCAGCCCTCATATCCAAATAGGAAAAATGTGCGGTTGCGTCCGTTGTACACCTTGGGAATGAAGACAGGCCCGCTGACGGTCGCGCCAAACTGGTTCTGGTGAAAGGCAGAGGGAGAGCTGCGGAACTCGTCTCGGAACGGATCGCGGGCGTCAAATGCATTATTGCGCACGAATTCCCACGCGCTTCCATGAAGTTGATTGCCGCCGCTACGAGTCACGACGCTGACGACTCCGCCTAGCACGCCGCCATACTCGGCCTTATCATCATGTGACTGGACCTTGAACTCTTGAATGGCGTCCACGATGGGCGGAATGACGTAGGTGCTCGTGTTCAACTCGGTGTTAATCACACCGTCCAGCATGTATAGGTTAGACCGGTTGGCCTGGCCCTGAATGGATGGCTGCGACACAGTAGCTGTGGGCACGCCTAGCACAGCTAGATCATTCACTCCGACACCCGAGCTTTGCGAAGTGCTGATCGGAGTGGCGCCGGGCGTAAGGGTCAGCAACTGGGTGAAATTGCGACCGTTAAGCGGCAATTCATGAATGGCTTCCTGCGTTATCACTGTCCCCAGCTCGGAACCCGTTGGATTCACTAATCCTGCGCCCGATTCGGCGGTTACCGTGATTGACTCTATCGAGGACCCAACTTGCATTACAAAATTTCGCGAGACGTTATCTTGCACGTACAGCTTTACGTCCATGACGGACACGGTGCGAAAACCCTGCTTTCGCACGTTCATCACGTAATTGCCCGGGGGAAGAGATGGCAATACGTATACTCCTTGGTCGTTTGTCTTTGTCAGTGTCGCGATGCCCGTATCTGTGTTCTTGACCTCAACTTCTGCATCGGGTACCACCGCATCGCTCTGATCGGTGATGCGTCCGGAAATGGAGGCTTTTTCGGTCTGGGCAACGGTGGATCGGGCGGCAAAAAAGGAAATCAGGATACTTAAGTAAAATAGGAGGCCAACAAACCCCCGAAGGCGAACGTGCAGGACGTTCCCCATAAGCACCCCCTTTGCCCAAGTATTCCTGCCGTGCACGCGATTTGTCCCACGTTCAACTTGTTTTTTCTCTGTCGAGCGAATACTCACCGGACCGATTCAAAGGCGGTACTATTAGTCGACCGGCGAGTAAGGTGGATCGGCTTGTCGTGAGGTGAGTAACTAAGGGTGGTTCGGCTGGCCTCGCAGGTAGGCATACATCAGACTCGAACCTTCCGGGTGCGAAGGCTCGGCATCCGAGCGCTCGAATGTGACGAACACGGAATCAATCTCTCGCAGAATCTTCGGGTCATCACATCTAAACATCCAACGGCGCTGGACCTTATCATCCGAATAAAAAACCCCCAGCTTCAGGGGACGTTGATTCGGCCCTTCTTTTTTCGCCCAGACCTGGTATTGATAATTCGCCTTCTGCATCTTGTGGTCATTCAAATCGTAGGCATAGAAAATGAGCGATTTGCCCTCCGTGAAAAAAATTCGGCCAAAAGCGGGGCGGCTCTTGCCTCGGGAGTCTGTATCCACGACGTCTACGATATGGAGAGTTCGCGCGCCCATTAGATCGGTGACGTCATGACTGGCGCTTAGAAGTTGGCGGTCCTGGTCTAGCAAGGCAGACTTTTCTCTCAACTCTTCGTCGAGATCGTGAAGCTTAACGCGATCCGCGACTAACTTCGCTTCGATATCCTCCGCATAAGACTTTTGGGCTGCCAATTCCTGCTGTGCGGTCACTACAGTAGACTCTGACCTATCGATTTCTCGCTGCGTCTCACGCAGCTTTGCCTGCAACACGTCGCGATCCGATGCAAGCTTCAGGCGATCCTGGGACGTTGCTTTCAGATCGGCTGCCGTCGCAAACAGTTGATCGTTGATCTTGGTCAGCTCGGCCTCCAGGCGACCGACTTGACGAGTAAGATCCGAATTCGCGGCCGTGAGCTGACGAAGGCGCGTGTCCGTACCAATGGTAGGAGCCTCGGTCTTGGGCGCACCAGCACGCGATCGTTCGGAAGTACTTACGGAATTCTTCATCGAGCGATTCCAATAAAAGTAACCGGTGGAGACCATAGCGAAAACAGCCGCAGCTGCGGCCACGATTTCCAGTTTTTGTGCCAAGAGTTTCCTTGAACGCAGGACAGGAACGGGTCCAAGCGCCTTGACGTTGTTATCCACTTCGCGGGAGAACACGATTCCTTCTCGTTTCGCACGGTCAAAGAACCGGCGGGCGAAAAGCTCCGAGCTGAGGGATTCCTCAAAATCCCGTGCCGATAAAGCGGGGACTTGCTTCGCAGCGGCGAACGCCTGAGACGCAACATTTAAGTAGTCGAAATATGTGTGCCGACACCTGTGACATCCCTCGGCGTGTTGCTCCAAAACCTTAAGTTCTTCGGCGGTAGCCTGGCCGATGCTGGCAGCCGCACAGAGCTCTTCAAAATGCTCGTGCTTCACGACATCCTGCCTTTTTCCAGTGACAATTGGTGCCCTTGCTGTTTCCTCTGGGGGCGATTCTCGAGATAGGATCGAAGGCGCTCGAGACCGCGATAATAATGATGACGCACATTCGAGAATTTCTCGTTTCGCCGTTGCGCTATCTCTTTCAGGTTCAGACCTTCAAAGAAGAACATCTCGATCGTCCGCTTCTGTGCGTCTGGCAGCGCCTCGAGTGCTTCCGTGGCAAGCCGGGACGACTCCTGAAATTGAAGACGCGATGGAGACCAGAGGCTTCCCTCCTTGTCGATTGCGTCCACTTCCGTTTCGCTGTAAGCGTGCCGCACCATCAAGTAATTCAGGCGATTAATGCTGCGGCTATACGCGTATTGCAGAAGCCACACTTTAAGAGTGCCTCTGCGAGGGTCAAATTGTCCCGCTTTCCGGTAAATCTCCAGAAAGACCGACTGTGTGAGATCTTCGGCTTCAGAGGCATCTCGCAGAATATGCAGCGCGGTCACATGCACCAATCGGTGATATCTTTTGAAGATAACCGCAAACGCGTCGGTATTGCCCGTCTGAAGTTCCTGCACAACGCGCTCGTCGCCGAGCGCTAGCATGTCGCTGTACTGGGTACGCGCGCCATGATTGCCGGACTCTGGTTGTGTAAGAAACATGGGATCAACGAAACTGCGCATTTATAGCATAAGAGAATCTGCTCATGGCAATCTAAACTTTATTTTTTGGACGTGGGACAAACCGCTGTACTGAGCGGCATACTTGAAATAGCCATTGCGGGTTTTTGCAGAATCGGCAGGCCAGCGGAAGCCGGATCGGGACCACGGATGAAATGGCACCAGATCAGACCGCATATCGCATCCTTTGCACTGCTTGCCGCGGTCCTCTCGGCAGGACAGCTTTGGGCGGAACAAAAATCCCTCGACCAAGCCACCGACCTCCTTTCCAAGGGCTCGATCGCCGAAGCAGTGACGATCCTGCGGCAGTTTGTCGCATCTGACGCGGGCAACGCGGACGCGCGCCTGCTGTTGGGAACAGCACTCGCTCTCAAGGGAAATCGCACTGAATCCATTGAGCAAATGGCAGAAGCCGTGCGCCTCCGTCCACAGTCAGCGAGCGGGCACAATCAGTACGGCACGGTCTTGAGCCGCTTTATTGAAGTCGAAGCAGCCCGCCACGAGTTTGAGAAAGCACTCGAACTTGACCCGCAGCTCTCTGAAGCGCACGTCAACCTGGCCTTACTGCTTGCGCAGGCAGGCGAATTCATCCCGGCCGCGGCACACCTCGATCGAGCCATCGAACTGCAAGGTGACACACGCGCTGCTGCGTACACGCACTTCCTTCGGGCAAAAATCTGGGGAGCACAAAACCAGGTGGAAAAAGCCATGCTCGAACTTCAAAAGGCAGTGCAACTGCGTCCTGACTACGCCGAAGCTTGGTCGGATCTTGGTGGATTGCGCCGTCTCTCTCTCGATCAAAAGGGCGCTGTTCAAGCGCTCGAGAAGGCCGTCGCCCTGAATCCTGGCGATGTAACAGCTCAGTACCGACTCGGCCAGCTATATCTGCAAAACGGAGACGCCGGCAAGGCGATCGAGCATTTTAAGAGAGCTGATCCCGGTGATGTCGCCACCCTTTATAATCTCGACCGTGCATTGCGAAAAGCTGGAAAACCGGAGGACGCTGAGCCGATCGGGAGGAAGATAGCCGAGTTGCGCGAAAGGTCCAATCGAGCCTCTAGCGTCGCTTTGGCTGCCTCTCGTTTGAACGATGAAGGGATAGAGCTTGAAAAATCAGGAGATATTAGGGCCGCTCTGACGAAATATCGCGCCGCCCTCGATTTGGACCCAACCGGGTTCGGTTTTGAGTTGAACTATGGTCTCGCCTTGTGTCGCATTGGCCGCTGGGAAGAGGGCGCCGGCGAGCTGCGTGAGGTGCTGCGTCTAGATCCGGACAATGCAGTTGCCGCCAAGGCGCTCTACATAGCAGACGAGCATGTAGCTCGACTACCTAGAGCAAATTGAATGCGCTATGCAGCGCCTGTGATCGCGCGCGTTCCGTTCAAGACTTGCATGATGCGATTGGTCGGCACGTTGATCTTGCGCGCCAGTTCAGCCGCGCTCATATCGAGTGCTTCCAGTCTTCAGCCAGGTGTTCCCCCGGATGGATAGCGGTAAGCGCCATAGCGATGCTCCTAGTGATAGTCAACAATCTCCACGTTTGACGGCCCCGGTAAAACCATGGGCGAATCTATGTCTTTGATGCTCTTCTCACCAGATCGTCTTAACCACTCTGGAGCGATGGATCTGACGGTCCGCTGTAATCAGAGAAAGCCCCTCGACCAGTGCGGTGGCCCCGATAATGCGATCTGCTGGATCTTTGGGATAAGCTGTTGGAAATCCCATGGCGCGTGCACACGCACGACCACTGATCGGTAGGATGACAAATCGGGCCTCAACTTCCCGCAGGAAGGATTCGAGGGTGATACCGAGGTGGATGCGGCCCTTACTCGCGAGTGTCGCCAGCTCCAGGAGAGTGATGTCTGAAATTGCCAAACCGTCCCCATTCTTGCGTGCATCCTCGATGGCTGACCTGGCTTTGACCGATAGATTGGCGGGGTCCGTAGACAGCCAAAGCACAACGTGCGTATCCAGCAAAATCACTTGAGATTGCCCCATTCGCGCCGCGACAACGCGGGGGAAACGACATCGCCCGTGATCGTAACCTTCCCGCGAAGAAAACCGAAAATATCATCGCCTTGGGGCTCGATCGGGACGAGTTTGGCTACCGGCTTACCGCGTTTAGTGATCACGATGGTCTCGTGTTTGGCCTGAACGTCGTCCATGACTGCAAGGCAATTTGCCTTGAAGGCACCCGCTGCCATCTTCTTCATCCGGAAACTCCTTTATGGCTATGGTCATTGTACCATGGTCATATCTTCGCTTCCAAGCCAGCCGTTCTTGGCAAATCGTGCGCCGGGTCGGTCCGCCTTGCAGCGATTTTGAACCTGTCCCTGGCGAATTGATACGGTGGCAAGTTTCAACGCAATGTAATCTAACATTGCTATCGCACGCCTCGCGAGCCCAGCTTCATGTTCTTGAATGTCATTGATTTCAAAGGAGTCGCGCCGCACAGGATTTTCAGTATGGACAGATCCGAACCGACAAGCCTTCGGTTAACAATGCGGTCTGTTTTTTGTTGTTCAGCGGTCTGTGGCATCGGAAAAGCGTCAAGATCATTTCGGATCGGGAACGTGAAAAAACGCCAAGGCGGCTACACCAAGAGCGATCGCGATTCTCCAAGCAACGCCAATCCAAAAATGTTTTGGGTCATCGCGTCGAGTGGCGCCGGGCCGCATACCCGGAAGGCCCCGAGCACCCCATGTAGTTTTCCCAGTGATGAGGTCGTAGGCCACGAGGGCGAAGCCCGCGAGGCTGACCCATAGGTAGAAGCTCATATCAGAGTCTCCTCGTGGTGCGGCCCTCGAATGCGTTTTCGTAATTTTGGCCTTGGAAGATGGCGTTGAGTGCTGTGAAAGATACCGGTCAGTGCCGACATCCAAAGCGGGTACGACATCTCACGTCCATGCGCGATTCTAACCGAGCGTTTGCAGTTGGGCACTGCGAAAGTTCGGCTAACAGAATGTTGAGCGGGAACGACGGATTGGTGGTTGGATTGGCTGCGCAAAGGGGGAAGCATAGGGAGGATTACAAGTGAGCCAGGAGAACGAGGATCGCGGCCAGCACGGCAAGTACAATGAGGAGTTTGCGGTCGTGGGCGGACGCTGCCTGAGGGGCTCTTGCCGGGTTCGAGGAATCCGCAGGATGGGGCAGGTAGGGCGGCGGATAGGGCTGAACCTGATTTTCGGCAGCATACATGCGGCGAATGGACTGGTCAAAAATAGCGATGCAGGCAAGGAGAGCGGCCCCCGCAGGAATCGCCCGCTCGAGGAGAAGATCACCCTTTAACGTTTTATAGGCACCGTAGATGAAAAGGCAAGACCATACAAGAACCAGATAGAGCGACCAACCCTTTGCGGTCTGCATGTAAACGCGATTCTGGGGAGTGGGCGGCGGGGAAGGAGCACCGCGGAATAGTTTGGGACCAAGGATGGAAGCGAGCAGCATGCTGCCAAGCATGTAAGCAATGGCTACCCAAGCAACCCAGGACGGAAAAGGATGGGTGGAGCCGGGAGTTGCGGAGAAGACGAAAAAGCTCACAAAGGCGCCGTAGGGGAGCGCCAGACCCAAAATGAGTACGATGGATTTGGTTCTTGGAGACATGGGCGAATATAGCAAGTCTGATGGCGGGATGTGAGGTGAGGCAACTGTACGAATGGGCTAAGGGGCCTAAAGAGTTATCGATTGCCGGAATGAGGGTTTGGGTGACGCGCGAACCAGACGATTGGTCGTGCAGGTTGGGTGCGTAAAGCGGTAAAGAGAACGGGGATTTCGAGTTTGCAGTGGGTCTACTTGCGAGCCGTCTTCGGCCGACTGCCATCACCACTTTTGAAATCGGCGCCGTGTAGTCCCGCCCACGATCGCCTTTTATCGGCGCACCGGGAAGGACCCAACGACATTCCGACTGGCGATCCTGACGATTCGCTCGAAGAACGCCTTCTCTCCTTTGAGTACGCTCAAGAGTCGGGCCGCTCAGCAGACCAGCGAAACCGAATGAAATGAGTTTTATCTTTGTCCTATTCCTTTCGCAAGTTCTTGGGTTTGCAGGTCTTGCCGCCTAGCAAACGTGCAATTGCCGGAAGGTGTGTGGAGGATTTCCTGGACGCGGCGTAGTTCGGCCACAAGCAGCGCAGCGCGAGCCCTCGCCTCCATCGGCCCGCTCTGGCTGGCAAGTTCCCTCACGAGATCTCGAAAGTAGCGAGAAATCGTGAGTTATTTCATACGTCCTGTCGAGCAAAATTGCTGAAACTCAAGGACCAAGGTGAATCCCGGCGATGGCACGCTGCGTGCCCTCACCATCGCTGGAACGAAGAGGTCTCGTCGTAGTTATGAACGGAAGCGAAATCCATCAACCTGGAGAGAAAAGACAATGAACGGTAGTAATTCTCGCGAATCAACCAAACAGAAAATGAACTGGCACACGCTAAGCATCATCGCCGCCCTGCTCATTTGTCCTTTGAGGGGCGCTGCCCAAACCAATCCAGCAACTCCGGTACAGATCGTCGCTCTCGACGAATGTGATCCAACCACCTTCAACGCCGACCCCCAGGCCAAAGTAAACCCCGGGCTCGGCCCTGATTTTTGCAAGAACATCACCCTTGGGGCCTTCACGACTCTCCAAAAACTATTCGCAGGCGCCGCTGAGGGCACTCCCGATCCAGGCTGGGACTTCGAACCGGACACTCTCAGGATCAAGCAGGGCACGCCGATCGTCGTAGCCAACGAGGGCGGAGAGCCTCACACTTTCACGGAGGTTAAGCACTTCGGTGGTGGTTTCATCGACGGCCTCAACAACGGAGAGGCGACCGTTTCGGAATGTTCTGAAGGCTTTAAGAATGTCGCCGTCGCCCGCACCCGCATTCTACAAGGCAGCCAATTCCTGGTCGGTAACCTGTCGAATGGCGACCACTATTTTCAGTGCTGCATTCATCCATGGATGCGCGTGAAAGTGGAAGTGCAAAACCACGAAACGCGGGAGAAATAGATACCGAGCCGGCCATGCAAGCCCTAGCAACTGCGCCGTAACCCCTGGCCCATCGCAACTTGGCGAACCGTCTTGCCTGGATTCCTCCGGCAAGCGGTTCGCCAACGCGCATTTCCGCTGCTCCGTGCGACAAGGCCGGCGTCGCTTTCCGCACGGAGCGGTTCCAATTCCTCGAACTCGAAACTCTGGTCCACGACGGCCGGGTGATCGTCCACTCACTGTGGGCCTGATGACCCTACAGTATCGTTGGGCCGAACAAAAACAGAATAGTAGAGGCATCCAAAATGGCTCCCTGGAGGCCGAACGCGTCGGCTCACTGACGGTTCGGAAGCGCGTCAAAGAGCTTTGGGTATCCATGCCAACCTCCGTACAAAACCGGCCAGAAGCACTCATCCGGTACCTCCTTGAGGGTACTTCCTCTGAGACCGGTCAGGCATTCCTCCGAGCCCTCGTACGTTCAGCCGCACTGGCTATGGATGTCGCTGGCGTCTGGGTTACCGAATATCTGCCGAAGCGGAAGGTGTTGCGCTCGGTGGCGTTCTGGATGAACGGGAAATATATCGAGGACTACGAGTACAACATTGAGGGCACACCGTGCGAGGTGGTGATCGCGGGAAGATGCCTGGTGCACTACCCCGACCGAATCATCCAGCTCTTTCCAGACGACCCGGACCTGACGGCATTCAATGCCGTAAGTTACGCGGGCGTTCCCTTTTTCAGACCGGATGGCACTGTTCTTGGACACCTCTCCGCTCTTGACACTAAATACCTCGAACTGCAGCCGGATCTCGAGGCGGTATTTCGCATCTTCGCAGACCGCGCTGCGGCGGAACTCAACCGGCTTTGCGCTGAGTCTGAGATTCGGGAGAGCGAGCTGCGCTTTAGCGGTCTTTTCGAGAGCGCCATGGACTCCATCATTGAGACGGACGACCAATTTCGGATCCGGCGCGCGAACTCATCCGCCGCCTTGCTGTTCGGTCTTCCAGCCGAGGAGCTGGTGAATAGCAAACTAACGACGCTCCTTACGCCCGCGAGCGCCCAAAAGCTGGCCAACGTTGCATTCGAGCTGGAGCCCCAGAACCGTCAATTCGCGTGGGTGCCTGGAGGACTTGACGCGGCCCGCTCGGATGGCACGACGCTCGCAGCTGAAGCGAGCGTTTCGCGTTTTGATCTGCAGGGAGGCTGCCGCTATAGCCTGATTCTTCGCAATGTTCAGGACCAGATTGCAGCCGAAAACCGCCTGCGCGAGCTTGAGCTAGAAACGGCGTACCTGCTCACTGAAATCGCGGAACACCAGAACGGTGGGGAGATCATCGGAAATAGCCAGCCTATCCGTGCTGTGATTAACGCCGTTCATCAGGTCGCGCCAACGCCTGCGACTGTTCTCATCACTGGTGAAACCGGTACGGGCAAGGAACTCGTTGCGCGGGCCATTCATCAAGTCAGCGAACGGTCAGCACGGCCCTTTGTCCGGATCAACTGTGGGGCCATTCCCGCAGCACTGTTTGAGAGCGAGTTTTTCGGCCACGAGCGTGGGGCCTTCACCGGTGCCGCGGCCAGGCGGACCGGAAGATTTGAGCTGGCGCACCGTGGGACCATTTTCCTCGACGAAGTGGGCGAACTTCCGCTGGAGCTACAGCCCAAACTTCTGCGTGTACTTCAGGAAGGCGAATTCGAACCCGTTGGCAGTTCGCAAACTCGCAAAGTGGACGTTCGAGTGATCGCAGCCACAAATCGCGATTTGTCCGCGGACGTGAAGGCGGGGCGGTTCCGCGAGGATTTGTACTATCGCTTGCACGTTTTCCCTATTGCTGTTCCTCCGCTTCGCGAGCGCAGCGGCGATGTGGAGCTTCTGGCGCAGCGATTCATCGAGCGTTATTGTGCTAGGAGCGGGAAAGCTCCTCTCGAACTAACCGCCGATTGTCTGAGGCGCCTGCGTTCTTATCACTGGCCAGGAAACGTCCGGGAACTGGAGAATGTGATCGAGCGCGCGGTCATCATCGCGCGCGATGCCCGATTGTCTCTGCGGGATATTTTGCCGCTTCACACTGCCCTTCCTGCTCGACAACGAATACATTCGGCCGACGGGCCTGTGTTGAACTCCAAAGGCGAACTCCGCAGACTCGAGAGGGAGACCCTTATTCGCGCCTTGGAGCAGTCCAACTGGAAGGTTGCCGGTGCGCAGGGCGCTGCTCGCAGGCTTGGCATTCCCCCCTCGACTCTCTCGTCGCGGATGAAGGCTCTCGGGATTCAGCGCCCGAAGCCGAATTCCCGGGCCATCTAGCCGGTCAAGCTGGCCACGAAAAATCGTAAGCAACGAAAAATCGTCAGCAGTTCTGCGACATTTGCCTCGAAATCACAAGCAAATCCACTAAAAGTCCCGCCGCGCGATGGCCACACGGTTGCATTTCCTGCCAGGAGCAAAAGCTCCTAGATCAGTTGAGCAGAGGAATGGAACTGCAATGATATGCAAATTCTGTTGGACGGCTGCTACGGACGCCGGTCGGTCCATGGAGAAAGAAAGCGACATCGAGACATCGGCGAATCGTGTAACGTGCGGCCCGAAGTGGCGCCAGCGATTGCCGCTGCGTCAAAGAGTGGTTGCAGCTGTCGTAGTTTTGTACCTCTTGTTTGCGCCGAGCCGATCTGAGTCGGCACCTCCGTCAATCCCAGAGGACCGCGTAACGCTGGAGTTGTCCGCCTTGGGTAAACAGGGGGACACGATCGCCCGTGCGCGTGAACAGGTTCTCGAGATCTTACAACAGGGAAACGCGTGCACCGCATGGTTTCAGGAATCTGATCCGGACCCCGCTGAAGTCTTCCGGTCGTTGCACTTCGAACTGGAGGAGAGTGGGACCTCGCGCGTTTACGGCATGAGAAACAGTCGAGGGGAACAGCTCTTCAAACACCCTTGGGGGGCCAGATCCTTTGAAAATGCGGGCCGAAGCTCAACCATCCAGGTGAACGCCAACGGACCGTTCTTCAGCCGCACTTCGATCGTCATGCACGTCGAGCCAGGAGGAAGACTGTTTCGGCCCTCCGGCGTTGCCGTGCTTACGGTGTCTTCCTACGCTGGCAACACCCCGGAGGCACAAATTACGATATTGCTTCACGAACTCGGGCACATCATCGGGCGTCTTCCAGAGGACGACGATTCCTGGGACGGCCGATCTTCCCGAAACACCTCCGACGTGCTGCGGCATTGCAAGGCTGAAGCTCACGCGGCAGTCCATAAAAGTTCTAGAGGCAGCAGGTAGGGTTTCGAATCTCAGCAGCCTCGATGCCTAGAGAGAGCCTTTGCAAGGATAGTTGGCTCGCCCGGGCCCTTTCCATTCGAGAAGAGTCAATGCGGCCAGTTATGGTCTTCATTGTTCCCAAAGCTCGCGATGAATCACGAAGCCGGCTCACGGTGTTTCGAGAGTAACGAAATGTCGTGAGCCATTCTGACAGCGCCGCCATACCGAAATCGCTGAGCAGCAAGGACTAGGCACAGTCGCGGCCTTGGCACGTTGCATGCCTCCTAGTTGGCCACGGAACGAAGGTTCCTAGACCAAGAAAGGAAAACGACAGCAATGGCTACGAAACTTATCACCGCAGTGAATGGCGTGGACCTGAGCCGCCTGACGGAAACCATCGAAGCCGTCAAGGCGGCGCCGGAACTTGGACGCTTCAAGTTCCGCATCCAGAACCGCTGGATCGGCGGAGGGCAGAATCGATCGAAAGTACAGCAGTTCTCCGCAGGCGGAAAAGAGACCCAGCATCAGACCGACTTCACACTGGAGGCCGACGAGCACGATGTTCTTCTCGGCACCGACATAGCAGCGAACCCAGTCGAGCACTTGCTGCACGCCCTGGCTTCCTGCGTCACCACCTCGATGGTATATCACGCCGCAGCGCGCGGTATTCCCATCAAGCAGGTTGAGTCCTCGCTAGAGGGTGATCTGGACTTGCGCGGATTTCTCGGCCTGGCCCCCAGCGTGAGGAAGGGATACCAGCAAATCCGCCTCAAGCTAAGGGTTAAAGCCGACCTTACGAACCACGAGCTTCAGGATCTCGCATCGCTTGGCCCCAGTTTTTCACCCGTGTTCGATTCCATAACCAAGGGAGTCCCGATCTTGGTGTCAATCGAACGCATCGCGTAGCCAGCGCGCAGGACAACAGAGGATAGCGGCTGTAACGAAAGTGCCTTGGTCAGGTCACAACGCGGTTGCGTACCAATACCGCGCGAATCAAGGAGAATACACCGGTGAAGAGGTTCGAAGTGGCAGGGCCCGCAGTAGGCACATGTAATGGTCGGCGAGGCCTCGGTTGTCTATTTCTCCTCTTCTCATCCTTGGCTGTCTCCACTGAATCGTCCTCGAACCGCGATGCTCGACGGACTTCCCGCGGTGGTCTTGGCTTGGCTGTTCATCATTCTTTTCATCAACACGGCTATGAATCTAAAGAGTGAGTGGGCTCTGAATACTGGCGTCAGCAAGCAAAAACTCAGACCAGTGAGCGAGGCTTCATGGATAATTCGATGTTTGGTAAACATTGCTCCCGGTTCTGCGATGGCCTGATTGCATTACCGGAGACGTGAAGTAACACTTCACAGTACCGATTGATACGGCGTTGATCAGGCATGGTGGTCAGCAACAGGTATCGTGGTCGCCCTCAGTAATCCCTTGGCGTACCTTCCTTGAGCATAGCGGGCGTCTCACATCCAGACGGACTTGCGATTCATCGTAATCGTGTCATCGTGAGCTGTTGCTTCGCGGACGGCCGCTGATGTCTCATTGGGTGAATCGAGCAGGTGATATGACCCTCGACTTCGGATCGCTGACCCCCAAATCGTGTCGGCCTCATGTCTCTTTGCATCAAACTACCCTAATTGCACTTCTCTTATACAGCACCGCAATTTTAGGTCTTAGATATCCCGACGCTAAGGGGGCGGCCGAGTCCAGTTTCGAGCAGCAGAATGACAAGAGCAAGCAGGATTCTGAGGGTGAGGGACGTTCATTGATCGACGAGCCGTTGGAAGACCTTATCAAGCGCGTCCCTGAACTGAAGGCACTTCAGCCTGCGACCGATCAGCAGCAGCTCCCGATGATTTTGGAGAAGACGGGCGCGAACGTACACGAACTCTTCGACCAACTTGGCGATCTGGTCGCGAAAGAGAAGGTCACCGAAGAAAGACTGAATCCACTAACAGGAATGCCTCTAAAGTCTGAGTCAGACCAGTACCAGGTTCAGCAGGATGAATACAGCTACTTCATCGTGCGCAAGGGCAACTTGCTGCAAACCGCGATTGAAGAGTATCGCAGGGACGCTGACGGACTCGAAGAAGCTGCGGGAGTGCTGTTTCTTTCCAGCGGTTTCGCATCAAGTGTTCTGCCTTTTTCAAAGTTCCTTCAGTCAGAGTCCACATTCCGGTATCTCGGCGAGGACCATGTCGGATCGCGAAGCACCCACGTCATTGCGTTCGCACAAATCCCCGAAGTCGCGACTGTCACTTTCAAGATGAAACAACCGGAGGGACCGGAGTTGCATTGGCTGATTCAGGGCATCGCATGGGTGGATACATCCAGCTTCCAGATTCTGCAAATGAGGACAGATCTGCTCGTGCCTAGGCCTTTGCTCTCAGAGTGTGTCCCAAAAGATCAGCTGCAAACTCTGGTGAAATTCAACGAGATGAGGCTCAACGGGCTTGCAAATTCCCTATGGTTGCCGACGGAAGTTCATGTGTACGAAGTTTTGGAAAGCTACCCGATGCAATCCGGGGGGGATTGCAAAGCTCACTTGGGAGTGGAATTCCGGAACGTCCACCGCTTCACAGACTACCGCACCTATGGTGGCGTGGACGGCATCACCGCCCTGAAAGAAAGTGGCCCGAACGAGCTAAGCCTGGAGGAGAGTGTTCAAAAGAATGAAGCACAGGCGCATCCATACCTGGAAGAGCCGTTGAAACAGCTGGTCGAACGTGTCCCGGAGCTGAAAGGAATGCGGCCGGCGACAAGTCTGCTGGCCTTGCCAATGATTCTGGAAGGGGCGGGCAAGAACGTTGACGAGCTCTTCGACAATCTGGTCGATCTGATCGCGCAAGAGGAGATAAAGCAAGAGAGGTGGAGCAAGAGCGAGCTGGTTCGAGACAACTACTTGATCCTTCGTCATGGGAATCGATCACACGCACACGTCGAGGAATTTCGCATGGACGAAAAAGGAAATCGAATGGACCAGGTAGGATTGGACAAAGGGTACTTCGTCACCTCCGGTTTCGCGTTGAGCAGTGTGCATTTCTCGCGGGCACTGCAGTGGGATTCGCGGTTCCGCTACCTGGGCGATCAAAAGATCGATGGACGAGAGACGTATGTGGTCGGGCTTGCCCAGCTGCCAGGCCAGGCCAGACTCGCGCTCACCCTGCGCGGCCACCGAGGAACCACAGTCCACCTGCTGTTGCAGGGAATTGCGTGGGTGGACAAGGTAAGTTTCCAGATCCTCCGAATGCGGACCGATCTGTTGGCGAAACAACCGGAGATTGGGCTGGATGAACAGACTACCAAAGTCAAATTCAGTGAAGTACGGCTTCTGGACGTGGGCGCTCCTTTATGGCTTCCGCGTGACGTGAACGTGCACGTCAAACTGGCAAAATTGTGGGATCGAGGCTACGAGGAGACTTTCCAGAATCGGCACCGCTATAAAAACTATCGCCGGTATCGAGTCTCCGCGAGAATTGTGGCTCCACAATGAGGACCGAGGAGCATTCTTTTAAACGAAGCCCCGCATCTGGCAGCAATCGGCAGACGAGCCAACCAGCACAACGCTCAAGAGCTCTTAGACAGCTGGATGTTGGGTTTTCCAACCTGTTGCTGTTTCGTACCGATATGCCAAGCGAAGTACCGTGGCTTCATCCCAGGGCTTCCCCACCATTTGTAGTCCTAGAGGAAGACCCTTGCTGTCAAAACCGCATGGAACGTTTATGGCGGGCAAACCATAGTAGTTGGCAAATACGGTATTTTGGGCCGAGAGTGCCTGAGGATTGGCGCCTGCGTCTTTGATCGTCGGAACGGTAGTTGTCATGGTTGGCAGCACAAGAACATCAATGTCTCTGAAAGCCTCGCCGGCGATCGCTTTTCGGTCGCCTTCGATATCGCGTAAGTCGCCCCCAGGATTGCGAAAGGGCGCGGCGACACTCTTCATCGGGCAACCGAGACCACGAATCACTTCGACGGCCGCCTCAAATGCCTCTGCGACCTCTCGGCCGCCCTTGGCATTGTCGGCCACCCCAATCAGCACTCTTCTATCTTTGGCCAGCGCGTCAACGTATTCGGTTGCGGCAGGTTCTCTTCTCTCCGCGAGTACATCAAGTACCAGTGCCATATCTTCGACAGAGCGGGCCATAATACCGGGGTGGTTGAACCAACGGATCATCTCGCCAGGATCCTGCTCGCCATCAAGTATGCCTTTGGGGTTGATCAGGCCGTAGGTGCCCTTGAAACCCACTACGCCACAGCATGAAGCCGGCAATCGGCAAGATCCAATCGCGTCCGAATCGAGAGTGGCATAGCACATGCCGCTAGCCACTGCGGTCGCCGATCCGGAAGATGACCCACCAGGAATGTATTCGGCGTTCCAAGGGTTGCGGACCGGCCCGAAGTAACTATCAAGCCCCGTCGTGCCCATGCCCAGCCGGTGCATATTCGTCTTTCCGATGAGAATCGCCCCAGCCTCCTTGAGCTTGGCAACACCAACTGCATCCTTTCCCGGCACACGGTCTTTGAAAAATTCGAAACCCGCAGTCGTTTTGATCCCGGCGGTATCGTAGAAATCTTTGATCCCCACCGGAATGCCATGCAGTGGGCCGCGCCATTTACCGGCCTTTATCTCTGCTTCGGCCGCTCTGGCCTGCTCGAGCGCTTGGTCAGCCAGCACGGTGACGAATGCGTTCAGCATTGGGTGAAGTTGTTCGATTCGCTTGAGACACGCTTTTACAACTTCTACCGGCGAGACGTTTTGTGTGCGAATCTGCCGATGCAAGGTAGCGATATCTGCGAACTCTCTACCTTGCACTAATGCGGCGCTCTGCATCGCTGCCATCGTTTCCTCCTACTGTGATTTGCTGCATGTCTTGATCGGCATCCATATCTCAAATCCTCCCGCTCCCGTAGCGGAATCAAAATCCTCGCCGTAACACTCAAAATCCGGCGCATCGACCGCCGCACACCCCGACTCCGGCAACCAGTTATTCCATATCGCGTTCCACGTGCTACGGACCGTAGCGATATGGCTGCGCTGCCGGAAAATCGCATATCTCTGTTCCGCAATGCGCACGCGGCTCAAATCTGGGGGGAGCTTCGAGAAGTCCTTCACTTCCACACCGCACACGTAGTCAAAGTTACCTGCGTCGTCGCTGTTGCAGCGCACGCCGTAAGCTGTCCCGCCGAGCTGCGTGGGAACCTGGCCCAGATATGGCAGAAAGCGCTGCCACTGCGATGGTATGGCTGCGCTGGTCTCGCAGGTGTAGCGTTCCCCTAATCCTGCGATGAGAAGCCGTTTGCCGTTCACAAAGCGCGGTGGTTCGAGCGTAATTGGCAGGGTTTCAGCTATTTTGATTGGGTCGACAAGTTCGATTTTCCTCAGATGGCCCTGTGTCCGAATCGTTTCGGGTGTCACACCAAATTGATCGCGGAACGCCCGTGTGAAAGCCTCATGAGAGCCGTATCCTGCATCGAGAGCGACGGACAAGATACCCGGCGCTCCGTTCGATAGCGCCCTGGCCGCTTCGCTCAAACGCCGGCCACGCAGGTATCGCATGACCGAATAGCCCGTCGCTGCACCGAATGCTCGCGTGATATGAAAACGCGATACTCCTCCGGCTTTCGCGAGGTCCTCCAGCGTGATTTCGCTTGCAAAGTGGCTCTCGATAAACCACAGAGCCTTCTCGATGGCATTCATACAAGCTTTCCCATCAGCACAGGCCTAGTATGCCCCTGGTTCTCTTCCCTCGATTTGACAGAAATTGCGCTTTTTCTGAAATTCGGCATCAAAAGTCAGGCCTCGCGATCTCACTGTCGGCTCGCACATAGAGCCCTGGGCGCCGGTCGGCGATTCGGAACGAATCCAGTTGGGCAATCTAACCGTCACTGCTAGCGCGTTTGTCCGTACTGATCCGACGGACGAAGCGATAACTTCTGTGTTTGCCGTCAATTGGGAACTGTCCCCGAAAATGCTTCCTTTGCCCGCACTCCTATTTACCGTGAACGCCTTTTGCGGCACAACGACGGCGACAGCCGCACATCGGTTGTAACGGTCGCGGCACCCACGACGATGCGTCGGGTCGACGGGATGATTCCGTTTGTCAGTCAAACGGATGTTGTAGTAGCATTGCCGAGCCGAGTAGGGGATATGAAAAAGGTCCGTTTTTCTAAAGCTGAAACCCGCATCCTCGAGCAGTATTGGAAACTAGGCACCTGCGCTGTCCGCGAGATCCTTGACAGTCTGCCCGAGGATGAACGGGTTGCTTACACAACCGTCCAGACGCTCGTCTATAGACTTGAGCAGAAAGGCGCTCTGCGCAAAGTGAAAAAAATTGGTAATGCGCAATTATTCGAGCCGGCAATCGAGCAGAGCGAGTACCGAAGCGGGCTGGTTCGAGATCTCCTGGACTTATTCGACGGGTCCCCTCGCCTGCTCGTCTCCAACCTGCTCGAGACAGGCGAGATCACGCTGAAAGACTTGAAGGGTCTTCAAAGCGCGGTGCCAGTGAGCAAGAACAGCCGTAGCCGTGGAGGAAAAGGCCATGCATGAGCACATCGCGCGCGCGTTGTATTACTTCGAAATTCACGTTCTGTATGCCTCGATGGTCGGGCTCGCAGCTTGGGCTCTGACGTCCATTCGTGGTGGCAGCGCCACCACGAAGTATTGGATCTGGGTAGCGACCTCGCTCAATTTTGTTCTGCCCGTAGGCGCGATGGCCGATAAACTTTGGGCGTCCCACCTTTCGTGGGCGGCACCGCTGGGCATCATCGGCGACTTCGCAAATACCATCTCTCGAGGGTGGACCGCTGCGATACTTTCAGCGGTGTGGTTGCTTGGCGCAACCTTGATGGTTGCGCGGCTTTCTTCGCGGATACACGCTGAGCGTCGCGATGCTCGGGCCGCGGCCGATCAAAGTGCTCATGAATCGAAGCGAGGTTTCCTTGCGCATGGTGTCCCGGTAAGGTTCGCGGAGAATCGGCAGGCTCCGGCGGTAGATGGGGTTCTGCATCCGCATATCTCGCTGCCCAACGGAATCGACCGGTTGCTGAGTGCTCATGAGCTTGATGCTGTTCTCATCCACGAGCTGACCCACGCAAGAAGGCGCGACAACTTGATTCGCCTGATTCATGAAGTGAGCTTTTGCATGCTGTGGTTTCATCCGCTCGTCTGGATCGCCGGCTCCCGCCTTGCCCTGTACCGAGAACTCTCCTGCGACGAATCTGTGATTCAGAGCGCCCTCGGTGAAGAGTTGGTTTCAGCACTCGCAAAACTTGCTAATCCAGAAAGGCCGTTGTTGCTGCAAGCGTCAGCCTCGTCGTTTATAAGCCATCGTCTTGCCAGGTTGGCCGCTCCGCCTCAACCGACCTACCGCGCAGCGAGCATGGTGCTGAGCTCAGCCTTCGGTGCTGTACTCCTTTGGGGCATTTGTGGAACCGTCGCGCACACAGCGTGTTGCTTTTTAGCCAAGCGGTAATCTGCCGGGAATCACGACACAGCACGCCTTGCCGCTTCCCTGCTAGAGCCCTGCGTGGCGCTCCGGCCGCGGCCAGAGAGGGCTCTGAAAAACCTTTTCCCGTTATCAACGTCTATTGTAGTAGTATACACGCAGTGTGTAGTAGGCGCTGAGGAGAATCGCTGCGGGGGACGCGGTGATCCGGAGGACTTGCCACGACATCTGCCCATTTATATGACGCCGGCATGCCGCCGCTCGGCATTCTTCGCGCGGTCACAACCAACGCCGAGGAAATGTTGGGCTGGCAGGACCGTGTGGGCGCGCTTGAGCCCGGGACATTTGCTGATCTCGTCGCGGTTGCGGGAGATCCGATCGCCGACATTACCGAACTCGAGCGCGTTCGCCTTGTGATGAAAGATGGCGAGGTGGTCCGCAACGACTTTGCGTCGCATTGAAGTGCAACGAATTTCAGGGGAGGCAGGAATGAAACAGGCACGAAACTTATTGCTGTTGGCGACCGTCACCTTTGCCGTAGCCGCTTTGGCAGAAACGATCAAGGGCGCGGCAGCTGCGAATGAAGGAGAAAGGCAACAGTCCGCGCAAT
>Ga0207118_1017_pt2 | contig 46360 bp, 34 predicted proteins | sample Alteio_BWMinHeat_42_FD_153507 | JGI IMG/M metagenome (GOLD analysis project Ga0207118, IMG submission 153507) | Enriched cells from forest soil in Barre Woods Harvard Forest LTER site, Petersham, Massachusetts, United States -... | ecosystem: Environmental > Terrestrial > Soil > Temperate forest >...
GGCAAAAAGGGAATGGCTATGGCGGTAAAAAAAATTGGTTTATGGGATAGTTATCTTTCACGCGAGAAGTTTGTGGGATCGATTTCTTGGGGCATCTTTTCTTTTCTGATTGGACGTCTTTTTATATCTTTTTTTGGCATATCGTTATCGTGGCGTCATGTGGTACTGTATCTGGTATCGTATCTTGTCGCTGCGTTTTCAACGAGGGTTTTTATTATCAGGTTGCATGGGACGTGTCAATATTGGTATCTTGCGGGGTTGGGTATAGTTGTAGGTGCTGTTGTTGGTATTGCAGCAGGGTTTTTAGTAAAATTTTTGCTCGATTGGTCATAATAATTTTGTGGACGATAGAGTCGATGTAGAAGTTGCTTTGGATTTTCTACATATTCATGATAAAATGAGTTTGTTTTTTCTGCATTTTATCTAAAATAACTTGAAAATGGGAGGTGTTTATGAAAAGAACAATCGATTATTTTTTACTTGAGTGGAAAAATGAGCAATACAATAGAAAGCCTCTTTTGCTCCGGGGGGCACGGCAGGTTGGCAAAACGTATGCTGTTCGTGAATTGGGAAAAACCTTTGAGAACTTCGTAGAGATTAACTTAGAAGCTGACAAAAATTTGCGCGCTATTTTTACTCAAGATCATGATCCGAAACGCATTGTATTTCAACTTTCTGAGTATCTGCAAAAAGATATAGTTCCTGAAACGACTTTACTGTTTATTGATGAGATTCAGATAGTACCTGAGGCGGTGATCACATTGCGCTATTTTTATGAAATAATGCCAACGCTGCATCTGATTGCTGCTGGCTCATTGTTGGATTTTGCAATAGAGCAAGTAGGAATGCCTGTCGGACGCATTTCGAGTTTATATATGTATCCAATGTCATTTTTAGAATTTCTTGTTGCCCTTGGTCATGTAAAATGGGCACAAACAATTTTACGGCATGATGCGCATGAACCGTTATTTGATCAATTACATGAGAAACTGCTTAATCTGGTAAGCATCTATCTCGCTATTGGTGGTATGCCTGCCGCAGTGAATGCGTGGGTACAAACACAAGCATCGCGACAAGTGAAACGGGCTCATGGGGACCTACTTGATTCTTATGAGCAGGATTTTAATAAATATGCGGCCAAGCATCAAATTAAGTATCTTAATGCACTCTTTCATCACGCTTTATCTCAATTAAGTAAAAAATTTATTTATAGTCGTATAGATGGCTATCAAAAAAGAGAGTTGGAGCCGGCACTTGAGTTACTAAAAAAAGCGGGGCTTGTGTATCCTGTTGTTCGCATTGATGGACAGGGCATTCCTGTTGGATCAAATGCACAGCTTAATGATTTTAAACTTATTTTTCTTGATGTTGGGCTGACTCAGGCATCGCTCGGTCTTGATATCACTGGTTGGTTTGTGCAGCCAACGCAGACGTTTGTAAATAAGGGGGAACTTGCAGAAGCCTTTGTTGGCCAGGAACTGTTGGCCTATGGAGAGCCTATCACAAAAAGTAATCTGTTTTATTGGCGGCGTGCAGAGCGTAATAGCCAAGCTGAGGTTGATTATGTCACGCAGATCCAGGAAAAAATTGTGCCTATTGAGGTTAAAAGCGGTGCAGGAAGCACGTTGAAAAGTATGCATTTTTTTCTTGAGACCCATGCGGCAAGTGATTATGGAATTAGATTTTCAACACAAAATTATTCTGTTTATGATACGATTTACTCATATCCATTGTATGCTGTTGCAAAGCCGTTTTTTGATGCGAATGAAAATATACGAGATGCGTTAACAAGTTTGGTGGAAATAGTATGATTTTGATTATAATTCTTTATGCGATACTTGCGCTTACTTTTATATTGGCGAAAAATGCGTTGCTTTATGCAGCGCCCTGTTTTTTGATTGGCTTTCGCATGACTCTTGCAGGCGGTGCGTTATTAGCTTATTGTGCGTTGCGCGATAAAAAGCAGTTTGTGATTAATCTAGGTGATTGGTGGTTGTTTGTAAAAGCAGCATGTTTTCATATTTATTGTGCCTTTGTTTTTGAATTTTGGGCGCTGCAATATATCTCTGCGTTAAAAGCAAATATTATTTATTCACTCACGCCATTTATTGCGGCTTTGTTGAGTTTTTGGATTTTGCGTGAGCGACTCACGAAGAAAAAAATAGGAGCGATGGTGATCGGCTTTTGCGGTGTGTTGCCCGTATTGATCACGACGTCGACATCGATAGAATCGATTATGGAAATCGGGTGCATTTCGATTCCGGAAATGGTGTTATTTATTGCAGTTGTTTCGTCGGTATATGCCTGGTTCTTGATTAAAAATCTTATGGATAAAGGGTATCATATCGGGTTTATTAATGGAGTAACGATGTGCATGGGCGGGGTTTTGAGTTTGCTTACATCGTTTATTTTTGAAAGAGATATCTTGTTGGTAACTGATTGGCGATTATTTTTATTTTGGGTTTTATTGTTGATTGTTGCTGCGAATATCATATTTTATAATTTGTATGCCTGGCTATTGCGATCATATTCGATGACGCTGCTTATGTTCGCGGGATTTTTGAGTCCCGTTTTTGGCGTTTTATATGAATATTGTTTTGCGGAGGGCAAAATTAGTTGGCATTATTTTGTTGCAATTCTTGGTATTGGGGTTGGATTATATATTTTTTATTCTGATGAACTTAAGAAAATTGGTTAATTGTCGCACAGCTTGTGCGACAATTAACCAACAATAATAAAGGGGTATGTATCTATTAATCTTGCTTGCTGTCTAATATTTTCTGAGCATCTTTAATTAAAGCACTATCAAAGCCTTCGTTTCGCAAAATATCGAGCGCGACGTGCTGGTGCGAAATGCCTGGTAGTAAAACAAAGGGATACTCGAGAGCTCCTGTGGGACTCTTAATGACGCTCATGTGATAATTATGGTACGCATCTGATTCTTCTTCTAATGTTGTTAAGAGATCATGATGTGTTGCAATAATAGATATAGTATTGGCATGATCTCCTAAATTTTTAGCGACCGCACATGCGCATGCTTGTGCTTCAGCCGGAGAGGTGCCATTAAACATTTCATCGATGAGAATAAAACTTTTTTGGTCTTTTGCTAAAGAGTTAACAGTATCTATAATAGTTTGCGTTCGCAAAACCTGCGCTTTAAATAATGAATTTCCCGAGCCAATATCATCAACAACATTGAGGTAGGTCATAATTTTATCAAAGGGAGTAATAGTTGCGGCATGAGCGGGAGCCATACCAAAACTTTGCGCCATAATAACGGCGATTGCAGCTGCTTTCAATAATGTTGATTTACCGCCGGCATTGGGTCCGGTGATAACCATGTTCTGGCGATTGTTTGGATCGCCTAGTTCTATTGAATTAGATACGACTTTATTTAGATCAACTAACGGATTCCAAAATTCTTTCAAATTAATGTATGGAGATGCGGTGTCTTTAAGATCGACAAAACTATACTGCATTGAATAATGTTCATGTTCTTTATAAAGACGCGCTAAACCAATAAATGCATCGAGTTCTCCCAGTTCGATTAATGCATCTTCAAACTGATCTTTTAATGAGCAAAAGAGTTTAAAAGCGACGAGTAATGCGCCTTTGTTGGTGAAAAAAGATGATTTTTTTTGAAATGCATTTGAGGTGAGCACGCTTAACAATGTTGCAAGATCCTGAGATTTATGATCAGAAAATAATTTTTTAAAACCAATTGTTGTTACTTTTTTATGTAAGATCTTATGTTGTTCGACAATTGTATCAATATCTTTTAAGGCGCCTATTGCATTGGCTACATGTCCCATTTTATCATGCATAAATGCTTCTAGGGTAAAATTGTCAGATGCCCATTCAGCCAACTCTTTTATATTCATCGCGCTGACGATTCCTGAAGCGGTTGCCAAGGCTCCCAATGCACGTTTGTTTTTCATAAAGGTAAATAAGATGCCAAATATTGGACCACCGGAGCTACGCAAATTTTGAGATAATTCTTGCATTTTATTAGGCAGAGTCTGATTAACAATTTCGCTTATGCCATAAAGTGGTAATAATACCCCAGCAATAATGGTTGATAGGGTAGTTATGCATCGTTGTTGGTGTTCGAACCAGGCACGCAGAGTGAGCATGGTTGCACTTTTATTCAATGCATCAGTGATATTTTGCGAAGCATAATTAAAATATTTTCGTTGCGCAGCTTGCTTGAATGGATCGTTCGTCCAAAACGAAAGCAACATGTTTTCCGATGCTTTAAACTTTTTTAATCTTTTTTCGAGTGCATCAAATAGCTCATTATTAACTACTAATTCATGAATGAGCGCTTGGCGTTGTTGTAAAACAGCGATATCGATGCTTGGTTGCGCCAGCATGTTATAGAGCATAATTTTTCCGAAGATGGTATGCGTACGATCAATTTTTTCTGCCAGATAATAGTTTGTATTTTTTTGACCGCAGAATAGATTCAGATCTTTCCATATATTGCCATCATTGATCACACTGCTTTCATGGGTACTGTTTTTTTTGACATATCTATCAAGCATCAAAAAAGCGGCGCGTCTTTTGGGGGCTTCTTGCAAATTTGCCTGATTTTCCATAACATGCACCAAAAAATCATAAAAACGATCAGATGACCAATCCTCTTCTTCGTAGGGGAATGCTTCTAAATTTTGATGCATTATTTTTTTTGCGATAGTTATTTGATTATTGTTTGCAGTGGTTACAAGGAAACAAAAAAGTGAAATAAAAAAGAAGTAGTGCATACAAATTCTCCAGTAATAATGTCGGTGAAAAATTAGCTGACTTTATTGTACATGAATTTTATCAATTACTATATACTTAGATTAGTATATTTTCGCACAATTTATTCAGCTGGTAAGCTATTGGGGAGAAATGGTATGCAACAAAAGAGACATGTTGTTATTGGTGCCTCTGCGGCGGGGATTGGGGCAGTCAATCGTCTGGCGCGTCTTGCACCAGATGATCAAATTATTTGTATTTCAGGTGAATCTGATGCGCCTTATAATACCTGTTTGTTAGCAGATTATGGGGTGGGACAGAAATCTGAGCAAGAACTTTCGATTTTTAATTCTGAACGAGTACTGAGTTCAGTTAAGATGAAATTGGGAATATGGGTAGATAAGATAGTGCCGGACAAGAAACAGGTTGTGTTGGCAGATGGGGAGTGTATTAGTTATGATACGTTATTTATTGGCACGGGGAGTTCGGCGATTATTCCAAATATTCCTGGCATTCGAGACTGTGCAGGGGTTTTTACGTTTCACACGCTTGATGATTGTAAAAAAGTACTGGAGTATGTTGAGAAAAATAGGGTAAAAAGAGCGGTGGTGATTGGTGCTGGGCTGACGGGCCTGGAAACTGCAGATATGTTGCTCGCGCATGATATTGCAGTATCAGTTGTAGAAAAACAAGAGCGGGTTTTACAGCAATTGATCCCAGAACAGGGGTCACAGTTTATAGAAAGATATCTGCGTGCGGTTGGGGTGCAGTTTTATCCTAATAGTACAGTCGTGAATATTGCTGAGCAGGATAAACGGATTATGGGTGTTGAGCTTGCTGAAGGTGCGTTTCTTTTTGCAGATTTGATTATTGTTGCAGTGGGAGCCAAAAGAAATGATCAACTTGCAAGAGATGCGGGGATAATGATCGGGAGTAATGGGATTATGACTGATCAGTATATGCGGACGTCAATTGAGGGGATTTGGGCGGGTGGTGATGTTGCACAAGTTACCTGTGTTTTTACGCAAAAGCCAGTTACGAGTTGCACCTGGTCGGATGCGATGCTGCAGGGTCTAATTGCAGCCCATGCAATGACGGGAAATCCAAAGATTTATGGGGGAGCGAATAGAATAGTCGATTCAGCTTTTTTTGGGCTCTATTTTCAGGCGGCTGGCGAGCCAAATAGAAGCCTGGCTGGCGAGCAGGAGCAGGCAACGCACATAAAAATGAGTGAAGAGGAAATTTGTATACTGGCTAGCGAGCATAATAAACCAGTGGGTTATTTCAGGTGTGGGGTGCAGGAGCTTTCTCCTGAGCTAAAAAGAGCAAAACAGATCTTACTTTCTGGCGAAGCGCTTGTTGACGATACATTGGTGAGTTGAAATTGATTTTGTTTGCTAATCTGCTATGTTTGTCAGGAGATTTATTTTTTTAAACATCGAGTGTTCTAGGGGCTTTTATGTACAAAAAATTCAAACGAGCACATGTCTTAATGCTATTGATGATGGTAAATACACATGTGTTGACTCCTTCTTTGGTGAAAAATCATGTTGTAAAATTGAATAGATCGATAGCGAATTTTTTTGTATGGGGTCGTAAAAATCTTGTTGAGATTGAAAAAAGGCTGGATGAACAAAAAAGATCACTACATGCGATTTGGAGTAACTATTTGCCGGCACGGCAACAAGTAGTAACAGAGGTGCAGCGTAAATGGGCGCAGCATGAACTTGATGTTTCTATTATTGGCAATAAAAGTGATAATCTTGTTCATGATATTGAATTGATGGTTAAAAAAGAGATTCAGCAGTTACAAGTAATTCAACAAACTATTTTTGATTCTCATCGAGTGTGGGATATGAAGGAAGCTTTGTCGGAATATAGTAAACAAGCGCAAAGACAAGCTGGTATTAATATTGATACTGGTGTTTATTTTGAAACTATTTTTCCGGTACCATATGTGGCAATGGATACTCGTTTTGCTGCTGTTTCATACTCGATTTTGGGCCTCCTTCCTGTCTGGTGGAATCTACAAGCAGAGATGAATTTCTTATGGAAGGTGCAGAAAAAAATCTATCGATTGGAAGCGATTAATCGTATTATTTGGGAAGATCAGCAGGAAAAAGATCGACTGCAACGACAGGCTGCTCATAACATTAATCTTGCGGTGCATGAGAACTAATTATTGCCAGATGCTGTCCATTTTTAATAACTTTATCGATATCAGTGGGCTCTCGGGGATGTTGGTTAACGTGTTTATGCGTTGAACTTTCTGTTTATGTATATGCTTGCTTATTAATTGTTTGTAGGTTTTTATGCCATAAAAGAATGTGCTAATTGGGATCTCTTGAATTTTGCCACAGCCATGGAGATATGAGCTTGCCTCAATAAGCATATTTTTTTTGATGTTAGAAACGATCATCACATGTCCCGGAATCCAGATTATATCCCCTTCTTGTAACTGTTCTTTTGCAGTTAATGGCGCAAGATCTTGTGCAATGGTAGCGCTGTTTTTCAAAAAATAGGGGATGCCAGCAATTTGTGCTGCACGTGCAATGATAGCTGAGCAATCAAAACCGGCTTTTGGTATTGTATTGTCTGTTTGCCGGTAATAAAAAAAAGAACCAGTCTCTGTAATCGTTTGTTTGAATTGTTCTGGATTGTAGCGTTGCGTGAAACTGCAGCCTCCCCAGACATAGGGAATAAATCCATCAGAAAGAGCAGCCCATTTTTTGAGAACCTTTACGAATAATGCAATTTTTTTCTGCGGCTTTGTCTGTTCTATGGATATGCATAACTCTTGGGGGATAGAGGTGGTCACAAAATTGTTTGTTTGAGGATCAAATATAAAAACAGATAGAGTCTGATTCGTTTGGCTGTTTGATGTTTGAACAAAACGGGTGCCTGCTGAATAGTTATTTTTTGTTGTCGGATCATAAAAGGGAAGATAGAGGGTAACTATTTTTTGTGCCGGGGTTTTTTGAGTAGATGATTCAAATGAGATCGGTGCGGGAAATTTATCGCTATCAATCGATTTATTTTGTAGTGCTGACAGGCTCCATATATTATTTTTATGCGTCCAATAGGTTGCCTGTTTCTTGGTATGGTTGTTGGTATAATAATACAGATTATGAATTTTAATCTGTGCCTGATTGCCATGGTATCCTATAACGTCTACTATTTCATTAAATAATAGTTGGTGCATGCGGGGGCACGATTCATCGGATTGATAGGTGCCGCCGCATAAGGGTAGATGGTTATAGGTCATACTGTTGTTGGTAAGCTGATAGCCGACTAGATCGGCAATGGGAACGATGGTCACTGCTTTTTCTGCAGGGCGAATTTGCAAGCACAAGCAATTAAATAAAAAAATTAGTATGGTAAATGCGTTATTTTTGTTTATCTTTTTCATACGTTATTCCTTGATTATACGGCAAAATTAATTGACATATTGAAAATCATTGAAAAATATATCAAGCGGATGATACTATGTTAGTAAATCAAGATCTTTAAAATAACGGGGAGTATAGCATGAAGCGTATAAAAAGTATCGGTTCTTATTTTTTCATAGCAGCGAGTTTTATAGTGATGGTACCCGATTGTCTACGTGGGCAGCCAGAAGCATGGACATGGCTGCATCGTAAAGTGTTTAATCAGCAAGAGTTAACTGAAAATCAACAGAAAAAAGAGATCTCTTTTTACAAGCAGCAGTGTAATCCATTTACACAGTTGGTTTTTTCTTGGAATGCGTTTCGTGAGCAGGATGGTTATTTCTCCTTTTGGGTAAAAGTGCATAATAAAAAAACTGATCGATGGGGCTCGTGGCATAAAATGGCAGAATGGGGTAACGGTGTGCAACGTTCGTTTGCCAGTAAAAAAGATGATGCACGTTGTTGCTATGTGCATGTTCGATTAGAATGTCCTGAAGAATATGCAGATGCGTTTCGTATAAAAATTCTTTCCCATGATAATGCTGATCTTTCGTTGGTTAAATCATTTGCGGTTTCTTTATCCGATTATACGAAATTTAAATCGGAGTCGGTGGATAAAAAGAGGATGAGACTGTTGCCATCGGTGCGCATTGCAGCAGTGCCCAAAAAAGCTCAACTGTCACTTGATCATCCAAGAAATAATCATCTCTGTTCTCCAACATCCTGCAGTATGGTTACCAGTTTTTTGACCGGACAGGAGATTGATCCGGTTGACTTTGCACAGAATGCGTTTGATGCAGGATTGAATGCTTATGGCAGTTGGCCTTTTAATACTGCACATGCTTTTGAGCGTTGCCAGGGTGCCGTATGGTTTGCGCCGGCACGGTTTAATGAGTTTAAAGAGCTGCACCATCAATTGCAACGGGGAATACCAGTTATTGTGAGTGTGCGTGGACGTATTGATGGAGCACCTAAATCGTATGATAGTGGTCATTTGTTGGTTGTTGTCGGGTGGGATGCGCATAAGCAAACAGTGATTTGTCATGATCCTGCATTTGATCGCGCTGATAAGATTGTAAAACAGTATCCGGTAAAAAGTTTTTTGAGCGCATGGGAACGTTCACATCGCTTGGCATATTTGGCTGAGCCTATTACGGGCATATAAGATAAGAGAGCGAGATAGTTTGTTTATACTAAAAGGGGAGACTGATGATGGAAAAAAAATTGATGCTTTTATTGATTGTTTGTGTGATAGCGCTGCAAGCAACTGATCAGGTAAATAAGCTACGACGTCTGTTTCATCACCGTGGTGTTGAGACTGATATGACGCTTGAACTTGGGCAGGTGGTATTTTATTGCGCCCATAATCCGCAAATAAGTGAGGTGCGTAGTGGGCAAAAAGATGAAAAAATATTTTTTATACCCAATATGCATATCGATAAATCGCTTGAACATCAGATTGATCGTTTTAACAGTATAAAAACTAAAAATTATACTGCTCAGATAAAAAAATCAGCGGGGGGAATTCAATTAACCTTATTATTTGACGATGAAAAAGTAGGGTTGGTGTGGGGTAATTTTGTTACTATTAAAAATGAGGCGGGTGTCGGTTTTAGATTGTATAATAACGAATACTTACAAGCGCTTAATAAAAAACAAAATCGATTACTCAAAACAGTGTCTCTTGGAAAAAAACCGCACAAACCATGCATTGTCATTGACTGTGGTCACGGCGGAGATGATTTTGGAGCAATTGGGTTTAATAACCTCACAGAAAAAGAGGTTACGCTTGATGTTGGTTTGTCGGTGGCGAAATTATTGCGATCATCGGGCAATAATGTTTTTTTAACCCGTGATTGTGATTGTTCTGTTGCGTTGGATAGTCGTACGTCATACGCTAACAGCTTGCAGGCAGATTTGCTCGTTTCTATCCATGCAAATTCTGCTGCGCATGAACAGGCCTGTGGAGTGGAGACGTTTTGCATGCCCGACAATCAGTTTACTATCTCAGGTAGTTTGTTAAATGGTGAAAGTAAAAAGTTGATACGCATGGATGATGAGATGCGAAATCGTTCCAGTTTAAATCTTGCATGGATGATTCAAAACAATATTATGCATCTTACGCAACAAAAAAAAATAGAGCTGGTTGATAGATCGGTTAAGCGTGCAGTTTCACAGATTCTTGCTGGCAGTGCTATGCCGTCAGTATTGGTTGAAATTGGATTTCTGACGAATGTACAAGAGGCAGAAAAATTGGGTACAAAAGAGTATAAATTATTGCTCGCTCAGGGCATATCTGAAGGGATTTCTCGTTATGTTTTCCATAATTTTTCTGATAATTTTTCTTTACGAAACGGTTGATAACTGTTCTTCTTTCCTATACAGTTAATTGCACACACTACAGTCGTATTACCTATTACAATAATGGTTATTGCAGCAGTATGTTGCTTTGATCATTACAACCATTTATTGAGAAAAATGTTAGTAACGGGGATTTGGGAAGATTTTTTAAAAATCGTAAAAAATGATGTTGGAAGTCGCGTTGTAGAAACGTGGTTCAAATCAATTACCTTATGCAAATGGGATCAGCCGTCTAAAACGGTTTATCTGCGAGCTCCTAATGTATTTGTTCGCGATTGGGTTAAAGATAATTATACATTTATGATACAAACTCACTTAGGCAGACTATTACATGTCACCGATCCACATCTGGTATTTCTTGAGCAAGAAGCTTTTGATACTGCGAATGAGATAGGTGCTCGTGCGATGACGGTTGTTCCATCAAGCGTGATTAAAAAAGAGTCTAAAAAAGTATTGGCTGCTCCGTCTTTATCATTAATTCCCGCTTCACTCATTAAATCTGATGATCGATCAAATGGGATCTACTCATTTAATAATTTTGTGGTTGGCCCTTCAAACTCGTTGGCATATGCAGCGGCTCATGCGATCACGGAAAAACCGGGTGATTTGTACAATCCTTTATTTATTTATGGTCGTTCTGGATTAGGTAAAACCCATTTGTTGCATTCGATCGGCAATGGTTTGCGAGAAAACAATAAGAAAGCAGTTGTATTGTATCAAACAACCGATAAATTTGTGAATGAGTTTATTAATGCTATTCGTTTTAATAAAGTTCATAATTTTAATGCAAAATATAAGCAGGTAGATGCACTGTTGATTGATGATGTACAGTTTATTTCCAACAAAGAACAGACCCAGGAAGCATTTTTTCATATCTTTAATGTTTTGTATGAATCACGCAAACAAATTGTGCTTTCAAGCGATACGGTGCCGCAACAGATACAAGGGTTGGCAGAGCGATTACAATCTCGCTTGGGAGGAGGACTTGTTGCCGATATTCATACCCCATCATTGGAGACCAAGATTGCCATTATCAAAAAAAAGGCTGAGCTGAGTAATAATGGATTTTTAATGGATGAAGTTGCACAATTTATTGCTAAAACGACGGTATCAAATATTCGTGAGCTTGAGGGAGCGCTCATCCGAGTGACCGCGTTTGCTGCTCTAACGCAACAAGCAATTACTCTTGAACTTGCCAAACAAGTGTTACTGAGTGTTATAGAGCCTGCTGAAAAAGAGAGCGTTGATTTTCATGATGTTTTGCGTTGTATGCAAAACTATTATCCCTGTACCCTTGATCAACTGTGTTCAAAAAGTCGTAACAAACAACTTTCATTTGTGCGACAGGTCGCTATGTTCTTATTTAAAACGGTTGCCAATAAATCATTGCGTGAAATTGGGGAATATTTGGGAGGACGAGATCATTCTACGGTGATGCATGCGGTTAATAAAATTAAGCAGTATGCTGCAACGCAGGAGGATTTCCATCAGATATTGAAAAAAATAGAGCATGAAAGCTTTCGTTAGACGAAGCTTGTGCCTGCTTTAAATCTTCTTTCGTGCTGAAGAGCATATTTTTACCGCACTTTTTTAATAATTCTTTATACCAAGAAAGATAGCCACTGAATGTTTTTTGTTCTTTAAATCCGACCATAGTTGGAAAATGTTCTGTGTCGACGATAACTAATTTGCCGGTCTTTTTTTCGATCATGAAATTTTTTATATGCGGGTCGATTTGCATATTGAGAAAATTACACAATTTAACCGCTAACACGCGTCCTTCGGGAGTATGCATAGAATCGGTCTCTTGTGCTTCTATTGCATCACAGATGAGTGCATAGGTGCCGGGAATTTGAATATGATTGGTGTTCGCTTGCCCCATGTTTTTACTCGTGATATCAATCCAGGTATGATTTTTGGGAATCCAGCACCATTTTCGGGGGATATCAACCTGTTGCGCCCATTCGGTGTCATGTAAAAGGCGACTTTCAATATAGGAACGATTTTTGAGTCGGGTAAACCCTGAAAGATGGCGATTTACCCCGCCACCCATATAAAAGAAAAAAATTGGTTCAAATCCTTTGCCCCATGGATTGGTAAAGCTTTTTGGTGTTTCAATAAATAGCTTTACCACAAAGGGATACTCATTATATTTCAATACAATAAGACCACAGCCGCTTTTACGATTAAAATCCTTTTTTTGTAAAATTTTAAAATGGGTATACGTTTTTTTATGATTTTTAATTTCTTGCAGCACCTGATCAATATGATCTTTGAGTATGTCGCTTTGTACAGAGGCATCATTATTATTTCTAAATGAAATATTAGTCGCTGATGGCAATGTATATTGATCAAAAATCGCTGGATCAAAGGTGCCAAACCAGGGATATTCTTCCAGATGCGCATTGCGTAAATGATATGTTTTTGTCTTCCCAACCCATTTCATGCTTAGCTCAGCCATGTTTGGATCAATTGGCCGATGGACACTGCGCCCATCGACAAAAGACGACAGCATGAAGCAGATAGTAACGAACGGAAAATATGAGTAATGAAAGTAATAATTTAAATGTTTAATCACGATTTAGTCACGAATATAATTACGAATTGATAGAATATACAGAATCACTACCCCTTAGAATAGCACGAGATAAAAGTATGAAAAGAGCCCTCCTATTAATTTTTTTGAGTTAGGTGTGGTTTATGATTGATTTCTGCAAAATCTCTTTGATAAGCTCAGGCTCATAACTGGTGGTTGATGTTCTTTGGCAACTGGAGTAGTTTTTTAATAAAGGGTGCTCAGAGTAGTAGTAAGTATCATAGAGTCGTTATTATACTAAGAAGGACAGGGTATGAAGCAAGACAATTTGCTCCAACGGCAACATACAATGCTCAATTGTTTGGCAAATCTGCCAAGAAAAATGTTGTTGTTACACGGGGCTGATAATATTACCGAGTTTGTTTTACATGATCTGTGCCATGAAAACTGCTTTAATCTTAAAAAAGCAGCATTTTTTATCGATAATCCCGATTTTAATCACACCAAAGGAGTTGCGGGATTTTCTGCGCAAGAGGCCTTAAAAACGGGTGCTCTTTGGCATAATCCACAAGAGTTTAGTAAACATATGCAATCGTCAGCTTTTAATCAGAAAGTACGAAGTTTGTCTCATGCGAGCGCTGCCCATATGCCTGAGCTGGCGCAAACTCTTGGCTTTGAAAATTACGCACACTGTCGTTGGGCTATGAAGCATGATAACCATGGCTTTGTGTTGTATGAAAAAGCAGATACACAGGATTCATTCGCCGATGATCATTTACTGAATGGATTAAGTTTGCTTAGCTTCTGTCCGGTTTTTTAATAAAACAGGCCAACCCGGGTAGCTCTTGACCGGTTAGGTATGCAAGAGTGGCCCCACCGCCAGTTGACAGGAAATCGAGCTGATCATTCACCTGCAATAATCGTGCTGCGGCGACCGAATCTCCGCCGCCAACGATCGTAACCCCTGGTGACGCTATCATCGCCTTAAAAAGAGCATCAGCTCCCTGCAGCGTTTCTGGTCTGTTTATGCTTCCCATTAGTCCATTAAAAAATATAGTGCCCGCTTTCTGAATTTCTTGCGCAAAAAGTTTTGCAGTGTCTGGACCAATAGATATGCCAACACCATCTGCAGGAAATCTATCTGCTGACACGAGAGACAATGGGCCGTCGAAACTTTTGTCTGCAATTTGATAATCGATGGGCATCATTACGTTAATCTTTTTTTGGTGTGCTTCAAGAATAAATTGCTTGCAACTATCGAGCTTCGTCGTGTCAACGAGCGAGAGTCCCACTGGTTTATTTTGGGTTTTTAGAAACGTAAAAACAGTTGCTGGACAGAGCAGCACAGTATCAATCTGATCGATTAATGCATAGAGCAGGGGTAGTTTATCAGCAACTTTGCCGCCACCCAAAATAAGCGTAAACGGTTTTGCCGGATTTTCTAATAATCTTTGTAACGCGCGTAGCTCTTTTTCTATCAATAAACCAATTGTTCTTTGATCTGGTGCAAAGAGCTCCGGCACTAATGTAATTGATGTGTCATGTCTGTGCACTAACGCAAACGCGTCGTTCACATAATAATCTCCCAATTGAGCTAGTTGCTGCGCAAATAACGGGTCTGATTTTTTTTCACCGGGGTAAAAGCGCATATTTTCCAGTAATAATATCGTATCAAAATCGTTATAACTTTTAGCATGCGCAGCATCAAGATCTGGCTCATACTCTATTTTGTAATGATGCTTGTAATTATGGTTTTTAAACCAGGGTATTAGATGTTTTGTTGATAATGCAGGTTCGTGATTTTTTGGTCGACCGATATGGGTAGCGAGAATTATTTTGCCCCCTTTTTGCAAAATCAAATCAATAGTGGGCACAATAGCTTGCAAACGATAATCGTCTTTAATTACCCCGTCATGAATGGGTATATTTAAATCTGCCCGCAAAAATACTCGTTTATTTTTGAGTGTGCTTGTGTGTAATAAAGAAGTCAGTGAGATTTGTTGCATAAAATTATCCCCTATCATAGTCGTGTGAATTAGGCGTCAAATCGTAATACGTCTGCGATATTTATTGAACGTGTTCTGTGTGCAGGAATCCAGGTAGCGATAAGTCCCAGAAATAGCACGAGACAAAATACGAGAGCAAACAGATGTAATTCCATATAGACCGGCAAATGGGTAACATAATAGACATCAGGTAGCGATATAAAGGGATAGGTAGCGAGCAGCCAGCCGGCAGCTGCTGCTAACGCAAGTCCGGTGAGGGAACCGATGATAGTAATGATCAGGCCAATCGTGAGAAAAATATGCACGATAGATTTTTTTGTCATGCCCATTGATTTTAAAATAGCGATATCGCCCCGTTTTTGCGTTACTTGCATAAACTGGAGTGATATAATGTTCATGCTTGCAACGAGCGTGATAAGGGCAAGAATAAAGAACATTGCATATTTTTCTAACTTTAATGCTGAAACAAGTGCGGGATATTGATCTTTCCATGAATAAACGTCGAGATTAAATCGATCACGTAATTTTTGTATTGTTTTTTGTTCATCTGCTTTGCGATCAAATTTTATATTTATTTGGGTAATTTCGGCCTCGGGCCACATTTTTTGCATCAAATCAAATGAGCAAAGCACAACACTGCTGTCAAAATCTTCGATGCCGGTATCAAACGTGCCACTCACCATAGCTGATTGTTTATTAAAAGTAATTTTTCTTTTATGCATCTGATCATCAGGAGCAAAAAGAATGGTTATCTGATCGCCCGGTATGCTATCAAGGTGCTGTGCTAATTTTTTGCCAATCACGATCTGATCGTCATGCACGAGTTGCACCAGACGTTCTTTTTTTCCGGCTTGGCCTGTTATCTTTTCTCCTATCGAACTGGTGAGTAGTTCACGTGCAGGATCAATTGCTTTAATCATAACAACAGGGGAAGTTTCATCGGTCGTATCGCTTTGCATCAGCGCTTGCTTGAGTATGACAGGACTATAGCCAATGATTTCAGGAAATTCCTGATCAAAAATAGCGCCAATTTCTTTCATGTTCAGACCATCACCGTAGGCACTCATAACTGCTTGGGCATGAATGCTTTGCAATTTTTCATGAGTAACTTTTTCAAATCCATTCATGATGGATAGCACGAGGGCAAGAGAAAAGCTACCAATAACAATACCGGTAAAACAGATGCCGAGCATGATCGATATACTTTTTTGTGTTTTTGTGCCCAGTAAATATTTCCAGGCAAGAAATCGTACGCAATAGTTCATTTTTTTATATCTTTTTTATATCTTTTGATTAGTCTACTTATACTTATTTAATGTATTTTAATTTTATAGTAATAACTAGGTTTATCTATGAAGCATACCATACCATTTCTTGGAATAGTTACCATATTATTTTTATTGCCGGGATGCACACGCATTATCGATTGGGGAAAAAGCTCTTTTTGTCAGGGTGAAAAGATGGAGTTTGATAGTAAAACGCCACAAGATTATATTCGTTCTGTAACCGTCTATGATCAATTTTACACGCGTGGCCGTTTTGACGTTATGTGGCTTTCTGACCAAGTACGTACAGCGTATACCAATCTCTATATGTTAAAACAGGGCAAGACAGAAGAAAAAAGAACTGCATTTTTGCGCAGGCAGTTGGCTGAAAATCAGCATTTTATCGTATTTTATGTCGTAACGCCTTTTAATTATTCGCTCGGAGATGCAAACAGTGAATGGTCTTTGTTTTTGCAAATAGCAGATACCTATTTTACACCGGTTGAGGTAAAACTATTTGATATAGAGCCGGAGTATAAATCGTTCTTTGGCAAGCATTTTAATAGATTTAAGATAACCTATCGCGTTAAGTTTGAAGCAAAAGATGCTGATGGTAAGCCTGTGCTTGATGAGCATGCTACTCAGTTGTCGCTGCATCTCCGCTCGTTAGAACGAAAAATTAAACTTGATTGGAATATATGAAAATAATTATTGGCACGGATCATCGCGGCTTTGCCGCTAAAGAGTATCTTAAAACAGTAGATACTATTAATAATCAAGCGATTGAATGGATAGATGTTGGCGCGTACGATGACAAACGTTCAGATTATCCCCTGTTTGCACAACATGTATGTGAGATGATGGAAATAAGCATGGATATTGAGCATGGAATTTTAATCTGCGGCACCGGCGGCGGCATGGCCGTCGCTGCTAATCGATACAAACATATTTATGCAATTGTTGCTTGGAACCAAGAAACAGCAAAATTAAGTGTCGAATATGATAAATCGAATGTGCTTGTTATTCCCGCCGATTTTGTTTCAGAAGATGACTTGCTCGGGATTGTTTCATCCTGGCTGCAGGCAAAATTTCGCGGCGGGAGATATCAAGAGCGTATTGCTATAATTGATAGCCTGACTGATTCAGACTCTTTTTAACTTATTTTGCATCTTATTTTTTCTCAATAATATCATCTAAATCATCATGTTTGATGTTTTGTGTTAACTCTGTGACCTCAGATTTTTTAGTTGGGGTGCCATAATTATCGATACCTGCAAGTTTAGCGACTTCTTGACCAGAAAGACTCTTATGTAAACATAATGCGTCGACAATTGCTATCAGTTTATCTTTATGCTGAGCAAGTAACGCATGAATCTCTTGTTCGCATTGTTTTTTAATTGCAAACGCGTCGTTCAGGTAACCAGTTTTGATACTGTCGCTAAATTGATTGAAATCTAAGCCCCTTGCTGCTAATAGCTTTGCTAAATCAAATGCGTTTTGGGCATCTTCTTTATGATATGAATACCCCGATTTTCCATAGATAATCTCTTCTGCGATATGTCCTGCCAGTGTTATTTTGCATTGTTCAAGTTGCTCTTCATAGCTGACGATATTTCGCGTGTCTTTTTCATGATAGGTAAATAGTTTGCCATAGACTATTTTTTTATTCGAAGATTTTTGTTTTTGCTCAGAATATTGATCCCAAACTGTTTTTTCTTCCAATTCTGTTAAATATGGTCTGATGGTCGCCCGTGCTAATTTTTCTTTTGAGTTAAGCAAAATCATGGCGAGCGCATGGCCAGCTTGATGCACCGCGATTATTTTTCGCTCTGCGTCTGATAAATCAAGTTGATCGTTCATGATAATATTGTGAATCTCTTCGTCCAGCGTTTTTTCCAATAGTTCTTGCGAGAGTGACTGATTGCGAATTGTCGCTTTATATGAAGCATTATTAACGAGCATGTTGAGCGACTCAAACGACAGCCCTTCGGTTTCGTATGATAATTTTTCTAAATTAAAGAGATTGAGATTGGTAATGGCGCCAATTCTGCGGCTTAAATAATCTTTACGATATTGAAACGAGGGATACTCGAAGCGTATCTCTTTGCCATATCGGCCTTCTTGTCGCAGTGCGACATCAAGATTTTCGGGGCGATTAGTTGCGGCGATCATAATTACCACTTTATCTGGATCTGCTTGGAGCGCACCACTCATTGCTTCTAAAAATTGGGTCAGGAGATTTTTATCGCCACCAGCGCGCTGCAAGCCCAAAAGATCGATTTCATCGATAAACAGAATGCACGGCGCTAATGTCTTTGCCTCTTCTATGTATGCTCTGATTCCTTTGTTCATGAGTACTTCGCCGGGAAGCGTATAAAAATTGAAATCGCGCATGCTTCTGCCAGTTCGCTTATACATTGCCTTTATTTCTCCAGCAAGTGCTTCAACGATATGGGATTTTCCGGTTCGGGTTGGCCCGGTCAACAAATAGCCCTTGCGTGGTGCAATTTTTCTTGATTCAAAGCGCTCAGGGTTTTCAAGATAGGTTACAATTTCGCCCAAAACATCTTTTGCATATTCTAGACCAACCAGATCTTTAAACATGACGCGAGGATTAACTGTATTATTATCTTCTTTGGCAGCTTGCTTGTGTGCGAACGCTCCGCCCAGGGACCAATTATGGAATCTGAGCAGTTTTTGAGATAGATATGATTTGAGATCATTATATTCATTTTTAAATGGATCTTTTATCCAACTATAGGTGAGAGTTGCAAGGGGCATATAACCGGCGGTGAATCGCCACATTTCATAATCCATTTTTCCGGGCAATTTAAGCTGACCTTCATGTTCATGCGCTAGAGCAGTTCCTCCAGTGAGTATTGGTGGTACTCCTAAGTATGTCAGAAGGGTTCCGATACGATAGGGTGATTTTGGTGATAGGCCAATCGCATTTTGCAAGCTGTAAAGGGCAATAGTGCCCCATAGAGCAGTTTTTGCCGTGAGACCGGTATAGTGAGGGATGTGGTATTTTTGAGCAGGTTTTAAGACGTAATGATTAAATTCGCGATAGAACTTGTTCCATTTGGTAAGTCCGGCAACCTCTGCTTTTTTTTCCAATGATTGCAATAAGGTTTGATTTTGCATAATCCCCTGTTGTAAATCTTCAAGGGTCAGGTCAATTGGTTGATAGCGGGTAAATGCTGTTTCTAAATTGAAAGCAGGTAAATCGGTTAAATTATTTTTTAACGCATCGAGGAGATGCTGAATAATGGCGCGATTTAAAAAGCTTAATTGGTGGATACTCATTGCATCAACTTGTAAAAAAGCGCTGCCGGTCAGACTTTTAATCAAATCGCGTATCGCATCGGCATTGTCTTTAAACTCTTGTTTGTTGGTAATCGTTATACTGCCTGCGCGAATAGATAACAGAATGCTTTCAATAATGCAGTCGGTCTGCCGCATCATCTCTAGCTCTTGCCGTAAAATGGTATCAAGAATAGTATGAAGCTCAGTGGAATAGGCAATGGTCTCGTCAGTATCCTGCGGTTGTGTTGTATCGGCGTGCGTAGTAAAGGAGGTGAAAGCAATAGATATAGAAACAATTAAAAGCCATTTTCTGGTGCAGTTAGTGATATTCATAAACCGTTTGCCTCTCTTGTGATAATTTTATATTCTTTGACTATGTCTTGAATAAGACTAAAATAACAGATTATTTTATATTTCTCAAACGTTATTAATAAAGGATTGTTGTATGATTGATATGAAAAAAAAATGGTCGCAATGGGCAGTCTGTCCACTCTTCTTTTTCGGTTGCTTTGCTGTCTTTATTCATCATATGAGCGCTTCGGTTAAAAAAGAGTTTAATATCAATACGATTTTTGAGTATGACAAAGTCTATCCATTAGTGGTGATCGGTTCTGGGCCGGCGGGTCTTTCAGCAGCATTGTATGGAGCACAGCAAAAATTACATCCATTGCTATTTAAAGGGGGTGAACCGGGTGGACTCCTTATGAAGACGACCGAGGTAACCAATTGGCCTGGGGAAAAGTCGATTTTAGGAAAAGATATTATTGAACGGTTACATGAGCAAGATGAGCAGGCGGGGGTCCAATGGCGTGATGATTCGGTCGAATCTATTGATGTTTCCCATTGGCCCTATACTCTGTATACACAAAATGGAGAGGTGGTGCATGCGCTGGCGATTATTATTGCTACTGGCGCACGGCCACGTACCCTGGGGATTTCGGGTGAGCAAGAGTATTGGGGGGCGGGAGTGACCACCTGTGCAATATGTGATGCTCGGTTTTATCCAGATCAAGATTCAGTGGTGATCGGCGGGGGTAATTCTGCCATCGAAGAGGCGACCCAATCTGCCGTGCATCAAAAAAATGTGACCATGTTGGTACGTAAAGATCATTTACGTGCATCAGCGACAATGCAGGATCGTTTAAAAGAGTATCCTAATATTAGCGTTATATACAATGTTGAAGTGCAGGAGGTGCTCGGTGAGACGATAGATAATCGGCTCCACATGACTGGCGTTCGTCTTTACAATAATACAACTGGGGAATCATATGTTATCCCTGCCCAGATGATGTATCTTGCTATAGGTCATGTGCCAAACGCTGATTTTGTGGCAGGGGTTATTGATCGCACAAAGCAGGGTTATATAAAAACCAACGGCAAATCTCAAGAAACATCGGTGCAGGGGATATTTGCTGCCGGAGAAGTGGCTGATGATCGCTATCGGCAGGCAGCGGTTTCTGCCGGGGATGGGGTCAAAGCGGCTTTGGATGCCTTTAGTTTTTTGCAAAAGATTGGTTTTACGCCAAATATTGCTAAAAAACTTGAAGAAATGAGCAAATAAAAAATTTTCTATTAGAACTATTGCTATTATAAATCCTGTTCTGTTACCCTTGTATTAAGAAGATAAATAATTACTTATTACTGGGAAATAAAACAGTGAAGTTACGAGCAAAATTATTCGTGTTTTTTATGCTGTCTGCCTGTACGCTTAAGGGCGATTTGGTGCCGGTTTACGTCGGGTCCAATGCTGGCGATTGCGGTCTTATTGTTGGTGAATCAACTGATGAGATAAAAGATGCAACGGTTGAGCAGGTGGTAATTTATGCAAAAGAGCATGATTATTCTGATAAAAAAATCAAACGAAATGGTATTTTTGTCCGTTATCCGGACGCAATTGGCACCGTGCTTATGTGCCATGGGTTCATGTGCAATAAGCATGATCAGGCATTTTTACGGCAAATGTTCCCGGCTGGTCTCTATAATGTGATGAGTTTCGATTTTCGAGCCCATGGCGATGAAAGAGAAAATCAGGTCTCTACGTTGGGACAGCATGAAGCACATGATGTAACCGCAGCGGTTCAATTTATTAAAAATCATCCAAAAATAAAAAAAGAGGTACCGGTCTATGCGTATGGCTTTTCCATGGGAGCCGTCGCCGCAATTGAAGCGCAGGCAAAAGACCCTTCTTTATTTCAGGCAATGATATTGGACTGCCCGTTCGAATCATCTGAAAATGTTATCAAGCGGGGTCTTGATCATTTGAAGATATCGATCTTTGGTTATATTTTTGATGTGCCGGGAAAGGGCTTATTGGAACGCTACGCGTTCCATCCCTATGTACAATCGTGGGTGCGTATGGTCCTTAAAGCAGTGGCAAATATGGACACGCGGGATACGTCGATTATGGTTAGTCAATTTAGTCCCGGAACCAGTGTGAAAAAAATCTCTATTCCTGTCTTTTTTATTCATTGCAAAAAAGATAATCGAGTTTCTGTGGACGCGATACGGGAGATTTACAATAATATTGGCTCAAATTATAAACTTTTATGGCTCACCAAAGGCCGTGGTCATTTCGATTCTTATTTTTATAGCCCTGAAAAATATACAGAACGAGTACGAGAATTTCTTAAAATAGTCGCTGATGATCGATTAAATCAAGCAAACCGAAGGGAAATTATTGAAGACGAAGAAGAGAAAATGGTTAATTAGTAAAATAGTTGGTTAATAAAATTTTATAAATAGATTTTATAAATAGGAGGTTGTTGTATGAACAGTGTTAAAAACAGACTCTTTTTGTTAAGTATGTTTGTTGTCGGATTCGGTTTTGTTTCTCAGATCAATGCACGAGCGCATATGATTCACACCGAAGATAAATTTTATAAAGCGCTTGATTCGCGTCGATTCGTTATCGCTTTTTTTTATAGCGAAAATAAAGAACTCAAGCGGGATCGTTTTTATAGAGCTGATCTGAAAGCGCTGCATAGAACATTTGATCGTGTGAGTACTCTCTGGGCGTATCACGAAGGCGGTTTGCATTTCATCAAGGGTAAGCAAGATCGAGAATTATCGAGAATTGTGCAACAGTTTGGTATTACCAGTTTTCCCGCATGTGCGCTCTTTGAAGATGGCAAATTGATCGAAAAAGATAATAAGCCAGCGATTTTATATGGCTTTTTTTCGCAAGATACTTTGCGATCATTTATTGATGATCATATTGGCGATGAATTGGCAGAACGCAGAGAAAAAAAAGAAGAAGCGCGAGAGCGGGCACGGGAATTGCGGCGTTATTATTGGGGCGCAAGTTGGCCTTATTACGGATACCCGTATGGTTATTATCGCCCCTATAGACGTGTCGGCGTTGACCTATATTTATAAATAAATTTTATAAAAATGGAGACGTGTCATGAAAATAAATAATTTTTTAAAATTGCTTGCGTTTAGCATGCTGTTGGTTAGATGTAGCGTTATGTATTGCGCAGCGCAAGCAGAGCTGGTCGTGCAAGCGGCGCAAGCAGTGCCTGCTATTATTGCACAGGTACATTGTGCTGATGGCATAGATTTACCGTTGGACTTGAATGAAGATGAAGGGCTTACTGGCAACTCATTTAGCGAGCTTATTGATGCGAAACGTCAAGCGGGTGAGGATTATTTACTTGCTTTGGTAACGACGCAAGAAGGGGATAGCATTTTTAAGCATTTTTATGACGCGAATGCATTAAACGTCTGGTTGTTTAAAGTGCCTGGTCATCCAGGGGAATATCGGTTAATAAAGGGGTTTGATTATAGAGTAATAGTTAATAAGCCAGCGTTCAGGAATCCACGTAATAACCTTATGATTTCTGCACCGATTGAATATTTTGTGTTTTTGAGTGTTGATGCAGGGTTTAGACATTTTTGTTTCAGTGATCAATTAGGTAATGACTCTATTTTTAGTCAATTTTACGCTAATCAGGATTTTAATCGCGCTCATAAGTTGGGCGCTTATTATGAAGTTGCTTATATGTGTTCGGCCCCAGATAGTGTCGATCGAAATGGTAACAAAGCGGTAGCATGTTATAATTTCGTGATAAGTCAAGAAGATACCTCTCCTAATTTAAAGCGACGAGCTCAAAATAATCTTGGTGTATTGTACTTGCATGGAAGAGGTGAGATTGTCAAGGATTATGCCAGGGCGCTCGAATATTTTTCTTCATTGGCTGATCAAGATGAAGATTATCTTCTCAAGCGAATAGCTCAATTTGTGTTAGGGTTTATTTATAGAAAAGGAGGCTATGGGGTTGTTCGGGATTATGCAAGAGCCGTGGCATATTTTAATCTGGTAGCAAACCAGAATGAAGATCTTAGTGATAAGCGTAAAGCTCAATTTTACCTTGGTGATATTTATATGGAAGGGGGAGATGGAGTTGTCCAGGATTATGATCAGGCAGAAGCATATTTACGTCCTGTTGCAGAGCAGAATGATGATATTGAATGGAGAGATGCGGCAAGAGATAAGTTGGAAGAGATAGGTGAGGAGAGGGATAAAGAGGCGGCAGTTGCTGCGCAGCTGAGAGCGTTGCCCGAGAGCGTATTGGTGCACTGTTTTGATGGCAGCGAATTAGTACTGGATTTAGATGAAATAGAATTTTTGACGCAAAAAACATTCGGAGCGCTTCTCAATAACAAACTGCAAGCTGGAGATCTTGATATATTGGCTTTGGTCACCACGCAAGAGGGCAAACATTTTTATGATGCACATGCTTTGCACGCTCGGTTTGCGCAAATATCGGCGTTGTTTGCTCCTGCTCTTGGGCAAGCAGGTTATCGGTTAGTAGCAGGGGGCGATTATACTGTTATTGTTAATAATTCAAAATATAGAGATCCGAAAAATAATCTGATGATCTCTGCTCCTATCGAATATTTTGGCTGTGACAATCTCGCTCGTAGTTTTAGGCATTTTCGTTTTAGTGATCAATTGGGATCGCTAGGGGTTGTTAATAGGTTTTATGCACACCAAGATTTTAATCAGGCGTTGAGAATTGAAGGTGCCTATTGGATTGGCGAGGCATGTTATAAGCACCCGAAGCATGAAGATGTTAATGCTTGGAGAGAGGCGCTATCTTATCTTAAAGAAGTGGCTGAACAAAGCGAGAATCTTGTATTGAAACGAAACGCTCAATACATACTTGGCAGGATTTATCAACAGGGGGGGCGTGGAGTTGCCCGAGATCTTGATAAAGCAGTTAACTATTTACAGCTGGTAGCGGATCAGGTTGCTGATCTTGATTTATCATACAAAGCACGAAGAGCTCTTAGAGAAATACGCGAGAAACAAGCGCTGGGCGAAGAAGAAAAAAAAGAATAATCGCAATGCTTTCTTTCTAAAACAGGACTGATACACTACTTATAATGGTTTTTACGGCGAATATACACTAATCAGAAAGGTATACGGGTATGGTATCAGTTACATTCAGCAAAAATAGCATCGATCAGCAGAAGGCTGATGGTATAGCGATTTTTGTTCCTGAAAATTTTGTTTTTAATGATAATCTGGCACATTTGGCAGCAACGTATTTTCCTGCGTTGCAAGAGTTGGTCAAAAAAAAGAATTTTACCGGTAAAGCACTAAGCTCACTAATCGTTACGGGCGCTCGAGACTCGCAGCCAGTCGATCTGATTTTTATGGGTCTTGGTGCAGGTAATAAAGATGGTGTTATTGATACAGAAACCTATCGACGGGCGATTGGACATATCATTCGCATTGTTGAAAAACGTAAAATTAGCACACTTGCACTTGCGTTACCACATATCAATTTATTTAATAATAACGCATATGATATCGTGTATGAAACGACACTTATTATCGATATGGCTCTGTATCATTTTGACCAGTTTATAACGCAAAAAGAGCGTAAATATACTGATTTAAAAGAGATAGTGTGTGTTGCGCCGGACAATCAAGAGTATCCAGATCAAGAGGTAAAACGGGCGATGCAGGATGCGCATGTCGTCTCAAAATCAGTTAATCAAACGCGGCATTGGATCGATTTACCACCGATCATGCTTACGCCTGCTTATTTTGCTGGACAAGCACAAGAGATTGCGCAAAAATCGGGACTCAAGTGCACTGTTTTTGCAGAAGAAGAGATAAAAGTGATGGGCATGGGAGGGCTTGCCGGCGTTTCCCGTGGTTCTGATCAAGATTGTCAGTTGGTGGTACTTGAATACAAATGTAATATCGCCAATGCGCCAACGGTTGCTTTTGTTGGCAAAGGGGTTACCTTTGACTCTGGCGGTTTAAGTTTGAAGCCAGCTGCATCGATGGAAACCATGAAAGAGGATATGTCAGGTGCTGCAGCAGTAATTTCATCGCTGGAAGCGCTTGCAGCATTAAAACCAAAAATTAATATTATTGGTATTGCGCCAATTACTGAAAATTTACCGAGCGGCAAAGCGTTAAAACCGGGTGATATCGTTACGTTTTATAATGGTAAAACGGCAGAGATCAAAAATACGGATGCCGAAGGTAGATTGATTTTGGCAGATGCACTTTCTTATGCAGTGAAAAATTATAAATTAGATGCGATTATCGATTTGGCAACGCTTACTGGCGCGTGCGCCTATGCACTCGGGCCCTTCTTTTCTGGCTTGATGAGTCAGCATGATGAGTTTACTGAACGTGTTATCTGTGCAGCACGTGCATCGGGCGATCGTGTTTGGCGATTACCATTGGATGATGATTATAAACCTGCTATCAAAACACCGGTCGCTGATATCAGCAATATTGGCAGCAAGCGGTACAATGCAGGGGCAATCACCGCAGCATTCTTTTTGCAAGCGTTTGTTGATGAAGTGCCATGGGTTCATCTTGATATCGCCGGCACGGCATTTGATGTGCCTGATATTTCTTATTATCGTCCAGAATCTGGCACCGGCGTTGGTGTTCGGTTGCTGATCGATTTGGCGATGAACTGGAAACAGTAATTTTTATACGCTTTAAAATTAACCGGGGATTAAAAAGTAGTTGCGCTTTTTAATCCCCGGTTTGGTTTATTAAATAATTTGAGATTATGTTAAGAATTTACTTACGTTGTATGATGCACCTCTTTCCATGCAGCAAGTGAAACAGGAAAATGGACAATCGCCAGATCAAGCATGTTGTAAGCATATTGCTGAATTTCCCACTGCGCACCAGGATGCAATCGTAACGTTAAAAAATTAAAGAGCGAATGTAAATTGCAGGTAAAGATAAACTCAGTGTAGGTGCATACCGGCAGTAACCCGCGTGCAAGCTCGCGACATACCTGATTTTCTATCAAATGTTCATAGGTGTTGACGGCAACTTCGATTGCTGCAAGATATTTTTGCAGTAATTCTTGATCTTCAAAGGGATCACGCGAAGACTGTTTGTTATGGGTGTCTTGATGACGCCATTTTTGGGGAATGTAAAATTCATGTGCTGCTTTCACATAGCGATAACTAATTTCATTGTATGAGTTCATGCGGTGCCGCATCCATTGACGCGCCACAAAAATCGGGCATTTTATACGAAAAGAAAGCTGATTATGCTCAAAGGGGCTGGTGTGTTTGTGTTTCATGAGAAAGAAAATCAACTTTTTATCGTTCTCGCTCATTTCGGCAACTATTTTGCCGTAAGAAACACGCGCTGCGTTGACGACGTCGATATCAGAGCCAGAGACGCGAATCAGTTCTACAGAACTGATTCCATCGCCTAACGGATCTAATTTTTGTACTTTATCAAAATTTTGCGTATTGAGCGATTGTTCTAATATTGTCTCTGCTTGTTTATTCTGCTGTTCCATCATCCAGGTTCCATTAACGAGTAACTATTTTTGTATCAATGTATAAAATCGTATTTAAGTTGTACTCGATTTTGCAAAAACCTTCAACTCTTATTTTTAAGTTTGTGATGGTATTTAGCAAGAAGTTTGAGGTCCAAAACTGGATGTGCAGTGATTATATGATGTTTTATTTTCCCTTCCATAAGCACAGCCTCATCTTTATCTTTACCGAATAGCATTCTAGATCGTTCATCTTCAGGTTCGAATACTATTTTTATAAGCATGCTATTATCTATACCAAAGAAGGGCATAATCTTATCATTGGTTATCCAGCCATAAAAAATCCTTCTGCGGGTTACTGGATCAATCTTATCTGGCTCGCTTAGATCCAAATCTTGAACTACTGTCTCGATTTTATCTAAAACTTCTTCCTGGGTCCAATCCGGGGGGAATAAAGTAGCGTGAGTAGATGAATTTGATTCTAGAGCATTGCCAGACATGTTCATGTCAACCGTATAGCATCCATTTCCCTTGTTTTCACTGACTGTGTTATAAAGCTTACCTGCAAGTTTTCCGCCTTCATCGTGGTGTAATCTTTCGCCTTTTTTCCGAATAAAAAGTTTTTGCCTATTGGTAATGACGGTTCTTCCATCAGGCAATTTAAATTTATATGTTGCTGGCCCATCATAGGCTGGAATATCATTCGCTTTCTCTGCATCATATACTATTGCTGGATTACGCCTTGGTTCCTGCGGAACTTCGGGAACATCTATTTGAGGGCCATCTAACAAATTTACTTTGTTTTGCATTGCCTCAGCGAATGCGCGGTCTGAAGGTAGAATATCTGTGTCAGATTTTTGAGTACGACGTTTTGATGCTTTGTTTTTTTGCGAATCTGGCGCAGGAGTCTGAACTGGTGTTATTAGTGGTGCTGCAACAGTCGCTGCTGCTAGAGTTAGTGTTGGTGTTGTGACAGGAGCTGCTGCTGGATGTGTGGCTGCATCAGGGGCAGCTTTTCTACGGCTTTGGAAGAATTTTTTGCTATCTAATGCTTTATGAAGTTTGGTTTTTTGTTCTGGTGTTAGAAGACCTTTGGAAAGCCAAAGTTCTTGTTCTTCTTCAAATGTTATTTCATTTCTGTCTAATTTGCCTATTAATGCTGTATCTTTTGTGCTTTTTGCATTGAGCGTCACATTTGGTGATGTTTCTGTTGTTGCAGAAGAAGATGATAACTTGTTAGATTTTTTGCGTGCTTTGCGTACTATTTTCTTAAGATCTCGTATTTCGTCTGGGGTTAGTAGATCATCATCTTGTTCGCTTAAAAGTTTTTGTGCGTCTTCCGGTGTTATTTTGTTGTCATTCTTCCAGGTTTTTTTTATTATTTTAATTTCGTTATCTTCAGACTGTTCTTTTGCTGCTTGATTTAACAGTTCACGGAATTGTGTACCTGCTGTAATAATATTTTCTACCCCTGACAAGATAGAATTGAATTGAGATATATCAGATTGGAGCGACGATTTCATAGAGTCTAAATCTTGTTGAAGTGATGTTTCTTTTTTCGTTTGTTTTTTTAATCGTGCTTTATTTCCACGAGCTGGTGCCGGTATGGAGCTTGAGCTGTTTAATCGGTTTTTAATATAGTCAAATTGATTTATTTTATATTCAATCATCAACTGGTTTTCATATTCAGATAAGCTTTCTCCGTTTCTTAATTTATCTTTCACTTTTTCTACTTGTTCATTTTGCTTTGATATACGAGTTTCAATAATTTTTCTGATTTCACTAGATTTGAATGCGGTCTCCGCTATCAGTGAAGATAAATTAGAATTGGGATTTATCATATCGGGCTTTATAATATAATTTGGATTTTCATCTAAAATTTTCTCTAATTGTAGCGCATCTTTTTTTGCAACACATTTTGCAATTAAATGAGCTATTCTTAATTTTTCATCAGCCAAATCATTTGTAGATTTTGGTTTAGATTTTTTTCCTGTAGGTTTCAATGAAGGGCTGCCTTTGTAACCTGGATTTTCTTGTAATAATTTAAAAAGCGCTGCTTTATCATCCTGTTGTATAGCAGTTGAAGCTTGCTGATCAAGTTCAGCTTTGGATGGTGCGACAGGTGTAGTTGTTGGGTTGTTATAACATTGCAATATTTGTTGTTTTGCCTCCTCAAATGTTTGTTCAGAAGAAAATTGAGACCTGCGTTGTTCTAGGTATGCAAGGTTTTTATCTCGCAAAGATGCATTGTAATCTTTTACGTCTGACACAACTCGGTTATCTGGTGCAGGGGATGTTGGTGCTTGAGGATTTGGAACAGGTGCATCTGGTAGCGTCGGGTCTACTTTTATTATCTTGCTTTCTTCTAAGAGCTCGCGTATCTCCGGTGAAGCGCTTTTTATTGTTATTGCTTCTTGCGGAGAGCAAGTTATTTGCCAGCCAGAGCCAGACTTTTGTTTTAAGGTCGTTTTGAGAAATTGTACGTTTTTTTCTTGTGCCAATTTTAATATAAGTGTTTTTAATTTGGCCTCATCTCGGTCGATGCCAAATTTATTTTTGGATGTTGCTGTTAGTTGTTTAAGTACTTTTGGAGAGCACCCCTTTTGTGCAAAAGTTATATATTTTTTATAGAGCATTAAGCGTATTTCTGGAGATGCTTTGGTGACATCTATATTTTGAGGGATACAGTAATCAGGATTGTCATTTAATAATTTTTGAAATCCCTCGATGTCGTTTCTATCGATATATTCACGGACTTGTTGATCTAGCTTTTCTGATTTTGCACAAAAAGATTCATTTGGTGAAGCGGCTGGTGATGCTGCCACTTGCTGGTTAAATCTTTCTGATATATCTGATTGTAATTCTGCAGCAGTAGTCGGTTGACTTGCGGCTGCTTCTCCTTCAGCAATCCATGGATTATTTTTCCAAGCGATTGCCTGTTCTTCTGGAGAATAAATGGGGACGGTGTAGCCTTTTTTGGCCAAATGGGTGAATATTTTTTCAAAATTATCAAGAGTTTGTTTTTGTATGCTCATTTTCTTAATCAGATGCCGTGGGAATTTTTCCTGAGGATATTGCATTGCTAAGCTGTCTAATGTGTCAGTGTCTCCGCGTGCTGCTGCATGCAAAACCTCGTCTTCTAAAGCAGCATGAGAGCGTGGTGAGGCAGGTATAGTTTCGTCAGGGGGAAGTAATAAGCGAGCTATGTTGAAATGCTTTCTTTCATTTGCCAGTTGTAATGCAGTTTGGCCTAGATTATTTTTGGTATTGATATCAACTTTTCTTTTCAGTAATTCTTTAACTATTTCTAAATTTCCATTGCATACTGCCCGCATTAATGGAGTATAGCCCTTATTATCTGGAGTTTCAGGGTTAATTTTATGATCAAGTAAAAGCCGTACTGGCATGATAGCTTGGTTGTCTGATGCAGCATCTGCAGCATCGATTGCGACAATCAATATATTGTCACCCATTTTAGTTTTTGCTTCGATATCAGCGCCGTGTGCAAGCAAGGCTTTTATTATTTTCGCATTGCCTTTAACTATTGCTGTCACGAGTGGTGTAAACCTCGGATCTTCTGCAGCGTTGGGATCTGCTTTTTTATTAAGTAAATGATGTACTATGTCGATTTTGTCAGCACCAATTGCGGTCTGTAATACAGTAAGACCGTCCTGGTTTAAGGCTTCGATATTAGCCCCTGCATCGAGTAATAATTGAACGGACCTTAAGTCACCATCTATAGCGGCTCTGTGCAATGGGAGATTGCCATGCTTATCGTACTTTTCAGTTGCTTTTTCTGGTAATTTTTTTGGCTTAATTGTTGGTGTAATTGGTTGGGCTGATTTTGGAGCGAGTTGTAATAAATCGACAACTTTTGCGTGACCATTGTCTTGTGCATATTCTAATGCAGTTTTGCCTCGTCGTTTGCCCCATCGATTGACAGCATTTTTATCAGCTCCTTGCTTAAGCAATGCGTCAACTAAGACCTCATTGCCGCCGCAAGCTGCGAGCATTAATGGCGTAGTTTCGCCTTTTCCTGTGGCATTGGGATTAGCTTTTTTCTTAAGTAATAGAAGCGCTGTCTCAGTGTTGTTTGCCATAGTTGCTAGGTGCAATGGGGTGTCACCAGATTTATCGGTGGCTTCAATATCAGCCTTTGTATCGAGTAAGATCTGAACCCGATCTGATTTGCCATGCAGAGCTGCTCTGTGCAATGGGGTGTGACCATGCTCGTTTACATCATTTTTGCCTTCAGCAGCGCATTGGCTGGCTGTTGGTGTGATTAAAAGCATGCCGAGCATGAGAGTAAGTAAATTTTTTGTGATATTCATTATTAGACTCCATTATTTATAATTGGGTTTGCATTTATAATTTTGCCCGTTGCATCATCAAACACTATTTTTACTTTGATGCTTTGATCATCATTGGTTGTCCAGCCATGTACCACGGTTTGTTTGCCATCCACAGGTTCAACTTTATCTATATGACTACAAACATCGCGTATTTTTGACCGCATGGTTTTCTGGTCCCATTTTGATGGGAAGAATTGAGTAGATGGGCTATTGCTATTTACATGCAATCTGCGCATTAATAATTGATCGGTGATGGTAGCTTCATAGCATGAACCATTATGGTCTTTATTTATTTTATATTGTCCCAGTGTGTGCAAGATTCTTTCAGGATCCTGAGGAATGCCAGGATATGGATACTCTTTTTCTCTTTTCAATTTGTTAATGCCCGCTTTTATGTTTGGAGAAAGGTGATTGTGAGCAATGAGCCACTCTAAGTCTTGTTCTTCGCCATCATATGGTTCTCTGTTTTCATGTTGATCTTCTTCTGATGATGCACGCGGAACATCCAGAACAGCCGCCAAAGACGGAGCTTTTTTGATTGCCGCAGAAATTGTTACAGCAGCTGCTATTTCTGCCAGCGTAGGTTCTTCTTGTTTCAGGTAATTATCGTGTTCAGATTGATGCTCAGATGTATGCTTTTTGTTCTTCTTTTTTTTCGATTTTTTACTTGACGCTTCAGGCGCTACTTCAGGTACTGCAGGAAGTGTTGCTGAAGCTGCAAGAGCGGTTGTTTTTTTGTGTTTTTTAGGCAATAAGTCATGAAGTTCTGATTTATGCTCTTTAAATAAGCGATGGTCTCGAAAATTATCCCAAACATATTGTGCATCACTCGAACCTTTTTTGATTTGTTCTTTATTAAATTTTTTCTTCCATTCTTGAGCTTCTTCATCTGGATCATTGCTCTCGATGTCATCATTTGCTGAGACAGTCTTTAATTTAGATTCATATTTTGGTTGATATGTATCAGCATTGGTTGCAGTTGCTTTAGGTGTTGCATTTTTTTGAGCAGTTTTAGCATTAAGAGTGACGGGCTTGTTAGGAATAGTTTCTTTCTTTTGGGACGTGGTATCATTTTTTTTGTTTGCCTCTAGCTCTTGAATTTTAGAAAAAATTATTTCGTCACTTAATTCTTGAGAAGGTTCCAATTCTGGGCCAAAAATTATCTTGTTTTCTCTTAAGATTCTGCGCATATCTTCATTCAAGGAGCAAGTCGCCATCAAACGAGATCTCAGAGTTGGATCAGTAGGGCACGGTATTATTCGACCATGAGATTTTTTTGCTGCCATCTCGCACTGTAACAAATCATTTTTAGCAATTGCATCTATTAGAAGATTGTCCAATATTTTGTTTAATTTTGCGGGGTTATTTGGTGTTGTTGACGTTGTTTTATCTACAGCATTTCGAGCGATCAATAAATCGACTACTTTTGAATGGCCATTGTATTTTGCTAATATTAATGGCGTGTTATCGCGTGTGTTTTTGATATTAGGATTAGCTTGATTATCAAGTAATAGACGGACTGTTTCGAGATGGCCCCTGGCAGCTGCCATGAGTAATGCTGTTTCGCCATATTTATTGGTTGTTTCTGGGTTAGCTTTTGCAGCAAGTAAAAAATTAACTATGTCTGTATGACCCGCTTGACTTGCTCCTTGCAATGCAGTTCCACCAGTGTGATTTGGCGCTTCGAGATTGGCTTTTGCGGTAACTAATAGGGTGGTTATTGCTTGGTCGCCCATGGCTGCAGCTGTTTGTAATGCGGTGATCCCACATGAATTTGCAGCATCAAGATCAGCTCTATGAGCGATTAATGTATTAACTATGCTTGTGCGATCACCAAGACGGGTAGCAAGTGCCAATGCGGGCCAACCGGCTTCATCGGTAGCCTCAGTACGAGCGCCTGCTTTTAGCCATTTTTTAACCTCACCTAGTTTGTTTTCACAAATCGCCTGAATTAATTTTTTATCTTTGCCAGTATTAGGTACTTGTGGAGCGGTAGCTTCATGGCCTAGTGACTTTGCGTTTTGAGTAGCCATTACGTGCTTAAGTTCTTTTTGGGCGTCTAGAGACATTACATGTTTAGAGCTCTTCGTCGTGCATAGGTACATAGGGAATGCAGGCGACATATTATTTGCTTTGGCTAGTTCTATGTATATTCTGTCAATTACTGATGCTGGTAATTTTTTATCGGGATACTGTTCTGTTAAAGCATTGATTTTTGTAAAATTGCTAGCCAGTGCTGCTGTTATCACTTGTTGATCTAACTCAGTTAATTGATCCGGTTTATCAGCAGCGCATTGGCTGGCCGTTGGCACGATTAAAAGCATGCCGAGTGATACAATAAGCAAATTTTTTGTGGTAATCATTGTTAAACCCCTTTATTAAGTAATAACTTTTACAATAATTATTTTCTATTGTAATAACTATTATAAGCGATTTAAAAAAAAATACAAGGGGAATAGTTTTATTATTTTTTGATCTGTTATTGCTCGTGCGACATGTTAATAATAAGCCCGATCATAATCAGGCCGCAGACGAGGCTTGTATTGCCATAACTGATAAACGGTAGCCCGATACCTTTGGTGGGCACCAAACCGGTTACTACGGCAAGATTGATAAGAGCTTGTAGATTGATCATGATTACAAAGCCAAGCGTTGCAAAGAGGCAAAAGGGGTTGAGCATGCGAGAGGCGATCCGCATGCCGGTATATAGACAGATGCTATAGAGGGTGATAATGCACACGCAGCCGATAAATCCGGTCTCTTCAGCGATAATTGAAAATATAAAATCGGTGTGTTGCATCGGTAAATAAAAGAACTTTTGTTTTGATTGGGATATCCCAAGACCCCATAATCCCCCTGAGCCGATGGCGATGAGTGACTGGATAATTTGGAATCCAGCCCCTTGTGGGTCAGACCAGGGATCAAGATAGGTTAAAATACGGGCTAGACGATAGGGTTTAAAATAGATTAAAGCGATACCGAGGGGAATTAAACTGGCGCCGGTCAGCAGAAGATGCTTGTTTTTATAATGGGCGATAAATAGTAGTAAAAAGGTAGTAATAGTGAGGGTGACGGTAAGGCCAAAATCAGGTTGCTTGAGGAGTACGAGACTTGTTATGCCAAGGAGAATGAGCAGGGGGATATAGCTGTGAACGAGGGACCCGGTAGCATATTGTTTTTTTGCAAGTAAATAGGCAACATACAAAATAAAGGTAACTTTTAAAATTTCGCTTGGCTGAAATGCAAATCCGCCAAGATTAAGCCAGCGATTGGAGCCATGAATTTTTTGGGTAAAAGTGGGGATCATCGTGAGACCGGTAAGGAACAGTGAGAGCCAAAAGAGCAGGGGGCTTAATTTTTGAATCACTTTAAGAGGCGCGAGATAGGCGATGATAAGTCCCAAAACGCCGACAAGAAGGCCAAAAAACTGTTTTTTGACAAAATAATGGGCGATACCAAATTTTTCAAGGGCAAAAATTGAGCTTGAAGAATAGATAAAGATCATGCCACAAATAATCATTGCCGTAATTGCTCCGGTAAACAGGAGCAGGTCGGAATGCATAGTCGATTTTTGAATATTCATACTTTTTCGCCAGTTATTTGTTTCTCGCCAACATAACTCTGATTGTATGGTTGGTGATGTGCGCGAGTCAATGATTTAATTATTTCTCGTATTTCTTCTTATGAATTCTAATCTTGCAATCATCACACCGTTCGCCCAGAGTTTATCGAGGGGTGGGCAGAGCAAGAGACATTCACCCTAATGTTTATTATCTCTATATTTTACGATATTTAATACGATACTTAATTATAATCTTACGATCACTAGATCAAGGGTTGGGATAAGCAAAAGCGAGAGTTCTGTGTTCTGCCCACCCCTCGATAAACTCTGGGCGAACGGGAGTGGGCAAAATGAAAGGTCATGTTTAAACTAAAGGAGAAGCGGCAGGAGGAGCATTACGTTTTGGTGAATCTTGCATGAATTGGAAAATAGTACCTAGTTGTTTATTGGATTGTAGTTGCTGAGAGTCTTGTTCACTGAGATAGCATGTTGGTGACTCATTTTGTGTAACCGTTTGCTCTTCTTCTTTGAGCATTTGGATTTGACGAGCTCGAATCACTGCTGGCTCTTCTTGTCGCAGCATCTGGGAAAATTGTTGTGAAAACTGAGCAATAGATGAGCCTTGAGCTGATTCTTGAGGTGCAGAGTTGGCTGAAGGCACGCGACTTGATTTGTTGTGTCTGGAGCGTCGTAGAAGTCCAGTGGGACGTAATAATGCTGGGGGTTGCGGGGTAGGGTTACCGAGGGTTGGTCCTGATGGGCTACGTTGAATCATTGGACACACGAGATTGGGGCGCCGTGATGATGGCTTGTGCGGTTGTAAATTCAATTGGGTGTGGGGCAATGCGGAGTCGATGACGGGGAAACTAATATTGTTTGCTTCTGCTGGATAAACTGTTTGTGAAGCCCCTGTTAGTGCCGTGAGGCAGAGAGTGATTGAAAAAGACTTATTCATTATAAAGTCCCTTTTTTGGTTAATTGGTTAAAATTGATATTATTTTAAATATTACATGTCTATTATATCTTATTTTTGATTTATTGCAATAAGAATTAAAAGCATCGATATTGATATTGACAATATGAAATTATTTGGTAAGATTGGTGTATGTGTATATATTATTAATCCTATTTATTAAAATACAAAAAGGGGCATGTATGAATAAGTTTTTTACCATTTTTATATCATTTTTATTCTGTTTGGCTTCCAATAAGCTTGTAGCTGCTGCCGATTATCTGCCACCAATACCAGGAGCATTGTCTGTTGAGAGTTCTCTTAACAACTGGGGATCTATGGTGATGCAAGCCATGTATGCACGTAAAAATAATGGGGCTGAGTTAGAGGAGCAAGAAAAATTTGAACGTCTGCAAGCAGATAAAAACATAGTCAGACGTTATATGCCACGTGCACGAGTACCAAGAAAGCTGGAACCATTGCAGAGAGGGGTGTAGTATGAATAAAAATTTTACTACTTTTACAGCATTTTTATTTTGTGCAGTTTCTGTGCCTATGACGGCTGCGGAACGCACGCAAGAATTTTTTCTAATACATAGGCCAGTGCCAGTTAAAAAGTATTTATCTATTGTTGATGGACCCGTGCTTGCGCATAGCTCTGAATCCATGCAACTTCAAGAACCGAAGAAGCCGAATTTTGTTAGCCTAGAAATGCAATGTCGGTCATTTGAGCGCAGGTCGCGCAGAGAAAATGTTGCTGGGCAATCGCAGGAACAGGAAGTGAAGGATCGTCCAATATTTGATGTGTCAAAATTTAATCGTGAGCAAGAACAATTTGCAGAGCAAGAAAAATTTAAACGTATGCAAGCTTTTGTAGAAGCGCATGGAGATATCGTTCGACGTCATGTGCAACCAGCACAAATACGTGCAAAACTTGAGCAATTGGGAATAGTTGATGCAGATAGAGTTGCACAACAAAGTGGTGGCGAACGAAGAAATATTTTTTTAGCAAACGGAAAACAGGTTGTAGGCGCATATAAAAAACAGGCAGATATAAATAATGTGAGTGTGCCGGCACAACCAGAAAAACAGCAAGAGCAGCAAAAAATCTCATCACAACAAGCTATTTTGGAACTTAAAAAATTAGGTGAAGCATGGCGTTGCTCATCTAATGCGCAATTTCAAGCATCAGGTGAAGACGTATCAAAATTGGTAGCAGATTTGCGAGAAGAAGGATATAGCCCGCAAGAGAACTTTGGGCATTCTCGATTGCCAATAGCGGCTTCGGGTATGAACGTTTCAGCGCAATCCCGAGCTCAAAAGCGTGCATTGACATCGAAATCGCAACCTCGCTTGTTTACCCATCGATCAATTGAGGGATGGGAGAGCGAATCTGTATCGAGTGATAGTGTGCCAGCGTTACCAGAAATGCAAGAACAAGCTTTAAAATTTCAAGATATCCCAGTGATGGACGAAGCGAGCGCTAGCACGAAGCAAGCAAAAGTTGCTCATTTAATAGAACAACTAAATCAAGCAGCGAGCAACCATCCTGATATGACACAGCAAGAAATTGAAAGACAGGCTGTTTTATTAAGAGAATTACGTGATCGGGCATTGCTATTGCATGATGGGTTAAAAGAACTTAATGAAGAATTGAAGGTAATAAACGGTGTTGATGGAGCTAAAGAACGCCTTGAGTTATTAAAAGATCTTGCTATGAGAAGAGGTTTAGATCAGTGGGAAAGCTGGACGCTCGAAACAGAAGAAGCAGAACGATTAAGTAGCAGGAAACTTCGTTAAAACAAGCTGCCGGAAAATCTCGCCACGCTCTTCATAATTTTTAAAAAGATCATAACTTGCACCGCCGGGAGACAGGAGTACCTGATCTCCTGGTTGCACGTTGTGTACAGATGCGGTAAACGCATCTTCAAGAGTAGCATAGGCTGAGTTCTTGATCGCAAAATCTGCGCATAGTTTGCTTAAAGTAGTCGCTTCTTTACCGAAACAATAGACATGGGTTATCTGATTTTTCAAACACTTATTTTTGATCTCTTGAATAAGTGGCGTGCGATCGACTCCTTTACTGAGCCCACCTAAAAAAAGATGTATTGGTTTGTTTGATTTGCATTGCAAAGCATTTATTGCTGCAATTGTTGACTGATTCGTTGTTGATTTTGAGTCGTTATAAAAATCAATTTGGTTGATTGTTGCAACCTTTTCCAGCCTGTCTTTAAGTAATTTGAGATTATGTCTACATTTTTGCAAACTAATTAAAGGAATATTCAACAAATAAAGTACGCTGCAGATAATGAGCCAGTTTTCTTGCAGCGATATATCGGGTAGTTGATCTAGTGCGATAAGTTTTTTTGTTTGCCCATTTTTTTGCCAAACGATTGTCCCATCTTGTATGCAAAAGAGCATGTCTTTATCACCTAACGGTGAATTATTTGGCACTTCATGCATGCAAAAAAAATATTTTATACTCTGCGTTTTTGGTGCTGCATGAACACGTTCGAAAAGTGATAACGGCATGAGTGCAATTTGCTCTGTAGTCTGATGCGCAAGAAGATTATATTTTGCATGAAAATAGTTATCGACTGTTTTATGGCGATCGAGATGATTCGGATAGAGATTGGTAATTATCGCAAGATCAGGAGCAAATTGTTTGCTCTGCTCCAATTGAAAACTGCTTAATTCGATTATGTGCAAATCTGATGGGCGTGCAAGCATATCGAGCATGCCGGTGCCAATATTACCGCCGACCGTTGCTGAGCTCAATAGTTGCCCGAGTAAATGGGTGATGCTTGTTTTGCCGACTGAGCCGGTGATTGCGATCGTTTTTGGAATAGTTGATTGTTGTTGGCAGGCTGTCTGATACAGATCAACTTCTGCAATAAATTTATTTTTATACGCATGATAATGTTCAAGATTAACGCCGGGGCTGGGTATAATTATATCTTGCTGCTCGATAAATGGGACTGGATCAGTGCCTGAAAATAGTTGTGCGTTTTGTTGCGTGATGAGAGAGACAAGATCGGTTGAAAGCTCTTTTTGTTCCAGAATAGTAATTGCGCAGGGGATTTGCAGACGATGCAAGTAGCGTAAAATTGATTGTCCAGTAACACCAAATCCCCAAATACCAATTTTTTTATTGTTTATTATATTATTCATGTGAATATGATACTCTCGCAAGTTCTTCTTCAGTGTCAATAATATAAACAGTGCCATGAAGACTAACGGTATTAATATTTTTGCCAAGCGCCAAATCGACTATGTGTGTTAGCTCTTGGATTATTTTACATTCTCGTTTTTGTTTTTCGGTCAATCGTTTATCCATCTCATGAAGATCTATTTTTTCTGCCAAAATAATAATTTGCGGTAGTGGATAGCGTAAATCTTGGTTGGGGAAATAACAATATTTTTGGGGCGTCGTTATTTTATAGTTTAATTGCGCTGCTGTTTCTCTAATTATTTCGGCCATGCGTATGCGATTAGCACATTTTATTTCCCGTTTTGATCCGGTTATTTTGCCTATTTTAAAAATATATTGGGGGAATGATATATGTTGGAAGACATGGGTTTTTCTGCTAGAAAAAATAAAACCCTCTTGCGCAAGCAATCGTTTCGCTCTATGCTTATTGGTTTCTGTATATATCAGTGCAAGAGGCCTGTACACTTCTGGTCTGCTAAATAATGCATCAAGAGCTGTTCTTAATTCAATATCAACTTCATGATTTTTTAAATAGGCAATGATATGAGCTGGAATCTCTTCTTGTACCCATACATCACTTTCTGCTGAAGCAGAGATAAAAGAGTTATATGCAATAATGGTTAAAAGAGTACCTAGTATATATTGTGTGTGATTTTTCATCATAATAATCTCCTAATTAGGGTAAGAAACGCGTTTGAGTACTTCTTCGGTATCGATAATATACACAATACCATGACGGCTCATCGTATTAACGCGGCGAGTAAGCGCTAAATCGACTATTTTGGTTATTTGCTGAATTGTTTTACATTCTTCTTTTTGTTTCGGCGTTAGTTCTTTATCACGCCCACTTAGATCAATTTTTTCTGCCACAACAATAATTTGCGGCAGCAGATCTGGTAAATCTTGCGGAGGGAAATAACACTGTTTTTCTGGGACGATAATAGCATAGTTTAGTTCTGCTGCAGTTTCCCGGATAAGTTCAGCCATTCGTATGCGATTTGCACATTTTATTTCTGTTTTTTTCCCCGTGCATTGGCCCATTTTAAAGATATAATGAGGAAATAGTTTATGTTTAAATATATGTGTTTTAATACCAGTGAATATAAATCCTGCTTGTTTTAGTTGTTTTTTGGCTTGGGAAATATTGGTTTCTCGATATATCTGCGAAAGAGCGCGATAGACTTCAGGTTGACTCAATAACGCATCGAGTTCTTTTTTTAACTCAGCATCAACTTCATGCTTTTTTAAATATGCCATTACATAATCAGGGATCTGCTGGCGCCCCAGAATAAAAGAATTATAAAAAATAAGCATTAAAATAGTAATTAATAGGCACGGTGCCTGTTTTTTGATCATACGCGATCTCCTTATATTTTGACTCTCTGGTACGCTTACTTATACTTAATATAAGCTATATATAATAATTATGATGCAAGGAGTTTTGGATGACAACTTTTTTAGATCCAAAAGTGGATATGGTGTTTAAAAAGCTATTTGCAACCAATACGCATACAGACGTTTTGATGAGCTTTTTAAATAGTGTTTTGGGGCGTGAAGAGGGTGAAAAGATCGCTCAGGTTGATTTGAATGACCCTTATAACAATTCCGAAACCGATAGTTTAAAATGGAGTATTGTTGATGTTCGTTGCACCGATCAGCGGGGTAGGCAATATATTATTGAAATGCAATTTTCAAGAGATGATGATTATGCGGCCCGGTCTCAATATTATGCTTCTTTAGCATTGAGCAGACAACTTGCTTCGAGCGAACAATATGCAAAACTTGTTCCGGTGATTTTTATTAGTATTCTTAATTTTAATCTATTTAAAACAAAAGACTGCTTGAGTAAGCATCTTATTTTAGATGCAAAAACATATGCACATGAACTGGCGCATTTGGAATTTTATTTTATTGAATTAAATAAGTTCAATAAAGAGATCAGTGATCTTGCAACTATTTTTGATAAATGGGTCTATTTTTTCAAATATGCGCAAACATTCCACCATGTGCCATCAGAGTTTAAAGAATCGGCAGTTGAAAAGGCTTTTGAGATAGTTGCTCAAGCACGCTGGAAATTAATAGATTTGGAGTTATATGATCGTCAGGTAGATGCGGTTCGCTGTCAAAAAAGTCAACTTGCATCAGCTATTCGTGAGGGAATGGAAAAGAAGCAATTAGAAATAGCACGGAATTTTTTGGATATTCTCGATGTTGAAACGGTCGCCAAAAAAACTGGATTAACAGTAGAACAGGTCGAAGCGCTTAAAAAGCATAATTCATAGCAAAACAGGAATATTGGTATGACCCAAGATCTTAATAATGAAAAAGAAGTAAGTTACAAAGAGACGTTAAATTTACCGCAGACCGATTTTCCAATACGGCCAAATGCGAAAGAAGCAGATCCGGCGATGATTAAACGCTGGCAGGAAGAGGATCTCTATAATAAGACGTTTGTGGCGCATGAAGGTAATGAGAAATTTATTTTGCATGACGGGCCTCCCTATGCGAACGGTCACACCCATATTGGGCATGCGTATAATAAAATTTTAAAAGATATTGTCACCAAATCACAACGTATGCTCGGCAAACAGGTGCCGGTAACACCGGGATGGGATTGCCATGGATTACCCATTGAGCAAAAAGTTGCACAAGAGCATGTTGGTGCTTCACGTTCAGAGTTGAAAAAAGCATGTCGTGCTTATGCGCAAAAATGGATCGATGTACAGAAAGAAGAGTTTAAGCGACTGGGTGTGTTAATGGACTGGGAGCATCCGTATACGACTATGTCATTTGATTATGAGGCGTCAATTTTGCAGGCGTTTGGTACGTTTGTTGCGCAGGGGTATATCGAACGCAAAAACAAAACAGTGCCATGGTGCTTTACCTGTCAAACGGTGCTGGCGAGTGCTGAAATTGAGTATCAAGAGCGCAAAGACCCCTCTATTTATGTGTTGTTTACTCTTGATAAAAACAGTGTGCAAAAATTATTCCCTGCTCTTGCCGATAAAACAGTGAATTTTTTAATTTGGACGACGACACCCTGGACATTACCATTAAATAGAGCAGTGTTATTAAATCCCACTGCGCAGTATGTAGTGCTCGATATTAACGGGACTTATGGTATTACCGCAAAGCAATTAGCGGATTCTGTTGCGGGATTGGTTGGCGCTGAAAAGAAAATCATAGCAGAGTTTGCTGCCACGCAGCTGCGTGCTGTTGGAGCGCGGGCGCATCACCCATTTATTGAGAACGTAACGGTACCGGTGATTTTAGATCCATCAGTTTTAGTAGAAGATGGCACTGCGTGCGTGCACAGTGCGCCGGGATGTGGTCCGGAAGATTATGAAGTGGGAGTGAGAAATAATTTAGAAATTTTTTCACCATTAAGCGCAGACGGTAAATATACCGTTGGTATTGCGCCAAAAGAATTAGAAGGGATGTCGATCACTGATGGACAGATTTGGGTGATCAAAAAATTGGCTGAGACCAATAGATTATTTTATAAGACCAGTATTCGTCACTCGTTTCCCCATTGTTGGCGCTGTCATAATGGGTTGATGTTTCGTGCAACCAAACAATGGTTTTGCGATTTATCTAAAAATAATTTAAAAGAGCAGGTGTTGCAGGCGATTGATACGGTTACAACTATTCCAGAAAAATCGGTTAATCGATTAAAATCGACGGTAGAAGGACGGTTAGAATGGTGTCTTTCTCGACAGCGCGTCTGGGGGGTGCCAATTCCTGCAATTTTGTGCACCGGCTGCGATTATACCTATTTAACGAACGATATTATTCGTACAGTTGCGCAGCAGGTTGCTAATCAGGGGATTGAATATTGGGATAATGCGCCCGTGCAAAATTTCTTGCCGACAAATTTTCAGTGTCCAACATGCACCGGAACAGCGTTTAAAAAAGAGACCGATATTTTAGATGTCTGGTTTGATTCTGGCGTATCTCATTTTGCAGTGTTAAGCAAAAATAATCAATTGCGTTATCCGGCAGACTTGTATCTAGAAGGCAAAGATCAGCATCGTGGCTGGTTTCAAAGTTCTTTACTTACTGCGTTGGTATTGAATGATTCTGCACCCATGAGATCTTTAATTACTCATGGTTTTACGGTTGATGTGCATGGCAAAAAGATGTCTAAGTCGATTGGTAATGTGGTTGCGCCAAGTGAGATCATCGAGCGCCTGGGCACCGATGGCTTGCGGTTGTGGGCAAGCAGTAATGATTTTTCGAGCGAGGCGGTCGTGTCAGAAATTTTATTAAAAAATGTTACGCAGGTGTTGCATAAAGTAAGAAACACGAGTCGTTGTTTGCTCTCAAATTTATATGATTTTGATAAAGATAGAGATGCGATAAAGTATGAGTCGCTGTTGCTGATTGATCAGTATGCGTTACTGCAATTGCAAGCGAAAAATAATGAGATTATACAAGCGTATGAAAATTTTGATCTGGTCGCTATTTTTCATGCGTTAGCAGACTACTGTTCAGTTGATTTAAGTGCTTTTTATTTGGATATTGTCAAAGATCGCTTGTATGTTGAAAAAGCTGACGGACATGCACGACGATCAGCACAAACAGTGTATTGGCATATTATCGATACACTGACGCGATTTATTGCGCCGATTTTATCGTTTACTGCAGAAGAGATTTCTGATTTTTATCAAAAAGATAAGCGAGAGTCTATACACTTGCAATCATTTGCTACGTTTGCTCTCCCAGATTCAGCGTATGATTATGAAAAAGAATGGGCTGCGCTTAAAACTATTCGCTCGGCGATACTTAAAGCAATGGAGCAGTTACGAGAGAAGGGGATTATTCGCCATTCGCTTGAAGCACATATTTCTGTTTATTTTGATAAAGCTATTACAGAGTCGATAAACAGGATCTTGGGTAATTTAAAGACGTTAGAAAATCAGGAAAGTTTCTTTAAAGAACTGATGATCGTCTCCCGATTTGATCTTATGGAGTCGCTCGATCGCCTGAATACTGTAGCTGGCCAGACGCTGGGGCAATCAGAGTTGCCAGGTGTATATGTACTTGTACAAAAAGCGGAGGGTACCAAGTGCCCACGCTGCTGGCAATGGGATATTACTGAGCATGCACATGGGCTCTGCCGGCGGTGCCAGGGAATTGTACAATAAGTTTTTACTTTTGATTAATTAGCAAAAAAACCAGGCTCAAAAATGAGACCTGGTTTTTTTGTTGATGTGCAAGATGATAGGAAATTTATTCTGCTGCTAAATCAGGATCAGTTTGTGTGTTTATCTCAGCAGTTGTTGGTTGTGGCACAGTTTCTTCTGTTTGCGTAGCAATTTCAGCAGTCGTTCTCGCGGCTGCTTCTGGCTCTTTAGCTGCCGGCGCAACTGGTGCTTTGCCAATTGGAGTTGGCGTAAAACCTTCATATTTTAACGAGCTGATCGCATCACCCAAATGCTTTAATTCCTTTAAAACTTGCGGAGAGTTATCGAAAACAGATTTTGACCGCATTTCATTTTCAACTGCAGTAAACTCTTTTTCTTTTTCAACTCTTTTTTTGACATCTTCTTGTTCATTTTTATTTGCGATACTCGCCAATTTTCTTTTTGCTTTTCTTAAGTCGCTTGTTGCAACCTTTATCGAATCAGCAGATCTGGTATCGCTTGGCTGATTCTTTGTGTCGGAGACATGCTGAATATACTGTTTTATATTATCTTCTCCGCTATCGATGATAACGTCTTCAATTGCTGTTAAAGCATTCTCGATCAACTCTAACGTTTTCTTGAGCTCATCACTGCGTTTAACTTCTTTTGCTTCTTTTGGCTCTTTTTTAGCTTCTTTCTCTTTTGCACCCTCTTTTGATTCAGGTTTTTCACGTTCTGTTGGCTCATGTTTTTGACCAGATGTGCCATAGTCGCCATAATTGTAGCCACCCTGATTGTAGCTAGAAGGATAGCTGTAATCGGTTGATGGTTGATATTCGGTGCCATAATCATAACTGCCTTGTTTACCACCAACCTCTTTTCTTGCAGATTCTCTGCGCACTTTCTTAGACTCATCATGTGCCTTTTTACGCGCTGCTTCTTCTTCATCTTTGAGTTGTTTAGCACGAGGGGCAAATTCAGCAAGCACTTTATCAATCTCTTTTTCAAGATCTAAGGTATAAATTGCCTCTGCAAAACTACTTAAAACATCCTGAATTCCTGCACGTGATTCTTTGCTGACTTGTCCTAATCCCATTTCTGGTGCTTTAATTGGCTGTTCAGCAACTGTTAAGCTTTCGCTTAATTTAGTAAGATTATTGTATAACGTTTCTTTTTTAATGAGACTTTGCAGATAACGATATTTTTTAGTAACTGGATCGGTCTCTTTTAGCTGAATAATCTTTTGATCGAGAGATTCGATTTTGCCCTTTAATGTATCCCAGGTAAGATCTACTTGCCACTCTTTTACTTTGTCCTTTGCAACCCACTGATCAATTTTACCGGTAAGATCAGGAATGCGTTGTGCAGTGCGTAAGAAGCGCTCAGTTCTGGTGATAATATTATTGATTATTTTTAATGCTTTATCAGTATCTTCTGCTGGCTCTTGTACAATCGGAGTTATCTCTTCAGCTGCTTTAACTGTTTCTTGCGGTTCAATACTTGTTTCCGGTTGCTCCTCTTCTGCAGCAAAAATATTTTGCACAAACTCAGCGAGCTCTTCTTCACTCATTTTTTCCATCATTTCGGTCAGCTCTGCGACATCTTGATGGAATTGCTGCTGTTGATCTTCCGGAAGCGTACTTACAAAGCTATTGATTTCAGTTTCGACATTTTTTTGCCATTCTAATATCTCTTCTTCAGTCATTGCCGGCATCTCTGTGGCACCTGCCTGAA
>Ga0207118_1018_pt2 | contig 44527 bp, 33 predicted proteins | sample Alteio_BWMinHeat_42_FD_153507 | JGI IMG/M metagenome (GOLD analysis project Ga0207118, IMG submission 153507) | Enriched cells from forest soil in Barre Woods Harvard Forest LTER site, Petersham, Massachusetts, United States -... | ecosystem: Environmental > Terrestrial > Soil > Temperate forest >...
GGTCTGTTGCCAATCTGCTTTACCTGGTTAACGGCGACCGCAGCATCCCAAAGGAATTCTTCGAAGTGTTCTGCCAAGGTGCGATCGCGCGGCTGCACGATTTCCGTACACTCGAACTTGCACGCAATGGGAAGATCCAAAATTTCAAGAGCCGGCAAGACAAGGGCCACCGTCGGGAACTCCAGTTGACCATCGAAGCGGTCCGCGACGGCAAACCGTCGCCCATCTCATTTGAAGAACTTGTAGAGGTCACCGAGACGACTTTTCTGGTTCAGCACGCACTCGCTACTGGAGAAGTCATCCAGTTGAGGAAGTCCGCGCCTTCCGCTGTGCCCGACGCGCCATATCCCGAAGTACGCGACACTGAGCGGCAACACGCTGTGGCCAGTGGGGAATCTGCATGCGCCTGACTAGAGTTCCGCAAGTATGCGTTCCTTCTCATTCGATCTACTTGGGCTCACTTTAGCCTGACGCCATAGTTTTTCATTTCTATGTTCAAGAGCATATCCATATCGACGGAGCCGCGAACTCTCTCGTTGGAAGCTGTCTTTGTCGTTGTGGGTGCGATTGTCGTTGCCGGCTGTATCTTGGTACCCGAGGCGGGCTTGGCGGTTGTTGGTGGTTGTGTGGCCCTATGGTTCCTCGCGCTGGCCGGTGAGGCATGTCGTGGCAACATAGACGGAATACTGTTGTGGTGGGCCGCGGCTCTCCCGCTCGGCCCCTACTTCTTATCATTTCCCCGGGAACACTCAATCGTGACGCTGGACCGGGTGGCCATATTCTTGGCGTTCGCCGGACTGTATTTCGCCAAGCGCGGTACGCTCACCGATGTGCCGAGAAGGCTCCGCCGGGCCGGACTCGTTTGGTTGGCGTTTATTGCCGTTGCGGCCGTCACCCTCGGAAAATCGACGAATGTTCTGAACACTGCACACGAACTGTTAGATGGTCTCCTCCTGCCACTCTTGCTCGGCTGGTGCGTCATTGCACGGTTCGACGTTCGTCGTCGGCTCCCCGCACTCCACTCGGCCGTGTGCATCTCCTCAATCATCTGCGCGGCCGTGGCAGCCGCGGAAGTCGTCACAGGACAAGACCTGCTGCCTATTGGAGGTTCTGTAATGTTCTATGCAGGAGGTATTCCCCGGCCAAACGGGCCCTTTGAGAGCAATGACGCCCTCGCGCTGATGGGTGCCGTCAGTTTTTTCTTCCTGCTCTTCCTGCGTACGACGCTTGGCCCAGGTTGAGCACTGGCCGCAGGATACTTCACTCCATTGGGCTGGCAGCGGCACTTGGCATGGCGCTGATGCCGATGTTTCGCTCCGTCGTGATCACGCTGTTTCTCGCGCTGATCATCGATACCTTCTGGGAACGCGGGACGACTCGCCGGGCCTGGCGCTTTGCGCTCATACTTGCTTGTGTTGGGCTGATTTTTCTCGCTCCCTTATTAGCGCCTAAATCGATGGTCGAAGAGCGCAGCAGTTCAGACAACGTGTACGGCCGTGTTGCGCAATTCGAGCAAAGCCTTCGAGTGTTTGTGGACCACCCCATGTTGGGTGTGGGATTTTGGAACTTCCATGAGTTCGTAGTGGGGGAGTCGCGTTACAGGGCGTCTTACATGGGCGTGTCTTCGTTGGACTGGCCACACAACAACCTGATTGAGGTACTCACGGAGACTGGCCTCATCGGCTTTGTGCCATACGTAACGACACACGTTCTCCTGTTAATGGCAATGTGGCAATTGCGCCATTTGTCCGATTCTGGGCGCCTCGTCTGGAAATACTACGTTTTTCTGTTTCTCTCCTATTGGATCACAGGGCTCACTGAGTCATCGGGCTATAGCCCCTTGAACCTGGGTTATGTTTTGGCGGTTGCTGTTTTTTATAAATATGCGTTGACGGAACCTGACTTAATACAGCCCGCGGAAGTGCAGGTGGCTGACGAAGCTTTCAGCGCGTCCGCCCGAATGTCCCGGCCTGTGTTTCTCCGATGAGCGTGGAGCAAGAGTCAATGATGACTGAACATAAGACCGTATATCTTTTGCTGCTTTCCGGAAAGTCGGACGATGCGCATAAGTTTGTCACTGAGCATTACCCAGGACAGCCGATAACCGTCCTCTCGAAACGCAAACTCCGTGAGGGAGGCTGGAAAGCACAAATTCGGCAGTTATGCGCGATGCAGGGCGAGGCACTGGTCATCTTCTCGAGTTCTCTGTCCGACCTGCGGGAGCCTTTGCTATTCCTCTGCTCGGGGTTCGTGCATCGCTGTCGTGAAACGGTCCTTGTTGACGAGAAAGGCAGATCAATAGTCTACACGCGATGGCGATTGTGGGTTCTGGTCCCCACAGTTTTTCTAAGTGCATTGCTCGATATCTTGGTTCTCGCTACCACATGGATAGGCGCTCGTATTTTGTTGCTTTGTGTGAAGGCGCAAAGAGAGTTCAGACAGCGCGTCGACGGTAAATTAGACATTGCGCTTCTCGATCCATCATTTGAGCCAGCAACTGCGGGCGGCGCGATGAGCTATCTCGATGGAACTTTGTCCGGACTGGCCAATGAGCCAGTGAGTTGCGAGATCTTTTCCGGGCGCCAACTTTCGTTTAACTACTACCCGGTTCACGTTTTCCCCAGCCGCCGGCGTTTGTATCTCTTCCGTGAAAGCCAATCACTTTCATATAATCTGCGCTTTGCTCTAAGCGTCTGGAAAAAACTCCGGTGCCGTGTACCACGCTTGCTGTACCAGCGGCACGGGAGGTTTGTTCTAGCTGGCGCCTTGCTCTCGTGGCTGACTCGTGTCCCCCTTGTTCTTGAATACCAAGGCTCGGAGGTGTGGCTGGCAAAGAATTGGGACCCGGCAAGGTTCTGGCCTTGGCTCGGTCTTTGCGAAAGGGTCTCCATCGCGGCCGCCTCTCAGATAGTCGTACTCTGCGAGGCCTTACGCGACGAGTTACTGGCGCTTGGCTATCCTGCACAAAGGATTATAGTTAACCCGGCCGCTGTTGATCCGGAGCGGTTCTGTCCTGCCTGCGGCGGGGAAGAAGTTCGACAGCAACTTGGACTAGCCCCGCACCATACGCTGGTCACCTTTGCTGGCTCGTTCAGTTACTATCACGGCGTCTCCGTGCTCGCGCGAGCGATAACCGCTCTGTTGAAAAGACGTAATGAGGACCCTCTGTTCGAGAATCTGCGCTTCATGCTGGTAGGTGATGGTCTGCTGCGCGCAGAAACCGAGGAAGCGCTGAGCAGGGTGGAAGGCTCGGAGTCGGTGATCTTCACCGGCTTGGTGCCGCACATGAGTGTTCCCCGTTATCTCGATGCGTCGGACATCTTGGTGTCTCCTCAAGTTCCCAACGCGGATGGCCAGCCATTCTTCGGATCTCCTACGAAGCTTTTTGAATACATGGCGATGGAAAAGGCCATCGTGGCAAGCGACATGGATCAACTTTCGAGTGTACTTAGTCATGGGAACACTGCTTGGATGGTTAAACCCGGCAGCGACACAGAATTAGCTAACGCGATCGAATATCTGGCGGGTAGGCCGGAACTCCGCAGCCTTCTGGGACGGAATGCGCGCGCTGCGGCCCTGCAACGCCATACTTGGCGGCAAAATGCCATTCGACTCCTATCTCAAACAGACCTGCCACTTGAGATCAAGCAACGCAGTAATTCCGCTGCGGTGCAGCGCGGCGACCTGCCCTTCCAAACGACACGCGAGCGCAGCTGAATTGGCAGCCGGCCAGTTCAGCATGAAGCGGGCAACGGTTTACTGACTGAGAATATTCTTCTAAGGAGAAGTCCATGAAAATTCTCGTAACTGGGGGTCTCGGCACGGTGGGTAGTGGTTTGATTCGACAACTGCGGGCCAGGCAACATCACGTAGTTTCCTGCGATCGGTCACATCAGCCGGATGAGGTTGGTTTTTCTCTTCGCACCGATGTCCGCGATCCCCTGTACGCGCGCTGCGACGTGGGCGAATTTCGGCAGCTGGAACGCGTGTTCGAACGATTGGGGCCCTTCGACTATGTTTACCACTGTGCGGCTGAATTCGGCCGTTGGAACGGCGAAGACTTCTACGAAACGCTCTGGAAGACAAATGCTGTGGGAACGAAGAACGTAATTCGCATGCAAGAGCGGTTGAACTTCAAGCTCATTCATTTCTCCTCATCCGAAGTTTACGGTGACTGGCCCGAAATAATGGTGGAAAGCGTCATGGATGAGTACGAGATCAAGCAGCTCAACGACTATGCCATGACCAAGTGGGTGAACGAAATGCAGATCCGCAATTCAGCTCAGCAGTACGGCACGAAATCCGTAGTCGTTCGGTTGTTCAATACCTACGGGCCGGGCGAATACTACAGTCCATATCGCAGTGTGAACTGCCGTTTTCTGTACTGTGCGCTAAATGACCTACCTTGGACAGTGTACCGCGGTCATTCACGTACGTCCACTTATTTGGAGGATACGGTCACAACGCTGGCGAACATTGTCGGCAACTTCAAGGCGGGCGAGACTTACAACATTGGTGGCAGCTGCTCTCACAGCATCGAAGAGCTTTCCGACGTAGTGCTGAAAGTGACCGGTGCCCATCCGCGCCTCGCAGAATATCAGGATTCGGAGATCCTCACGACCAAGCATAAGAGGGTCGATGTCTCAAAGGCGATTCGTGATTTGGGACACAAAGATACTTACGGTTTGGAAGAAGGAATGCAGCTGACAGCCGAGTGGATGCGTCAAGTATGCAACTTCCGGGCTAACACAATGACTTGTGCGGAGCCAGCGAGCTCTGCCGCGTAATCGGCTTATTGTCAACCACTACGAGCGGAATGCAGAGAAACAAGTTGATCCTCAAACGCCACGCCCAATTCGGCTCCAACGCTCGCAAAGCCAGCTTGGCGCGTTGCCCAAGGCGGCAAAAAGGCCGCGCGTGTCCTTGTTTTCATGCTGATGCGCGACGCCTGCCGATCAAGTTCGTACCGTGCCTTGTTGTTGGTGCCGGGCTGACGCGATCCAGCAGCATAAAACTCGCAGAGCAGAATCTGTGATGAAGGCTGTTGTACAACCTGTCGCGGTTCAACTGTGGCGCGGAGTTGCAGGCACGGAGCTTCGCCGCGACGTTTTTGAGAGTTACGGCACGCGCGTGCTGGTGGTAGCCGTGACATTTGCAACTGCCGTGGTGATCGCGCGAGAACTCGGTCCCAGCGGCCGCGGATTCTATGCAGTTGCCGCAGCCGTGGGCGCCATCGGCGTGCAGTTCAGCAATCTTGGCCTGCATCTCTCGAACACCTACTATGTTGCAAGAGACCGAGCGCTGCTACCGGCCCTCATCGGTAACACGTTAGCGGTCGTCATTGTGGCTTGTGTCGTCGCGGTCCTGACGGGAGTCGGCTTGGTTTTCTGGCCGAAGCTATCGCCGGTCCACGGCACGCTTTTGATCCTGGCACTGGCTTCAGTCCCGGTCGGCCTCGCCTACCTGTTCACTCAGGGACTGCTGCTCGGGGTTAACGAGGTGCGGGCCTACAACCAGATTGAATGCGGCAGCAAGCTCTTAGTCCTGGCTCTAATCTGCATCCCCGCTCTGGTTCACCTTGGCACAGTGGAACTGTTCTTCGGCTTGACCTTGTTATCCGCACTGGTCGGTTTCTTTTGGGCTCTTCTGCGACTCAGACGAGTTTCGACGGAACCTCTTGAGCTATCGCTGGCCGTTTTCCGTCAGAGCATCAGCACCGGCATTAACGCGTATCTGATCCTATTCTTCGGTTTTCTTGTGCTGAGAATTGACCTGCTCATGGTCAAGCACATGCTGGGTGTCACGGAAGCGGGCTACTATTCAATTAGCCAGGTCCTCGCCGAGAACACCATGATGTTTCCGGTGGTCCTCGGATCGCTCTTGTTTCCCAAGCTTTCGGCGCTAAAGGGAAGAGAAGAAAAATTGCAGCTGGCAAACAAGGCCGTACTTGCTACGGCGGCGCTGATGCTGCCGGTCGTCGTGATTGGGGCGCTGGCCGCGGAGCCTATCATCTCCATTGCATTCGGGCGAAGCTTCCTCCCGGCCGTGGCCCCCTTTGTTTGGCTGATGCCGGGAACATATTTCTTGGGAATCGAAACTGTGATGGTTCAACTTTTAAACAGCGAGGGTTTTCCGTCCGTTATCGTCGTTGCTTGGATCGCAGATACAATTATCAACGTCGGTTTGAATTTGTGGGCCATTCCCCGCTATGGAATCACTGGCGCGTCAATCGTTTCTTCTGCCTGCTATTTCGTGATGTTCCTCATCGTTTTGGCTGTCGTGTGGAAGCGCAACCACACACGGCAACCGGCGGCGGCGTGCGCCCCCAATCTATCAGCCTAAACGTAAATGCGAATCATAAGGATCCTCAAACGGGAATCGCCACTTCTAGTCGCTCGCGAGGTCTTGTTACGGGCCCGTAGGGAGTGGAGCAAGAGGCGCATACTTGGCCGTCTTAAGGACCCTGGCCATCTCAAATTCCGAAGTGTTCCTTATTACAATCCAGACCTGCGTACGCTCGAAGAGGATAGCCGAGCGCTGATTGTCGCCTTTGCGGATGAGATTCGGGCCGGGCGATATCCGTTCCTCGGGTATGGCACGGTGGAACTCGGAACTCGCCTGAAGTGGAATTTCGATTTCATTTCCGGTACGGAGTGGCCCTATGTGCGGCGCGAGTGTGGCGACTGTATTCGCCACGATGGGTCAGACGTCAAAGTACCGTACGAGCTTTCGCGACTGCAATTCCTGCCAGTTCTTGGCAAGGCACACGTTCTTACGGGTGAGGAGTCGTATCGCGGGGCAGCGAAGGACTTACTGTCGCACTGGATACGGTCGAATCCCGTTCCGCTGGGAGTGAATTGGACGCTGGCAATGGAGGCGGCTCTGCGCGCTATGAGCATCTGCTTCCTGTTGAATCTGCTTTCTCCCATCCGTCGTGAGGAAGAACCCTGGCTCGCGAGCGTGACTCGCTGCCTCGCGCAGCATATGCTCTACATCGAAGCCAACATCGAGTTTTCGCATTTATTGACCAGCAATCACTATTTGAGCGACATTGTCGGGCTCTACTGCCTTTCCGCATTCCTCGAGGGCGAGGGCATGGCCGAGAGGCGGCGCAAATACCGGCAGCGCATCGAAACTGAAATGGCACGGCAGGTATACGAAGACGGCGGGGATTACGAAGCCTCCACCGGATACCAAGTGTTGGTGACGCAGCTTTTTTCAACCGCGCTACTGCTAATGCGCAGCGAACGCTCCGCTCCGCCTGCGGCAGCATTCGCAGGGCGTCTTAGGATGATGTTCCAATTCCTCAACGCAGTCGCTAGTGCGTCCGGCCAATTGCCGCAGGTGGGCGACTGCGATGATGGCCGCACTGAACTGCTGGTTGACGACCTCCAGCAGATGATCCGCTGCCCGATTGCAGAGAGGAATTCGCTCAGGGTTTCCCGCTTGCTCGGTCTAGGGCAACGGCTCTTCGGCGTAGGCGCCGGCGCTGGTGACGATGCCGCTTGGTACGGTCTCACCGACACTGCCGGAATCCCGTATTTCCAACCTCAGATCAACCCAGGCTCGGCCGGCCCGATCAAGGTTCTTCCTAAGTCGGGGATCGGCGTCCTGAAACACGGGTCTGCTGAATTGCTGTTTTTCGCCATTCCAAACGGAATCTTCGGCAAGGGCAGCCATACCCACAATGACAAGCTCAGTTTCGTTTTGCGAGTGGGTGGTCAGGAAGTCCTTTCTGACCCCGGGACGGGGTGCTACACGCGCGACATTGCCACACGAAACCGTTTCCGCAGCACCGCCGCGCACAATACTTTGCTCATCGATGGCGCGGAACAGAATCGCATTCACTCCGGCCCAGGCGGGCTTTTTCTCCTCGGAAACGAAGCGGCTGCTAGTCAAATACAAGAAGGCGGAGAAGCTCACGGCTACTTCCTTCGTGCCGCACATACTGGATATGCCTCGCTTGGGGTGGTGCATACCCGGACCATTCGCGTTGTTGACGGTGAAAAGGCCTTTGTCATTGAAGACGAACTCGAGGGCGACGGCGTTCACGATTTCGAGCTCAATTTTCAACTTGCGCCCAATCGAACTGCAGAAGTAGCTGCGGACGAAAACGGGATTCTGTGCCGCATACTCGGCGATGGGCAAATTCAGCTCGCGGTCGATGGACCTACTGGTCTTCAGGGGGCAGTCCAGCCATCGCTCATCAGTACTACGTACGGCGCAACGGTTCCAGCGATGAAGGTGCGCATCTGCGGAAGAGCCGCAGTTCCTGCGCGCATCAACACTCGTATCTCGTGGACGGAAGTAGCCGACATGGCGAGCTGCCAGCCCGAGTCCGGAAAGGAAGCGAAGATTCACGAAACTGTCGCTAAGGGGGTCTGCCAGGCATGAACTCCACTCGTTTCGTACCAAGGACTGTCCCGGCCGGAGGGGTTTCCGCAGCAGACCGGGAGTCTGCCGACTACCCGCTGTCCGGACAGTCAATCGTGTGTTTCGCGGGCGAGGACTGGTGGTACCACCATCCCCATTCGAAAAACCACATTCTTAAGCGGCTGGCCAAACATAATCGCGTGCTGTTCGTGAACTCCATCACCATGGGCCTGCCTTCGATCGGCAACCCGGATTTCTTTCAAAAGATCCGGCGCAAGCTTCGCAGCTATCTGCGCTGGTTGCGCAAGGCTCCTGAAGGACTATGGGTGATGTCGCCGATAAACGTGCCCCTGTACGGCTCACCCGCCACACGCGCATTGAATCGCATCCTGCTTGTCCTGCAGCTCCGGCTGGTGATGTTCCTTCTGAATTTGCGGCATCCCATTGTGTGGGTCGCCATCCCTACGGCCGCCGACGTCGTGGACTCCCTTGGCGCCAGACTCTTGGTGTATCAGGTTTCTGACAAATACGATGTCAACGAAGACAGCGCGTTGTCGCGCGCCGTAATTCGCGAAATGGATGCTCGCCTGAAGCAGCGCGCCGCGGTGGTAATGTACTCCGGCCGAAAACTGTATGAGGAAGCCGAATTCGGCCACCGGTACTTCCTCGAACAAGCAGTGGACTATGAGCGGTTCGCCAACTTGCCCTCGGAGACGCCTCCGGATATCGCTGCGATTCCTCGGCCAGTGCTCGGATACGTAGGCGCCGCTGACTGGTACACGATGGATGTGCCCTTAATCGAGCACGTAGCTAGGATGCGGCCCGATTGGCACTGGGTTTTCATCGGCTCGAAATCGAACGTAGTGCAGTTGTCCGCGCCCAACATCCATTTTCTCGGCCCCAAGCCTTATTCCGAACTTCCGCGTTATTACCGTCACATTGACGTCTGTGTCTTGCCTTGGGACCAGAAAAACGCATTTACCAGCTACGGAAGCGCCATCAAGGTCCGGGAATACCTCGCAACCGGCAAGCCTGTGGTGATTTCTCCGCTATACGAATATCTGCACACGCCGGGCGTGAGAATCTACCGATCGATCGATGAATTCATCTCGTTGGTTGCTGAGGCGCTGGTTTGCGATTCGCCTCGCGAGCGCCAAACGCGGCAGGACGCTGTTCGGGACTGCACGTGGGACATCCGCGCCAGAGAAGTGGCGAGCCTTTTCCGCCGATTGCTTGATGGCCAAGATGTTGGCAAGGCCGTGTTATCTTGCATCGGGCAGAAACAGATCCCAAGCGTGCTTGAGTGAGTCCCAAACCGGTTTCGTAACCTTGAAAACGACGCCAACTCTTCAGACGATTGGCAAAGTCGTTTCCGACTTGCATCGGGATACCAGCCATGAATGACGCTGTTTATTTCTATTCCCAGAGCGCTCAGAGATGGGAGTCCAATTACAAAAAAAAAGGGTTTGCGGTCCGCAAGGACATTCTTCACGAACTGCTGCCTCGCAACCTGGCGGGCCAGAACTGGCTCGACGCGGGGTGCGGCACTGGGACGCTCACTCGATTTCTCGCCGTAGCCAAAGGCTGTAACACATTGGGTGTAGACGCTTCCGCAGAAATGATTGCCAATTGTGTTCCCGCCCGCAATACCGAATTCCGTCAGATTAGAGATATCCGCGAGACTGGATTGCCGGACGGTACCTTCGATGGCGTCCTATGCTCTAGCGTGCTTGAGTACGTGTCCGATCCGTGCGCTGCTCTGGTTGAACTCAAGCGGCTATTAAAGCCGAAAGGGTTGCTGCTTGTTTCAGTGCCAAATGCACACCCAATTGCCCGCTGGCCGATGCTGACCATATACTGGCTCACAAAGCACCTAGGCCGGTGGCGCTGGTTTCAATTTCTCGATTATTCCAAGCACAGCTATTCAGAACTGCGTTTCTGTCGCTTGCTCAACACCTGCGGATTCCGCGTCGAGGCCGTGCGCACGTTCGGGGTGACACTGGGGTTCGAAACACTTCTTGGCCACGGTACCCTTATGATGTTTCGGGCGGTCAAACTCTGATTCCTTCCGTTTAGAAAGCGTTCAACCCGAGGCTCTGGGGCGAGTTAGTTGGTCAGGTTCCATTTGGCCTCCGGAGCGGCCTGCAAGAAATGCTTTTCATCGTTCGGATTCTCCCAACATTGAGTTTCCATCTGAGGATCAACGCGACATGGGGCAAGCATTCAGAATCTTGAGAAGCGTCGAGAATGTATCGCGCTGTTAAGGAGGTTTGCTAATGTGCGGCATAGTTGGTGCACTTTCCTTTACTAACAGTGCATTCCAGGTTTCTGCGCCCTATTTGACGCGCATGCGGGATGTGATGGCGCATCGCGGACCAGACGGCGCCGGGATTTTTGTTTCTGACGATCGGCGGCTTGCGTTGGGGTTTCGTCGCCTAGCGATCATAGACCTATCCGAAAGAGCCATGCAGCCGATGAGTAACGAAGACGGTACCCTTTGGGTGGTCTTCAACGGCGAGATTTACAACCACGCCGAAATTCGTAAGGAACTGGAGGACCGCGGCGGACACCTCTGGAAGACGGACCATTCTGATACCGAAGTGATTCTGCATGCGTTCGAAGAATGGGGTATCGACTGCGTTCACAAGTTCCGCGGTATGTTTGCCATCGCGCTATGGGACACGAAACAGCGTGAACTTTGGTTGATTCGTGACCGCATCGGGGTCAAGCCGCTCTACTACAGCATTCATCATGGACGTATCACTTTCGCTTCAGAAATCAAAGCGTTGCTGGAGGACGAGCAGCAGGAACGTGGCGTCAATGAGGAGGCGTTTTATTACTATTTGTCATTTAATGCGACACCAGCCCCCCACACTCTCTTTTCGGGTATCCAGAAGCTCGCCCCAGGCACATGGTTGAGAGTGAACGAAGGGGGTCAAGTCCGAGAATGCCGGTATTGGGACGTTTGGGATCACACGGAGCCATTGACGAATGCTACTGAGGCGGAGATTGCGGAACGCATTCTTTCCGAACTGCGCACTTCCGTTAAACTCCGAAAGATCAGTGACGTTCCAGTGGGCGTTTTTCTCTCTGGCGGCATCGATTCAAGTACCAATGCGGCACTTTTTTCGGAAGGGGAGACCCAGCCGGTCAGGACTTTCTCGATCGGCTATGACCGAGAATACAAGAGCTATCAGAACGAGCTTCACTATGCCCGTCGGATGGCGAATGAGGTTGGCGCGGAACATCATGAACTGCGGCTGACGGAAAATGACCTACTTGAGTCTCTTCCTCTGATCATTCGGCATCAGGATGAACCGCTGGCAGATCCGGTTTGCGTGCCGGTTTACTACGTTTCGAAACTAGCTCGCGATGCCGGCGTCAAAGTCTGCCAAGTGGGAGAAGGCTCTGACGAGCTGTTCTGGGGTTACAAATATTGGAAGGACTCCCTCCGGCTACAACGCTTTAGTAATCTGCTCCCAATTCCAAGCGCCGCGAGAGACTTGGGACTTGCGGGTCTCAATTTCGTGGAGCGGGGCCGAAAGGCCTCTTATGATCGTCAGTTTTCCTGTGAAGTTCTGCGCAGAGCTTTGTCAAACCGGCCCGTTTTCTGGGGTGGGGCGGAGGTTTTCAGCGACTCGCAAAAGCGCCAGCTGCTTTCCCCACGTCTGCGCAAGAGATTCGGCGGACTGAGTTCTTGGCAGGCCCTCCGGCCGATTCGACAACGGTTCGAAGAAAAAGCCTGGGAGCCATCGCCCCTCAATTGGATGACTTATCTCGATTTGAATCTTAGATTACCGGAACTGTTGCTCATGCGTGTGGACAAGATGAGTATGGCGGTGAGCTTGGAAGCGCGTGTCCCATTTCTCGACCACAAGTTCGTGGAGCTGGCGATGAGCATTCCCGAAGCGGTAAAAACCAAAAGCGGGGTACTCAAATACATTCTGAAGAAGGCCGTCAGGGGTGTGATACCGGACGAGCTTATTGATCGAAAGAAACAAGGCTTTGCCGCACCAGTCTACGAATGGTATCACACCAAATTCGGAGAATACGTTGTGAAAGAAATGAAGGACTTTTGCGAAAACACAGATCTTTTTCAGTTTGAGGGAGTCTTACCTTTCCTGAAGAGAAGAGGGTGGGCGCTGCTGAATGTCGCGCTGTGGTGGAAGCAGTACATCGGTTCTGGATCGACCGTACCTCAACCATTCCTCGCATCGGCTCCCTTAAGAAGTGAGTCAAACAGTCATCGAAACATTCCAATACCTATCGAACCCATCGCGTGAGTTGCATCTTGTGCGCATTCTCCAAATCGTTGTCCAGGAAAAAAACAGAACGTCCGCTCAGGCCAGCGGACTAAGACGAGGTAAAGGACAGACACCAATACACAGAATCAACGGAAAGTATGTTGTGAAGAGGGTGTCGCAATGATTGATATCCGGCACCCCATTCATGAGTTTCCCGGTCTGCAACGGAAATAGCCCAACCAACCAACAGCCAGCGAGTAGAGGAGAAATTATGAGAAAACTGAATGCTTTGCTGATCGTGTGTTTCGCGGCGGTTCTTGCTTCGTCGGTTCGAGCCCAGACCTCTGGGGTGAACAACGCTGAGCTGAATGGCAACTACGCATTTACCTTCACCGGGATCAGAGGGACCGGGAGTATCTCGTCTGTTTTTGCGGCCGTGGGAAGATTCACAGCGGACGGGGCCGGCAATCTCACCAACGGCGAACTGGACACCAACACCGTGGGTGGCGGAGCGGCTGCTCAATCGTTCACCGGGATCTATTCGATCGGTGCCGACGGCAGGGGCGTGATGACCTTTAATATCGGCGGGGGAAGCGCAAAGCTGGCCTTCGCGATGATGGCCAACGGCAACGCCCAGTTCATCGAGTTCGACGCCTCTGGGGGAAGTGGAACGATCGGCTCAGGGACGATGGAAAAAGTGGACACTACCGCGTTCAGCACGTCTCGAATTACGGGCGATTACGCGTTTGGTGCCGCAGGCTTCGATAACGTAAATAATCGCGCCGCGATCGCGGGCCGTTTTACTTCGAACGGTACAGGCACTCTCACCAACGCAGCCGGAGACGTCAACGCCTATGGCACCGATTATTCGATGACCTTTACGGCAGCGAATTACACGGTGTCCAATACCGCCACGGGACGGGGCACAATGCACCTTGCGTTCACGTTTGGAGGAACTCCCGACACCATGAATTTCGTCTTCTACGTGGTGAATTCGGGAAAGCTGTTCATGATGGAGAGTGACGGGGTATCGCCCGCGACCCCACTGCTAAATGGCGTCTTTGCGCAGCAGCAAATTCCCGCGGGAGGTTTCAACAATTCCTCGCTCAACGGCAACATGGTGCTTTACCTCACTGGATTCTCTGTATGCAGTAGTGGATCGCGCGTGCCCAAAGCGGGCGTCGGTTTGCTTACTGCCAACGGCAGCGGCGCTCTTTCCTTGACCTGGGACGAAAACTATTGCAGTGCGCCCAATTCCTTCACCAGCGCGGCCGGGAGGTACAGTGTGGCTGCCAACGGACGGACGTCAATCACAATCGGAGGAAACATCCTGGTTGCCTACCTGGAGAGTTTGAATCAGGCCATCCTTTTCGATTTCGATGTCAATGCCTTGTTTGGGTTCGCCGAGCCCCAGGCGGCTGGTTCTTTCAACAATGGTACGCTGAAGGGTACCTACGCTGGCTACGCGACCAACCCGACGGGCTTCGGAGTGACTGCCTTCTCCGGCGAGTTCACGGCGGACGGTGCGAGCCCCAGCGGCAACATGACTGGCTCCGAAGACATTGGCGCATCGAACGGTCCCGTCTCGGGCGCAGCTTTCAAAGCTACCTATTCCGTGTCCCCGTCGCCAACTAACGGCCGGGGAACTATGACGGTCACTTCCGGCATAGGAGGCAACGCCGTTATCTATATGGTCTCTCCTTCCAAGTTCGTGGCGGTTTCGCTGAACGATCCCAATCCCGCAGTCTTGGACTTCGAACTATCTTCGGCCCCTGCGTCTGTCTCGCTTTCTTCGCTGTCGCTGAATCCTGCGAGCGTCACGGGCGCGAATTCCTCCACCGGAACAGTTACGCTCAGCGGCCCAGCACCCGCGGGTGGCGCGCAAGTTGCACTTTCTAGCAACAACACGGCGGTGGCCAGGGTTCCGTCCAGTGTGACGTTCGCCGCGGGAGCTACCAGCGCAACCTTCACGGTCACCACGAGCGCCGTGGCTGCATCGACTACTGTCAGCATCTCCGCAGCGTACGGCGGCGCGACCAGATCGGCCTCCCTCACCGTCACACCTGCTCCTCCTCCACCTCCGACTCTCTCCTCTCTGACGTTGAGTCCGTCGAGCATCGTTGGCGGCTTGCAATCCTCCACGGGCACTGTAACCCTGAGCAGGCCTGCCCCCGCTGGTGGTGTGACAGTCATGCTTTCCAGCAGTAACGCAACAGTGGCCAGGGTACCTTCCAGCGTGATCGTTCCTGCTGGAGCCACCACAGCAACGTTCACTGTCAACACGTCCGCCGTCTTAGTCTCAACTTCTGCCACGATCTCGGCTTCGTACAATGGTACGACCCGGGCGGCAACCCTTGCAGTGTTGTTGTAGCGACAGGAAATATCACCGCGAGAGCCAGACAGAGGTTGTTTTGAGGTCAGGCCGAAACGGGAGTAAATGGGAAAGGAGATGCAACTTGGTCTACCGCCAGCCAGGGCCATTTCACTAAGACCACTTGATGATTCATCTTAAATCGACAACGGTTGTGTGGTCACTTGTATATATGCGAGCGAAACCCATTCTTCTATTGCCGCTATTGTTCAGCGTCGCGAACGTGATTGCGTGCAATGGCCTCAACGCAAGCAAAACAAGCGGGAATATTGTTTTTCTCAATCGCGACCTGTCCACCGGTGATCTCTCGCAATGGACCCATCAGGACTACGGCTTAGGCACCGACGTGGGAGGGAATACTCGCGGCGGAGGATACCTGTGGTATCACCCGAACGTTGCAGGACGCAGGGTCGCGGGTATGACAGTCACTCCCACCGCGCACGCTTCGCCAGCAGCCAACAGTGACAGCGTCTTCTTGTGGGAGCCAGGGCAGTCTTGGAATTACCAACCTTACCAAATCTGGCTGCGCACGTCGGTCATGTTCCCATCCGCGGCGACAATCTCGTCGAGTGGCCTTAGCGGGGAAGCGCCTTTTGCGCCCACCACCGGGGAGTGGAACTGGTTCTTGGTGTTTCACAACGATAGCAACCCCATGCCAGGCTGCGCGAAGGAATACGGCAACATATCGTTGGATGTGAAGACGGATGATCCCGTCGCCAGTGGCGTCATCGGAACGAACAATGTGCGCATCGCTTTACGCATCATGGGCGGCAACGATTGCTCCCCGAACATTGTGTGGGTCAATGGCCCTCCACTCCAGTGGGACCATTGGTACGAGATGCTCCTGCATATCAAGTGGGATCCCAAGCGTGGGATTGTGGAGTGGTATCTGGACAACTTTAGCGCCCCGTACTACTCGAACCTGAAGATCCCGACACTTTTCACGCGCCCGAAGGGGTATGTGAGCCCAAGCTATACAACGTTGACGCTACCCAACTATCGTTTGCACGCGCCTTGGAATTCGACCATCTATGTCGGGCCGCTGGTGGTGGGCTCGACCAGAAGTTCCGTGCTGAACGGTTTCTAAACGACGAGATTCTGAGTTTCAAGAGAAAGGGCGGTTCCAAGGAATGCAATTCCTCACGATCGGACGCTACCGCGCGCCGGTGTACAGCCTAAGAAGCGTTGAGGAAACATTTCGACAGCCTGTTCTCACCCCGTAGTTGACTCTCGTTTGTGTGCCAAGAGGTTATATGGAACCTGTGATTCACCTTGCGTTCGTGGATGACTGGGAAGTCCGCGGCAATGGCACCGGGGATCCCAGAGTACTCCAGTTTGAGCCCATGCGAGAGCTGGTGAGAATCTTCAACAACCACGGGATACGCGGTTCATTCAACGTTGAAGTAATGCAACAGCTCGCCTATCGGAACCAGCAAGAACGTTTTCCCGAGTTGAAGGTAATAGCCGATGAGTGGGAACAGGTGGTGATCGAGTCCTTTCGTCAGGGGCACGACATTCAGCTGCACCTTCATCCGCAATGGCTAGACGCCAGCTATCAGGGCCATGGCAATTGGACGCTTGGCGGGGACTGGTCGATCCTCAACTATCCAGGCGAGCAGATCAGAGCAATGCTCGTCTCTGGTAAGCAATATTTGGAGACCCTGCTCCGCCAGATCGACCAGGCATATGCTTGTGTGTCATTCCGAGCCGGATCGTGGTGCGCAGCGCCTTCCGATTCCCTGCTGCCAATTCTCAGCGAACTCGGCTTTGTTTTTGATATGAGCATCGTCGCCGGCGTCCGATACAATACGCCACAAGTAAAACTTGATTATGTCCCCTGTCAGGAGCCATTCCTCCCGTACTATCCTGATATGAAAGATGCGCGTCGAGTTTCCCGCTCTGCGGAGCCGATAGTCTGCATCCCGACCAACACCTTCCCGGGTCCACGCGTTGCATTGGCACGTGCGGCGTTGCGCAAGATAGTCCGTAAGCTCGGCAAACGAAATACCGTGACGATGTCGGCGGCGTCTCGCGGACGCAGTGGCAACGAGTGGACTAATAAAGGTGAATCCGGTGCGGTCGGAGCCGCGAGAAAATTGTTTAAGCGCTACATAGTGGGCCAGACGGAGATCTCGGACCTTGCACAGATGAATTACGCGATGATGCGTCGAATGATGTCGCATATTCGGAGGCAAGCAGCAAAGTCGGGCTTGGCCCATGTCCCAGTCATCCTGGAGAACCACACAAAAGACATCCACGATTTCTCCGATATTGAGCGCTTTGTTGCACATGTCGCTCGCTCACGAGATGTGAAGACAGTCACCGCGACGGAGATCGCCGATGGACTTAGAAACGGCACTTTCAAGGCCCGTGCCGCTTGATCGTCGCAAGGAGATCTTGCGCGGAGCGCTTCTCCGAAGGCGCGCAGAGCTTCGGAAATCCTGGAAACATTTTATCACCGCGGAGGGTCTGGAATCTCTGGGCTCACTTGCGCCGGAGGTTGAGTCGTTCCTGTCGGGACAGGGTTCGATTCATGACTGGCGGCCGGCTGCCACTTTCACATGGATCAATTGCGACGCAAGTTTCTCGGACTGCCTCCGTTCGATAGCCCTGGCAGGTGAGGTCGACTACCGGCCATCGGACACGAGCCCGGCCCGTTTGTCGCTTGTGGATCTTAATAAGCTATCGAGCATTAAGCGCCTCAATTTGCTGTGTGCTCGATATCGCTGCCCTTTGAATATTGCCGCCGCAAGTGAGTTTGACGTTGCGGAAGAGCTTCTGCGTCAGTTGATGGTGCCAGACCGCGTGAAACTCGAGGCGGGAGAGGAGTTCGACGCTGACATCATACTGCTGAAGCTGAATCTTGTTGGAATTCGCGCCATGATCACTCGTGATTTGCGGTATCTGGACGCTCTCAATTATTTCTACGAGCTTCTGCATCGATCGTTGGCTCACGTGCGCACGAGCCCTCGCTACGTCGCTCTTTGGTTGTGTATATACGCGCAGCTATTGAGCATGCCGGACTGGTAGATATGCGCGTCGCTGTTTTGGCAGGGTCAATCAGAGCGGGAATGCGCATCGCCGGGGAAATTGAGAATCTCCCTGGCATCGATGTATTCGTAATTGTTTGTAACGTGGGAATGAGATCGCCGCTGCTGCGATGGTCCAGAGAGCTTTTTTCAGCGCTTAAATCATTTGAAAAGTGGACATTTGCAGCAAAGGCATATAGCTACGCTCGCCAGGAAAGGTTAATTATCCTGCACTGGCCTCTGGACGATCCTGCGTCGATTGAGCTCCTCAGATCGCTCCAATGCGACGTAGGTCTGCATGCTGCCAATGTGATTTATCGCGAAGGGACGATTTCGGCGTTTAGATTAGGCATTCTCAATGCGCATATAGGCATCCTTCCCAAATATCGAGGCAGATGCGTGGTCGAATGGTCCGTTTTGCAAGGGGATCCCACGGGGGTAACTGTTTTTTTTATCGATTCGGGAATTGACACGGGTGAGCGCATCGTCCTGCAGGAGTTCATCCCATCGAACGGCTGGAAGAGGGTTGGAGCGCTTAAGAATATGCTCTTTGGATGCGATGCCCGCCTCTACCGCAAAGCACTTGAGGCCCTCATGCAGCCTGGAGTTCAGTACGAGGGCAATGACATTTTGAAGGGTAGGCGCTACTACGTTATGTCACAGATGTTAATTAACACTGTTGATAAAATATTGAGAGATCGCGCTAATCTCGGGTGAGCCAATGGCCTTCCGAACAAGCGGGGCAGCCTTCAAAAATAGACTTCACTGCGTTGCCGGCACGCTTGGTGAGAAGGTCAGGAATTGGATGCTGGCCTAGTTCTTCCCAATGGCAGGGTTTGATTTCCTGGAGGTGCGAAAAAATAAGGCACGCTAATAGCCATTAGGAAATCGTAGCTTTCGATCCGAACCAGTTCAAAGGGCATCTGAACACGCCTTTTCACTGAAAGGTCGCGTATATAGACGTGATATAGGTGCCCGTACCCCCGATTGGTCCATAGGTAGCAGGCCAGGTACCGAAAGGCTGCGAGTTAATCCACCTTGAGGAGCCTCCCGTAGTATCCAATCGGAGATTGTTCGCATTACCGGTAAGGCCGTTCGTGTTGTAAGCAAACCAATAGTAGGAGTTGGCTGTAACCGGAGCACTAATCGGGATGGTATTCCAAGAATCAGGCACAAGGGTCTGCGAGGCGCTTTGAGCAATCAGTGCGCCGGGCGTGCCGCTGTTGTCGGCATAGATCGCAACTTGGAATTGGTTGTTGGGGGAAGCAGAGATGGGTGAGGCGACGAAGACGGACATGGAGGTGACCGTACCGTTCTGAGCGGCCATCTGATATCGCGTGGCCGAGGCCGTGTTCGACATAGTGGCGCCGATCGATGCGCCTTGCGTGGCGTATCCAAAAATGTTGGCTGGCGTAACGGTGACCGTGGCTGAGGCCGTCTTGCTCGTGTCGGCCTGGCTAGTGGCGGTGACGGTGACTGTGCTGTTGGCCGACACGGTCGGCGCGGTAAACAGCCCCGAGCTTGAGACCGATCCCGCAGTGGCCGTCCAGGTGACGGAGGTATTGGTTAAGCCTGTGACGGTTGCGGCGAACTGTTGAGTGCCCCCGGAGGTCACGGTCAGCGCCGTCGGTGAGATGCTAACGGCAGCGCTAGGTCCGCAGGTTCCAGCGTTGAGGTTGCTGCTCAAGCCGTTCAGTATGTTGCCGGTGCCGGTGTCGCTGGCATCCGTGACATTAATGCCTGTGATTAATCCCAATCCAAAAGTGTTGTTGTTAATGCAGGCATTTTTACTGCCGTTCTCAATAAAAATGCCGATGGAACCTGGTCCGTCAATCGTGGCGTTATGGATGTAAGCATTGTTGGTGCAGCAGGGAGCACTGTCGTCAAAAGCTAGGACGTACTGCCCAGGAACGCCGCTATAGGTTCCACCGTTTATTTCTATATTATTGTTATTATCGTTAACCCAGACAGCGTAACCCGAATTTCCGGTCACGGTGCAGTTGTTGAAGGTATTGTAGTGATTGCTCCCTTGATGATTGCCGTTGGCTAAATCCCCATACAAAGTTATGCCGGAATTGTTCGGGCTGCCGACATTATTGGTTACCTTGCAGTTGTTCCAGACGTTGTGATGAGAAAAATATTCTATCGTTATTCCTTGGTAGTACGCCCCTTCATCGCGGTTCGTGGTGATGTTATTGAAGACATTGTGAGCTGAAGAGTTTGTTTTGAACAAGCGCCCCGATCCCGTCCCCGTCCCGTCGACCGAAATGTTACTGAAGGTTCCATTAGCCTCCCTGAAAGGAATGAAGCCAAAGGCTCCTACATTCAGCTTGCTTAGGGATACCCCGTTGAAATTTAGGTTGCCTTGCTGCTGCACCGACACGGCCGAGCCCCCGATGCTGCACCCGTTATTCGTGCCGGCATGGGTGACGGTAATAGTCGAGTATGCATCGTTATATCCGTTCACCGCCGCGATGGCGCTGCAGGAGATATTCTGCAAGGTGAGATTGTTGACATTCAAGTTGACCGCATTGAGAACGGCCAGAGCGTACATCGCCGCTCCCGAGCCGTCCAAGACCAGATCGTGGACGCTGACCCCGCTCACCGGGTTAAGAAGCTTCTGGACCCACGGGACGCAACAGCTGGGGTCGTACGCGTGGTGAACCGCTGTCTCTACCGTCGCTGTATTGCCGCTCAGGCCGGTGATCTTAAGCACCTCGCCGCGGCACCCCGAACCGCCGCAATTGGTGTGAGTCGTGTCGGCGGTTGAAACGGTTTCCGACAAGAAGACATAGTCCCCGACCCCGGCGCCGATGGCGGAGAAGCTGGCCTGGAAAGTCTGGTCCAGATCAGCGGTGGTAGCGGTGATCGAAGTCGGCGAGCTCAGATTTTGCCCGCTGCCGATCTGCAGGATCGTTGAACCGCCGCCTGAACTGCGAATGGTGACCGCACCACAACCGGTCTGCCCCGCGATCGCTACGTTGTTCTTCGCGATTGCGCTAAGTCCTGCTGATATCTGATAGGTTCCGCATGGGAAGAACAGCTCGTAGCCCGGTTGCAGAGCCGCGATGGCCCTGTTGATGGCCGCGGTGTCGTCGGTGGACCCATTGCCGATGGCCCCGTAGTTCAAGACGTTGATGATCGTGCCGCTGTTGACCGTGAGGGCCGCCGCGCTGCTGGTCACACTTCCGGCGGTGTTGCTGACGACGACAGTAAACTGGGCTCCGCTGTCAGAGGTGGTCGTGGCTGGGGTGGTATAGCTGGACGAAATCGCACCGCTGATCGCCACACTGTTTTTCTGCCACTGATAATTCAACGGGGCAGTGCCCGTAGCAGCCACGCTGAAGGAGGCAGTCTGACCCGCGGTGACCGTCTGGCTTGCTGGCTGTGTCGTGATCGCAGGTGCGACCGGGGCCGCATTGACGGTTAGCGTGGCGGAGTTGCTGGTGACACTTCCGGCGGTGTTGCTGACGACGACAGTAAATTGTGCTCCGTTGTCGGAACTGGTTGTCGCCGGAGTGGTGTAGCTGGACAAAGTCGCCCCAGAAATAGCTGCGCCGTTCTTCTTCCACTGGTAGCTCAACGGGGCAGTGCCTGTGGCGATCACGCTGAAGGAAGCGGTCTGGCCTGCAGTGACGGTCTGGCTGGCTGGCTGGGTGGTGATCGAAGGCGCCACGGGAGCGGCATTCACCGTGAGAGTAGCGGCGTTGCTGGTGACACTTCCGGCGGTGTTGCTGACGACGACAGTAAACTGGGTACCGCTGTCAGAGGTGGTCGTAGCTGGGGCGGTATAGCTGGACGAAATCGCACCGCTGATCGCCACACTGTTTTTCTGCCACTGATAGCTGAGCGGAGCAGTGCCCGTAGCGGCCACGCTGAAGGAAGCGGTCTGGCCTGCCGTGACCGTCTGACTTGCCGGTTGGGTGGTGATCGAAGGCGCCACCGGAGCGGCATTGACGGTGAGGGTAGCGGCGCTGCTGGTCACACTACCGGCGGTGTTGCTGACCAGCACGGTGAAAAGCGCCCCGTTGTCAGAACTGGTCGTCGCTGGTGTCGTGTAGCTGGACGAAGTTGCCCCAGAAATAACCGTTCCGCCCTTCTTCCACTGATAGTTCAGCGGATTGGTACCCGCGGCGACTGCACTAAAGGAGGCCGTCTGACCTACTGTCACTGTCTGGCTGGCCGGTTGCGTCGTGATCGAAGGTGCGACCGGAGCCGCACTCACCGTGAGGGCGGCCGCGCTGCTGGTAACGCTCCCCGCCGTGTTGCTGACAACTACGGCGAACAGCGCTCCGTTGTCGGAATTGGTGGTGGCTGGCGTCGTGTAACTGGATGAAGTGGCGCCGCTAATCGCTACACTGTTTTTCTGCCACTGATAATTCAACGGGGCAGTGCCCGTAGCAGCCACGCTGAAGGAGGCGGTCTGGCCTGCCGTGACCGTCTGGCTTGCCGGTTGGGTGGTGATCGAAGGCGCCACCGGAGTGGCATTTACAGTGAGGGTAGCCGCGCTGCTGGTGACACTCCCGGCGGTGTTGCTGACGACGACGGTAAATTGTGCTCCGTTGTCGGACGTGCTTGTCGCCGGAGTGGTATAGCTGGAGGAGGTTGCGCCCGAGACAGCTGCGCCGTTCTTCTTCCATTGATAACTGAACGGGGCAGTGCCTGTGGCCGTCACACTGAAAGAAACGGTCTGGCCTGCGGTGGCCGTCTGGCTTGCCGGTTGGGTAGTGATCGAAGGCGCCAGCGGAGCCGCATTGACGGTGAGGGTAGCGGCGCTGCTGGTGACACTACCGGCGGTGTTGCTGACGACGACAGTAAACTGGGCTCCGCTGTCAGAGGTGGTCGTAGCTGGGGCGGTATAGCTGGACGAAATCGCACCGCTGATCGCCACACTGTTTTTCTGCCATTGATAGCTGAGCGGAGCAGTGCCCGTAGCGGCCACGCTGAAGGAAGCGGTCTGGCCTGCCGTGACGGTCTGGCTGGCCGGTTGGGTCGTGATCGATGGACCGCCGCCTGGCGTCGTTTTGAACGAATGGCCGCCACTGCGCGCATTGTTACTTTTCGAGTCCACTGACCGGACTTGATAATAATAGACGGTTCCGGGAGCGAGCCCGGAAATGACTATCTGGTGGCTTGTGACCATCGCTGGATCGACTGACGTGCTGGACCCGTAAGACGCGCTGGTTCCATAGTCAACCGCTGAGTCGGCGGGGACGTTTGTGGTCCAATCGATCTGGCAGCTGGAAGCGGTGGCAGAGCCGACCAGCACGTTTGTAATTGCTAATGTGGTTGGGGGCGGATTCAGGTTGCTCCCCGAAACGAGGCCCGCACAACCTACTAGACCGAAACTGGCAATTACCAAAGCGAATGATAAGACGCCCGAGCGGTGCTGCAAGGTCCCCTCCTCTGAATTTCCTGTGTTCTGGCCCCAGGCGCCTGGCGTGTTCGAGCGGGGAGGGAAGGAGGTGGCCTGGCCCGAGAGCAACAGCCAAAGTTCTAGAGGTACTGATAGTACTGTTCACATCCAACGGAAGTGTGAGTCGGCTATCACGAAATAGCAACTGGTCAGGCGGCCAGAAATCGGGCATTGGCTTGGTTGCCCGGGGTACAGGAACTGGGTATTGCTCTGACTGGCCTAGTGGCTAGTGGGTCGTGATGCCTGCCGGTGAGAAATGATCGGGCCAAGAGTTTCGGTGAAGCGTGTGGCTCGGATTCGCAGTAACGTGGAAGGGACATCCTGGGTCTTCCGCCAACTTCGCTAAGGGATTTCCCGACACTGCGTTAAGTAACTCCTCCTCCTCTGGTTACGATGTTCGCCGGATTGTAGAGGGTGTTCTCGCAATGATATTCAGGCGTCAGGGGCGGATTTCCCGGAGAAGCGGGAAAGCGCGAATGCTCATCTGGGCGCAGTCGAAGGAGACATTGATGAACAACGATAGAGAGTGGTCATGGGGCTCAAGGATCCGAAATCGAGACAACAGATTGATTCAGTATTGGCTGCTTCGCTGTCTGGCGCTGCCCATCCTGGCAGTGCTTTGGTGCGTTCCGGCAGCAGCCCAATGTACGGCCTATGTGCCAACCCACAAGTCGAATAGCGTTGCGGTAATTGACACCATGCTGGATCGTGTAATCGCGGTGATCCCCGTACAGGTTCAGCCCCTTTCGGTAGCCGTTACGCCAAACGGGGCCTTCGCCTATGTAACCAATTCTGGTTGGGTATTCAGCTCCAACTCTGTGTCGGTGATTGACACCAGCAGCAACACCGTCGTGAATACCATCCCAGTGGGGAGTTTCCCTGTCGGCGTGGCCATCACGCCGAACGGCGCCTTCGCCTATGTAGCAAACGCGGTGTCAAATGATGTTTCTGTGATCAACACGGTGACGAACACCGAGGTGGCCAGGATCGGGGTGGGAACCAGCCCGTGGGGTGTTGCGATTACGCCCAACGGCGCTTTTGCCTACGTGACAAATGAGGGCGCGAATTCGGTGTCGGTAATCAATACCGCCACCAACACCGTGGTGAACACCGTTTCAGTAGGAAACATGCCCCTTGGCGTGGCCATCACCCCAGACGGAGCTCACGTCTATGTGGTAAATCAAAATTCCGGCAGCGTTTCCGTGATCAGCACTGCCACCAATACGTTAGCCCGTACAGTCACAGTGGGAGGCAACCCCTACGCTGTAGCTATCACGCCAAACGGAGCCATCGCCTATGTAACAAACGCTGCTACGACAAATTCCACTTCGAGTACTGTCGCTGTGATTAGCATACCTACGAACACAGTGGTGACCACGATTCCTGTGGGAACGCAGCCTCACGGCGTGGCCGTTACTCCGGACGGCGCCTTTGCTTATGTCAGCAACTTCTATAACAACTCCGCCTCGGTAATCGATACTGCCAGCAACACCGTGGTGGACACGGTACAAGGAGTGGCACTCTATCCTGAGGCTGTTGCCATAACACGCCAGAGCAACGCGGTCAGGTGCAGGTAGGAATGTAACATCCTGGTCGGATCAGCGGCGATCGAGCCCCATGTTCCGTGGATTCACGCTTGAGCGGCTTGCCTTGCATCCGCCAGAGCTTCACGGAAACAAGAGAAACTGGAGGTTCTCATGATCGACACTTTCCAGAAACTTGCTCGTTCGCTCCATTTTTGTGCAATGCTGGTAGTTTCATCCCAGGGCAAAACCCACTTCCGACGAGAGTGTGGCGAGGACCTCGCTGGCACTTCTGTGCGCTTGAATCCGGCTTACCTCGCTGGGTTGTTTACGTGTTTGACATTCTGCTTGACCTGCATGCCGCCCTCCGCCAGGGCTACCATCAGGAACGTCCAGACCTACGGGGCCAAAGGCGACGGAACCACCAACGACACCGCAGCCATCAACAGCGCCATCTCAGCTTTGCAGCCCGGTGATACGCTGCTATTTCCATGCACAGCTAACAGCACCTACTTGATCACGGCGCAATTGACAATCAGCCAGACATCGGGCGGGGTGCCCCTCTCGAATGTCACCGTGGACGGTTCGAGTTGTGCCATCATCCGCGGCACCGCCTCCGGAACCGGATTGATCGTGATTGGCGGTCATGGTAACGGCAATCCCAACTACGGTCCAGCAGTCCGATTTTCCGCGCCGGCAAATGAACTGGCTACGAGTTTTACGACCGCTTCGCCTCTAGGTGCAACAGCGGGAGACTACGTACGCCTGCAGCAAGGCGGCAAAGATTATTCGACCGATACAGCTCCTGGCCACGACACGGGCTGTGATTTGACAGGTTGCCGCGGGGAGGTCGTGAAGGTTGCCTCGGTTTCCGGAAATACCATCACGGTAACGACGGCTTTGCATGATTCCTATGACCCAGCGGTGAATGACGCGGTGGCTCAAAAGATATTAAACCCGCTCATCGGAATTACGGTGCAAAACATCACTCTCGACGGAAACGGGACCAACACCCTCGGATTGGAGTTGGCCGGAGTCGCCGAATCCACGGTCAGCGGAGTCACCGCTAGGAATGTACAGGGCGCGGCAATCTTGGGTCGTGGAAATTTTAACGTCGGCTGGAGCGACATAACCGTCACCGGAGCTGGCAGCGAGCAGTGCGGATCCGCCGCGTGGTTTGACAGTCAGGGGAACTTGTGGGTGGATGGAATGTCGATTTCCAACGAAAATCAGGGAGCGCCCGGCACCGGATGCCTCGGCGACGGTGCCTTCGGATTTGAGCTTGTTGGATCGGCCAACGGGACAATTTCCAACCTTACCGTCGATGCGGCCTTAGCCTCTGGACGGCCCTTCAAGACGACAGCCGCCCGGTGGAACACCTTCAACTCTCTAACGGTTAAGAACAGCGCTTCGCCGTACAACAACGGCATCAGCCTTCAATATTATTCCTCGCACAACACTTTCTGCTACTGCGTCGTCACCAACAACGGAAGCGGGATTAACAACGGCAATGCCGGCATCAACACCTTCGGCAACTTCAACCAGTACAACGCCTTCAATCACTGCACTGTGTCTGGCAACGGAAACATTCAATTTTACATCAGCGGTTATGACGCCCTCGCTCTGGCCCAGGACAGCCACAATACGGTCAGCGGCGGAACTTTTACGGGATCGAACAGTTCCGTAGTGGTGATGGGCATTCAAGGTGACGGCACATTTATCAGCGGCGCGACGATCAGCGGCCCAGGATCATATGGAATATATCTGGACACGTCCCCGAGAGCGGCAAGTAATGCCTGCGTGAACAACAACACATTTATGGCCAATTCGGGCCTGGCCTCGGCGATCACCGCTAACGGCACCAACGACCTTGGTTCCGGAAATAACTACAATGGTCTGAGCAGCAACCTGACAGTGGGAGTCTGCAGGCCTCCCCTGCCTTAGATTACTATTTAATATACTAAATGTAGTAATATTCTCAAGCTGGATTCTGGCACTGGAGCTAGGTGAATTCACTGCCAGAAGCCAGGCATTTGCATGCCACAGCGGACTGGCTTACGTTGAGTGACATTCCGGAGCTGAAATCCTCTTTAGGGTATTCCCAACGCTTGCATCAGGTAATCCCTGGCCTTCTGGTGCATATGTTCGCCCGATTGTACGGGCGTCCTCCAAATAGTATTGAAAACGAGGAGTGGAGTGTTGACTTCCCGCAGTTTCCAAAGTTGTGAGCTAGCTCATGCGGGACTCGTCGAAGGAGGGAAATCATGTCCGACAACAAAGCCAGGTCTTGGCAGCCTGAGATTCGAGTGCGGTGTCTTGCGTCTGGCCCGGCGCGGCCGCTACTTCAATGTGTGGTGCTGCTCTTTCTCATAGCGTCTTGGTGTGTTCCGGCGGTTGCACAGTGCGACGCCTATGTAGCGCAAAACGCGTCAAATTCTGTTTGGGTGATTAACACGATGACCGACGCGCTGGTCTCTGTGATTCCGGTGCAGTTTTCGCCATTTGGGGTAGCAATCACGCCGAACGGCAAGTTCGCCTATGTAACCAATACGGGAGCGGTGTGCGATCTCTGCCCCGTCAATCAGCCTTCCTCCGTTTCGGTCATCGACACGACCACCTACAGTGTAGTCGCCACGATCCCAGTGGGGCAGTACCCCGCTGGTGTTGCTATCACACCGAACGGAGCCTTTGTCTATGTGGCAAATTTTAACTCCAACAGCGTCTCGGTAATCAATACGGCCACCAATACCGTTTCCGCCACCGTTCCGGTGGGAACTGGTCCCTGGAGCATAGCTATCACGCCCAACGGAGCCTTTGCCTATGTTACGAATTACACCTCCGCTAGCGTTTCGGTGATCAGCACGACCACAAATGCCGTGGTGGCTTCAGTCGCAGTTGGAAGCCCCGCTTGGAGCGTGGCCATCACTCCGAACGGAGCACTTGCTTATGTGACGACTCCGGGGTCAAACAACGTCTCGGTGATTAACACGGCCACCAACACGGTGGTCGCTATGGTGACAGTGGGCTGCGGCCCCACGTCAGTGGCCATTGCCCCGAACGGGGCCTTTGCCTATGTGACGAACAGCTGTGACAGCACAGTCTCAGTGATTAATATGGCCACCAACGCCGTCGTGGCCACCGTGGCCGTGGGAAGCCAGCCTCAAAACATAGCTATTACTCCGGACGGGGCTTTCGCTTACACAAGTAATGTTTTGGCGAACAACCTATCGGTAATTGACACCGCGACGAACACGGTGGTGGACACGGTACAAGTGGCGGGAACACAGCCTCTGGGTATAGCCATTCGGCTGCGGCCTGACGCCATAAGGCCAACCTGCAGGTAGGGAAAAGCAGCACTGTTCCGGGAAGATGTTTTCCCCACTTGGATGCCGCTTTCGCAACAGCCGCCCGCCAATGATTCACTGCCAGCGGCCAAGCTTTTGCATGCCCCAGCGGACAGCCCGCCGCGCACCCATCTCGAGAGCCCCGCGGCGGCGATAGCGAATTCTTTTCTCAAGTAAATGTGCCAATTCCGGCTGGAGTTTCCAGCCGGACCCCCCCACGTTTTCAATGACGTGGGCGACCGTGGAGGCTTTAGGAATCGTGATCACGTTCTCCTTGCTGATGCACCAGTTCAGCGCGACCTGAGCTTCACTTTTGGCGCAGGTCTGAGCAACTCTACGGAGAACTCTCTCCGGGTCCATTGCCCTGATATTTCTGAGGCCCGATGCAAGTGGACTGTAGGCAATCACCGTGATTCCGTTCTTCTGGCAGTATTGCAGTAAACCTCTTTCAATGGTCCTCTCAGCCAAGTTGTAACGAACCTGATTAGCCACGATTTGTTGTCTGGAAAGGGCCGCCTGGGCGTTCAATAGGTCGCGCAAGGAGAAATTGCTGACTCCGATGAACCGGACTTTGCCAGCATCTACGAGTTCCTCCATCCCTCGCATCGGCTCTTCGATCGGAATTGCAAGGTTGGGCCAGTGGAGCTGGTAAAGATCGATATGGTCTGTGCCCAGTCGCCGTAGGCTTCTCTCTGCCGCAGCAATCAAGTCGCGCCGTCTGAAATTCCGAGGAAGCACCTTAGTTGCGAGAAACACCTGATGTCGCCGGCCTCTAATCGCCTCGCCGACGATCTCTTCGGTTCCATATAATTCGGCAGTGTCTATCAAGCGCACTCCGCATTCGACTGCCGCGCGAAGCGGCTGGACACCTCCGCTGTAATTCCATGTACCGAATCCGATTTCGGACAGAGGAATGCCTGTATTGCCCAGTTTTTTCAAGAGCATAGAGAAGTGTTCACTTTTTCCTCGAGGATGTGGTACGAAAGTCGAGATGAATCTCCGTGCCGAGCATTCAAGCGGCGGCGCCACCCGAAGAGCTTTTTGGCCAGTTGATGGGCCTTCCTTGGAAGCGTAATCCGACTCCAAAGCGTCCATCGGCTAGCCGCTGGCAATAAACAACGCAGGCGAGGGCTCGCAATTCACCCATGAGCGAACTGATCATCAGTTGTTCATTCAAATCTCTCGCCCGCTGTGTCAAGATGCGTATTCCCAGCGAGCAGACGTTTTCCGTAGCCGCTCGCTCAGTCGCAACCGGGTCCAGGACGCTGGAAATCTGCACAGGGACCGCCAGCCGAATCCGCTTCTCAAGTCGTCCAGACCGTGCAGGCATTTGTGAAATGACCTTCCAAGTTGGGTTCCGTCAGCTTGCACCGGGCTGGGCGGTGCCAAAGAGTTGCAGGAACCGATAAGAATTTCAGCGATGATGCTTCTCTAAGTCCCTAGTCCCTACTGAGATTGAATACTGGTCTCCATCTCGAGAAGTAGCCTTGATCGTCGCCGCTTCTGCTCGTACATGGCTTGGTCGGCCTTCACCATCAATTCTCCAATCGATGTGACATTGCGCGGATCGAAACGCGCAACTCCTACGCTGAGAGAAATTTCATAACGAGACTGTTCAGCATTAATTGATTTCAATCGCTCGAATAACCGAGCCCCGATCGTGGGTTCACTGTACCCGGCTGCCTCGATGGCAAGAACCGCGAATTCATCTCCTCCCAGGCGAGCCACAACATCTGAATCGCGAAAAGTTTCTTCCAGAACGGCGGATGTGCGCTTCAACGCACAGTCGCCTTCAAGATGGCCGAAGGAATCGTTGATACTTTTCAGGCCGTTCCCATCCATTATAAAGAGCAGCATTCCCCGGCCGGTGCGCCTTCCGAGTCTCATTTGGCGTTCTGCCACGGCCATGAAGCCACGGCGGTTATACAAGCCGGTGAGCTCGTCGGTAAGCGCGAGATTCCCGAGTTCAGCTTGCAACATGTATTGTTTTTCGGCACAGCGGACAGCGCGCATCAAAAGCTCGCTGACCTGCTGGCTCCTGGCGTCACCGAGCGACATGCCTTGAGGCTCGGTGCGCACCTCTCGTAATAGGCTGGCGAGTTCGCGATTTGCCTCCGAAAGAAGAGCACGGAAAACGTCATCAATCACCGGATTTTCCCTGGACCGCAAAATACCAGAGACCTTGCGGCGAAATAATGACTGGGGATCTACGGTCATATTCAGGAGCGCCACGTCGGCCGGATCGTGTGCGGATCTCCGGCCTGCTCTGCGCTTCCGCGAATCGCTGCTATATCCAGACCAATTCAATCCCGCAGTCATTTCTGGTCATCCTTGAGTTGCGGACTGCCCTCGCCCGCAATCTCTATCTGTTTTGCCGTTTCCTCTTCCGACGCTCGTCTTGCGCCCCGAACCTTTAATTCCGCCAGCAACATACGGCCGTCTCCCAGGAATAAGAGACGTCGTGCAATACTCCCCAGTTCATAGAGATCGTTTAGAACTCCTTGTCTTTGAAGGCCTTTCCATACAGATGGAGAAACAGGAAGCGGGGCTCGCCCATTTTTCATCGCGAGGAGCAGAACCTGATGACGCAGTAGTTCCAGCATGTACCCTTGCCATTCGGATGGACTCCCACGTCCCTCTCGGCTCACGGTTAGATTCTCTTCTCTGGCCTGCCAAGTCGCTTCGGTCAACGCATCCTCACTACGTTCTGAGTTCGGCCCGCCTCCGTGTCAGCGCAGTTCGGTATTGGGGTGTTCGAGGTGGGGCCCTGATCACGGAGGCGGGCCGCTCCTCTCCCTGCAACATAACCGGTTGCTAAATGATTTCAATCCGGTGAATCACCCATTTCGACTGAGTGGAATGACCGAGAACGGTCTAGAGTTGAACCCTTCCAGGGCGCGGTCAGGCTTGGATCAAACCGCGGCGAATGGCATAACGCACCAAACTTGCTGTTTCGTGGATATCGAGCTTCTTCATGAGTCTTGCTCTATGCGATTCTGCGGTTTTTACGCTGATCCCCAATTGCACAGCGACGTCTTTCGTGGACTTTCCTTCACCAACTAGTTGAAGAACCTGGCGCTCGCGCCCTGAAAGGGGATCGATCGAGTCATTCGTTTTGGATAGATAAGCGTCAACAACCGTCTGTGAGATGCTCGGGCTAAGATAAACGGATCCCCGGCAGACTTCCCGGATGGCATGCACGAAATCGTCCGCGGCCTGGTTCTTGAGCACGTATCCTTTTACTCCGGCACGGAGAGCCTCGGTGACGTACTGATCTTCGTCATGCTGCGTAAGAAGTATGACCTTTGTTCGCGGCGATGACTTCGTCATTTCCCGTGCGGCGTCAACGCCATTCATGACCGGCATGCTGATGTCAATGATGGCCACATCCGGCTTGTCCTTGACAGCTAGGCGCAGCGCTTCTTGTCCATCCGAGGCTTCGCAAACCACTTGAAATCCTTGCCTTTCCAGCAAAGCCTTGAGTCCCTGGCGGACCAGGTCATGATCATCGGCGAGCAAGAGGCGAACGGACATGGTATGGGAGAGAGCTTAGAGAATCTCTCGAATTCCTGGCAATCGGGTAGTTTCCTCCATTTTTCTCAGGTAAAGACCCGAGCAGAAGCAGTGCCGAGACAGATGCACAAGATGAGCTGACAGCGTGTGTTACCCTACTGAAATGGTTCCACTTGCAGTGCAGTAACGGGTTGCGAGCCGGCAACCACCATCATTTCCGTTCAGGGCTGCACGAGTCCACGGCGGACTGCATAGCGGACAAGACTTGCTGTCTCGTGGATATCCAGTTTTTGCATGAGCCGCATCCGATGAGATTCAGCCGTCTTGACACTGATACCCAGAACGCAGGCAGTATCTTTCGTGGATTTTCCTTCGGCAATCAATTGCAGCACCTGACGCTCGCGGACCGTCAAGGGATCCGCTGGCCTATCGGCTTTGGTCCTATAGGCCTCCATCACCGCGCGAGAAATTCCTGGGCTAAGATAGAACTCACCGCGGGAGACTTGTTGAATGGCACGGATGAGGTCACTTGCAACCTGATTCTTTAAGACATAACCCTTGACTCCAGCCTCGAGAGCTTCATGGATGTACTGCTCCTCTTCATGCTGGGTGAGCAGGATTGCTTTAGTTTTCGGGCAGGAACGGCCCAGTTGACGGGCAGCATCAATTCCATTGAGAGTGGGCATGCTGATATCAAAGACGGCGATATCCGGATGGTGCATTTCCGTCAAGCGGACGGCATCCTGCCCGTCCGATGCCTCCGCCAGGATCTGAAATTTCTCCCGTTCTAGCAATGACTTAAGTCCCTGACGTACCAGCACGTGGTCATCCGCGAGTACGATTCGAATTGGCATGATCAACCTCCAATGGTATTCGAATGGAAAGTATTGTTCCGTGGCCCGGTCCAGAATCGATTTGCAGGGTTCCCCCGATGGCGGTCACGCGCTCCTGCATGGCGATGAGTCCCAGTCCTTTGCGTTGCGGCGTCTTTTGAACCTGGCGAACATCGAATCCCGCGCCGTCGTCCCGGATGGAGCAGCACAGGAGAGCATTTTCTCTACGCGCGCGAATCCACACGTTTCCAGCCTTGGCATGTTTAACGGCGTTGGTCAGTGCTTCTTGAACGATGCGATAGAGAGTAGTTTCAATGGCGCTGGGCAGCCGTTCGGGATTCGGTGCTTCGATGTGGATAGGTAGATTGGCGCGTTTTGAGATGCCGTCTGCAAGGAAACGTACAGCGGGAATCCAGCCGAAGTCATCCAGAATTGTCGGCCGAAGTTCATGGGAATACCGTCGTAAATGTTTCTCAACTTGGTTCAACATTTCTTTAATCCGCGCGAACTGTGCTTGCTGGGGCTTGGGCAATTCCAGAGCCACTTCGGCGAGTGCGAGGTGCACGGCGACGAGCAGTTGTCCCGCCTCGTCGTGGACCGCGTACGCGATGCGCTTGATTTCCTCCTCGAGCGTTTCGTTCAATTGGCGCAGGGCCTTCACCGCATCCTGGAATCCGCGGTGTGCCATCTCATAAGGAGACAGGCACTCCGCGAGGAATTCGGCGCTCGACCGGAGCAATTCCTCCCGGCGTTTCCCACTTTCCGCATCGCAAACCAAAGCAAGTACAGCTTGATGATGCAAGGAGGCTATCTCCACGAGACTCTTTTGTTCGCCGAGAGCTCGACGCCCGAGTTCATACGCCCGACCTAACGCGGGTTCGCCCCCCCCGGCCGCATATTCACGCAAGGAAGAGCGGTACTCGTCTTCAAAGCCAGCGCGCGGCCTGGCCTTGCGTCGAATCGCGATCTTCATGGATTAATTCCCGTTAACCGCGAAACTAGAACGAGTGCATCGTCAGTTCCGCTGCGATATTGCTCGAGAATTCTATCTGCCGCCCTTTGCGGATTCTCCCGGGGGGAGAGGGTCACGGAAAAATCGCTTCGGACTCCATCTGTTGCAAAGAAAAGTGTGTCCCCCCGCGCGATCGGTAGCACCGTGGCTTGGAGGGAAGGCAATTGAGAACCGACCACGCCAGCTCGGAGAAGAAGCGACTCCCGCCCATTTCCTTTCTTCGCATCGGCGCGCATTAACACTCCTTGCACATTGCCGACACCAAGCCAGGTCATCATGCCATGTTCAGTGTCAATGTAAGCGAGGCTCAATACAACCCCGCGAGTTGCCCGGAGCTTCTCGTGGCATCGTTCTACGAGAGAGATAATCGGTTCGTCGGCAGAACTTTTAAGAAGCGCAGCCGCTGCCTTGGAGGCACTGGCGGCTTCTTCGCCGTGCCCTATGCCGTCAATTGCTGCAACCAGAATTCCGTTTCGGTTGCCGTAAACCAGGTGGTGATCGCCCGACTCCCCCTGGCCCGGCAAAACGAACTTGGCAACGCCATATTCGACCATTGGCTCTCTTATTGTCTCCATTTCTTCACCGTCACAATCGTTCCCCGGCCGGGTCGGGAAGTGATCTCAAATTCGTCCATCAAGCGACGCACTCCAGGTAATCCAAGTCCAAGACTTCCGGAAGTGGAGAAGCCGTCTCGGAGTGCCTGACGAATATCAGGGATCCCGGGACCGTCATCGGTAGCGATGACCGAAATGCCTTGACGGTTCAATCCATTCACGATTCTTAATGCGATCTGGCCTTTGCGCGCATAGGAGACGATGTTGCGCGCTAATTCTGAAATTGCCGTTGCAATGAGGGTGGCATCCCCCGTTGAAAACCCGAGTTCCGTCGCCATCATCCGGCCCTTCTGGCGGGCTAAGACGATATCCTGGTCGGAGTTGATTGCCACCCGGATTTCCCCAGCCGACACTGTGGCTCACTTTCAGTTCGTGGTTTTGAACTTTTCGTTCAAGTACGCCAGACCTTCTTCCAAGTCGAGCGCGGTCGCAACGCCTTCCAGTGTTAAGCCCAGTTGCACCATTGCAAAGGCCACTTCCGGCTGAATCCCAACGATTACAGTCTCTGCGCCGCGCAGCCGGATCATCAGAGCGATCTCCCGCAATGTCCGCGATGCGAACGAGTCCATCACATCCATCGCGGTAACATCGACGATAACCGCACGAGAGCGAAACTTAACAACTTGCTGAACTAAACCCATGCGCAAATGGTTGAGGTCCGCGTCCGAGAGTGCGGCCTGAAAGGTCGCAATCAGGACCGCTCCCTGCTTGAGAATCGGGACTTCCACGTGGCCCTTCCTCCGCTTTGTCTATTGCGGCTCCGCTAGTGACTCAACTTTGTATCCCAACAGTCTTTCCGCCTGCTCAATGCCACCCTGCAGATCGCCCACGGTATTCATCTTCCCGAGGTCCACACCGATGGTCACCAGCGTCTGCGCAATCTCTGGCGAAAGCCCCGTGACAATGACGGTCGCGCCGAGAAGCCGCGACGCCTCAACCGTCTGTACCAAGTGGTTCGCCACCGTGACGTCCATGGCGGCCACACCCGTGATATCGATCACCACCACTTTCGCGCGGTTGGTGCGAATTCCGCGAAGAAGCTGCTCTGTTAGTTGCCGGGCGCGCTGCGGGTCGATCACCCCGATGATAGGAAGAATCAACAGCCGCTCACGAACCTGCAGCACGGGAGTGGAGAGTTCGCGGATTGCTTCCTGTTGCTGGCGAATAACGCGTTCGCGCTCTTGCACGAAGCCGACTGCCACTGTGTTCGCGATGCGGTTTGCCGCTGGTTCGTAGGCGTCTAAAATGCGATTCAATTTCTTGAAATCGTTCTGGTATTTCGCGAAGAGGGAACGGGCCAGGACGTCGCGTAACAACAGCACAATTCCCACGACTTCGTGGGTCTCGACTCCTCGTGGAATGATGCGTTCCGAAAGATTTCGGGCGTAAGCTTGCAACGCCTCGAAGGCTTCGGTTTCCAGCGCCTCAACGTAACTGTCGTACACCGAGGTTGCTTCTGCGAAGATCTCTTCCTTGGTCATCGCAGTGAGCAGGCGCGTCTCCGTGATGCGCACCACCCATTCCTCGCGCAATTGCGTTCGATTCTGCCGAAGGTGCGCTACAAGTTCTCGAAGAAGCTCTGATGGTTCTTCAGTTCGCTTTGGTTCGGGGGATGTGGGGGTGCCATCTCGCTTCGCCATGAAGATTTTCTCCTCGGCGCGGGCAGCCCTATTCTGGGTCAAGCCGCCGCCTGAATTCGCAGGAAACTTCATAGGAAATACCATCGGAAACCCGCTTTCTCAATCAAGTAGACTCCCGTAAAGACCCTCAGGTAAAGACCTTAGTTGCAGGCAGGACCCCACTACGAGAAGTCCGCTTTTCAGGTTGTTGGGAAGGCTCTTTTAGGCGGGTGACGCTTTAGCTCCTCCATTCCACGTAAGTCTTCGAAATTCCGACCAGTATTGTTTCGATCCCCAGCCATCGTGGAACATTTTTTTAGCCCGATCGCGGTTCTGGTGAAAGGTGCCAACCGGCCTTCCGCGTGGGAACAACTAAAGGACTATTTAATCGCTTCTGACCGCTCTAAACGCTACTGAGTGCTCCTGAAAGTATCTCGTAAGTTGTTGACGTTCCCTATTATGCAGACTTGCCAAGTTCAGGTGTCGGTTCGATTTCCGATAGGCCGCTCCATTCCTTCCAACTCCGGCAGTTCCCCCCACCCAATTCGTAAAATGTACCTGGTCAATTCTCTTTTCCTGTGGCTTGTAGCGCTTCCCTTGACGGCAGACGAATCTAGCCGCCTTGCCGAGAGTCAGAGCCGCCGTGCTACGGCACCCGAAATCCGGTTGGCTCGTGCAGCCAGCTGGGAGCGTAGCCCTTTAGGGCACCTGAATGTTTAATCCTTTTGACTGTTTCACTTCGTCGATGGATACTTAATTCCCCTTCCAGAATTTCCTTCCGGGGCTGCTGCGTCCTCTCCTACGGCTCATTGGAACGTGGCGGCGTCGGTGTTCTGTGCCGCAGGCCTGCGCCCACGCGTGAGCCGGCGGTGCGCCACGGAGGCGCTTCAGGAGGGTGTCCATGCCAGAGCCAGGGAGGATCGTACGGAAAAGCGAGCCGATGAGAGTTCTCGTCGCCGACGATGATCCCATCACGCGGCGCCTGCTGCAAAACACGCTGGAGCACTCGGGTTTTGAAGTCCTATTGGTCGATAACGGACGCTTGGCCTTGCAAAGGTTGTCGCGCAAAGATGGCCCGCGACTGGCCCTGTTGGATTGGCTGATGCCGGAGATGGACGGGCTCAGCGTTTGCCGGGAGATCCGCCGGCACTCGGAATATCCCTACATCTATATGATTCTGCTCACCACGAGAAAAACGAAGGATGACATCCTCAGCGGCTTCGAAGCCGGGGCAGACGATTACATCACCAAGCCCTGTGATGCCGAAGAGCTGAAGGCCCGCTTGCGCGCTGGGGAACGCATCCTCAAGCTGGAAGACAAACTAACGCACGACGCTCTTCACGATCCGCTCACGCAGCTTCCCAACCGTGCGTTTTTCCTGGAGCGCTTGGCTCTCCGCGTCAGCTGGCGGCTGCAACACCCGGACTACAGTTTTGCGGTGTTATCCGTCGACATCGATCGCTTCAAAGTGGTGAGTGACAGTCTGGGTATCGCGGCGGGCGATTGGCTTCTGGTGCAAATCGCGGAACGGCTGCTGCGATCGGTCCGACGGGATGATGCGGTTTTGCGAACAACGGGAGTCGGAGGAATAGCCGGCCAGTTGGGAGAGGTTGGCATACTGGCGAGAGTGGGAGGAGATAAATTCACAATCCTGCTGGATAACATTCGGAACGCCAGCGAAGGAATTCGCGTGGCCGAACGAATTCAAAGAAACATCCAAGCACCCTTTGATGTCGATGGACAGGCGGTGTTCACCACGGCGAGTATCGGCATAGCGTTTAGCGGCACCGGCTACAGCGCGGCGGAAGATATGCTCGGCGACGCAAACACGGCGATGGCGCGGGCCAAGACACTTGGCAAGGCACGCTATCAAATGTGCGATCCTTCGATGCACGCGACGGCCGCGGGCCGATTCCGGCTGGAAACGGATCTTCGGCGAGCGACGGAAAAGCAGGAATTCCTGGTCCATTACCAGCCGATCGTTTCTTTGACCGATTTTCGCATCGCCGGGTTCGAAGCGCTGGCGCGATGGCAGAGACCGGAGTTTGGGCTGGTAATGCCAGGAGGATTCATCTCGGCTGCCGAGGATACCGGCTTGATTCTATTGATTGGCCAGTGGATTTTGCAGGAGGCTTGCCGTCAGATCTGCGTCTGGAACCTGCAATTTCCGTGCACACCCCCGTTTACCATGGCCGTAAATATCTCTGCCAAGCAGTTTGCGCAAGACGATATAGTCAGCCAAATCGATCAGGTCTTGAGCGAGACCGGCCTGGCCCCTGAAAACCTGAGGTTGGAACTCACGGAAAGCGTGACTATGCGCGATGAGGAGCGCACCACGCGAGTTCTGAGTGAACTCAGGAAACTGGGCGTTCGCTTGTGCATCGACGACTTCGGAACCGGGTATTCGTCATTGAGTTACCTGCGCCGATTTGCGCTGGATATTTTGAAAATCGACCGGTCCTTTGTGACTGACATGCTAAACAACAGCGAAAGCAAGGAGATCGTAAAGACGATTCTGAGCCTTGGAAGAAACCTGCGTATGAGGGTGGTAGCGGAGGGCGTGGAGAGCCACGAACAAATGAACCTGCTGAAATCCCTGGGCTGCGAATTTGCCCAGGGTTTTCTTTTCTCCAGGCCGCTGGACTCGGGCGCCATGGCGCGAACCCTCGTAACATCGGAAGTGAACTGTTACACCTTGCCGCAGGAATCCGCGGTTCATCTGGTTGCGCCTTTGAGGTGACGGAGGATAAGCCCGTAGCCCCTTGGACACTTTGCGGCAAAGCATTCTTTGACCGGGCGTAGGGCCGGTATAAGCTAAGATTCCCTTCGAATAAAATCGGCGCGCGTACAGGCTGCCCTCTATCAGCCCTCGGGACCGCGTTCGAAACTGCTTCCCCCTTTCAGCCAGGTGTGTGATGAAGACGAAGTCCGTGGTGAAGCTCAAGCTGCAACTCGCGTTCGGCTCCGCCGTTCTGGCCTTGCTCGTCGTGGGAGCGGTCTCGTATCGCAGCATGGTGGAATCCAGTGAAAGTGAACTGTGGGTGCGCCATACGGACCAGGTTCTCGAGAAACTCCAGGAACTGCTGGCGGCAATGCAAACAGTGGAATCGAACGCCCGCGGGTATGTGTTGATGGGCGACGAATACTTTCTCGATGTTTACCGCGCCGCTAAAGCAAAGACAGAGCAGGATCAAACAATTTTGCGTACCTTGACGGCGGATAACGCCGGACAAGAGCACAGGCTTGATGCTCTGACGACGCTTGCTGCCCAGAAATTCCAGTTTGCCGAACAGGTCATTGCCGTGCGGCGGACAAACGGATTGGAGGCCGCCAAGGACGCCATCCAAAAAGGATCCGGCAAACAGGTCAAGGATGACTTTCAAGGGCTGGTTGGCCAGATGCAGGACGAAGAGTTGCGATTATTGGCGCTGCGTGAGAGAGACGCAAAGGAGCGCTCAGCCAAAACCAAGACAGTCCTGATCCTCGGGACCATCCTCGGTTTGTTGATCACCACCCTTGCCGGGTGGAGCGTCCAGCGGGATAACTCCGCACGCACCCTGGCGGAGGAATCCCTGCATGAGGGAGAAGGGCGCTTTCGCACCCTGGCAAATAACATTCCCCAATTGGCTTGGATGGCCGATGAGAAGGGTTATATCTTTTGGTACAACGACCGATGGTTTGATTACACAGGCACAACGCTTGATGAGGTGGCTGGCTGGGGCTGGCAGCGAGTGCACGATCCCAGCCAAGTAAAGCGTGTTGTCGAAAAAATCCGACGATGTTTTCAGACGGGTGAGGTCTGGGACGACACGTTTCCCCTCCGCGGTAAAGATGGCAAATTTCGCCTGTTTCTCTCGCGGGCCGTTCCCATCCGCGATCCGAATGGGAAAATTTTGCGCTGGTTCGGCACGAATACCGATATCAGCGAGAGCAAGGATTCCGGGGCAAAGTATCGAGGATTGCTGGAGGCGGCGCCGGACGCCATGGTGGTGGTAAACGAGAGCGGGGAGATTGTCCTGCTAAATGTTCAAGCTGAAAAGCAGTTCGGATACAGGAGAGATGAGCTGCTTGGTCAGAAGGTGAAGAACATCATTCCGGAAGGTTTTGCGGAACGGCTGATAGCGGACGGAACTCGAACGGCTGCAGAAGCACTGGCGCAGCAAATCGGCACGGGAATCGAGCTCATTGCGCGGCGGAAGAACGGCACTGAGTTTCCCATCGAGATCATGCTGAGCCCTCTGGAAAGTGCTGAGGGAACACTGGTGACAGCGGCGGTTCGTGACATCAGCGTACGCAAGGCCGCGGAGAAGCACGTGGCGCAGATGGAGAGCCGGTACCGCGGGCTGCTGGAAGCGGCGCCGGATGCCATGGTGGTGGTGAACCAGGGCGGAGCAATCGTGCTCCTGAACGTGCAGGCGGAGAAGCAATTCGGATACAGCCGCGACGAGCTCATTGGGCAGAAGGTCAAGAACATCATCCCGAAAGGTTTTGCGGAACGGCTGATTGCGGATGGAACTCGAACGGCCGCAGAAGCACTGGCGCAGCAAATCGGGACGGGAATCGAGCTCATTGCGCGGCGGAAAAATGGCACCGAATTTCCGATCGAGATCATGTTGAGCCCTCTGGAAAGCTCCGAGGGGACACTGGTGACGGCGGCGATTCGCGACATCAGCGTGCGCAAAGCCGCGGAGAAGCACCTGGCGCAAATGGAGGGCCGGTACCGCGGGCTGCTGGAAGCGGCGCCGGATGCCATGGTGGTGGTGAACCAGGGCGGAGAGATCGTACTTCTGAATGTTCGAGCGGAAAAGGAGTTTGGATACAGCCGCGATGAACTCGTCGGGCAGAAGGTGAAGAATCTCATCCCGGAGGGTTTTGCGGAACGCTTGATCTCCGACGGGACGCGCACTGCGGCGGAAGCACTGGCGCAGCAGATTGGAACAGGAATTGAGCTGATTGGACGGCGGAAGGACGGGACGCAATTTCCAATCGAATTGATGTTGAGCCCGCTGGAAAGCGCGGAGGGCATCCTGGTAACGGCGGCGATTCGCGACATCAGCGTGCGCAGAGATGCGGAGAATCACCTGGCGCGGATGGAGGGCCGGTACCGTGGGCTGCTGGAAGCGGCGCCGGATGCCATGGTGGTTGTGAATCAAAGCGGAGAAATCGTGCTCCTGAATGTGCAGGCGGAGAAACAATTTGGCTACCGGCGCGATGAGCTGGTGGGGCAGAAGGTGAAGAACATCATTCCCGAGGGTTTCGCGGAGCGGCTGGTCGCGGACGCTCTGCGAACCACTGCCGACGCATTAGCACAGCAGATTGGAACAGGAATTGAGCTCACTGGGCGACGGAAGAATGGGAGCGACTTTCCCATCGAGCTGATGTTGAGCCCGCTGGAAAGCGCCGAGGGGATCCTGGTAACGGCGGCGATTCGCGACATCAGCGTGCGCAAGGAAGCGGAAAAGCACTTGGCGCGGATGGAAGGCCGTTACCGCGGGCTGCTGGAAGCGGCGCCAGATGCCATGGTGGTGGTGAATCACGGCGGAGAAATCGTCCTATTGAATGTGCAGGCGGAGAAACAATTTGGATACAGCCGCGACGAGCTGGTCGGGCAGAAAGTGAAGAACATCATTCCCGAAGGCTTTGCGGAGCGCCTCGTGGCGGACGCCCTGCGTTCCGCGGAAGACGCGCTGGCCCAGCAGATCGGAACGGGGATTGAACTCACTGCCCGCCGCAAGAACGGCAGCGATTTTCCCATCGAGCTGATGTTGAGCCCGCTGGAGAGCGCCGAGGGCATCCTGGTGACCGCGGCGATTCGCGACATCACCACCCGCAAAAAAGCCGAAGCAAATCTTTTGGACAAGGTCGAGGAATTGAACCGCTCGAACGAGGAATTGGGGCAATTTGCCTACATAGCTTCCCACGATTTGCAGGAGCCGCTGCGCATGGTAGCCAGTTACACGCAGCTTCTCTCCCGGCGGTACAAGGGCAAGCTGGACGCCGACGCCGATGAGTTTATTGCATTTGCCGTGGACGGGGCCAGCCGCATGCAGCGGCTCATTCAGGATTTGCTGACCTATTCCCGCGTGGGAACAAAAGGACAAGACCTGCTCAACGTATCCAGCGAAGAGGCCTTGCAACAGGCGCTTATCAATTTGCGTAGCGCCATTGAAGACAGCGGCGCTCTTGTGACCCATGATTCCTTGCCGTCCGTGCTGGCGGACGAAATGCAACTTATACAGTTATTTCAAAACCTTGTCGGCAATGCCATCAAGTACCAGAGTCCTGGAATCCCGAAAGTGCACATTTCTGCCGTCAGGAATGGGAGCAAGAAATGGACATTTTCCGTAAAAGACAACGGACTGGGAATCGAGCCGCAGTACTTCGAGAAGATCTTTGGCATGTTCCAGCGGCTGCACAAGCGGGAAGAATTTGCCGGCACCGGCATCGGCTTGGCCATCTGCAAGAAGATTGTTGAGCGGCACGGTGGCAACATTTCGGTCGAGTCAGAGCCAGGGCACGGTTCGACATTTCGTTTTGCCTTGGCGGAAAGCGAGAAGAAATGAAGAAAATTATCGGAGGAGACGGCATGCCCATAGAAGTGCTCTTGGTGGAAGACAGTCCCGGCGATGTCCGGCTGACGCAGGAAGCCTTCCGCGATGCCAATAAGTCCATTCATTTGCATGTGGCATCCGACGGCTTGGAGGCCATGGCGTTTCTAAGGAGGGAAGGGGTGCACTCCGGTGCTCCACGCCCAGAACTCATCTTGCTGGATTTAAACCTTCCGAAAATGGATGGCCGCGAAGTTCTAGCCCATATCAAGGAAGATCCCAGTTTAAAGACGATCCCCACCGTCATTCTCACGACTTCCGAGGCGGAGGCGGACATAGTGAAAAGCTATCAACTCCAGGCCAACTGTTACCTCAGCAAGCCGGTGCAGTTAGATGCGTTTGAGGCTCTGGTAAAGAGCATCAACGACTTCTGGCTGACCAAAGTCAAATTGCCTCAGCAGAGGCAAAAGGGATGATTAATGATTAAGAAGTCGCTTAAGTTGCTCCTCCTAGTCGAGGACAACCCCGGAGACGCCCGTTTGCTCCGGGAAATGCTTAATGAGGCTGGCGCATACAAGACGGAAATATCGCATGTGGAGACCATGCTTGGGGCCGAGAAGGAGCTTCGGGAGCGTGCATTTAACGTTGTCTTGCTCGATCTGGGGCTGCCCGATGCGCAAGGACTGGAGGCAGTCCGGCGAACCCATGCAGTTGCCCCTCGTGTTCCTCTCGTGGTGTTGACAGGTTTAGATGACGAGTCTCTCGCCACTCGCGCGTTACAGGAAGGCGCGCAAGACTATCTCATCAAAGGCCAGATCGAGACTCGCGGGCTTCTGCGGGCGTTACGCTACGCCATCGAGCGTAAGACTTTGGAGGAAGCGTTCTTCGTCGAAAAGGAACGCGCCCAGGTCACCCTCAATTGCATCGGTGACGCCGTTGTCTGCACGGACATTTCGGGAAATATCACCTTTCTCAATCTTGTTGCGGAAAAAATGACCGGCTGGGCTTGGAAAGAAGCCACCGGCCGTCCGATGGCCGAAGTTTTCAAAATTTTGGACGCCGTGAGCCGCGAAACCACCCCGAATCCCATGGAGAGGGCCGTGGGGCAAAACCGCACCGTGCATTTGCCCGCGAACTGTATCCTGATCCGCCGCGATGGTTTTGAAATTCCCATTGAAGATTCCGTGGCACCTATCCACAACCGGGAAGGACAGCCGACCGGAGCGGTCATCGTCTTCCGCGACGTCAGCGCCGCCCGGGCCATGGTGGTGCAGATGACGCATTCCGCCGAGCACGATTTTCTGACGGGTTTGCCCAATCGCATGCTTTTGAACGACCGTGTGAACCAGGCCATCGCCCTGGCTCCGCGGCATAACAAGAAGGTCGGGGTCCTTTTCCTGGATCTGGATGGCTTCAAGCACATCAACGATTCCCTCGGACATGCCATCGGCGACAAACTTCTTCAATCCATCGCAAAACGTCTGGTGGATTGCGTGCGCAGTTCGGATACCGTGAGCCGGCAGGGGGGCGATGAGTTTGTTGTGTTGCTTTCTGAAATGGAACAGCAGGAAGATGCCGCAATCTCGGCGATAAGACTCCTGGGAGCCGTGGCCGGGGCCCATTCCATCGACCAACATGACCTTCACCTCACCACAAGTATTGGCGTGAGTGTGTACCCCGACGACGGGATGGACGCGGAGACGCTCATCAAGAATGCGGACACAGCGATGTATCAGGCCAAGGAAAATGGACGGCAAAGCTATCAGTTTTTCAAGCCCGCCATGAACGTCCGCGCTGTGGAGCGGCAATCTATCGAGGAGAGCCTGCGGCGAGCGCTTGAACGCAAAGAGTTCTCCTTGCATTACCAGCCCAAGGTCAAACTCGCAACTGGAGAGATCGCCGGCGCAGAGGCCCTCATACGCTGGACCCATCCGACTCGTGGTCCTGTCTCACCGGCGAATTTTATTCCCGTCGCGGAGGATTGCGGGCTCATTCTTCCGATCGGCCAGTGGGTCCTTCGTGAAGCGTGCAAGCAGGCCCGGATTTGGCTGGACGCGGGTCTGCCTCTGGGTACCATGGCGGTGAACA
>Ga0207118_1019_pt1 | contig 44121 bp, 37 predicted proteins | sample Alteio_BWMinHeat_42_FD_153507 | JGI IMG/M metagenome (GOLD analysis project Ga0207118, IMG submission 153507) | Enriched cells from forest soil in Barre Woods Harvard Forest LTER site, Petersham, Massachusetts, United States -... | ecosystem: Environmental > Terrestrial > Soil > Temperate forest >...
AGACCAGGGCGGCTTCGAGACCGAGCGCGCTGAACCACTCCATGCGCTGCGCATTGGTGGAGAGGCGGAGCGGCGCGGACTCCGGGCGGAGAACTTTGCGCGGCGAGGGATCGAAGGTGAGCGCAGTGGCGACGGCGTGGAGAGCTTGAGCGCGAGCGACGGCGGAGCGAAGGATCGCCTGGTGGCCGCGGTGAATGCCGTCGAAATTGCCGATGGCCAGAACGCTTTTGTGCCCGCAAGTAGCATAGCGCGAGGCCCAAGCCTCGGAAGAGGTGAAGGTTGACAGACGGCGGGATTCGAAAGCAGTCGAAGAGAGCTGTGGAGTTCGGCGCGCGGGGCGAGTTTCTTCAGACGCTGCGACCGCCACTTCGAATTCGAGGCCATCGTAAGCGAGTTGTACGTGCGGAAAACCCGTGCGGCGCAGGCGCTCGTTGGTTTCTTTGTGGGGCAGATCGTGAGCGATGTGCGTGAACCAGGCGCGGCGGGGCTTCAACTGCTGAATGAGGGCGAGGGCCTGATCAACGGTCTGGTGCATGGGATGAGGGATGTCGCGCAAGGCGTCGAGAACCAGTTCGTCGAGACCTTCGAGAAGAGTCAGGGAAGAATCGGGAAGGCTGCTGAAATCAGTGAGGTAAGCCGCGCGGCCAAAACGAAAACCTAAAACTTCCATGTCGCCGTGGAGCATGGGCACGGGAATGAACTGGATGCCCAGGAGATCTAGTGGGCCGCTCGCGAGCTTCAGAGTGACACTAGGGACGGTGCTGAGCGTTGGTTTGTCGTCGAACACGTAGGCAAAAACGCGGCGGATGATTCGAAACGTTTCTTCGTTGCCGTAGACCGGAAGCGCCGCGCGCTGACGGATGTTGAACGGACGAATATCGTCAAAGCCGAGGATGTGGTCGGCGTGGCCGTGAGTGAGCAGAATTGCGTCGAGGCGATCGAGACCGACGCGAAGCGCCTGCTGGCGGAAGTCCGGAGTGGTATCGATAATGACGTTTTGGCCGTTGCGGGAGATGAGCAGGGAAGGGCGGAGGCGATTGTCGTGCGGGTCATTCGAATGGCAAACGCGACAGGGGCAAGCGAGCGTGGGCACGCCCATGGAGGTGCCGGAGCCGAGGACGGTGATTTTGAGAGGGGCAGGAGGCATCTTCAAAAGATGTTAACGCGAATGGCGCGGAGACGGGAATAACCGGATAATCGCCGACTACGGGCGCGCTTTGGCCTTCGCTTGGGTGGCCGCCTGGGCCGCTACCGCCTGGTTGATCTCCAGGAAAGTCATTTTCAATTTGCCGAGAAGGTCCAGCAGGAGGGTGTCTTCTTCCGGGGCGAGATTGCCCTTGGTCTTTTCGTGGAGAGCGTCGAGCATGTCGATGAGCTCGCGCGCGGCTTCGGGGTCGATGACCGGCTGTCCGGTGCGGGGATCGGCGTAGGCGCCGAGGACCATGGCGGCGTTGCTGCCGAGCATGCGGACGAGGTTTTCGAATGCGGGGGAGCGCTTGGCAGTCTCGACCGGAGGCGCTGGTGCAGTGGCCACTGCTGCTGGTTCGGCGGCTGCGGGTGGGCGCTTGGCGGCTTCGCGCCGGGCCTCGCGCTCTTCTTCCTCAACCACCTCTTTGCGAAGCTCGCCTTCCGCGGTGAACGGGCGGCGGTCGATGACGCGAAACGAATCTTCCTGCTTAGGGTCGGACAAGGGACATTCCTTAACGTTGTGTTCAAGCATAGTTTAACACGGGTGGCGGGTTGGCGTCGCTGTGGCGCGCGCTGCGAGAGTGTACCCGACTTGTCAAAGGTGCAGGGGCACCGTAGAGTGGAACGCTCGATATGAATTGGAAATCCAAGAAAACATGACGCGGGTGCGCAAGAAGCCGACGAGCAGAGTCAGGAAAACGCGGAGTTCCAGCGGCAAATCGGGGAACTCCGCGACAGTAACCCCGGGCGAATGGTTCGAACGACTCGTCGCTGTGCAGGCCAGGTTGCGGGCACGAGATGGCTGCCCGTGGGACCGCGAGCAGACGCATGAATCGCTGCGAACATATCTGATCGAGGAAGCCTACGAAGTGCTGGAAGCGCTTGAGAGTGGGAACGACGCGAAATTTGCGGAAGAGATGGGGGACCTGCTGCTGCAGATTGTTTTTCACTCACAAATTGCGCAAGAAGAAGGCCGCTTCACGGTCTCGGACGTGATCCAGGAAATCCACGACAAGATGATCCGGCGGCATCCGCATGTGTTCGGGGAGACGCGCGCGAAGGATTCCGCGGAAGTGTTGAGGAACTGGGAGCAGATTAAGGCGGAGGAGCGCCGCTCGCTTGCGGGAAAAAGCCAGCTTAATGCAAAAGACGAAAGTCTGAAAGAGGCTTCGCTGCTCGATGGCGTCTCTCACGGATTGCCCGCCACGCTGGAGGGATTTCAATTGACGCGCAAGGCCGCGCGCATTGGTTTTGACTGGCAGGATGCCGGCGGCATTTTTGAGAAGATGCGTGAAGAGACAGCGGAATTGCAAAGCGCGTTGGGCACGAAAGAACAGAGAAAAGTGGAAGAGGAATTCGGGGATTTGTTCTTTGCCGCCGTGAACTTATCGCGATTCTTGAAGGTGGATCCCGAGATCGCCTTGAAAAAAGCGAATGCGAAATTCTCGCGGAGATTCCGAGCCATGGAAAAACTGGCTTGCGAAAGTGGCAAAGAGTTCAAGAATCTTCCGCGAAACGAGATGGAGTCGCTGTGGGAGGCTGCCAAGAAGTCGGAGAAGGAAACGGACGGCGCGAAACTCCACGGGGCTCGGGCAAAGCGATGATCGGCGACATTGTTGTTCGCAAATGCGAGCGGCTGGAAGAATTCCAGCGGTGCGTGGAGCTGCAGCGAGAAATCTGGGGGGAAGCGGATTTGGAGGTCGAGCCGGCTACGATGTTCGTGGTGGCCGCGCATACGGGGGGCGAGGTGCTGGGGGCGTTCGATGGGGACCGGATGATTGGTTACACCATGGCCGTGGCCGGGCTTCGCGACGCGTTGCCTTACCTGCATTCGCACATGGCGTGCGTGCGGAGCGAATACCGGGATCGCGGCGTCGGAAGAAAGCTGAAACTTTTCCAGCGCGAAGAAGCGCTGGGGCGCGGAATCCGGCTGATTGAATGGACGTTTGATCCGCTGGAGCTGCGCAACGCGCATTTCAATTTGAACAAGCTTGGCGCGATCTGCCGGAGATATGAGCCGAATTTGTATGGCGTGACCACCAGCCCGCTGCACCGGGGATTGCAGACAGACCGGCTGGTGGCGGAGTGGCACTTGGACTCCGCGCGCGTGGTGGCGGCGATCGGGGAGCTTGTTCGAGAACCAGCGGAGACGCCAGCGGCCATTGAAATGCCCGCGGAATTAGAACGGTGGCAACGCGAGGATTCGCCGGAAGTCGGCAAGGTACAGGCGCGCGTCCGCGAGGAATTCACGAAGTGGTTTGCCAAGGGGTACGCAGCGGTTGGATTGCACAATGTTGCTGGGAAAAGGGCGTATCTGCTGACGCCCTGGAGCGATTTCTAGGAAAGGCAAGCGAACGGGGAATCATGCGCGTACGAGAAATCACAATGTGGGAAATACGGATGAAGCTGGTGGCTCCGTTCGAAACCAGCGTAGAGCGCACCGAAGTTCGCCGCATCATTCTGATCGAGGCGAATGTGGACGGAGCAACGGGCTGGGGCGAATGCGTCGCGGGGGAGGTGCCTTCCTACAGTCCGGAGACGACGGAGACGGCGTGGCATATTCTGCGCGATCACCTCTGGCCGCTGGTGAGAGGGAAGGAGTTTGGATCCGCAGGGGAAGTGTGGGACCTGCTCGCACACGTGCGGGGGCACAACATGGCCAAGGCAGCTCTCGAAGCTGCCGTGTGGCATGCGGAAGCGGTGCAAAAGGGGATGCCGCTGTGGAAGCTGCTTGGCGGAACGCGCGAAGAGATCGCCAGCGGAGTCTCGATAGGAATAAAAGAGTCGGTCGAAGAGCTTGTCGCGGCCGTGAAGAAGGAATTGGCCGCGGGATATCAACGCATTAAGATCAAAATTAAACCGGGAAAAGATTTGGCGCCGGTGCAGCGGCTGCGGCAAGAGTTTCCGCGCATCAAGCTGATGGTGGACGCCAATTCCGCGTACACATTGAATGATTGGCCGCTCTTGAAACAGCTTGAAGGCTTTTACCTGATGATGATCGAGCAGCCGCTGGGCTGGGATGATCTTTACGGCCACATCGAGCTGCAGAAGAGGCTCGACACACCGATTTGCCTGGATGAATGCATCCACACCGAAGAGCAGGCACGCGCGGCTATTGAACTCGGCGCCTGCAAAATCATCAACATCAAGCTGGGGCGCGTGGGCGGGTACACCGTGGCGCGGCGGATTCATGATCTTTGCCAGCAGCACGGCATTCCCGTTTGGTGCGGAGGGATGCTGGAATCTGGAATCGGCCGGGCGCACAATATTGCGCTTTCGACTCTGCCCGGGTTCACGCTGCCGGGCGATGTGACCGCCAGCAAGCGCTACTGGGAAGAAGACATCATCGAGCCGGAAGTGACCGTGTCCGCGCAAGGAACGATTCGTGTGCCGCTCGGACCGGGGATCGGCTTCGAGCCGCGCGTTGACTGCATCGAGAAGCTGACCGTTCGTAAAGAACGGCTGGCCTGAACCCGTGGAGATTCAAGCATCCAGCGGACGCGCACCCTCCCGCGGCGCGATTGCAGCCTCGATTGCCATCCTGATCGTTGTCTGGGCGGTCAATTTCATCGCCGGCAAAATCGGTATACGGGCCATGCCGGTATTGACGCTGGCGTCCTTCCGAGTGGTCCTTGCCGGTGCAGTGATGATCCCTATTTACCTGGTGTGTTCCCGGTTGCCGGCATTCGCGGAAGCTGCAAACGCGCGGCGCGGTGGGTTTAATGCTCGTGACCTCTGGACGTTTCTCTATCTGGGCTTCTTTGGCGTAACGGTAAACCAGATGTGCTTCACCATCGGCCTTCGGTATACCTCCGTCAGCCATGCGTCCGTGATTGTGGGGATGGGGCCGATCTACACGTTGGTTCTCGTGGTCCTTTTCCAATTGGAGAGAGCGACGTGGCGGAAGGCCACAGGGATGGGCATCGCGCTTGCGGGAGTTGCGGTGATGGCCGCGGACAAGGGCCTCTCCGCCCATTCGTCCTCGCTGCTGGGAGACGCCATCACGATGACGGGTTCGATCGGCTTCGCGGTGTATGTAGTGCTTGGAAAGCGCGTCGCCGGGAAGTACGACACGCTGACAATGACGGCGTTCAATCATTTTGCGGGAGCCTTGATCGTGCTGCCACTGGCGATCCGTCAGGCGCGGGCGCTTGGACCTGCTGAGAACTGGAGGGCGATTCCTTGGAGCGGCTGGACGGCTTTGCTGTACATGGCGCTATTCAGTTCCGCGATGGCGTACGTGTTTTATTTCTGGCTGCTGCGGTACCTGGAAGCTTCGCAGTTGGCAGCTTTCTCCTACCTGCTGCCGCTGCTGGCGACGGCTCTGGGGATTCTTTGGCTGGGCGAAAAAGGCTCGTGGGGACAGGTCGCAGGGGCAGCTCTCGCGCTTGGGGGCGTTTACTGGATTGAAGCAGGCCGGGCGACTGTCGTGAAAGACAATACCGCTTCGTAGGCGTCAATTCGAACCGTCTTGGACTCGTCCGATCAGGCGCACCTACTCTCGTTCCAAAGTAGGCTGTTGGCGTCGAACCCCAAGAAATCTGTCCAGAAAACCAATGGCTGCGACCCAAACTGCGCCCGCAGCGTAGCCCGCAACAACGTCGCTGGGGTAATGCACTCCGAGATAAATGCGCGAAAATCCGATCATGGCGATTAAGAGAACCGCGGCCGACCAGATGGCCCATTTGGCGATCCGTCCGCGCACGCGCGGAGCAAGAATAGCCGCAAGTACTCCATAAAAGCAGAGTGCACCGAAGGCGTGGCCGCTGGGAAAACTATAGGAACTCGGCGTGGGGCCAAAAAAAGCCTCTGGCCGGGGGCGATGGAACGAGAGCTTCAAAGCCTCATCGAGAACAACCATGCCGATCATGGTGATGCCTAGCAATGCGGCCATGCGCCTGCGGCGAAGATAAAGGAGCGCTGCGAGAATCACCAGGCACAAAAAGGTGATCGTCCCGACAGAGCCAAGAAACGAAAATGCCTCCATCAGCCGCGTAAGCCCGGGCGTGGCATGCTGGTGCACGGAGGTGCGGACGAACATATCGACTCTCTGTGTGTCGCCTTCCAGCATCTCTTCCGACAGCCACCCGAAAACAAACACAGCTGCAACTGCGACGAGCAGAGCGCCGAGGAGCAAGAGCGAGCTGTATAGTTTTTCGCGCTTTTCCATACGGATGCGGCAGCAAAGACGCTAAATCTTACCCTGTTCGAAGCAGATTCATCGAATCTGTGGAAGATTACCGCGGCCAAGCGCGTAGAGAGAAGTGGTCCCAATGTGGGTGGCGCTGACAGCCCTTTGATGGAAGAATATCCCCCGCGACGGTGGGGCCACCGTCCAAGACTTGGCTTTTGCCTTCCGTGCAAGTCATCCAACGGCGCGGAAACTACCTGTCGAGGAGGCAATCCTTTGCCCGGCATTCCCATGAGAAGTGGAGGCGCCGCCGCACGAATCGCAGTGATACCGGGCGACGGTATCGGGGCGGAGGTTACGCCGCAGGCCGTGAAGGTGCTGAAAGCGGTGACTGCGCCCGCAAAACGGCCGATCGAATTTGTCGAGTTTGACTGGGGCGCGGACAAGTATCTGCGCGAGGGAGTGACGCTGCCAGCGGGCGCGGTCGAGATGCTGCGGGATGAATTTGACGCGATTCTGTTTGGCGCGATGGGCGATCCGCGGGTGCCTTCGAATCAGCATGCCGCGGACATTTTGCTGGGGCTGCGATTTAAGTTGGATCTCTACGTCAATGCGCGGCCCGTGGAACTGCTGCACGAGCGGTTGACTCCGCTGCGCGACCGGACCGAGAAAGACATCCGCCTGATGGTTATCCGCGAGAACACCGAAGGTCTTTACGTGGGCGTCGGAGGGTTCTTCAAAAAGGGCACGGCGGACGAGATTGCGGTGCAGGAAGACGTGAATTCGCGGAAGGGCGTGGAACGCATCATCCGGTATGCGTTCGAATACGCGCGGAAGAATGGGTTGAAGCGCGTGTGCATGAGCGACAAATCGAACGCCATGACGTTCGCTCATGACCTGTGGCAGAGGGTGTTCAAGGAAGTGCGGCAGGAATATGCTGAGATGAACTCGCGTCATCTCTACATCGACACGCTGGCGATGGAGATGGTGCGCGATCCACGGCAGTTCGACGTGATTGTGACCTGCAATCTCTTCGGCGACATTATCAGCGACCTGGGCGCTCAACTCGCCGGCGGGCTGGGACTGGCGCCCTCTGGGAACATTCATCCGGGGAGGACTTCGCTGTTCGAACCGGTGCACGGGTCCGCCCCAAACATAGCGGGAAAGGAAATCGCCAACCCGCTGGGATCGGTTCTTACGTCGGCAATGATGCTGGAATTCCTTGGTTGGAAACCGGAGGCCGTGATCCTTCGAACAGCTGTTCGAACAGCATTGCACGAAAACTTTGTGACCCCCGACATCGGGGGCGACAAGAAAACGGCAGAAGTGGGCGATTGGATCGCCAGTCATGCGGCAAAGAGCGTTTCTGCTTCAAGTTAAAGTGATACTTTAACAAGCAAATCTGGCAAGAATTTGCACTAGCGGCGTCGCACCAGCGCCGTCAGCAACATCCCCAATAGAAAACCGCCGACGTGGGCCCACACGGCGACACCTCCTGAAGCACCGCCGCCCAGCGCGTTGATTCCGCTGAGAAACTGCAACAGGAACCAATAGCCGAGAATGAAGACGGCGGGAATGGGCACCAGAAAAATAAAGACGAGAGTGAGGATGCGCTCGCGAGGGTAAAGGAGCATGTACGCGCCCATGACGCCGGAGATCGCTCCGCTGGCTCCGAGCGCAGGGACGGTGGAACCCAGATTGAAGAAGATGTGAAGCAAACCGGCGCCGATACCGCAAACCACGTAGAAGAGCAGATACGTGAAGTGGCCAAAGAAGTCTTCGACATTGTCGCCGAAGATCCAGAGAAAGAGCATGTTGCCAGCAATATGCAAGAACCCGGCATGCAGAAACATACTTGTGAACAAGGGGAGAAAGGCTGTTTCGAAACCCAGGTGTCCGGCGAAAAAGGCGGGGATGCGGGCCGGAACGGTGGAGTTTGCCAGAACAAAGGCTTTGAAAGCGCGTTCGGGAAGCGTGTACTGATAGAGGAAGACCACAATGTTGGCGAGGATCAGCGTGATGTTGACCACCGGATAGCTTCGAGAGGGATTGTTGTCCTTGAGGGGTATGAACATGAGAAATGGTCGGGAGCAGAGTAGCGAATCAGAAAGAAAATGAAAAGGGCAGGAACGGCGTTACGCGCGTCCGATAATATCGGGACGAAGGGAAGTCTAGTTAACAGAATCTTGTTGGGCCGGAAGTGGCCTCAAAATGTAGCGATTTTTGCGCTTTCTTTTGAACTAGACTTCGCAGAGCGGGAGAATCACGCTGCCGCACGGAATGTTTTTCCGATCTGGCGACTGCGATTTTTTTGACGGAGAGATTGCGCGGCGTGAGCGTGTATGGTAATTACAATAGTCCTGCGTGTGCGTGCGATTCGAACAAGGTGTTAGCGTTCGTCAGGCGCATGGTCGGCACGCCGACAGCTCATGCCTGCCCGGGAAACGGAAGCCCTCATCCTGAAAACATTTCCGCTGGGCGAGGCGGACCGCCTGGTCAGTTTTTTCGGACGATCCTCCGGCCGCGTGCGGGGAGTGGCCGCGGGAGCCCGGCGATTGAAGAACCGCTACGGCTCGACGCTGGAGATTCTCTCTCACGTGCAGCTGTGGTATGTCGAGAAGGAAACCCGAGAGCTGGTGCGCATTCAGCAGGCCGAGCCGCTGGAATCTTTTCATAAGGCGCAGAGCGATTACGGGCTCAGCACCGGACTTGCGGTGGTCAGTGAAGTCTCGGAGCTGGTTCTGCCGGAGCACGAAGTCTCGGAGCCGATGTTCCGGTTGATCCTGCTGACGGTTCGGGAGATTGAACGAACCGGAGATTGGACGCTGCCGTTGAGCTACTTTGCGTTCTGGACGGTGAGGCTGGGCGGGTGGCTGCCGCGGTTCGATCGCTGCGCGGATTGTGATGCGGCACTTGGTTCGCAAACCGTTTTTTGTGATGCACACCAGCCAGGCCTGTTCTGCGAGAAGTGCCGCCGGACAGGAATGAGGCCGCTGCGCCATGAGTCGAGAATGCTAGCGGAAAGATTTGCGGGTGAACGGCTCGATCGAATTGCACCGGACAAGTTGATGCAGGCGAGCGCGAAGGAATTGCGCGAAGCTTCGCTGACGTGGATCGAGCACAACGTTGAGAAGCGGCTGGCCACGCGCGGACTTTTGGAGACGAGTTGAAAGTTAAAGTATAACTTGAGAAACGAATGAAGGGCCTCACGTTCCAAGATCTGATTCTGAAGCTCTCGCAGTTCTGGGTGAATCAGGGCTGCGTGCTGCAGCAGCCGTATGACATCGAAGTGGGCGCGGGCACCATGCATCCGGAAACGTTCCTTCGCGTGTTAGGGCCGGAGCCGTATCGCGTGGGATACGTGCAGCCGAGCCGTCGGCCCGCCGACGGCCGCTACGGGGAGAATCCCAACCGCCTCTACAAGCATTCGCAATTTCAAGTGATCTTGAAACCTGCGCCGGTGGACATCCAGGACCTCTACCTCAAAAGCCTGGGCGCTATTGGCATCAACCTCAAAGAGCACGACATCCGGTTCGAAGAAGATAACTGGGAGTCTCCGACGCTCGGCGCCTGGGGGATCGGCTGGCAAATTCTTCTGGATGGATTGGAGATTACTCAGTTCACATATTTTCAGCAAAGCGGGGGCATTGATCTCGATCCCATCTCGGTCGAACTCACGTATGGGCTGGAACGGATCTGCGCGTTTCTTCAAGGTGTGGAGAGTGTCTACGATCTGCGCTGGTCTGCGGACAAGACGTACGGTGACATCCGCCTGCGGGAAGAACAGCAACTCTCGGAATACAGCTTCAATCGCAGCGACGCTTCCGCGATCCGCGCCGAGTTTGAGCTTCACGAAAAGGAAGCTAAAGAACTAGTTGATGGATTCAAGGGGACGGCAGGGAAGGAGCGCGAACGCTACCCGTTGCTTGCGGCTTACGACCATTGCCTCAAGTGCTCGCACCTTTTCAATTTGATGGATGCGCGCGGAGTGATCTCCACGACGGAGCGAGCGGCGCTGATGGGGCGGGTGCGCACCGTGGCGTGCCGGACTGCGGCCGCGTACCTGGAACAAATCGGCGGCGCAACACCGCGGCGCGAGGTGCGCGCGTGAAGGGGCCGGCGAAAGAGAAGCGCGTAGAACTTTTGTTCGAAGTCGGCTGCGAAGAGATACCGGCTGGGATGCTTGCGAAAGCAGAAGAGGAGCTGCGCACAAACATCTCGAAACTATTGTCCGCGGAAAATCTTTCGGACGGCGTGGAAGTGGAAACGTTCAGCGCGCCGCGCCGGCTGACGGCCTGGGTGCGCGGGCTGCTTGCGAAGCAGCCAGATGTGGAGGCGGAGGTCACCGGCCCGCCGAAGTCGGTGGCGTACGACGCCGTCGGCGCGCCGACGCGGGCAGCGCTTAGCTTCGCTGAGAAGCAGGGCGCGCACGTCAATGATCTTTACCTCATGCAAACCGCCAAGGGGGAATACCTCGCCGCGCGGCAGATCAAGCTCGGCCGTACCGCCGAGCAGATCTTGCAGGCGATCCTTCCTCGCGCTGTCCACGATTTGACCTGGCCGCGTTCGATGACTTGGACTGGGTTGGAGGGCGCGCGCTTCATCCGGCCGATTCGTTGGGTGGTCGCCGTGCTCAACGGCAAATCCTTGAAATTGTCCGTTGCGGGAATCGCTGCCGGAAATACGACGCGCGGCCACCGCTTCCTGGGCTCAAGCTCGATTCGCGTGAAGAATTTCTCCGACTACGAGAAGAGACTGCATTCGAACGGCGTCATCGTCCGGCCGTCGCGTCGCGAAGACAAAATCGCGAAGGAACTGGAAGCGCATGCCAAACGAAGCGGCCTTCACATTCACGAAGACGCGGAGCTGCGGAAGCTGGTGACCTACCTCAACGAATTCCCGAGCGTCATCCAGGGGAATTTCGATCCCGCGTTTCTGAGCTTGCCGGACGAGATTCTGGTCACGGTAATGCGCGGACATCAAAAGTATTTTGCGGTGGAGAAGAAGAACGGCGAACTTGCGCCGCACTTCCTGGCGGTGATCAACGTTGACAAAGATTTCAAGGGGTTGATCCGGGCAGGACATGAGCGGGTGTTGCGCGCACGGTTCGCGGACGCGCAGTTTTTTTGGGAGGCCGACCAGAAGTGTCGGCTCGCCGACTATTTGCCGAAGCTCGAGCGAGTCACCTACGAGTCGCGGCTGGGAAGCTACCGTGACAAGGTCGAACGCGTCCGCAGCATTGCGCGCTGGCTCACGGAGCAATGGTTCAACCTCGGGATGCTCCAGGCGCACGTCGCAGAAGCGGATCGCGCGGCGGAGCTGGCCAAGTGTGATCTGGCCACCGAAATGGTTCGCGAATTCACGGAGCTGCAGGGCATCGTTGGCGGGCTGTACGCACGTGCGCAGGGCGAGCCGGACGAAGTGGCCGATGCCGTTTACGATCACTACCGGCCGGTCGGATTGGACGACCCCATCCCGCGTAATGTGACGGGCTGCGCCGTAGCACTGGCGGACAAACTGGATTCCGTGGTTGGTTGTTTCGCAGTGGGGGTGGTCCCCACTGGCTCCAGCGATCCCTATGCCTTGCGACGTGCGGCGCTGGGCATTGTCAAAATCGTTCTGGACAGGAAGCTAGCCCTTTCGCTTTCGCTGGCAATCGGCGCGGCCGCAAAGGCGCTGCTCACGCAAAAGCCGAAGCGCGGGGTAACACCGGCGCAAGAGGCGCAGATACTGGAATTCATTCTCGACCGCGCGAAGTTCGTCTTTCGAGAGCGGGAGGGCTACGGCTACGACGAGGTGAGCGCGGTGTTCCGTGCGGGCGCGGACGACCTTGTCGATGCGCAGAAGCGATTGGCTTCGTTGAAGGCCATCCGCAAATCAAAGAACTTCGAACCGCTGGCTGTTTCCTTCAAGCGCATCCGGAAAATCCTCGAAAAGGCCGGAATCGCCATCGGAGACGGCCGGCGCGTGAATCCGGAGTTGTTTGAAAACGCGGCGGAGCGCGAACTTTATTCGGCGGTGCGCGATGCAGCCTCGAAAGTGCAGGCGTTGAAGCGCGCAGGGAAGTACCAGGAAGCTCTGGAGGCCATCGCCGGGCTTCGCAAGTCCGTCGATCAGTTTTTCGATGGGGTTATGGTGATGGCAGAGAACGAAGCAGTGCGCAACAACCGGTTGACGCTGCTCGCAGAACTGCTCCGGGAGTTCACAACGGTCGCTGACTTTTCCGAGCTGGGCGGCGAAGAGCGGCGTTAGTTTCTTCAAGTATTACTTGAACAATAATTTTGAGTCGGCGCGCCGACCAGCCGTTCGAAGTCATGGTGGGCGGCGACAGCAACAAGGAAGAGTTCGAATCAAAAATCTCACGCGAGGCATACAGTGAAAAAATGGGTTTATTTCTTCGGTGCAGGTAAAGCGGAAGGTGATGGAACGTGGCGGGATCTGCTGGGCGGCAAAGGGGCCGGGCTTGCGGAGATGACCAAGATCGGGCTGCCGGTGCCGGCAGGCTTTACGATTTCGACGGAGGCATGCGATTACTTTTACAAGAACGGCAAAAAGTATCCGTCCGAGTTAAAGAAGCAGGTCGCAGACAACGTCACCAAGCTTGAGCGAGCTACCAAGAAAAAACTCGGCGACCCGAAGAACCCGTTGCTGGTCAGCGTTCGTTCCGGTTCAGCGCGCTCCATGCCCGGAATGATGGAGACTATTCTCAACTTGGGGTTAAATGACCGCTCGGTGGCGGGTCTTGCGGCCGTCACGAAGAATGAGCGCTTTGCCTACGACGCTTACCGCCGATTCGTACAAATGTACTCCACGGTGGTTATGGAAATGCCCAAGGAAGACCTGGAACATCGCCTGCGCGCGATGAAAAGCAGAGTGGGCGTGAAGGAAGATACCGCCGTGCCCGCGAGCGGGTGGAAAGAGCTGGTAGCCGAGTACAAAACCCTCTTCCACGAGAAAACCGGGAAGAACTTTCCGGATGATCCGATCGATCAGCTTTGGGGGGCCATCGGTGCCGTGTTCGGCTCGTGGATGGCAGAGAAGGCCGTGACCTACCGCCGCGTGGAAAAAATCACCGGGCTGCTCGGCACGGCCGTGAACGTGGTGCAGATGGTGTTCGGAAATACGGGAGATACTTCGGGCACGGGAGTCTGCTTCACACGCGATCCGAGTTCGGGTGAAAAGATATTCTACGGCGACTACCTGGTGAACGCCCAGGGCGAGGACGTTGTGGCCGGGATTCGAACGCCAATGCCGCTGCGCGAGATGGGCAAGACCATGCCCAAGGTCTACGGGCAGCTCGAGAAAGTTCGAGTAAAACTTGAGAAGCACTACCGCGACATGCAGGACATGGAGTTCACCGTCGAGAACGGCACGCTTTACATGCTGCAGACGCGCACGGGGAAACGCACTCCCGCAGCTGCGTTTCGCATTGCGGTGGACATGGCCAACGAAAAACTGATCTCCAAGCAAGAGGCCCTGCTGCGCATCAAGCCGGAGGACATCGAGCGGTTGTTCTACCCGGTGATCGATGCGAAGGTTGACAAGAAATCACTGAGCTCGAAGATTCTGGCCACCGGTATCAACGCCGTGCCGGGAGCGGCGGTGGGCAAAGTCGTTTTCTCCGCGCAGAAGGCGGAGGAATGGGCGGAACGCGGCGAGAAAGTGATTCTCGTGCGCCGAGAGACGAGCCCTGAGGACGTCGGCGGCATGGCCGTGGCACAAGGCATCTTGACGGCAACAGGTGGTAAGACGAGTCACGCCGCCGTTGTAGCGCGTGGCTGGGGGAAGTGTTGCGTGGTCGGGGCCGAAAAGCTGGACATCGACTACAAGTCGCAGACGATGACCGCGGCGGGCAAGGTGGTGAAGGAAGGGGATTGGATCACGCTGGACGGCAGCGAAGGGGTGGTTTACACGGAGGCGATGCCGCTGGTCACGCCGGAATTCCCAAAGTCCTACGAGACGCTGATGAAATGGGCCGATGAAACGCGCCGCCTGCGCGTGCGCACCAATGTCGACACGCCGCAAGATGCCCGCAAAGCTATCGCGTTTGGCGCCGAGGGCATCGGCCTGTGCCGCACAGAACACATGTTTTTCACCGACTTCGAGCAGCCGGAGAGAAGCCATGAGCGGCAGCGCGCCATTCAGGAAATGATCCTGGCGGACGAGAAGGAAGCGCGCGTGAGGGCGCTGGACAAGCTGCTGCCGTTTCAGCGGCGCGACTTCGTTGGCATATTCAAGGCCATGGACGGCTATCCGGTAACCATCCGACTGATTGATCCGCCGCTCCACGAGTTTGTGCCCCACGAGCGTGCCAAGCAGGAAGAACTCGCGCGCGATTTGAAGATCAGTGTCGAGATCGTGGCGCGTCGCGTGGACCAATTGCACGAGGCTAACCCGATGCTCGGCCATCGCGGATGCCGCCTTTGCATTACATATCCCGAGATTCTGGAGATGCAAGTGCGCGCCATCATCGAAGCGGCCATCGAATGCCAAAAGGGCGGAGTTAAAGTATTACCTGAGATCATGCATCCGCTGGTGCTGGACCGGAAGGAGCTCTGGATTCTGGAGCAGGCCACGCGGCGAGTCGCAGATGACTTGATCAAAAAGTCCGGGATCAAGCTGCCGTATCTTGTGGGAACGATGATCGAACTGCCGCGGGCAGCACTGCTGGCAGGAGAGATCGCCGAGGTCGCTGAATTCTTCTCCTTCGGCACCAACGACCTAACCCAAACCACGATGGGGCTTTCCCGGGACGACGCCGGCCGCTTCCTGCCGGACTATGTAGATGAAAAGAAGGCGGGAGTGTTCAGTGCCGATCCGTTCCAGTCGCTTGATGCCAAAGGTGTGGGAATGTTGATGCGCTGGGGCATTGAGCAGGGGCGCAAGACACGCAACAAGCTGAAGATCGGGATTTGCGGAGAGCACGGCGGCGACGCCGATAGTGTCAAGTTCTGCCACACATCCGGCATGGATTACGTCAGCGCTTCACCCTTCCGGGTACCGATCGCGCGGCTGGCTGCAGCTCAAGTAGTGGTTGAAGAGAAGGAGGCCGAAAAAAAACGGCGGAAGTGAGGCTCGCAGTCGAATTGAATTGACTTAAAGTAATACTCGAAGTCGTCGGCGCGCAGACATTTTCTCGATCTCTCCGCGCCTGGCTTTTTTACGTGGGCATTTTGAAGAAAAAATACAATCCTAGGAAAAAGAAAATAATATCCGGCGACCATCCGGCAAGAAGCGGCGGAAGCTGTCCCACACCTCCCATGGCCTGCAGCAGTTCCGCTAGGGACCAGTAGGCGATGCCAAAGCCCACCCCTAGCGCGACTCCTCCAATGGCTCCGCGCGTTCCCACAAGAAATGCAAACGGGATCGCCAGCAGCATGCTCACCGGGGCAATCAGCGGGAAGGCCAGTTTGCGGTGCCATTGTACGGTGAGAGCAGAAACGTCGAACCCCGCTCGGTGCAACCCGTTGATGTAACTGCTCAACTCCCGCCAGCTCATCTGAAAGGCCTGGCGCACTTCGCGGTTGAAGTAGCTGGGAGGCTCCGTTAGCTCTGGCAGCGAAGTTACCGGCGGAAGCCGGTCGTAACGCACAATCGTGCCGTCCTTGAAATCGCGTAGCCAGCCCCCTTCCAGCACCCACACCTTTTGCGATTGCGACCAGCGCGCCCGCGCGGCGAAGATTCTGCGGTGCAACTGAAAGTTGGCGGGATCGACCTCCAATACGGTCAACCCTCCAAACAAGTTTTGCAACGGGTCGAACAGGTCGTAATTGTAGATCTTGTAGTCTTCTCCGAAAATCCAGCGCTGCGGGTGCGTGTAGGTTTGCGGAGGGCGCCCTTTGATCAGGTTCCGCAAAGCGTCCTGGCGCTGATTGGCGTAAGGAAGATAGGTATCGTCGAGAATGACCATCGTCGCGGCCAGGGCCATCCCGGCAAGAAGCAGCGGGACGGCCAGGCGGTACAAACTCATGCCGCTGGCTTTGATCGCCACAATCTCGTTGTTCTTGCTCATCACACCCAGCGTAACCAAAACGGCGACCAACGCTCCGAGCGGCGCCAATTGATAAAGCAAGTACGGCGCGAGATAGCGAAAATAGTTGACCACGATCAAGAAGGGGACGCGATGACGCGCGATATCGTCCAGTAGCTCAAAAAAAGTGAAAGTTTCGAACAGAAATACGAAAGTGACCATCATCAGAGCGAAATAGGAAAAAAATCGCCGCAGGATGTACAAGTCCAACAGCCGCGGAAAGCTGCTGCCATCCAACGCGGCTAACTCCTGCTTGCCGCGATCGCCATTCCCATTCGGCACGCGCACTGTAGCAGCTTTTGTTCGCGCCTGCGCCTTCCGCCGCCGCAACAGGCGCATCCGGCTTTTGAAGTATCCGAGCGGCCGCAGCCAACGGCTCTCTCCCCGAAACTGTTCCATACGCGGCAAGAGTGCCAATCCAAGCAGTGTAAGCACAACATTGCCAATCCAGAGGCCTTGCGCCGGCAAGAGCGTCCCTTGACGCGCCAGGTTCGCGCCCATCACGAATAGGAGATAATACGTAGCGATGAGAATGACGGCGATCAGCGAGCCCGCAGCGCGGCCGCCACGGCGCGGCTGCGCGCCAAGCGGAACGGCAACAAGTGCAAACACGAAGCACGCCACTGCAAAGGCGAACCTGCCGTGAAGTTCCACGCGCGCTTCGCGCCAGCCCGGGCCTCGATCCCCGAACAACTCCCGCACGGATCGCTCAGGATTGCTGAGCTGCCGGGGACGAGCGGGGCCCAGGTCGTTAAACTCAATTGGCCAGTCGCTCTGCCCGAAAGCGGTGACGGAGTAGTGGTCCGCATCACTGCGGGAGAATTCGTGCGTCGTGCCTCCTTGCAGGTGAAGCTCCAGCTTGCCCTGCTTCGGTTCGGCAATTACAATCGCGTTCTCCGCCAGCGTGAGGCGCGAGCCGTTTTCTCCGCCGGTCTCAGCGAGAAACACGCCGTCCCAGCGTGTTCCGCTGGCCGTGACGTCATTGACGTAGAGGACTTTGCTGGGAAAGCGCTCGTCGAAGACGCGCGGCTGCACCAAGAACGAAATCTGCGAGGCGTTCAGGTCCGCCTCGATCGAACGGAAAGTGCGAAGGGCCAGCGGCGACAGCCAGAGACTCATGAGCATTGTCACTGCCGCTCCCGTCGCGGCAAGCACGCCCACGGGAAGGAGAATGCGGCGGCGGCCGATACCCAGAGCGGTTAAGGCGATGATCTCGCTGTCCGCGGACATGCGGCCCAGGCCCAGCAGCACGCCGATCAGTATGGCCATGGGAACGGTGAAAATGAAGATGCTCGGGAAAATGCAGAGAAACAGCTTGAGGACCTGGAGTCCGGACCCGGAATGACGGACCACCAGTTCCATCAAGCGGACAAGTCTTGGAACGAACAGGACAAAAGTGAAGACGATGAGTCCGAGGGCCGCGTGGCGGAAGACTTCGCGGACGATGTAACGGTCCAGGATGCGCATGGCGCGAACGCCGAGTGTAACACGGTCGCAGGATTAGCACGGGAGAGACGCGGACGATGAAGCCGGTTCACTTGGTTGTGTTGTGGCACATGCATCAGCCGCAGTACCGCGATCCCGAGAGCGGCCGCTACGTCCTTCCCTGGACGCGGCTGCATGCCCTCAAGGATTACTGGGGCATGGTCGAAATGCTGCGCGAGTTTCCCAATTTTCACGCCACCTTCAACGTCGTGCCTGGGCTGGGCATCCAGCTCGAGGAGTACGCCAGCGGAAAGTTTGATGAGCCATGGTTTTCACTGGCGTTTAAGAACTCGGAGGAGTTGACGCGAGAGGACAAAGCGGAGATTTTGGCACGCGCTTTCCAGGTGAACCACGAGCGGCTGATGTCGCGCTGGCCGCGCTTCGTCGAGTTGCACGAGTGGTCGCGGCCGGCCGGCGGCGCTCAAGCGCTAGTGACTTTCACCCCGCGCGATTGGCGGGACTTGCAACTCCTCTCGCAATTGGCGTGGATGGAAGAATCCTGGCTCCAGAAAGACGGCGTGGTCAGTAAGCTCGCTTCGAAAGGGAAGGACTTCACCGAAAAAGACAAATCCGAGCTGAAACAAAAACAAACGGAGCTGTTGGGCTTGGTGCTGCCCGCCTATCGCGACGCGGCGCAGCGCGGACAGATTGAGATCAGCACGACACCGTTCTATCACCCGATTCTTCCGTTGATTTGCGATTCGGATATTGCGCGGGTGGCGAATCCTGGAACGCCGCTGCCTCGCCGCGCTTATCGCCGCCCTGAAGATGCTCGTGAACAGTTGCAGCGCGCGCGCGCCTATCACGAGCGAGTCTTCGGAGTGAAGCCCGCGGGGCTCTGGCCCTCGGAGGGCTCCGTCTCGGATCAGGCGCTGACCATCGCGGCGGAAGAAGGATTCCAATGGTTTGGAACGGACGAGGGCGTACTTGGCCGCACACTCAACGTCGGCTTTTTCCGTGATGGAAATGGGATCCCCGCAAATGCGGATCGCCTGTACAAACCCTGGCGCGTGCAGCTGGGGGGGAATGGCATTACCGGATTGTTCCGCGATCACCACTTGTCCGATCTCATCGGGTTCGTTTACAGCCGCATGGATGCCAAGGCAGCGGCAGCGGATCTTCACGGGCGTCTGCGGCACCTGGGAGAGAGCGTGCAGAGCACCCAGCCGCTGACGATCTGCTTGTTCCTGGATGGTGAGAACGCATGGGAATACTACCCAGGCAACGGGCGCGAATTCTTGCGCGAGTTTTACGGCCGCATCCAGAGCGACCAGGATTTCCGCGCGTTGACCGCCAGCGAAGCCAACACCGCGGCAGGAGCGATTCCAACCACCACGGGAATTTTTCCGGCCTCTTGGATCAACGCGAATTTCGACGTCTGGATCGGTCATAGCGAAGACATCGCCGCATGGGAACTGCTGTGGGATGCGCGGGAAGCATATGGCCGGGCGGTCGATGCGCGGAACAAGGGCCGTCAGGACGCGCCGACCGAAACCGCTTTGAAGGAAGCCAACGAGTCGCTGCTCGCGGCGGAAGGCAGCGACTGGTGCTGGTGGTACGGCCCGGAACACAGCACCGCCAACGACGCCGAATTCGATGCGCTCTATCGAAAACATTTGACGGCCATCTACCTCGCGCTTGGGCAGGTAGCACCCGAGGAATTGGCCAAACCCATCAAGCGCAAGCCGGAGCATGCGGTGCAGCTTGCTCCCACGAGTCTGCTCAACATTAAGGTCGACGGCCGCGATTCTTCCTACTTTGAATGGCTCGGCGCAGGTTTGTATTCACCCGAACGGCGTGGCGGGTCGATGCATGGACGGGTTTTCTATTTGCACGAACTGCGCTATGGCTTCGAGGAGGGGCGCTTCTGTGTGCGCATTGATCCGTTCGTCGAAGCGCTCGGGGAGCTCGAGGACCCGGAGTTCCGCATCACTATCGGCGGGGCAGAAGAAGCTACCGTCGTGGTGAATCTGGAGCGCGGACATGTGCAAGGGTTCGCCGTGGAAAAGGATCGCTTGTGCCTGCTGAACCCAAAGCTCGTTGCGGAGGTTGCGTTCGAACGGATTCTCGAGGTGGCCATCAATAAAGACCAGATTAACCTTACCGGGCAAACGAAACTCAGGCTCGGAGTCGCGCTGTGGCACGGTGGATTGCCCGTTGACGTTTTGCCGGCCGAGGGCTTCTTGGACGTAACCCTCGGCGAAGAACACTTCGCCTGGCCGCCAGAATAGAATGAGCCTACGTTATTCTACTTAAAGTAACGCTTTAGGTTGTTCCGCGGAGATTCCCTAAAACAATTTCACGGCAAGATCTTGTGGATGCTCGCCGACGGGAATCATCGTCAATAGGAAGTTGGTGCGCACACGAATCACCGCGAGGTCCCCGGTGCCCTGGCTCACTACCAAGAGCAAGTTCTCCTCTGGATCAAAACGCAGCGCCGCAGGAGAAACTCCTGCTGGAACGGGGAAGCCCTTTCCCGGATCGCGTATAATGCGCCGGTTAAAGATGTCCACAGGCGTTACCCGGCCGGCGGCGCTGTCCGATACGTAGAGCAGGGTGGCGTCCTCGCTGATGACGCCCCGGGTTGGCGCTGATCCCAGCACCATGTAGTCGCCCACCTCGTGAGTCCAGGTATTAATGGCCTGCAGGCCGTGGGCTTCCGGCGAAATCACGTAGAGCTCGCCGCCATCGGGCTTCAGAAGCATGTCCGTGGGCGCGCCGGCCAGCTCGAGATTGGTGACCAGAACGCCGCGGCGAAGATCAACCACCGAGATGCGGCGCTCGGAACGGCTGAGAACAAAAGCAAACGAGCTATCCGGCAGCACGCAAACCTGCTCCGGTTGCGGCAACACGGCGACGCTGCGGCGCAGAGCCAGAGAGCCTGCGTCGTGAATCCCGAGGGAACCTTCGCGGCGATTTACAACCAGGATTGACAGGCCGTCCGGCGTGACGCGCGCGAGCACGGGCTCATGCCCGGTGGCCGCGCGAGCGACGATGGCGTGCGATTGCGAATCGATCGCCAGCAGCGAGTCGTTCCCGGATGAAGTCGTGAAAATGCGGGTGCCGTCGCGTGAAAAATCCAGAGAGTACGGCAGTGGGCCGACAGGGATTCTTGCCACGACTTGATCGATGCGTGGATCGATGATCCAGACGTAACCACCGGCGCTGCTGACTCCATAGACCTCGGCGCGCGTGGGATGCTCGCGCACTCCGGAGAGCCCAGGACCCACGGGGATGCGCGCAACGGCTTTGAGTTTCACGAGATCGACAACGGTGACGCTGCCGTCCGCAGTCGAGACAAACGCGGAGAGACGGAGGTCCGGACGAAGAAAAGAGGGCCGATGCTCACGCAGCAGCAGAATCAGACCAGCCACAGTCAGCACCGCGACAAGGAAGTAAGCGCGAAGATTTCGGGGACGCGTCATGCGAGCTTCGGAATTGTTACACGAGAGGAGCAGCCAAGGAAGCAAGGAGCTACCCGGGCGGGGAAATCGGCAAGCCCCCAACTCTCAAGCAGGGGGCAGGGCTCCCAGTTCGTTAGAACCGGAAGCACAGCCCATTTCGAGGCGACTACGTGCCCATGTAGGTGACGTGGACGTACACGCCGGTGTGCACGTTATAGAGCATGTACCAGCCAGGATGGTCCGGATCTTCGTACATGGTGAAATCGTCACCGCAATCCCAGCACCAGTCCGCGCAAATCGGCCAGTCCCACGCAGCGACTTCAAAGAAGTAGCCGCCCGGGAACCAGAAACGGTGATGATCGCGATCAAACCGTTCGATGCGGTACCGATAAGACGGGCCAAATTTTTCGAATCGCCCGTGTTCGAACGCGTGATCGACGTGAAAGCGTTTATCATCGGGACGGTCGTGGCCGTACCAATGATCATTGTTGACGTGCGGCGTGGTGTTGATGTGGCCGGTGGTATGGCGTTCCGGCTCCGGCTTGGCATGCCGTTCTTGCCGCGCAACAGGAGGCGCGGGAATGCGCCCCTGGTTCGCACGAGGCGGATTAGGCCCGCGCTCGCCGGGGCGTTGAGAAAGTACCGGAAGAGCGGCAAAGAGAACCAGCAGCGCAATCGGAAAAACCAATCGTGGTTTCATTCTCTTCTCCTCGAACATTCAAATAGCGGAGTCCTGGGCGTGGCCTGCTGGTGCGACGCGCGGGACGCAATGGATGGGTACATGCCTTTTGTGCCGCCCGGCAATCCTGACTTTGGTGGAGGAAGCGAGTCGCATCATGGCAAACGCTGGCGGTCAGTTGATCGTGCGATGGAGTACGGCGGCGATCTGGCGCATCTCGTCGGCGAGCACGGCGAATTCTTCCGGCAGGATCGACTGCATGCCGTCGGAAAGCGCCTTATCCGGTTCGTGATGCACCTCGATCAGCAACCCGTCGGCGCCCACAGCCACCGCCGCTCGCGATAGCGGCAATACTTTGTGCCTCTTGCCGGTCCCGTGGCTGGGATCGACCAGAATTGGCAGGTGGCTGCGCCTTTTGACTGCCGGCACCACCGCCAGGTCCAGCGTGTTTCGCGAAAAATCAGAAAACGTCCGTACGCCCCGCTCGCAGAGCATGACGTTGTAGTTGCCCTCGGAAAGGATGTATTCGGCAGCCATCAGGAATTCGTCCAGCGTCGCCGCCATCCCGCGTTTCAGCAGCACCGGCTTCTTGGCCCTTCCCACTCGCTTCAGCAGGGAGAAATTCTGCATGTTACGCGCGCCAATCTGAATCACATCGGCGTATTCCTCGACGAGGTCCAGACTCTCGGCGTCGATGGCTTCCGTAACGATGCCAAATCCCTCTTTTGCTCGAACTCTCGAAAGAATCTTCAGCCCCTCTTCGCCGAGCCCCTGAAAACTGTATGGCGAAGTTCGCGGTTTGTACGCCCCGCCGCGGAAGAGCCGCGCGCCGGATGCTTTCACCCGTCCGGCAATAGCCATGCACTGCTCCTCGGTCTCCACGGCGCAGGGCCCAGCGACCAGCGCGATGTGCTGCCCGCCGACAATCACGTCGCCTGACGGCGTTGGAATTCGCAAAATCGTGTCTTCTTCCTTGGTATCGCGGCTGACCAGCTTGTAAGGCTTGCTGACGGGAATGCATTCGACAACCCCAGGGAGAGATTCGAGCACTCCCAGATCGATAGCGCCTTTGTTCCCCGTAATCCCGATCGCCGTGCGTAGCGATCCCGGCATGGGGTGAGCCTTCAGCCCGAGGGTTTCGATGCGCTTGCAAACCTCGCGAATCTGCTCCTCGGTGGCGTGCGATTGCATGACGACCAGCATGAACGGCTCCCTAAACGCGAAAAGTGGGACGAGTAAAAGTAGTGTACGGCATGCCGCAGCAGTCCACAAATCAGGCGCGATTCCTCATTGACTAAGGGGATGCAGCGACGCTCGATGGGGCGCGTTCGCGCTGTCCACGGCTCTATACTGAATCAAGTCCCTCGGCACAAATTAGGAACCGGCTTTGCCAAAACCTCCGAGCAATCGTCCTGCCTCGCGCGCCTGGATCTTCCGCCTGGCGCTCGGCGCAGCTCTCATCGGCCTGAGTCTCTGGGGCATTCCGCTCTGCAACGGGCTTTTCCGTCAGTTCGTCGGTCCGAATAGTTTGCCGTCCGATGCCAGTTTTGAAAATCTCGGAGCGCGCGTGGCTTGGCTGCTTTTTTTCGGTCCGCTCGCGGCTGCGGGCTTGGCGACCGTCTGGTCCACTCTGCGCAAGGTGGGTGCTCTTGAACAATTCGCGTCCTGGCTCGCCGCACGAGGTGGACACTCGCAGGAATTGCCCGCTAACGATCCTCCCGGCGTGGAGACCCTGAGCCCCGAGACGGTCTACCGCTTGCAGCACACCGCTGAACGAACCGCCGTCATTCTTGGCGGACTCATTGGGACATCTTTGTTGGGCATCGGAATCTTCGGGTTGGTTTCTCTTTTATTTTTTTCGCAGCCGTATCCCGGAAGTTCGGTTTACATGTCCTTGGCTACCGGCCGGATCGTTACTTATTTTGCCGTTGCTTCCGGCATGTCCGTCCTGCTAGGTCTCGCCATTCTCCAGCGTACGTTTCGTAAGGAGAACGGCGGCTGGCTTCTTCCTCTGCGAATTTTTACGTACGTGCTCCTTCGACGTCGCGGCGCGGGCCAGCCCGGTCGGCGAGCGGAATCGACCAATGAGCCGCCTTTGGCGAGGTGATTTGGCGCCTATGCTAGAATATGTAGTTCATGACGGATGAAAACTTCACAGCAGGCGTGCCAGCCCCGCCCCTCACCAGAACCTCGGAATTTGACCCCGAAGACGAATACCGCCCGGAACCGGAGCCTGAACCGCAGCCTCCCGCGTGGATGGACGGCAGCGTTCGCATCGGCATCCACACCTCCATCGTCGGCAGCTACCTGAACGCGCTGGAGGCGGCGCGCAAGCTCGGCTGTAATGCCCTGCAAATCTTCTCCGCCAGTCCGCGCATGTGGCAAGGCGGTTCGGCGCGGATTGCCGAAGTGGACGCGCAGGCGTTTCGGGCGCGGCGGGACGAGCTGAAACTCGGCCCGCTGGTGATTCATGCCAACTACCTGATCAACCTGGCGTCCGCCCAGCGCATGCTCCAGACCCGCTCGATCCAGGCCTTCCATGATGAAGTGGTCCGCGCCATGGCTCTGGGCGCCGACTTCCTGGTCGTGCATCCCGGCGCCCGCGGCGAAGCCACCTCCGCGCACGCGATCTCCACCATCATCGAATCCGTCAAGCAGTCTGCCAAGCGTTCTCACCTCGGCGGATTGCAAATTCTGATCGAGAACACCGCGGGAATGGGAAGCGCCGTGGGTTCGCGCCTGGAAGAGGTTGCTGAAATCTTGCAAGGCCTTTCGAGTTTGCCAGTGGGTGCTTGCCTGGACACCGCGCATCTCTTCGCATCCGGTTACGACATCAAGACGGAAGCGGGCTTGTCTTCCACGCTGGGACAAGTGGACAGCACCATTGGCCTGGATCGCGTGCCGGTCTTGCACGTTAACGATTCGAAGATCTCCCTTGGCGGCCGCGTGGACCGCCATGAACACATTGGAAAGGGAAAGATCGGAGCGGAGGCTTTTCAGCGGATCCTCCGGCATCCGCGGCTGAGCACTTTCCCGCCCGAGGGTCTGGTGGGACGCGCTTTCATTTTGGAAACGCCCATTGGGGAGCCCGGCGATGACTGTCGGAACGTCGCGGCTCTCTGGGAGTTGGCGGGGTTGAAGGATCAAGCGCCAGAAGCGGAGAAGGGCTTTTCCATGCTGACGCCAGCGCTGAAGAAAAAAATGGACGCTCAAGCACCACCAAGAAAGACCGTGAGTTCGAGAACAAAACGCGCGAAGCCCGCTAAAGCGCGGAAGGCGGCGGGCAAGCGCAAGAAATCGAAGTAAAGGGGACCAGCCGGCGTGGCGGATTACAACCCACAAGAAATCGAAGCCAAGTGGCAGAAGCGCTGGGCGGAAGCGCGCGTATTTGAATCCGAAGCGGACCCGAAAAAGCCGAAATACTACGTCCTCGAAATGCTCCCGTATCCCAGCGGCACCATGCACATGGGCCACATGCGCAACTACACCATCGGGGACGTGGTAGCGCGTGTAAAGCGCATGCGCGGTTTCAACGTGCTCCATCCCATGGGCTGGGACGCCTTCGGCCTGCCCGCGGAAAACGCCGCCATCAAGAACAAAATTCATCCGCGCACCTGGACCCTCCAAAACGTTGCCGAATTCCAGAGAGTGCTCTCGCGCTTCGGCTTCAGCTACGACTGGCGGCGCGAAATCTCTACCTGCGAGCCGGAATACTACCGTTGGAACCAGTGGTTTTTTCTGAAGATGTTCGAACGCGGCCTGGCCTACCGCAAAAAGAGCCGCGTGAACTGGTGTCCGCAATGCGCCACCGTGCTGGCCAATGAACAAGTGATCAATGGCGGCTACTGCTGGCGGCACGAAGACACCCTGGTGGAGACGCGCGAGATCGAGCAGTGGTTCCTGAAGACCACCGCGTACTCCGACCAGCTTCTTGATGACCTGAAACAACTGGAAGGCGGCTGGCCCGAACGCGTCATCCTGATGCAGCGAAATTGGATCGGCAAGTCGCAAGGCGCGAAGGTGAAGTTCGTTGTAATGGGCACGAGAGGCGCGAATCCAATCGAAATTTTCACGACGCGCATTGACACCATTTACGGGGCTACAGCAATCGTTCTGGCGCCCAGACACCCGGCAGTCGACAAACTGCTCAGACGGAACAAGAGTGGAAGGATACCGCCGCAACTCAAGGCAAAGCTGAAGAAACTGGACAAGATGCGCCAAACTTCAGTGAAGACGGAAGATCTCGCAACAACGAAGAAGGAGGGATTCTTTACCGGCATTTACGCAAAGAATCCTTTTACTCAGAAGAAGATCCCCATCTGGGTGGGGAACTTCGTGCTGATGGAATACGGCACGGGCGCGATCATGGCCGTGCCGGCACACGATCAGCGGGACCTGGAGTTCTGCAGAAAATATAAATTGCCTGTACGTGTGGTCGTAGAACCGCTTGGCTCGGAGCCGATTGATGCCAAGAGAATGACCAAGGCGTTTGACGAGCACGGGCAAGGAAAGCTGGTGAATTCGGGGCCATACAATGGACTTTCCCCCGAAGATGCGATTGCAAAGATGGTGACTTTCGCCGAAAAGAAGAAATTTGGGCGAGCGGAGACCATCTACCGCCTGAGAGATTGGGGAATCTCGCGCCAGCGCTATTGGGGCACGCCCATTCCGATTGTCTACTGCGCGAAGGACGGTATGCTGCCCGTGCCAGAGAAGGATCTACCGGTAATCCTTCCTCCGAATCCCAACCTGACCGGCGAGGGCGAATCCCCCCTGGCCACGACTCCGGAGTTTGTGAATACCACGTGCCCAAAATGCGGCGGGCCCGCGCGGCGCGAGACCGACACCATGGACACGTTCGTCGATTCGTCCTGGTATTTCTACCGCTACTGCGATCCGCACAATGACAAGGTGCCTTACGACTCCGCTAAAGTGGCCTACTGGTTTCCCATCGACCAGTACATCGGCGGAATCACCCACGCCATTCTGCACCTGCTCTACTCCCGCTTTTGGTGCAAGGTCATGCGCGACCTCGGCCTCGTCACCCACAACGAGCCGATCGCTCGCCTCTTCACGCAAGGCATGGTGCAAAGGGGCGGCGTGGCCATGTCCAAGTCCCGGGGCAACGTCGTCGGCGCGGAAGAAATGGCGCAGAAATACGGCGCGGACACCGGCCGGCTTTATACGCTCTTCGCTGCGCCACCGGAAAAAGACCTGGAGTGGAGCGAGGAGAGTATCGAAGGCTCGTGGCGCTTCCTGAACCGCGTGTTTCGCCTTGTGGATCGCCATGCCGCGGCAGTCCGTGGTGCTACGAACGGGGCCATAGATGCGGTAGGAACAACGTCGAAAGAAAAAACGCTGCTGCGCAAAGTGCACCAGACCCTGCGCCGTGTCACGCAGGATTTTGAGACCCGCTGGCACTTCAACTCCGCGATTGCTTTGGTCATGGAGCTGACCAACGAAATTTACGCGCAGGAGCCGCTGGAAGAAGGCGTGCGCCCCGAAGTTCGCGGGGAAGTGCTCGAACTGCTCACTCTGATGCTGGCCCCCATGACCCCGCACATCGCTGAAGAACTCTGGGAAATGCTGGGGCACAGGGACGGTCTGTGGACCGTGGCTTGGCCTTCCTTTGATGCCGCCCTCGCTCGCGAGGACGAGGTCGAGATTCCTGTGCAGGTCGGCGGGCGTCTGCGCGGCCGAGTGAAGGTGGCCGCCGGGACGACAGAAGAGGAAGTTATCAAGCTGGCGCAAGCAGATGCGGCCATCGCCCAACACCTCGCTGGAAAACGCATCGTCAAACGGATTTTCGTTCCGGACAAATTGTTGAATCTCGTCGTGACGTAGAGGAGATGGCATGATGGAGAGCGCGGCAAAGCAGGCGAAGGAGCCGGGGCAGGGAGGCAGGATGAAGGCGGAACTCGGTGGCGTCGTGGTGCTGGACTTCGGCGGGCAATACACCCAGCTGATTGCGCGCCGTATCCGCGAGCAACAGGTGTTCTCGGCCGTTTTGCCCTGTACGACCTCGCTCGAAGAAATCCGCAAGCTGGAACCGGCGGGAATTGTTTTGTCCGGCGGGCCGAGCTCCGTCTACGACGCCAGTGCGCCCAAGTGCGATCCCAGAGTTCTTGCTCTGGGCATTCCGGTCCTAGGCATCTGCTACGGAATGCAGTGGATCGCCCACGCGTTGGGCGGGAAAGTAGTGCGGGCGGACAGGCGGGAATATGGCCGCGCGCAATTCAATATCGGCCATTCGAAAGAGAGCGGCTGCTCCGATCTCTTCACCGGCATTCCGGCTTCCTTGCGCGTCTGGAACAGCCACGGAGATCATGTCCTTGAACCTCCCGAGGGCTTTCGCACCGTCGGGCGCACGGAAAATGCCATTGCCGCCGTGGAAGATTCCAAGCGCAAGATTTACGCCGTCGAATTTCACCCCGAAGTGAATCACACCGAACGCGGCACCCAGCTCCTGCGAAATTTCCTCTTCAACGTTTGCAAAGCGGAGCCGAAGTGGAGCGGCGCGGCCTTCATTGAAGAAACCACCGCCGCGATCCGCGAAAAGGTGGGAAACAAGTGGGCCATTTGCGGGCTCAGCGGAGGCGTGGATTCCACCGTCGCGGCGGTCCTGGTGCACCGCGCGATGGGAACCCGCCTGACCAACATCTTCGTCAATACCGGGATGCTCAGGAAGAACGAATTCGAACAAACCCTCGAAATGCTGCGCGACCGCTTGCATCTCCACGTCATCGGGGTGGATGCCTCGGACCGGTTTCTGGACAAACTGAAAGGGGTTTCTGACCCCGAGCAAAAGCGCAAAATCATCGGCAGGGAATTCATCGCCGTCTTCGCCGAAGAAGCGCAAAAGCTTCAGGCCGGGGAAGCCCACGGCGAAATCGGCTTCCTGGTGCAGGGCACTCTCTATCCCGACGTCATCGAGTCAGTCTCGGTGAAAGGCCCGTCCGCTACCATCAAGACCCACCATAACGTCGGCGGGCTGCCCGAGAAAATGCCGTTTGCCCTCATCGAACCCCTTCGCGATCTCTTCAAGGACGAAGTCCGCCGGATCGGCAAGGACCTCGGCCTGCCACAGGAAATCCTGGTGAAACATCCGTTTCCGGGGCCAGGCCTGGCCGTGCGGCTTCTCGGTGAGATCACCCGTCCACATCTGGTAACCCTCCAGGACGCCGATGCCATCGTGGTCGAAGAGATTCGCCGCGCCGGGCTGTATGAGAAGGTGTGGCAGGCGTTTGCCGTTTTGCTGCCGGTTCGTAGCGTGGGGGTCATGGGAGATGGCAGAACCTATGGCCTTACCGTGGCCGTGCGCGTGGTGGAATCCGACGACGCCATGACCGCCGATTGGGTGCGGCTCCCCGGCGAGGTCCTCGAGCGCATCTCGACGCGCATCGTCAACGAAGTCACCGGCGTAACCAGAGTCGTCTACGATATTAGTTCGAAACCGCCCAGCACCATCGAGTGGGAATAGTCTCGTGACGTTTGGTTGGGCAATCGAACTGACAGATTCGAATCAGGAAGGGAACTGGGAATATTCTACATTTGTAAATTACTCAGGCCGCGCAGCGGGATTGCGCGGCCTGCAAATAACCAAGCTGGATGGTCTGGGCGGAGAAAGGTGATCGCTTAGCTACGAGCGGCCATTTTTTGGGCCATGTACAGAATCAGCTTGCGGTCCCCTTCTTCCACTTTGCTCAGCAAGCGGCGAAGCTTGTTGAGAAAGCGTGCATCTTTGCCGGCACTGCCCCAGGCGATGTCATCTGACGACTTGCGCTTGGGCAGATTCGGTAACACCGGCGGCTCTTCGCCGTCATAAAAGAGTTGATAGAGTGGGCACTCGAGAGCGCGTGCCAGCTTCTCCAGCGTTTCGATGGCCGGAACGGTATGGCCATTTTCAACGCGGGAAATGTAACAACGAAGCAAGCCGGTACGCTTTTCGATGTCGCCCTGGGAGAGTTTCTTTTCTTCGCGGAGTGCGCGAAGACGGTCGCCAATAATCATGCAGGTATTATTGCATGTCGATAAGGTGGGTTGCAAGTAAAAAGTTACGGGGGCCAGATGTGAAACACCTGGTGCAGTTACGGGCAATCCCGGGATATTATCTGTAACCAAACACCTATGCCACGCGTCCCAAAAGTAGAGCCTTTCGGCTCGCCGGCCACGGCGGCGCCCGCGAAGGCTCGCGTCTCCCAGCCGGCCGGAGGTGCCGACGACCGCGAGCTGGTCCGCCGCGCGCAGAAGGAGGACCAGGAGGCCTATGAGGAGCTCATCCGGAGGCACCAGCACCGGGTATTTGCCGTGGCTGGAGGCATCCTGCGAAGGCGCGAGGACGTGGAAGACATCGCACAGCAGGTTTTCGTAAAGGCCTATTTTTCGCTGAAGCGCTTTGATCAGCGGGCCGCTTTCAGCACCTGGCTTTACAAGATTACCGTGAATGAGTGCTGGGATTTATTGAGGAAAAAGAAGGTACGGCCTCTGGTCTATGAAGCCGACCTGAGCGAAGAGCAGTCCCGGCAGATCGAGGCTTCGGAAGCGAAGGGAAACACGGCCCCGGATATCAGCGAGCGGCTCGAAGCACGGGAGCGGGTGGAGCAATTGCTGGAAGGATTGGACGAACGGGACCGGCTCATGCTGGTACTGAAGGAAGTGGAAGGTTTTTCGATCGAAGAGGTTGCCGAGGTTTTGGACTTGAATGCCAACACCGTGAAGGTCAGGCTCTTCCGTGCTCGAAGGCGCATTGTAACCTTGGCCGCCAAGCGCGGAACTTAGTTGCGAAGTCCGAACGGGTTTTGGGAAATGGATTCGAACCGGGAGATTTATGGCAGTAAGCGAGGAGGCGGGTATGTGGAACCTGCTGAACAGACGAAAAGATGAATGTAATCATTTGCAGGATTTGATCGAGGATATTGCAACAAAAAACCCTCAAGTCGCAAGCGTCGAGAAACTCTTGGAGGCGCTCCCGGCGGGGTCGCGCGCGCATTTTGCTGCCTGCCTGGACTGCCGCGACGCTGCCAGGGAATTATTGGCGGCGCGAAAACTGATGGGAGTGATTTCCCCGAGCGCGCAGGAGCCTGGACCGTGGTTCGTCACGCGCGTGATGGCCGCGATTGCCGCGCATGAGAAGGAGCTTTCGGAAGCGGCAAGAACCTGGCTGGCCGTACCGAAGTTTGCATCCCGGCTCGCTCTGGCTTCCGGGGCGCTCTTGCTCGTTACGAGTACCTGGCTCTATGAGCGGCCTTTCCCGGCGCCGGCGCCGGAGGCTACATCCATCGCCGCACAGGAGTCTCTGTTCGAATCGTCGGCCCCGGCGGCAAACCAGGATGATATTCTCCTCATCCGGGAGGAAAGGAATCCATGAGCGATAATTCCGCGACTCGGAAAGCTGCGCTGTGGATCGGCGTTGTCTTCTTGCTGGGAGCTGCGCTTGGCGGTTTGACGGGCTATGCCTTCGCGCGGCACGAGGTTTCTGCCGCGAGCGTCCCGCTGCCTGAACCGGTGCGGCGAGCCCACCGTGTCGAGCAACTGACTCGCGAGCTGGGTTTGTCAAGCGCTCAAGCGCAAGAAGTAGACACGATCTTGCTGCAGCGGCATACCGAGGTGAAGACCATTCACGATCAGCTCGACGCAAAGCTCGACCAGGTTCACCAGAATGGGCGGAACCAGATTCGCGCGGTGCTCACCGCGGAGCAAAAACCGAAGTTCGAAGAATTTTTGAAGCGCCTGGACGCCGAGAAAAAGAAAAACGCAAAGTAATCCCCGAGCTAGCTGCACTCCGATCAGACTTTAACGATCAGTTTTCCAGTATTTCCGCCGGTGAAGAGCATATTGATGGCGTCGGGAGCCTTCTCGAGTCCTTCGACGATGGTTTCGCGGTCCTTCAGTTTTCCGAACATTTTCCATTGCCCCAGCTGCGTGGCGGCTTCCATGAAGCGCGCGGCATAGTCAAGGATTAGGAAGCCCTGGATGTGGAGGCGCTTCACGATTACTGTGCCGAGGCTCACCAGATTGGGGTCTGCTTTGGTATAGCCGGAGATGAAGCCGCAAACCACCACGCGGCCGTGAAGATTCATGCGGTTCACGACTTCCTGCATGATTTCTCCGCCGACATTTTCAAAATCAATGTCGATGCCATTGGGAGTGGCAGCGGCGAGCTTTTCCTTCCAATCCGGATGCTTGTAGTTGACGGCGGCGTCGAAACCGAGATCCTTGGTGATCCAGGCGCATTTGTCATCGGTGCCGGCAATGCCAACGACGCGGCAGCCGTGAATCTTTCCGATTTGCCCGGCGATGCTTCCGGTGGCGCCAGCGGCCGCGGAGACCACGAGCGTTTCGCCCTTCTTCGGCGCCGCGATTTCCATGCCGAAAAAAGCAGTGAGGCCGTTCATGCCGAGAACACCGAGGAAAACCGTGTCCGAAACGAATGGAATCTTCGGAACTTTTTGGAAGAACTGCTTGGAGGATGAATCGACGATAACGTATTCCTGAAGGCCGGTCAGCCCAGTGACGCGGTCCCCTTTTTTGTAGCCGGGGTGGCGCGACTCGACGATTTCGGCGAAACCGCCCGCGCGCATGACTTCGCCGATGGCGACAGCAGGAAGGTAACTATCGACCGCCATCCAGACGCGCATAGTGGGATCGATCGAGAGGTATTTCACCTGGGCAAGCGCCTGGCCGTCTTTGAGTTCCGGCACAGGCAATTCGGCAAGTTGCAGATTGCCGGGCGCGATGAGACCCTTCGGGCGGGATTGCAGACGAAGCTGGCGATTTGTGGCTGGCATTTTAGAAGGGAATGTCTTCGTCGGAGATTTCCGGGCCGCCGCTTGCGGGAGCGCTTCCGCCGTAAGATTCTTCGGCGGGCGCAGCGTGAGCCTCGAAGTCGTCGCCGCCGCCGGAGCGTGCTCCGCCTCCGGCCCCTGCACCAGCTGCAGCGGCGCCTTCGGAGCGGCCACCGAGCATGCGGAAATTGGTGGCGACAATTTCGAAGCTGGTGCGTTTCTGGCCTTCCTTGTCCTGCCATTCGCGGGACTGGATGCGGCCTTCGATGAAGATCAGCGAGCCTTTTTTGAGATATTGTTGGGCAATTTCGGCTTGCTTGCCCCAGACGACAATCTTGTGCCACTCGGTGCGCTTCTGGCGTTCGCCGTTTTTGTCTTTGTAAGATTCGTCGGTGGCGACAGAGAAATTGGCGACGGCCTGGCCGCTACCGGTGTAGCGCGTTTCGGGATCGCGGCCGAGGCGGCCAACGAGAATGACTTTATTTACGGACATAGAACTCCCCCTGCGATGGCGAAGATAGCATGCGAGCAAAGAAAAGGGAAATGAAGGAAGGGAAGTGAACAGAGATCAAAGATGAGGGAAAAAAGGGCTAATACTGGATGTGCCCAACGAGCACGAGAATTGACAATTGGTGTGAGGCAACCTAACGTTTGCACTTGTTTTTGCGAGGGGAGGAATTTCCCGTGGAAAGAAAAATCATTGCTCGTTGGAGTGTCCGGGCTTGCGCTTTCCTCCTGCTTCTGACAGCGCACCACGGCCCTCGCGCGGAACAATCCATTGCGCCGAATCCCAAGATGGTTGGCATCTTTGAGGGCAATGAAGATGTTGGCACTGTGCTTCACCCTGGGTCGGTAGAGTACGACGCGGCGAAAGGGAGCTACACGATCGCGGGTAGCGGCGAGAACATGTGGTTTGCGAGGGACGGATTCCAGTTTGTGTGGAAAAAAGTTTCGGGTGACGTGACGCTGATGGCGGACATTTCCTTCATCGGCAAAGGGGTGAATGAGCATCGCAAAGCCGTGCTGATGGTGCGGCAAACGCTCGACGCCGATTCCGTATACGCCGATGTGGCGCTGCACGGGAGCGGATTGACTTCGCTGCAATACCGCGAGGAGCAGGGCGCGGCCACACATGAAATCCAGGCGAATGTAACGGCTCCCAAGCGCGTGCGGATTGAGAAGCGCAGCGCGTACTTTGCGGTGTCGCTGGCGGGGGCCGATGATGCATTTCATTTGGCGGGCGGGTCGACACGGATTGCACTGAAGGAACCGTTTTATGTGGGGATTGGCGTTTGCAGCCACGACAAGGATGTGGCGGAGAAGGCGGTGTTCTCGAATGTGGAGTTGAAGACGCCCGCGGTGGCTTCGGCTACCACGCTGTACGGCACACTCGAGACTATTACAGTAGCTTCCACGGACCGGCGGGTGGTTTACGTTGCTCCGCAACGATTTGAAGCTCCCAACTGGATGCCGGACGGGAAGAATCTTTTGTTCAACCGGAATGGGCACATTGAAAAAATTCCCGTGGCGGGCGGGACGCCGCAGGTTGTCGATACGGGATTCGCGATCCGCTGCAACAACGACCACGGGATTTCGCCGGATGGGACGCTGCTGGCGATCAGCGATCAATCGCAGGAGGAGCACCGGTCGCTGGTTTACATCGTGCCGATTGGCGGCGGTGTGCCGCGGCGCATCACGAAGAATTCTCCTTCGTACTGGCATGGGTGGTCGCCGGATGGCAAGACTCTGGCATTCGTTGGCCAGCGGAACGATGACTTCGATATTTACACGATTCCTGTTGCAGGCGGGGAAGAGACGCGGCTAACGACGGCCAAAGGGCTGGATGATGGGCCGGACTACTCGCCGGACGGACAATTTATTTATTTCAACAGCGAGCGCACCGGGCACATGCAGATCTGGCGGATGCGCGCCGACGGAAGCGAGCAGGAGCAGGTAACGTTCGACGAATTCAACAACTGGTTTCCGCACATTTCGCCGGACGGTCAGCAGATGGTTTTTCTTACGTATGAGGCCAGCGTGACGGGGCATCCCGAAAATAAAGATGTGATGCTGCGCCTGATGTCGCTGAAGGACAAGAAAGTCACGGTGCTGGCGAAATTGTTTGGCGGGCAGGGGACCATCAATGTGCCGTCGTGGTCGCCGGACGGAAAGCAGTTGGCGTTCGTGAGCTATCAGCTAGTGCCAGATGGGAAGTGACGAGGCGAGGCAACGCCCCTAAAAGTAAGAAGTTGAAGGGGTAGAGCGACCTGAAATGGGAACATCTCTCCCCGGGTACCCGTCGCCCTGTCGTGATCGCCTGAAAATTCTTAAGAACATTTAATGCGCACTAGGCACGTCCCAGCATGGGCCGCCAGCGCCCGACTGCTCGTCAAGCCTATACCAAACCTGTACCGCTGCGCAGTTTGAAGAAGTCTGGTACATCTCGATCTTTCGCCAGGATACGCTGGCGTCGGGAGGAACTTTTTGCCAAGTTGAATCTCGCTGCAGGTAAACAAGGTTTCCCTTGCCTTCGCCGAGATGGACTTCCTGGACCGGAGGCCGCGTTAGGACAATCATGGTGTGAGACAAAGTACCCACATGAGGTCCGAGATCGTAAACGCGGGTCATCCTTGCTTCTCCATGAAGCCCCAAATCCCGGAGTTGCGCCCGTTCAAATTCATCGGGTTCGCTATCAGGCTGCCAGGTAATTTTAAGGTCAGGGCTCGCCTGCGGCGTGAGCTTGACGAAAGTGATTCGCACTGGCTGACGACGCTTGGTAATCCAGAGTAGGGCAGGCCCGCTGAAGCCTATCGTCAGGATCACCAGAATACTGACGGCCGCTGCAATTGATTTGCTTGGCCAAAATGCATCAACGAAGGCAGGAACTGACCCGGAGAGAAAAACGATAAACAGAGGATACTGAACGTTCAGAATGTAGCCACCTGTTAAAACCAGAGCGAGAAAATAGCAGGCCCCCGCAAGTGATATGGAGAGCGATAGGGATGTGAACCTGGGTCGGAGCACACGGTTCGCAATAAAACTATGCGCCAAGGCCACAGTAGTTCCGGTGAGGACGGCGAACGCCGTCGCCCAAATCGTGGTAATCCGAAAAACTTCCCACGGATTGGTACGTTTTCCGCCAAGCGATGCAATCGTGACGATCAGCGCCTCGCCGAATAAAGCTACAAGGAACGGTCGACGAAACTTGGAGTACATGGGTGGAGAATACCACTTCTGTAATTTACTGTGGCTGGTAAGAGCGTAGTTTCTTGGCTCGTGATTCTGTTTCCCTCGGAAGATCGGCGATGCTATCAACGAGGCTAGAAGGAGGGAATTGTGGAGCTATACGGGTTTGTGCGGCTGCATGCGCGGGCGGGGGAGGAGAGCGCGGTGGAGGAGGCGTTGCGGGAGGTGGTGGGGGCTTCGCGGGAAGAAGAGGGATGCTTGAGTATTCATGCGTTTCGATCGATACGGGACCGGCAGCTGTTTTATGTTCATTCGCGATGGAGGGATGAGGCGGCGTTTCAGAAGCATGGGGGATTGGCGCATACGGTGAGGTTTTTGGAGAAGGTGGATGCGCTGCTGGATCAGCCGCGGGAGGTGGCGCGGACGGAGAGGATTGGGTGAGCGGACAAGGCGTTTGAACGTTGGAAGGTTGAAGGTTGGGAGAAGAAAAAGCAGGTCGCGCTGAAGCGCGACCCTACACAAACCTGTGCGAGCTGCACGAAATCCAGATGAGGGGGCGGAGACAGATAATGCGTGGGCGGGAAGAGCGGGGCAGGCTAGCGGGGATAAAGTTTAGCGGGTGGCGGAGACGGCTACGCCTAGTTCTTTGAGTTTGGCGCGGGCCTGGCGGTCTTCTTCGGTGCCGGGATAGCGGCGGACGACTTCGCGGAGTTCGCGGACGGCGGCAGTTTTCTGGCCGAGTTCGATGAGGGCCATGCCTTTGCGGAGGCGCGCGGGGGCAAGCTTGAAGCTCTTGGGATAGTTGGTGAGGACTCGATCATAGGCGGCCACGGCGTCGTCATACTGCTTTTGTTTATAGGAGATTTCGCCGAGGTAGAACTGGGCGTTGGAAGCGAGGTCGGTGTCTGCGTAGAACTTGAGGTAGTCCTGGAATTCGGAGCGGGCGAGATCGTATTTGCCGCTGGTGATGTCGCGGAGGCCGTTGGAGTAGAGCGTGTCGGCGGAAGGAGCGCCGGGTCCAGGGCCAACGGCGGGACTGGACGTGGACGCAGTGGGGTTCGCGGTACCGGCGGCGGGAGCGGAAGTGCCGCCCGCGAGCTTGGCGTCAATGCTTTGGATGGAGTTCTGGAGATCAACAAGCTGCTGATTGAGTTTGCCGAGGCGCGATTTAATTTCCTCGAGATTGTCGGAGAGTCCCTGGACCTGGGTGGACATGGTGTCGAGGCGCGCGCCGGAGTTGGCCTGCACATCCTGGACAGATTTCTGGAGCGAGCCCATGGTGCCTTCGAGCTTGCCGATACTCGAGTTGGTCTGGTCCACAATGGTGCGCATGCCCGTGTGTTCCTGGGTGATCTGCGAGGTCAGATCTTTCTGACCTTGAAGCAGAGTGGTGACGTCGCGCTGAAGCTCAATCATTTCGCGGGCGACGGCTTCGGCGGTGCGAGGACCGACGAGGCTTCCGGCGAGCGCGCCGGCCATAAGTGCCGCGCTGAAAACGACAACATTACGAATACGCATGAACAATCCTCCTAAAGGGGCTGCTGAGCGATCCCATAAATGGCGGCCAACCAAGCGGCCAAGATAATCACACAGGCCAGGGAAGTAGTTTTCACTCTAACCAAGAGAGCCGCGGGCGGGCAAGGGGTTGCCCGGGATCGCGGCTCTGTCAGTCAACAATCGGTCACCGCCGCAAACAGCGGCGATGAGCGGCAATGCGGCGAATCAGTTCGCCTTGACGAAATGACCGCGACGGTTTTGCTGCCAGCAAGCTTCGTTGCTCTCCATGCAGAAGGGCTTCTCTTTGCCGTAGCTGACGGTGCTAATGCGGTCGGCAGCGACGCCGAGAGAGACGAGATACTGCTTGACGGCGGTGGCGCGGCGATCGCCGAGGCCCAGGTTGTATTCGGTGGAACCGCGCTCGTCGCAATGGCCTTCGATGGCAACTTTGAACCTCGGATAGTTTTTCAGGAAATCCGCAGTCTTCGAAAGAGCCGCGCGGGCGTCCGGACGAATGTCAGCCTTGTCGAGATCGAAGTAGGCGTCGCGCACTTCGCGCATGAAGAGCTCATCGTCCGTCGGACCTTTGGGCTGTTCCACCGGAGGCGGGGGAGCATTCACCGACACGCTGGCAGTGGCGCTCGCAGAGCCGCCAGGACCCGAGGCAGTGATGGTATAGGTCGTGGAATCCGAGGGCGTGACTTTGGTGGAGCCTTGCGCGGTCACGGCGCCCACATCCGGGGCGATGGAAAGTTGCGTGGCGTCGGTGGAGTTCCAGCTCAAAGTCGAAGTGCCGCCCTTGTCGATGGAAGTCGGGCTGGCCTGCAGTGTCACAGTGGGGGTTGCGGGCGCTGGCGCGGGGGCCTGGGCCGGTGGCGCAGCCTTGGGCGGCTTCTTACAACCAAAGGTGAAGACAGCAACAGCAAGCATCGCGATCAATCCGGGGCGATAGAGCGAGCGTGAAGCCAATTTCATTCGAATCCTCCTCAGCAGCAGAATCCCGTGTTGGTCCCACCAGAGCCATATCCTAACACCAGCGGGCTGGGTTCGGGTAATATATCGTATCACGATAGATTATATATCGTGCCGGGACTTCGTGCGAGCAATTTCGCGCAGGAATAAATGCGCCCAACCCGAAAGAGCACCGACCAAGACCGGCTATGCATATGATGTCCGGCCTGTCCGCATGGTTCCATGAAGCAGCTCACTTGGTCGACCAATTGGGCGATTCGTTGTGGCCCGAGGTGGTCAACTGATGCGGCTGGGAGCCGTCGGCCAGCATGGTCCAGATCTGGCGGGTGCCGCCGCGGGTGGATTCGAATACGAGGTGACGGCCATCGGGGGCCCAGCTAGGGCGCTCGTTGCGGCCCTGGTCGCGGGTCAGCTCGACGAGCTGCTGGGTGGCGGCGTCCATGACGTAGATGTCGTAGTTGTCGTTGGGACGGCGCCAACTGAAGGCCAGAAGCTGGCCGTTGGGGGCCCAGGCGGGATCGATGACGTAGCCCTTGTCCGGGAGGTCCAGCTTGGTGGCGCTGGTGCCATCGGAATTCATCAGGTAGAGCTGTGGGGTGCCGCCGCGGTCGCTGACGAAGGCGACGGTCTGGCCGGTTTTTGGATTCCAGCTGGGAGACATGCTGGCGCCGTTGGCGTTGGTGAGGCGCTTGGGACGGCCGCCGCTGATGTCGGTGACGTAGAGCTCGGGATTTCCCTGCATGGAGGAGGAGAAAATGATTTGCGTGCCGTCAGGCGACCAAGCGGGAGTGATGTTGGTACCGCGGAAGCGCGGGAAGGAGACCAGCTTGCCGGTGTCCAGAGAGAACATGCAGATTTGCGCGCTGGTGAGGCCGAGGTTGGGAGCGAAGCATGTGAAGGCGATGCGCGAGGCGTCGGGAGACCAGCGGGGCGTAAGCGAAATGGAGCGCAGGGAAGTGAGCGGGCGCTGGTTGGAGCCGTCGTAATCCATGACCCAGATTTCCTTGGCGCCGCCGCGGGAGCTGACAAAAGCGATTTGCGTGGAAGCGACGCCGGGGAGGCCGCCGGAAAGTTTGGCGATGATTTCGTCGGCGAATTGATGGGCGAATTTGCGGACTTGGAGATCGGTCGGAGCGCCGCGATAGACTTTGCCGACGACAGCTTGCGAGGACGGATTGCGCACGTCATAGAGCCAGGCTTCGATGGCAACTTCGGCGGTGGATTCCGAGAGATTGCCGAAGCCGAGAAAATTGGCGTTGGTGGGAGGATCGAGCCAGATTGCGGGCTTCAGCTCGGCGGGGACACTAGGGGCTTGCGGTGGGTAGAAGCTGGGGCTGGGGACTTCCAAGATGCCGCTGAATTGGAGGTCATCGCGGACGATCTGGGTGAAGAGGGAAGCGTGGGATTTGGCCATGTCGGCGCGCGGCGCGAAGTCGGCAATAGCTACGCGGGGTTTATTGACATCGCCGAGACCAGTGCCTGCCCGGAACCATCCCTGGGATTGTGCAGGAGTACATTGCGCTGCCAGCGCGAGGAATGCGAAAAGTGAAAATATGCGGAACCGAATCGATGCACTGTTCACTCTGCCCTCCGAGCAAAAACTACGATCGAGATTCTCAACCGATTCATCTCCCTCACTGGTTTTCTTTATCCGGGAAATCCCAGAGAACGGAAACATCGGGAGCCTTCCAATCACTGGGAAGGGGTTGAAAAGGGCTTGAACTCTGGATGGCTCGCAGCCCGGCCGTATCCCATGAGGAGTTGCCACTCGACTGCTCGACGCGAAGATTCTTCACGGTTCCGTCCCGCAAGATCGTAAAGGTAATGACGCAGTGTAGCGTGCGAGAGTTGCGCGCCTGGGGATCGAGGAAGAGCAGGTTCCAGTTGGGCGCGACGCGGCGTTTTGCTGCTGCGATGTACCAGCCGTAGCGAGTGGCGAAATCAGTGCTTCCTTGGCCCTGGACGGAGGAGCCGCTGGAACCGACGCCTGGAGTTGAAGAATAGCCCGTTGGCAGATCGGGATTGCCGCCCTTTCCGTAAGGCACGGCGTTGTCGGGAGGAGGCGTTTTGTTGTCGAGAGTTCTGGAGGGGCGCGAAGGCGGCAGGGGCTTTTGCTTTTCAAATTTGGGAATTCTTGTGGCGTCGGTCTTGGGTTCGGGGGGTTTCGGTGGTTCTTCCTTGTAGAGGCCTTTTGTTGGATCCACCGCTTTGCTCTCAGTGACCACCGTCTCCTTTGGCATGGGGATTCCGGCGGCGCTTACGAGAGTGACCTTGGTTCCGCCAAGATCACCACCAACACCGCCCCATTGGTTGTTGCGAAACTGGATGAAGGCGGAGACGGCGATGACGAGAGCAATACTGCCGTGCATGATGAGGGAATAGATGAGGAACTGGCGGAGGCTCTGGTACTCGGGGTGCGTGCCCGCGTAAGAGTCGAACGAGTTGGACACGGCGGTGGTCATGGTTATTGCGTGCGCGCTCGGGTGGTGATGGGCTCGGTGACGATGCTGATGTTGTTGATGCCGGACTGGCGGAGGGTGTCAACGACGGCGGCAAAGCTGCCGAAAGGAACGGTTTCATCGCAGCGGAGGAAGACGCCTTGCTGGGCGTTTTTCAATTGAGCGCGAATTCGGGGGCCGAGCTGATGGATATTAATGGCCTCATTGCCGAGATAGACGCGCTGGGCCTTGTCGACAGTGACGACCAGGCGCTCCTGGTTGATTTCCTTCACGGTGCGGGTTTTGGGAACGTCGACTTCGATGCCGGACTGGAGGATGGGCGCAGTGATCATGAAAATGATGAGCAGGACGAGGACGACGTCCACGAACGGGACCATGTTGATCTCGGAGAGGGAAGACTGCGTCGATTTGGAGAGTTGCGGCATCTTCTCTGCGTCTCTGCATCTCTATCCGCGACCGGGTTGGGACGGACGCGCAGCTAGCTAAACGTTTTTTCGATCTGCGCGGTGACTTCCAGGGCAAAGGTATCGAGCCGCTGCGCGAGATCGCGAATATTTGACAAAAACTGATTGTAAAAGATAACCGCCGGGATGGCTGCGGCGAGGCCGGCGGCTGTGGTCACAAGAGCTTCGGCGATGCCAGGCGCGACGGCGCGCAGACTGGCGGCACCGGCGCTGCCGAGGCCGGAAAAAGCGTCGATGATGCCCCAGACGGTTCCGAAAAGGCCGATGAAGGGGGTGACGGAGCCGGTGGTGGCGAGCCAGGACATTCCTTTTTCCACGCGGCGCACTTCATCGGCGGAGGCAAGCTGCATGCTGACGGTCACGGCTTGCAAGCTTTTTAGTTTGGGCGGCTGCGGGTTGCCAGTGACGCCGCCGACCTGGCTTTGCAATTCGCGATAGCCCGCCGCATAGACGGAGGAGAAGGGCGAGCCGGCAGTAGCCAGCGCTTGCGGATTGGCCACACCCCGCGTGGCGCGGAAGATGCGGAGAAACTGATCGCTCTGACGGCGGATGCGGCCGAAGAGTCCCATCTTCTGGAAAATCATGGCCCAGGAAATCACGGAGAACATCAGAAGAAGCAGCAGAACGCCGCGGGCGACCGGGCCGGTAGTTTTGAGAATCTCGAAGATGTCGTTTGCAAGAAGCGTCGTGAACAGAAAAATGATGTACCCCTCAGTGAGAGCAAGTGGTTGGTGACCGCAAAGCGGTCAACATTTTTCCGGGCATAAAAACCGTAGCACACGCCATCCAGAGCACGCAACAAATAGGATGCGCGTGTTTCTGATTCTGCTGCTTATCGGCAAACAGGCGGACTACTTGCCAAGGACATCCAGAGCGGCGCGGAAACCGGCGGCGAGCTTTACGGCAGGGCCGCGACCCCAGTAGTGGAGGAAGATGACTGTGGGTTGCGTGCCGAGCATGTGGTGGTGGATGGCGACGATGCTCAAATCGTGCGAGCGCAGGGCTTTCAGCACGGCGTTGACTTCGCTCTCGCGCATGGCGATGTCGCCGGCGACTTGGGCATCGGCGTCGGTGCCTGCGAAAGCGGCCCAGGAGTTCAGGCCCATGCGCGCGTTGATGGCCGCGCCCATTTCGGTGAGATGCAGGTCGTCGCGGCCGAGGGTGAATTTGTAGACCGTGCCGAGCGTTTCGCCCTCAGCGCCCACAGTCTTGTTGAGCGCGGCGGTGTCGAAGGGAAGCACCGTAGGCAAGGGAACCGGGGGCACCGTTCTGAGGCCTGGGGCGACAGGAGGAACATTCCCGATGAGGTCGAGCGCGGGCTTGAGGGCGCGTGCGAGAGTCATGGCATCGCCGTGCGCGTGAACGTGCATGTAGTAAAGGCGGGGCTCTTCAAAGAAAAAATGATTGTGAAGCGCGGTGACCTCGATGCCGTGGTCGAGCAGGGCAGAGAGGACTGGATTTACCTCGAACTGCGTCAGGACGAGGTCGCCCATGAGAACTTCGACGCCGTTATCGCCTTTCGACATGGCGATCCAGCCGCCGAAGCCGAACGGGGTGGGCGTCGGTTGCGCCACGATGGCCACCGACAAGTCGTTGCGCGGAATGTTCACTTTCAAGACGTTGGCCTTGAAGTCGCCTTTGCGGCCGAGGAAGGCGAGAACTTCCTGGTAGTCCTTGGAGATTTCTTGAGCAGGGAGCGGCGCTGCTGCCAAAGCAAGAATGAACAGACCAACAATCCTGGTACGAGACGCGAGTTTCATGGAGGTGCCCCTCGGCCCCACTCTATCCTGAAGCAGACCGGAGGAGAACCGCAAATCTGCGGCCCGACGCGGGAAAGCATGTGTGATAAACTGCAGTTTCGCGATGAGCAAACTGTTCGACATCGGATTGGAGCGACTCACCGGCGCATTGCCGGGTCCGGGTCTGCACCCTGATGCCGTCGCGGGGCAGCGGGGGACTTTTTTTCTGGAGACGTTCGGCTGCCAGATGAACGACCACGATTCGGAGAAGGTGGCGGGCGTATTGCTTTCGCGCGGATACCGGCAGGTGGAAACGCCGGAGGCGGCGTCCCTGATTTTCTACAACACGTGCAGCATTCGGGAAAAAGCGGCACAAAAGGTTTTCTCGCGGTTGGGCGAATATCGCGACCAGCCGGGCGAGGGAAAGATCATCGGCGTGCTGGGCTGCGTGGCGCAACAAGAGGGCGAAGCCATTTTCAATCGCTCGCCATGGGTCAGTCTGGTGTGCGGGTCGGCGAGTTACAGCAAGCTGCCGCAAATGATCGCGCAGCTGGAAGCAGGGAATCGCCGCGTAACCGGGCTGGACACGGACACCGACGAAACGTTTGAGACGGAAGTGACGCGGCGCGACAATCCGTGGCGCGCGTATTTGACGATTATCGAGGGCTGCGACAAAGCGTGCTCGTACTGCGTGGTGCCCTACACACGCGGACCGGAGCGCAGCCGGGCGAGCGATTCGATCTTGAAGGAAGTGCGGCAGCTTTCTGAACTTGGCTACTCGGAAGTGCAACTGCTCGGGCAGACGGTGAATTCCTACGCCGATCCGACGTCGCGGAAAATGCGATTCTCGGAATTGCTTTTGGCCGTGGCCAGCGTGGCAGGGATTCGGCGCGTGCGCTTTACGACGTCGCATCCGAGCGAGTTCACTCGGGACATTGTGGAAGCGATCGAATCCGAGCCGAAGATTTGCGATCACGTTCATCTCCCAGTGCAATCCGGCTCGACGGAAATCCTGCGCGAGATGCAGCGCACCTACACGCGGGAAGAGTATTTGGGCAAAATCGCTATGCTTCGCAGGGCGAAACGGCCGATCGCAATCACCA
>Ga0207118_1020_pt1 | contig 43515 bp, 37 predicted proteins | sample Alteio_BWMinHeat_42_FD_153507 | JGI IMG/M metagenome (GOLD analysis project Ga0207118, IMG submission 153507) | Enriched cells from forest soil in Barre Woods Harvard Forest LTER site, Petersham, Massachusetts, United States -... | ecosystem: Environmental > Terrestrial > Soil > Temperate forest >...
TTTTAGGTTGTCAAAAGGGGTCAATCTAAGAGAGAATAGGCGACCTTATCTATTTACGAGGAATTTGTTATGGCCGTTAGCCTAGAATCTTCTCTTGAAAATCTTCAGGGTGGTGTACCCAGGAACATCCCAAACTTGGCTGGTGACAAAGATGCCGACCTTGTCACCAGCCAAATTTTGAATGCTTCCAAGTGTAGTTCCATATACGCAAATAACGTACAAAAATTTTTTACCTATATTGGCTACTATGCCAACGCATTTGCTCGCATATTTATTCGTAGCATAGAGTACTTAACTCGCCCAATGCCCCAGGGAAATTCGTATTGGATAGAAGTAGTAGAGAGAGTCAAAAAAATTGTATCCGCTATTTTTTCAATTCCACTTGCAGCAGCCTTATTCATTCCTGCTTTTGCATGTTATTCTATAGCTGCTTGCAGTGGAGAAGGAAGATTTACGTATGTTCAACCGGAATCGCCGGCTAACTTCTGGCAGGAACGATCTCTAAAAGTGGTGTCGCTGAATGCTTGCTTTCAAGACCCATGGTCTCCTTTAACAGGCGGTGTAGTAACTCCGTTTGAACCTGTGGGTCATTGCGCTAGTCGTATTGCCGCCGTGGTCAATGCCGTAGCACAAGAAAATCCAGTTGTGTGCATGGGTCAAGAATTTGAAAGCTTAGGTGCTCAGGATGAGTTCACTCGGTTAATGCAACAAAAAGGCTTTCGTTATTTTCTTAGAGACCTTGGGTCAAATGATCCAATAAGGAACAATTCAGGACTATTTGTCGCTTCCAAAGTCCCATTACAGAATGTAGAATTTGTCCCTTATCCTGCTGAAGACAGAGCCGGGCTAGCCAAATGGTCTGGACAAGGAGCTCTTACTTTTACTACACCAGTGCGGGGACAAAATCTAAGACTTGTAAATGTGCACCTAAATTACGGGGAAGGCCAAGAAAACCAAGAGGCTCGAAATCGGCAATTAAAGCGCCATGTTGTTCCCCTTTTGAATAGAGGAAATTCTGCGTTGTTCGGTGATCTCAATTTTGATACCGCTTCGGTAGAACGAGCTACTTCAGGGCTTCTGGGGTTTATAAACGCTCTAGAAGGACAGGTCACTTGTACTGATGCAGGAAAGCATGCTCTTCGAGGTAAGAGCATGAATCCAGACGGCCACCCATGTACCGATTGCCAAGAGCGCATCGATGCTCTTATTTACAATCCTAATCAAATGCAAGTTCTTGCCTGTGAAGTCAAACCGCTTGTATTGGAAGATCAACTAATTGCAGACCATTACCTAATCAGTGCGATTTTACAGATTCCCGAATGAAAAAGTAGTATCCGTTCAATGAGACACTAGTTGAAAAGTATTTTTTCAACTTCAGTTAAAATGGCCTTCCCTTCGGGATGGGTGGCTTTGTCGATGGCTTGCGGAAAAGGAACCCAAACTCCATTTTGCACCTCTTTTTTCTGTAAAATGACCGTGCCCTTCACTTCTGCGACAAAGTAATAAACCCGTTTGGAAATGCGGCGTCCTTCCTGCGAAAAATGGTAGTGCTCTGTCAGGGGTTCTTCTTGCAAATACCGGACAAGCTCAAGATTTGTTTCCTCTTTGAGTTCGCGTAGTGCTGTTTGTTGAGGAGTTTCATCTGGATCGGCATGTCCCTTGGGGAATCCCCAATAGCGTCCATGCTTGAGTTGAATGAGAAACACTTCCCAACGCCCCTGTTCATGCCTTAGAGGAATAATCCCAAACGATTCGTCTTGTTTCATTCTTTGTACGCCGTAAAGGCAAGCGTCGAATTGTGACCGCCGAAGCCGAAGGAATTAGAAAGAGCGACATCGACTTTATGATCTTTTGCAACGAGAGGAACGCAATCGAATCCTTCAAGCTCTGGTTCTGGATCCTCGAGGTTGAGGGTCGGGTGGAGTTTGCCAGTGCGGATCGCTTGGATGACAGCTAGAGCCGCAAAAGCTCCCGCGGCACCAAGGCCGTGGCCGATGAGGGATTTGGTCCCATTCAATTTGATGTTGTGGGCGTGGGAACCGAAGACTTTTCGGATCGCACGGATTTCGCAAAGATCGCCCACCTGCGTCGCTGTTGCATGGGCATTGATGTAGTTGACCCGCTCTTTCGGAATCCCTGCATTGGCCAGAGCCATTTCGATGCAATTGGCAACTGCTTGGCCATCTTCACGAGGGGCCGTCATGTGATAAGCATCGCAATTGACGCTACCGCCGAGATATTCAGCGTAAATGGGTGCGCCGCGAGCCAAGGCGTGGTCTAAACTTTCCAGGAGGAGTACGCCAGCCCCTTCCCCCATCACAAATCCATCTCGCTGCCTGTCCCAAGGACGAGAGGCTTTCGTTGGATCGTCATTTCGCGTAGAAAGGGCTTTGATAGCTACGAATCCAGCCAAACCGATGGGCGAAATCGGAGCTTCGGCGCCGCCGCAGAGCATTAGATCAGCGCTTCCGTCGGAAATGTGCTGAGCCGCTGCATGGATACAATTATTTGAAGTTGCGCAAGCCGTAGAAATCGAATAATTAGGACCTTGAAATCCGATATCAATGGCCAAGAGTGCGCTGCCCATATTGGTGATGATATAGGGAACGAAGAAAGGGGTCAGGCGGCGATATGTTTTAGTCAGGAGAGTGTCAACGCCGTCGGAAAAGACACTCATTCCGCCCATGCCGGAACCGATGATGATCCCGCACCGTTTTTTATCGAGCTTCTCAAGGTCAATATTGCCCATTTCCAGGGCCTTTTTCCCGGCAACGATTGTGTAACAGATAAATGGGTCAACCCTTCGGGCCTGTTTTTTGTCCATGTAATCGCCCGCGTCGAAATCGCGGACTGTGCCGGCAAAACGGGTCGGATAGTCCTCGCAAGGAAAATTTTTGATTGGAACAATGCCGCTTTTCCCTTCTAAGAGCTGATTGTAAAATTGCTCGACATCATTTCCAAAACAGGAAACAACTCCCATTCCTGTCACGACGATTCGCTTTTTTGACATACCAACTCCTTTTTAAGGGTAGTATACCACAAATCGATGTCCAGCTCAACCGGATTTTTGTATCTGTAAGTACTTAATAATTAGTGCTTTTGACCCACTACAGACTTTGAAACATCAATTTCTAGATCAACGATTCGACTTTCTGCCCATAGTTTTTCTAAAGAATACTTTTCACGCATCCCAGGAGCAAAGAGATGGACGATGATGCCCGCGAAATCGAGAACGACCCAATCTCCTATAGCAAGGCCCTCTCTGTGATACACAGACTCCCCTCTTTCCTTAAGTTCATCAATGATCGCCTTTGCTATGGCCGTAACATGCCTGTCGACATTTCCCTCAGCAATCACGATGAAATCGGCGATGCTAGACAGCCCTTGCACATCCAAAGCGAGGATATTGATCCCCTTTTTGTCGTAAATGACTTGGGCGATGAGATTCAAAATTTCAAATTGGTTTTTTTTCATAGGGTTAGTATAGTTCATGTTCCTCTATGTAGTCCAGGGCAACTTTGGGAACGAGGTGCCCACAATATAATTTTTTTTTGAGACGGGCCCTGATTTCCGTGCTGGAGATCGGGAAGATCCGCTTCCCAATGATAGGCGGAGCCATCCGAACAATTTCTTCCGGTTCTTTCCATTTGTCCAAATGTTTGGCCGATTCTTCGGTCAAAATCAACCGGTATTGGACATCGTGATTTAACATTCTGAGAGTGTCCACAGTAAAGGATGGCTCTTTTCGTTCCAATTCAATGGCTGTTACACGACAATTGGGTATCTCAAAGATCGCTCTCCGGATCATTTCCAATCGATGCCGCCCTTCAATCGGAGGCTCCTTGATTTTAAAGGGGGAGCAATAGGCAGGGCAAAACAAAATTTCATCGAGTCCACTCTCGAGTAATTCCACCGCCAACTGCAAATGCCCAAAGTGAATCGGATCAAAGCTACCCCCAAAAAATCCCACTTTTTTCATCACTTTTCCACTCTCGGCACAATCAAATCACAAAACACCCTAGCCCTGGCTTCCCATCCCAAATCCAATGACTCCTGGTACAACTTCCGAATTTCTGGATTGTTTTTCAGCGCCGTTTTCATTTTCAATTCACAATTTCTTACATATTGTTCAACCAAAAATCCATAACGGCTCTCAATCTCCGCTTCTGACATCACATCCTCGAAAGCCCTCACCGACTTTTTCTCCAACAAATGAGCATAAGCATAAAAACCAGACCGGACCTCTGCCTTTACTTTTGCATGTTTTTGGAATACGGGTTCTGCCATTTCAAGCATTTCCTTTTCAGACAAGTCGCGCTGATCTTTTATTTCATCAGAGATTTCATCGACGATCAATTGAAGGCAATCTGCGATCGCCGCATTGAGAACAGTTTTCAGAAACTCGGGATCTTGGGACAGAGTGGCCGCTTGGATCAATCCCGCATGCTCCCGACGTGCAAAATTTTCCGCCGCTTTAAGAGTCTCTAAAACAAAGCGATCCTGTTTACCAAGGGAATGAAGCCTTTGAACGGCCGATGAAATTTTTTCCTCCGATCGTTCAAAAGCAGTCAACTTATCCCTCTAATTCGGCAATCTTTTGCTCAATTTCCTCAATGCCTGAATTGTTTTTTTCCAGCAGCTCTTTTTCCTGATCCATCAGTTCGCGAGTCTGCATTCCCTTCTCGAAATCCAGGTTAGAGCTTCCCAATGTTTTGCGATATTGCTCAATTTGGTCTTTGATTTCCTGGCGCCGCTTCTTTTTTTGTTCCAGGGCGGCGCGAAGACTTTCCAAAGCGCTTCGATCGTCTTCACTCAAGTTAAGCAAGGCTCGCTCTTTTGCTTCGGCGATGAGATCTTTCAACTGGCGCATACTGCGGTCAAATTGCTGCTGATCCGTTTTAGTCACGCCGAGGTTTTTAATTTCCTCTTTCAGCTCATTGTATGCTTGTTCGAGAGCTTCCTCTTCCCCACCTTTCTTTAAAAGATGCGCGATACGCTCTTTTACCTCAGTAATCTTTTCGCGCTTCAGCCGAATTTTTTCTTTCTCAGCTGCTTCCAATGCCTTCGCTTTTTCTTCCTGCGCAGCCAAATGAGGTGCGCGCAATTTAGCGAGCTTATCTTTGAGAGACAGTACGTCTTGTCGATGGAGGTCGACAACGCGCATCTCTTTGGAAATTTCATCGATGGCTTTTTCAAGATCTCCCATCGCCATTTCTTTGCCAGCGAGCTCGTCGATCTTCTGTTCAAGCGCTTGTCGATTTGCATCGGTTGCTTGACGTTTTGCGTTGACTTCTTTTTTGTGCTCTTTTTCCAAAACTTTCACTTTATCCCAGCATTCGCTCAAGCGAAGTCGAGTTTTGTTGAATGCCCCACTCGAAAGAGTCAATACTTTTGCCATGCCTTGGAGTGCTTTGATTTCTTCACGCAGAGCAAAATACGGTGCGCCCACAACTTGGTCGCCTTGAAAATGGCGCGCGGCAAATTGCTCAACATCGCGGATAAACTCTTGAGAAATTTGCTCGATGAGCTCTTTTCTTTTTGGGAAAACATGATCTCCAATTTGCGAGAGTCGCTTGAAGAATTTCGTTTTAAAGCGCATTCTCATGTCGGTTTTAATGACTTCTTTGCGAAGGCCATTCAAACGACTTGCTAATGTATTGAGCAAATTGAGCTCGCGCTGAATCTGATTGTAGACTCCCACTTTAGCCTGAATCGTCGGCGATTGGTCTGGAAATTCAATGTGGGCGCTTTGAGCCAAAATCGCCTCTAAATTAGCAATATCGGCCTCAAACCCTGTGATGGCCAGATCGATCTGTTCAATCGCAAACGCGCTTTGCTCTTCCAGAATCTCTTTCAATCTTCTCGCTTCCACCGTCAAGTCGACATACTCGCTCCATAATTTTGAGCGAATGGCCGAGTTGATGTTTTCCTTAAAGCAAGGCAACACCAGCTTCCGAGCCTCCCAGAACTCCCTAAATCGTGGGGTTCCCTCCTGAGAGATCGAAGAGCGCATAAAGGCAAGGCCTAGCGCGATCTTCTCCTCCGGAGTCGGTAAGAGAGCCAGCTTCTCTTCAAATTCCTTGAAGGCGGGGCTCATCTCCCTTTTGGATTCGGTTTCTGGGGTTTGCTCGGGAGAATCTGGCGTTGAAATCATATCTGTCCTTTAAAAATGAGAAATGCAACAGAAAATTTATACCATATCGGTATTTTTCTGAAAGTAAAAAAATATTTACGTCCCTTGTTCGAAGTCCTGGAGGATCAATTCCTGGATGTGTTCCCTAGAATGATTCCGGGTATGTTCCTCAATATTCAGCCAACGGAAAAGGGGTTCCTTTCGAAACCAGGTAAATTGCCGTTTGGCATACTGCCTCGAGGCCCGCTTGAAATCGGAGACAAAGGCCAAATAATCGGCTTCTGTTTGGGGGCTATCCAGGTACTCCAGTGCCTGCCTATACCCAATTGCCTGCGAAGCAGCCGAATTCAATCGAATCCCTTTTTGGTCCAGTGCCTTCACCTCTTCCAAAAACCCTTGCCGAAGCATCTCTTCACATCGATCTTCAATCCGAGGATTCAGAGTCTCCCGAGGGTAGTAAATAAACCAACACCGAAAATCGTACTCCTGATCCATCAGCTTGGCCGGTTTGGGGAAATCGCTCACCTTCCGGTCTGAGATCGCAATAATCTCCAAGGCTCGGATGATTTTATGCCGGTCATTTTCCGATATTGTAGCTGCATACTCAGGATCCAAAATCTGGAGCCGCTCAAAGAGCACTCCGGGCCCCATTTCGCGCATCTGCCGATCGAGTAAATCTCGCACATCGGGCTCGGATGGCGGCGCGGGCGGCGGTCCATACAAAAGCGTGTGGATGTAAAAACCCGATCCTCCCACAACCAGAGGCACGTTGTCGCGCAAGATAATATCGCGAAAGGCTTCCTGGCAACAATTGTAAAATTCCGCAACATTGAACGGCTCATCAATATCGCGGACATCGATCAAATGATGGGCAAAAAGAGCTCTCTCCGCCGGCGTCGCTTTCGCAGTCCCAATGTCCATGCCCCGATAGATCTGCGCAGAATCAGCCGAGACGATCTCTCCGCCAATAAACCCAGCCAAGTCCAAGGAAAGTTTTGTCTTTCCCGATGCTGTTGGCCCGGCAATCACAATGACCCGCTTCTTCTTTCCCTCTCGAGAAATCTTTTCCTTCAGAGGAAGAGGGTATTTTACAAGTGCCTCTTTATTGAGATAGGTTCTTATGTAAAGCCTCTTTTTCATTTGCACAGATATGCAAAATCTTGTCGAAACCGGCCATCCGCACAATCCCAGCCACATCATCGTGTAGCGAAAAGAGGATCAAATCTCCTTTCTTCCCCTTGAGCTTCTTGGTCGCAGCCAAAAGGACCCTCATCCCCGCACTGCTCAAATAATCGACGCGGCTAAAGTCCAATAATAGATGGGTATGCCGCTCTTCCAATAACCCATTGATCTTCCGTTCTAAAATAGGGGATGAAGAAGCGTCAAGCCGGCCATCAATCCTAAGGATTAGCTTCCGATCAATCTCTTCTAAGTCAATATGAAGTCCAACGGTCATGGGCACCTTTTACGGTTGAATGATTTCTAAATGGATCCTTCGGCCCAATCTTGCGCCGATGGTCCCTGCCAAAGTTCGGAGCGAGCGGATCACGTTGCCCTTGCGGCCAACCACTTTGCCCACATCCTCCGGAGCCACCCGAATTTCAATCAAGAGGCCGCTTTGCCCCTCCATGGCCCGAATATCGACTTGATCCGGCAAGTTAACCATATTTTTAATCAGATATGCAATGAATTCTTCCATGGTCTTCACAATGAGTTTGGTTCAAAGAAGTAAAGTTTACTCTACTGCCTCTTTAAATTCAATGATTCTCTACGAAGGCCAACTGCGACACCCGCAGGTCAACAATTCTTGGAGCAAAACGGACATCTTGATCCAGTGAAGAAAGTTGTTTGCGGTAGTCTTCGACCATAGAGCGGCGAAGAGCAAAAAAATTCTGCAGCTGCTGGGCATAATCTTTGGGCGCCAGGCGCAAGATTTTTGGAAAGACAAAAGTATTTCTCCCAAAGGAAATTTCCTCTTCTGTAAAAAGGACAATCTCACGGCGGCCCAGTGTAGGCGCAAACGCATTGGAGACATCGATCCGCTTGATGCGAAGACCCTCTTTCCAAGGCGAGCCCTCGAAGTCTGCCAAAAGATCAAAAGCCAATTGCAAATACCGGTTTGTTAGAGGCGTGCGCCACCGGCCCCCTTTGCGGCCGAAACTATCTTGCCCTCCTTCAAATACAGGCAGACCGAGATAGATTTCCGGCATCTCTTTGGGCGAAAGGAAGGGCGCCATTGGAAACAAATATCCCTCCTTATCAATCGCGGTATTTAGATAATCGCTGAGCCACGCAAGAGGTTTGCGCACCTCATAATCGACATAAATCGTATTGGGCGGCAATCGACTCACCTTGGCCTTTGCAATGAGTGGAGAAGAGAGAAGCGCAAGCTCCGCTTTTTTTAAATCAAGTGCATATAAATTCTTTGGCGCATCGACCGATAGACCCAAAAGTTCTGCTAAATAAACCGACTTTAACGCCTCTTTTTCAGGTCCGGTCTGCACTAGCCCCGCGATTCTATATTGTTCTGCCGAAAGTCTTCTAGTCTTCCACTTTTCATAGACAGAGTAGATACTAAAGCTCAAAAGCAATGTCAGTACTACCGATCCCCCCAGTACCAACATTGCTTTTTTTACTGTCCAATTCATTTATTTCGCGACCTATGAAATGCCAAAATAATCAGTTCATCGCAAATTTCTTTCATGGAAAGTCCACCCATCTTCCAAGCTAGCGGAAACGCACTCGTCTTTGTAAACCCAGGCATCGGATTGATCTCGTTCATCCAAAAATGGCCCTCTTTATCTAAGAAAAAATCGATCCGCGCCAAGCCCTTGCAACCCGCCCGCTTGTACATCTCTTTGGCCAACTCAATCCCAAGCTTTTTTTGTGTTTCCGTTAATTTTGCGACGATGATATCCGATGCGCCCGCGCCATATTTTTTGTCATAGCTGTGAAAGACATCGGGTTTCACGATCTCGGCCGGTGGTGCCACGCGCACATAGTCATTTCCCAAGAGCGAAAATTCCACTTCGCGACCTTCAATTTCCTCATCTGCGATGAGCACATCGTCCAGACTGAACGCCAACTCTGCCGCCTCGGCTACTCCCTCGCGGTTCACAACGCGGGTTACGCCGATGCTCGATCCCAAGTGGACCGGCTTGATCCAAACAGGATACTCCAACGTCTCCTCAATCCTTTGCACCAAGCTTTCAGGACTATATTCCGTTCGATTCATCTCAATGAACCGAGGCGTCGGCACACCTGCCGCCATCGCAATCTGCTTCGTCCAGCTCTTCTGCATGCAAAGAGCCCCAGACCGATAATCACACCCCGCATAAGGAATTTGCAGCGTATCCATAAGGCCTTGGATCATCCCATCTTCGCCCTGCTGTCCATGGAAAATGGGGATCACCACATCGCATTTTAAGAGGTCTTGCAGCACATCGATAGGGAGCTTAGGTCCATCTCTCCAATCTCCGGTCTTTGTCAACTTAAACAATTTTACATCATAGAGCGAGCGGTCGATCGTCTCAATGAACGTCTCGGCCGACATCAGAGAAACTGCATGCTCCGAAGAGGCTCCGCCAAAAAGTAAACCCACCGTCCATTTCGGCGCTTTTTCTTTGTAACTCTTTAAAATCGGCTCCCCTGCCTTTGTCACATCGCCTGCGCCGAGGGTCAAAACGACATCATGCGGCCGAAGCATCTCCACCACACCCGCTTCAAGATGCACTCTTGAAAAAAACTGAAGCTTGGCACCCAATTTTTTTCGCATCTGGGCATAGAGAGTTGCCGAACTAATTCCCTCAATCGGCGCCTCGCCTGCCGAATAAATATCGGTCATGACCACTACATCAGCGTCTTTGAAACAATCTAAAAACGACACGTCGCGCACCCGCGTGTATCGATGAGGTTGGAACACCGCTAGGATCCGTTTTTCTCTCACTTTATCGCGCAGCGCCTTGAGCGTGGCCGCAATCTCAGTCGGGTGATGCCCATAATCGTCGTAAACTTCTACCGCATGCGCCGAGCCCTTAAATTCTAATCTTCGACCTGTGCCAGCAAATTCTAAAAACGCCTTCCGGATCGCCGTTTCCGGCACTCCCAAATGAATACACAGCCCAAATACAGCCGCGCCATTCAATGCATTGTGCCGCCCAAACAAACTGAGCTCGATGTCTTTGTACCCATTTACATCAAACCGCATCCCCTTCTCTGTCGGTTCAAAGCGCACCTTCCAATCGCAGTCTCCAAATCCATAGGAAAATCCTTTTGGCTTTAACTTTTTAAGCCGCGCATCATCTCCACACCAAAAAACCGTCTGTGCCTGCGCAAAAAATTTCCCAAACGCATCGTCGAGGTTCTTCTCGCTGCCCCAAAAATCCAAGTGATCATTTTCCAAATTGGTCACAATGGCCCCAAAAGCAGGCGTCTTCAAAAACGACCCATCGCTCTCGTCTGCCTCAGCAACAAAAAACTCGCCGGTGCCCGCCCGCCCGTTCGTCTTCCACTTTTGATGGATGCCTCCAACCACAAAACTCGGATCCAACCCAGCATCAACCAACACAGAAGCCAGCAAAGCCGAAGTCGTAGTCTTCCCATGCGTGCCCGTTACCAAAAGCGGTTTTGTTCCCTGCATAAGAGCATGTAACAAATCGGACCGATGCATCAGCGGCAACTTCATTTCTTTTGCCTTCGACAAATCCACATTTTCCGCCTTGATGTCCGTACTAAATACAACCGTCGTAGCCGTTCCTAAATCCCCGTTATGTCCAATCCGCACCGAAGCGCCTTCTCTTCGCAATTCTTCCAAAAGCGCGCTCTCTCTGATATCACTGCCCTGCACCCTCTTCCCGCGCTGCAGCAAAATCCGTGCCAGCGCGCTCATCCCAATCCCCCCCAACCCAATAAAATGATGCGTCATACCAACTCCTCAAATGCGACCCTATTTTGCCTTCCGGCCGATCTCAACGCAAGTTTCATCATTTCCAAGTTCGCTTCTTTCATTCTCTTTACAATTCTTTCTTCCGTAGCATCCTTCTGCAATAACATCATCGCGCCGCCAAGACCCACCAAATATTTTGCATTTTCTTCTTGGTGACAATAGGCGTATGGATATGGAATCAAAAGCGAGGGCACCTCATATCTGATCAACTCCGCAATCGTGCCAGCACCGCTCCTGCACACCGCAAAATCTGCCGCCGCATACGCTTTGGCCATATCCGTCTCAAACTTTTTTACCACCGCTTTTTGCCCATACGGATTTTCCTCCATTCCCAAATGGATCACCTGAACATCTTTTAATACTTGCGGCATTGTCTCATTCAAAAATTTCGCGCCCTGCGAACCGCCAAACACCAACACCGTAAATCGATCTTCCAATCCATACTCTCGCCTGGCTTCTTCTTTCGTCCACTTCTTTTTCGGAAGCCAAGGAAACAATCGAACCAAAGTCGCGCCTTTGATTGGAAACTGGGCCACCGTCTTTGCAAAAGGCCCAAATAACCGAGTCACCTTCCCCTTGGTCAAATTCGCTTCATAGAGGACAATCCTCTTGCCCAGCAGCACGCTTGCCAGCAATACCGGCGCCGTATGAAAACTCCCAAACCCAACAACCGTATCGGGCTTCTCCTTCCAGAGCAACTTCAGCGCCCGCCAAAATCCCACAACCATCTCTTTTGCAAATGCTTTCGGCGCTGCAGGAATATCAAAATATCGAAACAACCTGCGCTGAAAAAAAGGACTCTGATCCAATTTGTGTCCGGCAAACACCACTTCGGCATCCAACAATTGTGCCAATTCCTGGGCCGGCAGTAGATGTCCACCCGTGCCACCCGCCGCAATCAATATCTTACGCCTTCGCATAACGTTTCCGTGATATGTCCAACAACAAAAACATCGCGCCCAAATTGATCATGAGCGAAGTGCCGCCCTGCGAGAAAAAGGGAAGCGTCATCCCCTTGCTCGGAAGCAGACCCGAAACAATCCCCAAATTTAAAAATGCCTGAATCGAGATCAAGAAAGTAAGCATGGCTGCCAATAGAAAAGCTCCCTTTTGCTGCGCTTCTAGCGCTATGGAAAAACCCACAAATCCAAAGGTGCAGTAAAGGCCAATCAGAACCAACATCCCCACAAAACCCGCTTCTTCTGCGTAAATCGCGGCGATGTAGTCGCTACGCGCTTCCGGCAAATAATTGAGTTTTTGGATACTTTCGCCAAGTCCGCGGCCAAAAAGTCCTCCAGAGCCAGCCGCGATCTTCGCTTGATGCGGCTGGTGCCCTTTGCCTCGAAGATCTGCTTCTGGATGCAAAAAAACCTGCAATCGAGTGCGCACATGAGGCATCTGAAACGCCACCGTGCCAGCGACTGCCACCAAAATCAATCCGGGCAACGCCCAATAGCGCCACTTGATTTTTGCAAGCATAAACAAAATTGCCATCAAGCAAACAATGATCGCTGTTGTCCCGTTGTCTGGCTCGAGCAAAATCAGCGCCAATGGCACAGCCAAACAACAAAGCACCTTAAAAAAAGAGAGAAAGTTGATTTCTTTTTGTTTGACAGCCCACTGGATAAACACAGCTGGGATCAAAATCTTCGCACATTCCGACGGCTGAAACGAAAATCCAAAGATATTGAGCCACCTTTTGGCTCCATTGATCGTCTGCGCAACACCGGGAATAAACAAGGCAATCAACAAAACAGTAATGATCGCAAGAAGTGGCACGCTCCACCGCAAAAGCCTCTCATAGCCGAGCTGATAAGCAGTAAAGCCAACTCCCATTCCAAACACGCCAAATACCACCTGCTTCAACAATGCAGAGTGCGTATTGACATCGAGGTCGCGATCGATGATCTCCGCCGCAGTGGTGTTGAACACCATCAGAAGTCCGATTGAGAAGATCAGCGCAACCGACAAGACCAAAATGATAGAGGTCTTATTCATCTTATGCGAAGGCGGTCACCAGCTTTTAGCTTGCGCGCTTTCTCCTCATTCAGAGCGTTTAACTTCAAGAGCTCTTCCACCTTGATGTGGTTCTTCATCGCGATCGTCCATGGATTGTCGCCAACTTTCACCGTATAATAGTCAGGTCCAGTTTCTGCTGCAGGTGTTTTAACAACGGCTTTTTGCACGTTTGCCGCGGGCATTCGCAGCAATTGACCCACGCGTAAAAAGCTGCTGGGCAATTGATTGAGTTTAATGATCTCATCCACAGTCGTACTGTGCGCCTTGGCGATTTTTTCCAACGTGTCCCCTTTTTTCACGACGACTTCATTTAGAGAAGGAGCGGCCATTTGCGGAGCGGGAGCCACTGCGGCAGACTCTTGGGGGGGCAATGCATGAACAACAGGCGCCGTCTCTGCAGGAAGCACTTGGGGAAGTTCGGCGACCACGGACGTCACTGGAACCGGCTGCCGCAGTGTCAAATCCAACTCATCGCCAAAAAGAGGCGGCTCCTGCTTAGGAGCGACGGACATCTCGTGAGTCGGCGCGATCGCAATCTCTTCTTGCGTCGTCAGCGCCGTCACAAAAAGGACGAGAAGCAATCCCGCATTGATCAGAACCGCCAATAAAATCGTATTTTTCCGATTCACAAGATCACCTCTTTTTTAAATGCGTCGCCGCGCTCTTCATAATTGTTAAACTGATCGTAGCTGGAACATCCTGGCGATAAAAGGACACATTCTCCTGTTTTTGCCGATGCTTTCGCGCATTTTACAGCATCGCCAAATTTCAGGACTCTTTCAACTACAAAATCTTTGTCTAGCTCTTCTTCCAAAATAGGCCCAGCCTCGCCATAAGCCACAATCTTCTTCACCTTGTCTCGAAATCCAATCCAAGGCCTATACGACGACCCCTTGTGCACGCCGCCGGCAATCAGTACTACTTTCCGATCCATCATGCCCATCGCGTGCAACACAGCCTCCACACTCGTCGCTTTACTGTCATTATAATATCTGATTCCCTCTTTTTCATGGACAAATTCCACGCGGTGGGGCGGTTTTTTAAATGTTTGCAGCGCCTCCAAAAATCTTTCCTTTCCCACACCAAACTGCGCACAAACCAATTCTGCGCACACAACATTCTGTACACCCAATTGGGTATATACCTCTGGACAAATCCTTGCAACTTCAAAAATCTCCGCTCCCGAAAATAAACCGCCCCAATCCCGCGCCACCTGCTCCGAAATGAGCAGCCGATCGGCCTTCAATCTCGCCTTTGCCCGCGCATACTCCTCCATCGAAGCATATCGATCCAGGTGATTCGGCATGATGTTGAGTACAATGCCGAGGTCAAATTTCTTCGTCAAAGTCTCGAGTTGAAACGAACTCAGCTCCACCACCAAAAGCTCATCGTGTTTTACCGCTGAGAGCGGAGACCCAATATTTCCCACCGCCTGGCATCCCAACACATGCGCAATCAAGCTACAGGTCGTCGTCTTCCCATTCGACCCCGTCACTCCGATACAGGGATTTTTCAAATATCGAAAAGCCAATTCCACTTCCCCAATGACCTCAATCCCCTTTTCCAAAGCCCGTTGCACAATCGGGTGCGTGGGCGGAATGCCCGGAGAGAGAACCACAAGAGAAATATTATGAAGAGGAAAATCGGGAGCGTCCAAAACCGGCCCATTCCGGTCCACAGCCACAAACGGCAAGCCGCGACTCTTCAGAAGCGCCGCCGTCGCCCGTCCACTCACCCCAAACCCTAAAATCAATGTAGTCATATATTTTACCTCTGAGAGAAATAGGCGGGGGAAGCCCCCCGCACCCCCATTATTCCACCACAGAGAACACAGAGAGCACAGAGGCGGGGGAAGCCCCCGCACCCCCAGCTATTCGACGAATACCATCTTTTAAGATTTTGACATTGAAATTGATTAGAAGTCCAATATGGCAATTGGCAAGTTTGAGATAGGAAAGGAGTTGCGCTTCGTGAATAGGAGAGAAATCAGCAACGGACTTCACTTCAACAATGATTTTGTCCTCAACCATTAGATCTAACCGATACCCACAATCTAATTTTATATTTCGGTACAAAATCGGGAGTGGTTTTTGACACTCAATTTTCAATCTTACATATTTCAATTCACAAACTAAACAAGCCTCATACGCCGATTCAAGCAACCCCGGTCCCAATTCTCGATGAACCTTAATTGCCGCTCCAATAATCTTCTTGGTTAATTCAACTTCGGGCCAATTTGTAAAATCCATAACAATCCTTCTTGGGGAGCGCGAGGGCTTCCCTCGCCTCTGTGCTCTCTGTGTTCTCTGTGGTAAAAAAATTGGGGGTGCGGGGGCCTCCCCCGCTTTTTTTTCCTCTGTGGTTATTGGAACTTTAGCGATGCGACGGCTATGATCGCGAACAATAGACTCACAATCCAGAACCTGATCACCACCTTTGTCTCTGGCCAGCCCTTGTATTCAAAATGGTGATGCAGTGGCGAACACAGAAAAATTCTCTTCTTGTTCCTATACCTGTAACTCAGCACTTGCAAAATCACCGACAACGCCTCAGCCACAAAAATCGCGCCAGCGATCGCCAGCACCATTTCTCGGCGAAGCAATACCGATGATACACCCAAAAGTCCTCCCAGTGCCAGCGACCCAGTATCCCCCATGAACACTTGCGCTGGATAGCCATTGTACCAGAGAAATCCGAGACACGCACCGGCCATAGCAAAGAGAAACACTCCAATTTCTCCACTTCCCTCAATGTACAAAATATTGAGATAGCGTGCCAGATCGAGGTGATTGGAGAGGAAGGCGAAAAGACCCAGGACAAGCGAGACCATGACCAGACAGCCAGCGGCAAGGCCATCCAACCCATCGGTGAGGTTGACAGCATTGGATGAACCCGTAATAACAAAAAGGATGAGCAAAAAGGAAAGAATCCACGAAAGATAAAATGGGGTCTTAAAAAATGGCACATAAAAACGGCGAGTATATTCGGAAAGAGAGAAAGCCTTGGCTTGAATTTGAGCCCGTTTGCCCGAGTTGACCCACGATTGCTCTTTCGCTATCGGCGGCCTTAACCAACTTTGCACCGCCGGAGTGAGAAGGTAGAAAGCAATGAGTGCTGAAAACCCCACTTGCACCAACATCTTTTTGCGCCCCCGAACTCCTTTGCTGTTTTTGAGTTTCAGTTTTAGATAGTCGTCCATCCCGCCTAAAAATCCAAGCACCAGCATAGTCAGGAGCAAGATAAGGGTAAACACACTCCGAAGATCCATCCACAAAAAAAGAGACAAGGCCAGTGCAGCCAAAATCAGCACTCCGCCCATCGTCGGCGTGTCCTTCTTCTTGCCATGCAACTCGGCCAAAAGCGGCACCTCCTGTACGCTCCGAATCGTCTGTCCAATCTTCAATTCATAAAGCTTCTTGATAAACCTCGGCCCCAGAATGATCACAAATAAAAGCGCCGTCAGCGCCGCCAAAATCATTCGCGTAGAAAAATTGGTAAACGCGGACGGAATCTTTAGTCCCAACGAATGGAGAAATTCAAAGAGAAACAGCAGCATCGATAAACTCCGGAAGCCATAGTACCCTTTTAGATGGAAGTTTAGCAATGAACTTTTTATATAGATTTAAGATGTTGATTATGTGTTATTTGACGCCAAGCCATTGTATTAAATACCACTCATTGATACCATAATGGTATTGAGGAGTATATCATATGTCGACATCCAATTTTAATTTAAGAGGCATTTCTGCTGACGTAATGGTCTTGCTAAAACGAGAAGCCAAAAGATTGCACACAAGTGTGAATGTATTAATATTGAAAATGATTGAGCGAGGACTTGGATTTACTGCTGAAAAACCCATTTACAATGACTTGGATCATCTGGCAGGATCATGGTCTTCTGCAGATGAAAAAACGTTTGAAAACAATACAGAATATTTCGAGCAAATTGACAAGGAACTTTGGACATGAGACCTATCCTGATCGATACGAATGCCTATGTTGCATTCAAACGAGGAGAACCTTCAGTCCTTGAAATCATACAACATGCTGAAATGATCGCAATAAGTCCAGTTGTGCTCGGAGAATTGTTGGGCGGTTTTGAGTGCGGAAATAAAACTAAAAAAAATCGAGATGAATTACAACAATTTCTTCATTCATCCAGAATCAGATTATTTCCCATCACCTCAGACACTGCTAATTTTTACAGTCAAATTTATTCTTCTTTAAAAAATAAAGGCAAACCGATTCCATCGAATGACATGTGGATTGCAGCTCAAGCACTAGAGAACGGTTGCGTCCTCTGTTCCTATGACAAACATTTTAAAGCAATCGAAGGTCTCATTTCAGGTGTCACTGTGGCCGAACTTATTATTTAAGGAACAATCTCTCCATCGCTAAATCGCGTGAACCCTTCACCAGCACCACATCCCCAGGCCGCATCAATTCATGCAACCTAGCTTTCATCGTCGCTAAATCTTCAAAATGCTCCGCCCTCTTCGAGAACATCGCATCGCCAAGAGTCAATAAACAATCGGCCTTTTCTTCCGCGAGTCGTCCCACCTCTTCATGCGCCGCTTTCGAAAAGGGCCCCAAATCGATCATCCGCCCCAGCACAGCAATTCGTTTGCCTCCCGCTCTCGGTTCCGGAAAACAGTTCAGCGCTGATTTCATCGACTCAGGGTTTGCATTGTACGCATCGTTCACAAACAAAATTCCGTCCCGCTCAAATTGCTCAAAGCGCATCTTCGGCAGCCTTAACTTCGGGATCTGCCGCTCAATCTCATCCCACTCCATCCCCATTTCTCGCGCCACCGTCACTGCAATCGTGAAATTATACTGCACATGCGGCTGTGGAAAAGGAGCTTTGCAAGGAAGTCTTTCTAAAGGATCATTATGAATCACTTTTTGACACTTCAGCGGCAAATCAAAACCGTGATAGACAATCGCCTTCTTCGTGCGAGGGCTCCCAAAAATCTCCGCCTTCGCCTTCTCTACCTCCCGCACCCCACCCGGGAAAATCTCCCCATAATGGGCCATCCCCACCTTCGTCAACACCGCTACATCCGGGGGCGCAATGCTCACCAACTTCGCGATATCGCCCGGCTCTCCCATCCCCATCTCCAGCACCAACACCTCCTCATCCCCCGTCATATTCAGAATCGTGATCGGCAGCGTGAGTTTCGTGTTGTAACTAGAATACGTCTTCCCCACTCGGAACTTCCCTTCCAAAAGTGTGGCGGTAAAATCCTTCGTGGTGGTCTTTCCCATCGAGCCCGTGATGGCGATGATCTGAGCCTTACCCAGAGATTGCCGGGCCATGTCCTGGAGAGTGGCAAGCACGTCTTCAACGGGGAAAAGTGTCAGGCCATAGTCTGGACCCTGGTAGGCGTTGGAGACCACTGCACCAACGCCACCTCGAGCCTCGACATCGGCCAAAAACAGATGGCCATCCGTTTTTTCCCCAGGCAAAGCAAAGAACAACTCACCTGGCTTGATTTGGCGGCTGTCTACTTGGTAACCTTTAAAGTGTTTCATAATCCAAGCTTAACTCTTTTTGTTTAGCAATGTAAACTCATTCGAAAAGATCATCCAAGTTTAGTTCCTGTTGCACTAACTCGATGGAGTACTCGTTTTTGTGAAGGCCAAAAGGTGTGATGAGAGTGAGGAATATGGCTTTGGATGTCTGGGTCTCTTCTTTAAAAACGGCTATCTTTTGTGCCAACTCTCTGGCATAGTTTTGATCTATTGTAAAAGAAGAATGGTGGAATTTTATTTCGCACAAATTAATGCAGCCATCCTTCCGGTCGATAATGAGATCGATTTGAGCTCCTTTCTCAGCTTTGTCTTTAGGTCTATGTCTCCATTGAGACTCTGTCGTAAGTACTGCTGAAATCCCTAAGGCTTTTTTTATTTGAGCGATATGTTTAAAGCAGATGCTTTCGAACGCATATCCAGCCCAGGTTTTCCAACGAGAGTCATTTTGCATTTTTAGCCAATAGTCTCGGTCGTTTCCTAAAAGAATGCTCCCTTTTACCCCTTCCATCCAAGTGGTGTAAAAATAAGAATATTCATCAATCAGCCATATCCTCTTGTCTTTTGTTTTCTTTTCAAACCCTAAAGATGCCGAGATGAATCCCGATTCTTGCAATTCCTCTAAAATTAACGAAGCGTGGCCCCCTGATGGGATTCGCAGTTTATCCAGTAGTTCTTTTTGAGATAGCCCGCTTTTTTTTCGGGCCAGCTCCTTGACAATATCGATATGCTGCTCTGAATTGTCAAAGAGAGAGTGGTAAAGGTTGTTGAATTCCTCTACGAGCTGTCCTTGAGGGGTAAAACACAATCGATTGACTGCTTGTGCAGTTGACTCCCCTGGATGAATATAGGTAAGATATTTAGCGATTCCTCCTAGAGCCATGTACAATTCGACCAGTTGTTTTCTAGACAATTGCACGTTTCTCGATCGAAGAAATTTTTCCGTTTCACTCAATGAAAAGGCGTTTAATTTTATAGTTTCACTGAGACGCCCATAAAGACCGCCCTTATTGTTGATAATTTTTTTGATGATCCAAGTTGCTGCAGAGCCACACACAATCAAAAGGATATTGTTCATCCGGGAAAAGTGTTGATTCCATAAATATTCTAAAGCCGGCAAAAAACCCGATCGATTGGACGCTAACCATGGAAGTTCATCAAAGAAGAGAATCACTTTCTGCGAGAGGTTGATTTTGCTTACAGCTTCTTTAAGGACAAAAAGAGCCTCATCCCAATCTTTGGGTTCTTTATCGGTGTCCGGCAGAAGAAATTTGCTCTTCAACTCACGGTAGAATTTCCGAAGTTGGAGTTTCTTATTGCTGTTTTTGCTTCCAGTGACAGAGAAATAAACTCCCTTATCCTTATAAAATTCGTGAATCAGGTGGGTTTTGCCTACCCGACGCCTGCCATAAATTGCAAGGAATTCAGGTTTAGGCGAGTGAAGGAGGCGCTCGAGGATTTTGAGCTCCCTCTCCCGGCCAAAAATCGTATCGGACATGTGCCTTTCCTTTTTGAGATATTGTATCTAGAAACCGGATTATTTGGCAATAGATAGCGCTGATTTTATTCATCAAATCAGCGGAATGCGACTAAAAATCATAGATAGCGCTGATTTGACGCACAATACCAGCGAAATGTTATCAAAAAAAAAGAGATAGCGCTGATTTGGTTATTAACCCGAGCGGTAAAAAGGTGACAATATGCGCTAGCGAGGCAAAGCCAGATCAAAGCGTAAGCGGTCCGAATGAGGAGGTCATGGTAAAACCATGGCCGACGAGGGAGGATTGATATGGCAAAGCCGCAGCAAGCAGATTGTCACCTTTTTGCCCCTCGGGTTAATAAATTCTAAGGTGCTTTTTTCCTAAACACAAATGTCACTAAAAATCAGTCACTTACGTTTCTTATTAAGAATCAAATACTTAGAAAAATACATAACCAACTCACCACAAATAGCTTAATGTTAATTAAATTAACTTAAACTTATCTCTATATTCATTGATTATTAATAAAATTTATGATATAATTAATACAAGGAAAGATAGGAAGGATAACAATGTCTGGTTTAGTTGATCCATTGAATAGTGAAAGTAACGCAGCCTTAACCCCAAGAAGAGGACGTCAAAAATCAAAGTCAGTGGGCGGCACGGATAAGGCTGCTAGAAGGTCACTCGGTCACACGCGCAGCGCAAGCTCAGGCAGTTCTTTAACTTCTAGAGTCCGAAAAAGCTCTGCTCCAACCGTCACCGCCGCCTCAGCCAGCGCAGGCCTTGGGTCACCTCAATTCAGACTGACAATAACTGATCCTGCCACTGGACACATTCGCACCTTCAATGCATTGATTCCTGGAATAGTCCCAAGCGGTGAGCCAGTTTATTATTACTTCACTTCAGTTGAACACAAATTGATTCAAGACTATGTGAATAAACCTGACGTGGCGCCAGCCCTTCTCCAAGCAATGACAGCTGGAAATACTACCCATTTGCTCTCAGTTATTAAAAAAGCGTTAGCTGGCGGTGGTGTCCAAAATCACTTAGTTGTGGATGGCACAGAAGTCAAAGATGGTGTGAATAATGTTGACGCCACAGATTTGGCAAGTGTGGTAGAAAAAACCATTGGTCGAAGATACATTACCAAGGCCGATTTCGAAACGACCTATCGCATAAAACCTTCGAGTTCTGCTGCCGGGTCCCCAACTTCACCCAAAGCTGTCATGGATGAGGCAACGAGTTTTGCCACCACAGATAAATTAACAAATGGAAAAATTGATCCTGCCAAATTAACTCCAGCAGACAAGGGAAAAGCTGAAGAGCTAAGAACAAAGCTTGATGCGATTAAAGACGCGGATATTGCTCCCGCTGAAAAGCCTAAATTAGACGCCTTAAAAAGGGCATTCTCAACCGTTGCTTCAACAGCACCTACTCCAGCGATTGCGCCAGAAAAATTGATTGAGGATGCAAACCGATTTGTTGGGAATTTAGGCGATGCGAAAGCAACAAGTGGTGGAGAACATATCGTATATGAATTGCTCACGCGAACGGAACAGAAACAGGCGAAAGAATTTAAAACTAAACTAGAAGCAATTGGTCTTGATGCCCTTAGCGCTAGTTTAAAGCAAGACCATGCAAACCTCTTGAATCTTCTATCAAAAATCCCAGACTCTGTCAGGGGAGTGGAAAAATATGAAAAGGCAGCGCAAGAACTAGACGATGTCACTCACAGCGTTAGCAGACAGTCCTTTGTAACAGCCCTGAGAGTGACGAATGAAATGTCAGGTCATGGGGTGGATATTGTAGATAATCCTAATATCAACGTCCCTCTACATTTTTCAAATAAACCAATGGTCATCATCCCTTCTGTAGGTGATGGCCTACTCATCGTTGACAAGGATAAGAAAGTCCATTATTTCGATCCAAAAGGGAGAGCCATAGATCCTCGTCTAACGGGATACATTACAGACCTCCTCCTCAGGAACAACTTAAAAACCAAAACAATCGATCAAATAAAGGTAAATAAAGAGGTCTATCAAACGGATGATATCAACTCATCAGCTCATTGCGTACGCGTGATAGAACACCTCAATAGTGAGAAAAAGTTGAAAAAATTGCCACCGTTACAAGGATCGATCGATGACTACAGAAAGAATTTGGCAGAGCGAAACAGAGCTTTCGTAAAGTATGCGCAAGATGAAAACAAAGCGATCTTAAATAATGCTAAAATCAAGCCGAAAACAGACCTTGAGAAGGAATTAAAGACAATAAACTGGGCGGGTGGTGAAAAATTATCAACAGAGCCAGCTCTTCCTGCATTGCAGAAAACAGGAGCGCTACAAGTTGTTGAGGTAGAATACTCATCTTTAGAACATTTAGGTGCGATGCACGTTGGCGATCGCGATGGATCATTGGTCGACGAGCTTGCTACTCATACTGCATTTGCCGGAGAAGAGCCAGATCGATTAACTGGGGCAGTAGGGTATCGAGGGACAAATATTCCTGTCCTAAGAAACCAAAATAGTACACTCGGCAATCGAGTTCTTCACGATACTGTCGATTGCGTTCTTTCAGCGCCGATTGCATTGGCAGATACTGACTGGACTGGAAATGCTCTTACACCAACAGCCAAAACCCGAGTTCAAAAGTACATTTATAATCAAGTCCATACGGCAGCTGCAGCCGTGAAAGGAAGGTCTGTTCCTTTGATCGTGACTCCTCCCGCTTGGTATTACGAATTATCACGAGAACAAAAGAATGCGATTCAAGCAGAATATGAGACCATTGTAAATGACGAAAGCTTTAAGGGAAAATTCAACGGCCTAGTATTTGCCAACTGTCCTGTACCGCCGGTCATGCATTTATTAGAACGAGGTCTCGGAGAGCCTGGGTTCAATCCAGATCAGATGACCACTCCAGAAGCGAGAAAAACACTTGATATAATGAAAAAAGAAATGACCCATTTGGAAATCACGCAACATTTCAGGGTTCCACAATGGATGAAGAATAGGATTGGACAATTAGAAACTTCGATTCACGACAGAGAAGCTAAAATTACGGCGCTGCAAGCTGTAGCAAATGCAGACACGGCAATCATTGCTGGATTCCAGACAAGAACCAATGTTGATGCTGAACCAAATAAATTTGTCACACTAGATACGCTCAAAACAGAAGTTCAAGCGAAAATGCAAGCGATCCAAGACTACTATAAAAGGGGTGGGCTTGTAGAACCTGCGCTTCACGAGCAAGATCGGCCGGCAGCAAGAGAGGCAGCTCATCTGCAATGTCAGGCTCTTTACGGAATACAGGAAACCGTTCGCAATAAGCAAATCGAGCTTATGGAAGGGTGGAAGACAGCCAAATTAAATACTGCGAATGAAGCTGATTTAGCAGCGTTCCGCACAGATGTTGAAAAGCAAATACAAGCTCTTAATGCTGAAAAATTCATTTCGCGTAGCGATTTAAATCTAACGGGCACAGTCGCTAGACCAAGCACCGTTGCCGCACTGGGAAAATTGAATGCGATGCTAACAGCAGTTAAACAACGACAACAAGCGGTGTTTACAAATGCCATAGAGGCTATTGTAGACCGTGCTAATTTGAATGCCCAATTGGCAGCTCATCAAGGTAAATTGGCTGGTTATACAACTGCAACCACATTTCAACAGATTCAAGTCGATATGGATGCAGTGGGCCAACTTATCACAAAAATTCATCAAAAATCTTCGACCATTCAGGCTTACACCGCTCAAAATCCAGAAGCTAAAGATATCGCAACACCACAATTGGAATTTTTGGACACAATGCGCGAAACCATCCATCGTTTAAAGTACCAGATGCAACTACAATACTTCCAACGACTTAATGGCCAAATATCAGTTAAATTAAATGTACCTGAACTGAATCGGATCAGTACAGAAATGCAAGCAATTCAGACAGCAAATCGTGCTCCTGGAATTCCCGTCAAAGCAAACCTCCAGAGCCAAATCACTCAAATTGCCCAATTGCAGCAAGCATTAGTCGCTCAAAATGCTCACCTCCTGAACTGCAAGAATAATGCTGCAACTATTTTTCCAGAGAACTCCAAAAATTTAGCAGAGGCTGCTGACCTACTCATCACGGGTGTTCCGAATACTCAACATCTATTAGATCTGGAAACGACTACAGCAGTAAACAAACTACTGGATCTAATCGTCCTTCAAGGAACCTTGGATACTATTTTGCGAACGGCTCAAACAATGACCATTCCTGAACTAACGGCCAACATCCAGGCATTAGACCAAAAAGCACAGGAAGTGACAGCTCTTAACCTAAACCATCCCGCCGTCGCTCCAAGGTTGAGCGCAATCCAAACAGTCAAAGCAAAACTAGAGGCGATTCGAGCATTGAAAACAAGCCATGATGCTCAGATCACAGCAGTTAACGACATTAGAACAAGCATTACTGCCTCTGACGCTCAACTCACGGCTCTTGGTTCTGCCAATAACATAGCCTTGAATGATTATACAGCCTTACAGGGTCAAACAGAAACTATAGAAACTGCCATTGCAGACTTCTCACGAAATTTGAATACAATCGCTGCTCTAAATAACACACCAGAAAAAGAAGCAATTAAACAGGCAATGGCTGCGCAATCAAGCCGATTGGGACAATTAAAAGTTCGTCTAACTGGTGAAATCACGCGAGTCAAAGGAACCATTGCGCTGGAACAGGTGAAAGCTGATTTAAGTGCGAAGAGAGGTCTCATTCAACTCCTGACAGCTCAGATCACTGCTCCGTTGACTCTAACTACTATCGACAATCTTGTTCTGCACTTTAATAACTTAAATGCGCTAAACCAACAATTAAGAACACAATCCGAGGCAATTATTACCTACAGGACCAACCTTGCCGTCACCTATCCAGATTTGCAACAATCACAAGCCGAAAAAATGATCTCCACTCTTTTAGAAGAAATTAGAAATTTGCGCATGAGATTAAGCACTCGATATCAAACTGATGCAGCAAATAGCCAACAATTCGCCTTGAATAGCCTAACCCCATCAAAAGAGTTGCAAGCGCAACTGACTGCTGCGGAAGGAGCCGCTGTGTTGGGGAAAGCTCAAAAGAATGCACTCATCGCATTGAGAGATCAAGAGATGGCACGCGTTCAAGCTAATCTTGCTGCACTGCCCGATTTGGAAAGAGTAACTGGGCAACAACATTTCGCTACGCAGGCCAAAGCCAAAGCAGATCCTGAATGGATCGATTTCAATCTGCGACTCGATACCTTGATCAATGGTAAAGCGAAAAAAGATGCTCTCTTGGAAAATCTGGTCGGATCAGAACCTTAAATCCTCATTGACCTCATAATCCCCAATCCCGCATAATGTTCCGCATCCGGAGGCATAGCCAAGTGGTAAGGCAGGAGCCTGCAAAGCTCCCACCCTCGGTTCAAATCCGAGTGCCTCCTTTTTCCAAAAGGCAAAGATGCTTTTTCTTGTCGCCACTCCCATTGGGAATCTCTCTGATATCAGTTTGCGGGCGTTGGAAGTCTTAAAGAGGGTCGATGCGATCCTTTGCGAAGACACAAGGCGCAGCTCGATTTTACTCAACCATTACCAGATCCAAAAACCGCTCTATTCTTACCATAAGTTCAATGAGAAAAAGAACTTAGAGAGTGTGCTTGAAAGGCTTCGCACAGGCGAGTCGATTGCCTTGATCTCAGATGCAGGGACGCCTTGCTTGAATGACCCCGGGGCGGCACTGGTGCAGGCTTGTGTGGCGGAAGGCTTGGAATTTACGGCAGTGCCGGGAGCCTGCAGCCCGGTGGTGGCGTTGTTGTTATCGGGATTTGATGCGGCGCGGTTTCAATTTGTAGGCTTTTTACCGAGGAAGCCATTGGAGGTGTTGCGGGCGGCTTTGGGGTATCCGGGGACGACGGTGGCGTTTGAGAGCCCAGAGCGGCTAATTGATACATTGGAAGATTTGGCTGGGGTGGATCCGGAACGGCAGGTGGCGGTGGTCAGGGAGATGACCAAGGCCTTTGAGGAATGCAGGCGAGGGCCTGTTAGGGAGGTGCTGAGGTATTTTAGAGAAAAGGGCGTGAAGGGAGAGGTCTGTTTAGTCATTGCAGGTGGAAGGCTGATGCCGGAGGAGATGCCGCTGGATGAACTTTTGGAGTTATTGCAAGAGTTACACGGACTGAGTTTGAAGGAAGCAATCAAGATGGCAGCGAAGTTGCTTGGGAAGCCGAAGAGTGAGGTTTATGGAGAAGTGCATAGGCTCAAATGATCTGTTCGAGCTGATCGAAGATTTGGTCTAGTAAGACGACTCGAGCATTGATAAAGTCGTGAGAACGGACACTAGATACAATCCATTTATCAATGATGTTGAGTTCAAGCGAATCCAATAAACCCACTTGCTGTGGATTTAAATCACAGGGCGTAGCTTTCACTTCGATAGCAATATAGCGTTGATTTGAAATCTGCAGTAAAAAGTCAATTTCCACTTGCTCTTTTGATCGAACAAAATAGATTTCTGGCTGCTCCCCACGGTTGATGAAGAATCTTGTAATTTCTGAAAGTACCAAATTCTCAAGTAAATGACCAAAGTAAGGACTCAGCAAAATCGGTTCATATTCACTCCATCCTTGCAACCTCACTGCTAGACCCACATCTTCAAAATAGATTTTTGGTGTTTTGATCAATCTTTGGTTGAGATTTGTGTAATAGGGGGCAAGGATTCTTAAAATGCCATTTTGTTCAAATAACCCCATCCATGCTTGGACAGTGGTCGTATCCACTCCAATATTTTTTGCTATATCAGAAGCGTTAAAAAGTTGACCTATACGCCCAGAAGCAAGTTGCAATGCTTTACTAAACGCTGTTTTTTTCTCAATCCCCGCAGCTGTGACAATATCTTTTTCGATGAAGGTCGCAATAAAATCATTCAAGTAATGGACTGCATTCAGGTTGGAAAAAGCGTGAAGTTCAGGCCAACCTCCTCTCATAAAAAAAGTACTCAATGAAACGCCTTTAGGAAAAGTTGCGTTCCATTCGTGAAGAGATAAAGTATTCAGAAAATAGTAGTTGGCTCTTCCAGATAGTGATTCGCGGACTGCTTTTTGGAGCAATGTTTGGTTGGATCCCGTAATCCAAATATCCATTGTTATGGGTTCCCCGGTTTCTTGATAACGCCTCCTTTCCAAATCCACTCTTTTTTTTATTTCTGGAAATATTTGAGGTGCCAAAGTGGCTTCGTCCAAAATCAGAGGGCCGGTAAATTGTTCAAAAAAAAGAGCAGGGTTTGTTTCAGCCAATGTACGAATCCCTAAATCATCAAAAAGAACGAGTTTATGGGTATGCAGGTGGTTCAATAGCGATGTTTTTCCTACTTGTCTTGGCCCCCTCAACACCTTGACCGGCAAGGTTTGAGCCTTAGTTGATTGTAAAAACTTCAAAAGATCGCGTTTTATCCACATATTGGCTATTTTAGGATCTGATCCAATAATAGTCAACAATGGTTGATGATCATTGACTTAAATAATTTTTTCCATATCCTACTTCCCATGAATTTTTTAACGGAACTACTCCAATTTGCCCTCGAAGAAGACTGCGTGACTGAGGATGTCACAAGCCTGGCCTGCATCCCCGAGAATGACCAGGCAGTTGGTGAATTGGTGCTGAAGCAAGATGGCGTGATTGCGGGCTTGCCCTTTTTGGGAAAGATTTTTCGCTTCGAAGCTTTTGCCAAAGATGGTCAAGCTTGTAAGAAGGGCATGATGTTGGGAAGAGCAACCGGATCGGCGCGGGAGTTGCTTGGGAAGGAACGGACAGCGCTGAACTTGTTGCAGCATTTATCGGGGATTGCGACGCTGACGGCGCGGTGTGTGGCACTAGCCGGAGGATGCAAGATTTTGGATACGAGAAAGACGTTGCCCGGATACCGGGAATTGCAAAAATATGCGGTGCGGTGCGGGGGCGGGACGAATCACCGGATGCATTTGGGCGAACGGATTTTGATCAAGAATAACCATTTGGCCTTGGTGAAGGATGCGATTGGGAAATGCAAGGGGCGAGAGTTTGAAGTAGAAGTGGGCAGTTTTGAAGAGCTACAGGCGGCGTTGGAGTTGGGCGCGAAGGCAGTGCTTTTAGATAATATGAGTGTGAAAGAGGTGCAAAGATGTGTGGAATTTGCCAAAGGAAAAGCGTTTCTAGAGGCTTCCGGTGGGATCACACTGGAAAAAATTGCGGACTACGCCAAAACGGGCGTGGATGGGATCTCGATGGGCGCATTGACTCACTCAGCTCCTGCGTTGGATATTGCATTTAGAATCCGTTCTGTGTAGAATGTTTTGTAAAACGTTGAGGTACTTATGAGCAAAGCGAAACAATTCCGATTTGAAGAAGAAGCGAGAACCAACCTGCGCGATGGAATCGAACAATTGGCTGAAGTTGTGTCGATGACGCTAGGGCCGCGCGGAAGAAATGTGGGATTGCAGGCTAGTTATGGATCGCCGCAGATCACGAGCGATGGACATAGCATCGCTTTGGGAATCGAATTGAAAGATCCTTTCTTAAATATGGGCGCTGAGATGGCCAAACAAGTGGCCTCCAAGATCAAAGAGAAATCAGGCGATGGAACCACGACCGGTATCGTACTCTTAAGAGCTTTGGTCCAGGCCGGTGTAAAAAATATCGCCAGTGGCGCCAATCCCACAGCGATTAAGCGCGGTATGGATAAAGCTTTAGAGGCCGTGCTGAAAGAAATCGACCAGATGGCGACCCTGGTCAAGAGCAACGCAGATACAAGAAATATCGCAACTGTTTCTGGCAATGAAGAAATCGGAGAAAAGATCGCCGAATGCTTTGCAAAAGCAGGTAAATCGGGCGTGGTCACAATCGAAGAAGGCAAAGGAACAGAGACAGTCATCGAGATGGTCGAGGGGATGCAATTCGAGCGCGGCTATGTGAGCTCTCATATGTGCACCAATGCCGAAAAATTGCTCGTGGAAATGACAAATCCATTGATTTTGATCACCGACAAAAAAGTCAATTCTGCACAGGAAATCTTGCCCATTTTGCAGCACATTGCGACAACAGGCACCGAACTTTTAATCGTCGCTGATGACATTGACGGCGATGCGCTATCAACCCTCGTCATGAATAAACTCCGCGGGACACTGAAAGTAGCTGCTGTAAAAGCACCTGGATTTGGCGATCGTCGCAAAGCACTTCTCGAAGATTTAGCAATTCTTACCGGCGGTCAGTTGATCACAGAAGAGAAAGGCATGACCTTAAAAGAGGCAACCGTCGATCAATTGGGCCAAGCGCAGCAAGTCGTCATCGGGAAAGAAAAAACCACCATTGTCGGCGGCAAAGGCTCTTCCAAAGAGATCAAAGCACGCGTCGCACAACTCGAAACTGAAAGTAAAAAAGCAGGCTCTGATTATGATCGAGAAAAGCTAGAAGAGCGCAAAGCCAAACTGCAAGGCGGCGTTGCGGTCATTAAAGTGGGCGCACCGACCGAATCGGAAATGAAAAAGAAAAAGCAAATGTATGAAGATAGTCTAAGTTCGACCCGCGCTGCACTCGAAGAAGGGATTGTACCAGGCGGCGGCGTGGCCCTCTTGCGCGCTTCCCGAGCCATCAAGATGGATGACGTAGGCGCTAAAATTCTCCTTCGCGCCTGTGAGGCGCCATTCAAACAAATCGTCTTCAATACAGGCTATGACAGCTCGCTCCTTCTCGAGGAAGTGCTCAAGGGCGGCAAAAACATCGGCTTCAATGCAGTGACGGAAAAAGTAGAAGATCTACTCAAAGCGGGCGTAATCGATCCAGCCAAAGTAGTGAAAAACAGTCTCATTTACGCAGTCTCCGTCGCCGGCATGGTCCTGCTCTCCGAGGCCCTCATGGCAAATGAGGAAGACTAAAAGTCTCACCGAGTTTGAGGATGGCGATGCGGTTGGTGAGGTTCCGCTCAGCAGCTGCTTGCCGCAACCAGTGGAGCGGATCTTCGATCTTTTCTGCGCCGGTGCGATAGGCGCCGTAATGGATCGGGATCATGTGTTTTGCATTGAGGAGTTTGAAGGCCACGAGCGCGCGTACTTCATCGAGATGGAGGTGAGATTCATTGCGAGGCGCAATGGGAAGACACGCTACATCGATGGGTCCAAATTGATCTCGGATTTCATGGATAAATTCTTGGTTAAAGGCCGTATCTCCCGCAAATAAAATGCGGTGGTTTTCTACTTCGATAAGAATGCTCATCCAGAGCGACTGATTTACATCGAAGAGGCTGGTCGCGGAGCCGTGGTGGGCCGAAAGAGCTGTCAGACGCATGGTTCGCCCATCCCGCTCGAGAACGGAGCTTTGCCACCATTTTTTTCCCTGTACCTGCGTAAATCCTCTCTGGCTAAACCAGGAATCGAGACGATGTGGGACAAAGATCGCCGGTTGGAAAGGCATTAATTTTTCAACTTTCGCTTGGCTGAAATGATCGGCGTGATTATGCGAGAGGGCCACCGCATCGATGAGGGGCAATTTTTCAAAAGGGATGGGCGGCTGGGTGTGGCGAATGAAACAGGGGGAAACAAAATCAAAACTGGGATCGAGAAGAAGATTGATGTTGGCTCCTTGCACCAATAGACCTGCATGTCCAAGCCAGGTGATTTTTGGCTTTAGACTGCGCGCGCAGGGAGTCCATTCGACTCGATGCCAGGTTTTCAAATTCTCTTTTGTAGGAGAAGCCAATGCACCGGGAAAAAGACCGCAAATCGTTCCAAAAAGATTGCGCCAGATCGGCTCTTTTGGATAGTTGAGGTAGCGGCCATATTTCTCATAAGGTTGGATCTTAGAGGCGACTTCTTTACCACTTCGAATCTCAGTACGGGGTGGATCTTTATTTTCGAGGACTTGAAACAACCAAGACTCAGGGGTATGGCTGAGGCGAGCCATTTTTTCATAAGCCAGAGGATCCGCCTGAGGCATCAGCTCCCGAACGCATTCTGTTAATTTTATTTTTAACTTGGGAAAACAGCGTTGCAGAGTCCCCCTTAAAAGAGAAGCGGGCCTGATTTTCTGACCCTTAAGGTGCAGTTTCCACCATGAGATGGGCTCAGCAGCGGCAAAATGCAAACTTTCCATGGCCATATTCCCTACAGCATAGTAAAATAGAGCTATATGAGTCCAGCTTCCTTTCTTCTTTATTGTATCGCTCTCCTTGACCTTTTTATCCGCACCCGATTCAAGCAACGTTGGTGGCACCCCATCACTCCCCATCTCTATCTCGGCGCCATCCCCCTCTCCAACCACCTTTCCCAACTCAAAGCTCTCGGAATCAAGGCCGTCTATGCCGTTCTAGAAGATCACGAAGCGCAAATGAAAACTCTTTTCACCAGGCCCGTTCTAGCTCAAGATTGGGCTCAAGAAAACATCGCCTACAAACGCCTTTCCTGTCCAGACATGACCCCAATGACCTCCGAAGAACTCGAAGAATCTGTCCACTGGGTCCACACCCAAATCTGTGCCGGCAACCCCGTCTATGTCCATTGCAAAGCAGGCCGTGGGCGCAGCGCCATGGTCGTCATCGCCTACCTAATCCGCCATGCCAACATGTCTCTTGCCCAAGCTCTTCACCACGTCACCGCAAAAAGATCCATCGTCCGTTTCCGCCCAGCCCAACTCTTGCGCCTAACTTCCCTCTAGACATTGAGAAGCTCATGGTCGATCAACAAAATAACATGATGAGCGCGATACGCATGATATGCATGATATTTTTTTATCAAGCGTATCAAGCATATCTTGCTCATCATGTTCCTTGACTTCCCTGTAAAACTTAAGTATTCACATATTCATGATCGCATTGATTCTTCTGGCTACTTCCATGCTCGAGCAAGCCGACGAAATCTCCATGCTCTATGCACCTATTGTCGCAAAACAACCGACTCCCTCACAGACTCGTCAAACGGATGCCGCGCTACAAACGGCATCGAATTGGTTTTCGATGGGTTTGGATCCTATTGAAGAGAAACTTTGGGTTGTGCTTGCGGATATTGGAATCGATGCTCTGGAATTGAAGGGGTTGAAAGATGGATTTGATGTTCGCTATGAGAACTATGGCAAAGTTGCAATGGCCGCGGCGAAAAAAGATATAGTGATGATCGGAACAGTTCTAAGTTCGACAAAAAAAGATATCGATTTTGCGTTTGCTCTGAAAAATGCAGGTACCTATCCGGAACTCTATTCGATGGTGGAAATTGCTCCGAAAGATTGGAACTTGTTGCCGAATGGCAATATACCGTGGCTCACTTTGCAAAAATTACACGAAAAAGGGTATGTGCCCAAAGAGTTTGCTCCGTATGTAAAACAAAGCGAGTGGAATGCAACAGGACCGATTTGTGGAGTGGATAAGAAAACGAGACGATGGATTTATTTGCAGGATCGTGAAGGGTTGCCTCGCCTCGATTGGCTAAGTCCTTCATTTGGGAGTCTTCGACTAGCCGCTGCAGACGCGTTGATAAGCTTTTATCGGCTCGGACAACCGATTTTGCAACTCGATGCCGCTTTACCAGATAATGCCAAAGAAACCATGAGTTTGACGATCCGAAAAATGGGTGGATTTTCTGCGGCTTTTTCCAAAGGGGGCATTGATGCGCTTCGTCAAAGCACCGATCTTGTCTACGATCATTTAACTCCGATTGCTGCGCTGCACGCATTAGTGGCCGAGGATGCTGAAGCCTTGCGCATCACTTACCAGATGCTGCTCGATGAAGAAATTCAACCCAAAAGCCTCATCCACGCGATGGAGCCATTTGGAAGAGCGCCGTGTGATTGGGCCGAATTATTGGCCGCACCGACAAAAAAACATCGTTACTATGAAGAAGTACTCACAGCAGAAGCGCTTCGCCGCAGATTGCTCTATGAAGACGTTCTAGCGCTCGGCGGCAAAGCCGGTGACGATCTTCCATTTCTCACTTGGCCAGAAACCTGTGCCTCTCTCATCAAAATCCAAGACCTCGAAGAACGATGCTGTCAAATTCTCGAACTCCATGTGCTTCTGGCCAAGTTTTTCGCTTGGCAGCCCGGAGTTTTTTCGCTGAGCATGGAAGATCTTCTCGGAACTGTACACCAGGAACACCTATACACTCTTGGCGGCACATTTTCTTCTCAGCTCAAATCCATTTTGCGTGCCCGCCGCGAAATCAATCTAGAGCATGCCACCCTGATCGATGTGCCCACCACCGAACAGAGAGGTCTCCTCATTTTGCGATTCGAACTTCCCAACACCTATTCTGCCCTTGTCGCCGTCAATTTTTCTAAACAACCTGTTTCTGAAAATCTCGAATCCCCTACCTACTACCGCACCACAGCCATCGATCTAGAAACGCATCTCAGATTAAATAAACCCCTCGACTCCACTTTTTTCACCCTCAAAATCGATCCTCTCTCAGCAAAACTCATCCTCTTCCAACCAAAAATTTACCGATAGAGTATACTGATACTCAATGAAAAAATTTGCAGTTGTTTGCGCGGCGGGGATTGGCGATGCACTGCTCATGCAGATTGCGGCAAGGCATTTGCGCGACCTTGGACATGAGACGGTGACAGTTTCTAAGCATTTGAAAGAACTTTCCGACTGGTTTCCCGGGTTCCAATTTTCTGATGAATTAGTCGATTGTGATGCAATGGTGCTGCAGCACGACAATTCGACAAGAGCTTTTGAAATCCATGCAGGACAAAAACCGGTTTATACTTTTTTTGGCTCGCATGTGCTTTCTAAGCACGGGCCTTTGCGAAAAAAAATGGATTTTGTTTTCGATCCGAGCATATGCATGGCGGAAAATATTTTGGCCGCGATGCAGGAACTTTTTGGAATAGATGGGGATCTTGGAAACGGTTTAGTAGCACCCAAACAGTTCGTAAAACAGCCCAATCGAGTGGTCTTGCATACAGGAAGCGCATCGGCGGAGAAGAATTGGCCCGAGAGCTCTTTTTTTGAGCTCCAGGAGCGGCTGGAAGCGGATGGGTGGGAAACAGTCATTTTGCCTTTTTTTCCGAATCTTTCTCAATTGGCCACCTTTTTGTATGAATCGGCAGCCCTAATCGGAAATGATTCAGGGCCAGGACATTTGGCTTCGAATTTGGGATTGCCAACAGTGATTATTGGACCTAATAAGGAGCAGTTGACCTTCTGGAGGCCCGGATGGAGACGAGGGGAGATTGTTTACCCACCCAGTTGGACCACCCAGTTTAAATTAACCAGAAAATATTGGAAGCAGTTTATTTCAGTAAATCATGTGTATAAGGTGTTTAATAAAATAGTTGACACTCAATAAGATTATTAATATACTGAGGGTATATGAAAGACCTACCCCACCACCTCAAAAAACTCAATCGACGGATTCTCCGCTCTGCACACAGGGAGGAGTTGGAAGCACTTGAAGAATGGATGCCCAACCCATTCGCTCGTAAGCAAACAGTGCAGGAGCAGAAAAAAATCGCCAAAAGAGCCCAAACCAAGGCTAGACGCGCTAGAGCGGCAACACCCCCCTCGCCCGAAGAGCGAAACCGGAAGATGAAAAACCGAGTTCCCATCTTTGATCGGACCAATAATGCGAAGCCAAAAGCAACTCGCCCCACCCATAAAAAAACACCTCGGATTTAACCCATTATCCTGTTATCCTAGCAAGGATGCGGATTATCCAGATTTCAGATTTTCATTTTACTTGTCCCACATGGAACCCATTTAGGCTGTGCTGCAAGCGACTCTTAGGCCAACTCAACTGGCTCATGCATCGCAAATTTCCTCAGGGAAAAATTTTTGAATTACCCTCCTTTTTTGCCAGCCTAAAACCGGATCTGGTCTTGATGGGCGGAGATTTTACGACAACCTCGCTGCCCGCTGAATATGCCTTAGGACTTAAATTTACAAAAATGCTTCCTGCCCCTTGGCTTGCGATTCCCGGTAACCACGACCACTACACTTTCCGTGCCTATCGACAAAAGCATTTTTACAAGTGGCTGACCAACAAACGTGAAGTTCACCACCGGACCGGTTTTTTCAATCTTAAAGAACACGGCGTGGAAGCCCACAAAATAGCCCCAAAGTGGTGGGTTGTCGCCTTAGATACTGCCAGGCCTACCCTAACTACCGCGCGCGGCCTATTTTCCCCTAAACAGGAAGAGCGGCTCTTAGAACTTTTGTCTTTTATCCCAAAGGATGCCTCCATTTTACTATTCAACCACTACCCTTTTTTCCAAAACGACATCTATCAGCACAATCTTGAGCGAGGAGAAGCCCTAGAACAAGTAGTCCGAAACGACCTAAGAATCAAAGCCTATCTGCACGGCCATACCCATCGACACATCATCGCCGATTTACAGCTGAGCGGACTTCCTGTGATTCTCGATAGTGGATGCTGCGCAGATAAAAACGGCACTTGGAATTTATTGACCTTCGATGACCACGGGATGAAGGTCGATGTATACAAATATAAAACCCTTTCACACTCGAGAGAAATTGCATGGACGCGTGGTTTGACGAGGGGCTAAGATTCAAATGCACCGGCTGCGGAAAGTGTTGCACTGGTTCGGGCGGCTATGTGTTTTTATCCGAAATGGATTTAATCCGACTGGCCGACCATTTTTCCTTAAGCGTCGAAGAATTTGCTAAGCAATACACGCGTCTTGTCGACGGCGGACACGCCCTTCTCGATAAACCCAATTCCGATTGTACTTTTCTTGAAAACAACCGTTGCAGCGTTTATGAAGCCAGGCCTGTACAGTGCAAGACATTCCCCTGGTGGATCCACAATCTACGCGAACCAGAAGATTGGAAGGAAGCCGCCACTCGCTGCGAAGGGATCAATCATCCCGACGCGCCCCTTGTTCCATCCGTTGAAATCCAAGAGCAATGCCTCACCTATCTTGACAACCTCATCGAACAAAGTTTCCTTGCTTAAATGCTAATAAAAAATTTATAATGCCTGCATGTCTACAAGAGTTGATATTCCAGATCAGGTTGTAAAGCCGTCTAGCTTTGATGTGTGCTGTGGACGGGTTGAAGATGGGGTCAGGCTTACAGGAGGAGCCGGTTTTGCTGTGGGTGCGCTTGTCTCTGGATTCGTGGGTGGATCTGTTGTCGTCACTGTCTTGTGCGCAGGCACTAGCGCCGGATTCTTTTTTCTTCACCTTATGGATAAAACATGCGGCCGAGGCAATACGATTACCCGATTATTCAATGACGCGACTAGACATTATGGACTTTTGCAAGAAAAACAAAAAGGCTTAATCACTGCAGAAAATAGGACGGTCGACGATACCAACACCGTTGTTCAAAAAGATACACTCGCTCTGGAACAGGCTAAACAGTTAACCGAGAAATCAAAAGAAACAGAAGCTGTTTTGCAGGCATCAGCTGCGCAGGTTCACGATAGCGCCACGGCGGTGGTGGCGACCGCATCGAATCTTGCGAATGAATTGCAAGCTGAAAAAGAAGAAAATGCTGCCTTAAAGACAAAATTGAACGAATTTACATTGAAAATTGCCCAACTGCACGCCGATGTGCAAAAGGCCGCCGATCTCATTCCGAGTCTAAAAGCCATTGACCTTTCGATGGATCACGGGGCGCAGTCCTTCAAAGAAAATGCCGATAAAATCCTCAGGGGATTTAGCCAAGCGATCACGCAAATCCAAGGCCACAATGACGAAAATGAGAAGCTAAAAGCGCAAACGGAGTTGCTGCAAAGAAACTTGAACGAAATTGAAGGAGAACTCAATAAGCAAAAAGCCACCTGCCTAGAGCTTAGGCAGGAAAATGATCAATTCAAAGGCACGAATAAATCCTTGATCCAGTTGCGACAAGAATTGGAAGCTTTGGGGCTTAAATTAGATGCTGAAAAACAAGATCTTGCAAAGAAAAAACAGCTCTTTGAAACAGAAAAACAAGAGTGGTCAGATCTTTCTAGAGCTCTACAAAGAACGCAAGAAGTGGTGGCGGCGGCCACTTCTTCAAATACTCCGTCAGAAATGCATACAATGATGCAGCAAAGGCTCGCTGCCAATGCAGCGCAGCTCCAAATCCTAAAACAATTGGAAAAAGAATGAACAATACCGTCACAGCTCCTATTGCAGCCGCTGCCGAATCGGGATTTTTCTCGAAGATCTTTTGCTGCAATTGCAAACAGTCGGCCGTATTGGGTTCTCTGGCCATTTCGGTGGCGGGTGTAGCGCTCTCAATTTTTTTAGAATCGATGCTGGGGATCGTCGGCTTTGTTTTGCTTGGCCTTTTCTCTCTGATCTTCCGATCCATCAATAATGCAGAGCTCGAGAAACTAGAAGCTCAATTGGAACGCGAAGCAGAGGACAATGTGGCTAAAATGGCCAATTTGACCTCTCAAATGAATGCACAAGTGACCCAATTGACCCACAATCGAGAAGAAATGCAAGCACAGCTGCTTCTATTGCAAGCGGACAATGGACAAAAGCAGGCGATGCTGGGAGCTCTGCAGGCAGATCAAGTGCGCCTAACCCAAGAAATGGATGCGCTCCGACAAACAAAAGCTCAATTGGAACAAGATTTAACAACCATGAGGGGCAATGCGCAGCAAATCCGCACCCAAGTGCAAATGCTTTTGCAACAAAACCTGCAATTGGGCACACAGGTAGGTGTCTTCGATCAGATTGTGGGCAATCTCGGCCATCATAAGGCAGAGCTAGAAGCGGAAGTAGCTGCTTTTCAGCAACAGTTCAATGGCGACCTAGCCAATCTGACACGTCAGATAGAGTTAAGCACAACTATTTCTCGAAATATTCTAAATTCGGTCTCACAAAAAAATGAGGCCTTTAAGATCCAATTGCAACAGAATTCAACGCAAATACAAGACTTGCAGATAGAACTCCAGAGTACGCAACAGGGCCTGGCTATGGAGCGGCAAAAAATCGAACAAGACGTCAAGAGTTTGACCGAAAGGGAGCAGCTATTAGTCCAGAAAGAGGAAGTCATCCAAGCTGAAGAATTAGCTGCCCAAGCTCGACTCGCCCAGTTGCAACAAGTCGAAACGAATCTGATCCAAAAATTAAACCAATTAAATGCTAAAATCATGTCCGATCAGACCCAATTTGATGAAAAAATGGAAAAGTTAAAGGAGGATTTTACCGCTTTGAGCGCGCAATATGACCGTACAATTGGGGTAAAACAACAACAGCTGCTAGACCTAAAAGCACAAAAAAAACAATTGCAGAATCCACCGCCTCCGGCTTAGAATAACACCGATGGACATAAGAAAAAGAGCGGAAAAGTGGTTGCATGCGCCGTTTGATGAGGCGACGCAGAAAGAGGTGCGCGAACTCATGAAAAATGAGACGGCGCTCAGGGATGCATTTTTCAAAGATCTTTCCTTTGGCACAGGTGGAATGCGCGGCTTGATGGGCGCGGGGACAAACCGGATGAATGTCTACACCGTCCGCGCGGCCACACAGGGGTTGGCCAATTACTTGAAAATGCAATCTGGAAACCACTCTGTCTTTATTGGCTACGATGTGCGCAATCATTCTCGAGAATTTGCCCTAGAAGCAGCACGCGTTCTTGCCGGCAATGGCATGACTGTGTATTTGACGAAAGACATCTGTCCAACGCCATTGGTCTCCTACGGCTGTAGGCATTTTAAATGCAGCGCTGCGATCATGATCACCGCCTCTCACAATCCACCTGCTTATAATGGCTATAAAGTCTACTGGAGCGACGGAGGTCAAGTCGTGCCGCCCCACGATGAAGGGATTATGGCTGAAGTACGCAAAGTGAGCGTTGACAGCGATATTCCGATGCAGGATTCATACCAAATCATTGGAACTGAATTGGACCAGGCCTATCTGGCCGAACTCAAAAATTATCAACTATATCCCGCCTCCCCGATTAAAATTCTGTACACTCCTCTTCACGGCACTGGCATTCGAATCATTCCTGAAGCGCTGAAAAGTTTTGGCTACATGCAAGTTCGTCTCGTTGAAGAACAAAAAACACCCGATGGCAATTTTACGAATGCCCACTCGCCCAATCCTGAAGAAAAAGCCGCCCTTGAACTCGGCACCAAACAACTTCTGCACGAAAAAGAAGACCTACTCATTGCCACCGATCCAGACGCCGATCGGATGGGGGTCGTCGCTTTGGATGGTGAAAAAGCTGTTGCGCTAACTGGAAATCAAATTGCCTGCCTTTGCCTCCATCACATCTGTACAGCCCTGACCGCGCGGAAAGAATTTCCCGAAAACGCTGCCTTCATTAAAACCATCGTCACAACGGAGCTTTTTTCCAAAATTGCTAAAAGTTTTGGTGGCGCTTGCTTTGACGTATTGACCGGTTTTAAATACATCGCCGAAAAAATGACGCTATGGGAACAGAGTTTTAGTGGCTACCAGTACATTTTTGGCGCAGAAGAGTCATATGGATATCTCTTCGGCACCATGGTGCGCGATAAGGATGCCATCTCTTCAGCCTGTCTCATTGCCGAAGTCGCAGCGCTTGCCAAAAAGCAAAACCTTTCGCTCATTGACCGACTCTACCAAATCTATCAAAAATTTGGCCTTCACCGCGAAACTCTCGTCAGTCTCTCCTTTAACGAAGGCGAGGCAGGTATGGATCAAATGAAATTGCTCATGGAAAAACTTCGCAAAAATCCGCCAAAAACCATCGGCAACATCCCTGTCATCAAAATCGAGGATTACCTAAAACCCACTCTTCTTCCCAAATCCGATGTCCTTCGCTTTTGGCTAAAAGACCATTCCAAACTCGTCATCCGTCCTTCTGGCACGGAACCCAAAGTCAAAATCTATGCGGAAGTAAGGCAAGAAGTACAAGATCTCGACAAAGACATTCTCGCTTGCGATGGCCGCCTGAAAAAAATCACGGACGAACTCTGTTCCGTCTTGCGCTATTAAGGAGTCGTCTAAAAATAACTCGAACCGTTTTGCGGCCGTTATAGCGGCCCATCTTTAAACGATCCCTCCTCAGGAATATTGCGGCAATATTCCATTCGTCGCGATCGTTTAAATCTGGACCACTCTAAGACCGCCAAACAGTTCGATTTATTTCTAGACAACTCCTAAGTTTTTTCTCGTTTCGGGTATTTGACTCGCACGTGCTGCGCTAAATAGAGTTGCTTGCTGAGTACCTTTTTTACTTTGCCTAGCTCCTCAAATGTGAGTTGGCATTCATCGAATTGCCCTTCCTCCGCCTTTTCTGCAACCAATCTATCTACCAGTTGACTTAGCGATTGCTCCGTAACATCTTCTTGCGAACGGGATGCGGCTTCGACCGTATCGCAAATCATGATGATGCCCGATTCTTTGCTGCGCGGCTTCGGCCCCGGATAGCGGAAGGCCTTCTCATCTACCTCGTCTTGTTTGCCTCCCTTTAATTCCAGTTGCTTTCGATAGAAGTAGTAAACGAGCGTTGTGCCGTGATGCTCGCGAATGATATCGATGAAAGATGAGGGGAGATGATATTTGCGAGCAAGCATCTCGCCATCGGTGACATGCGAGATGATCACTTGCGCCGATTCGAACGGAGTGAGGAGTTGATGGATATTGACAGCGCCTTGCTGGTTTTCAGTGTAAAATTGAGGATTGAGAATCTTGCCGATATCGTGATAGAGCGTTGCGGCGCGACAAAAGAGGCCGTGACCGCCAATCGCCTGCGCGCACATTTCGGCCAAGTTGCCTAGGACAAGCGAATGTTGATACGTTCCGGGCACTTCCATCGCAAGGCGCCTTAAAAGCTCATTGTTCGGGTCCATGTATTCCATGAGCGTCATATCGGTCAGGACTCCGAAAAGCGACTCAAGGGCTGGCAAAAGGCCAACGACAAGCACTGCCGTGAGGATCAAGAAGAAGAACGAGGAGCAGATATCCATCGCAAGCGAACCGCTCCAAAAATGGTCTTCGCTAAAGGAAAAGGCAAAAAGAACCGGAATGGCCGAGATCCACGACTTGATGCAAACTGAAAAGACTTCTTTTCTCTTGCGCAGGCCTTTCGTACTGATGATGACCACAATCGATGTGACGAGATTCAAGACGAGAAAACGGCTGTGGTCGACAGCCAAACTGACCGACAAAATAATCGATAGAAAGGTCGCCGCAAAAAGAGCGGTTCTCGGCGAGAGCAAAATACAGATCAAAATGGTGGCAAAGGGCGCGACGATCGGGTAGCGAACACCGCCGATGAAATTGGAGGTGCTTTTGAGCAGAATAAATTCGGTCAACTTGGCAAAGCAAAGGGTCAAAATCACGACGCAGACAAAAAGAGCCACTTGTTGCAGCGAGCGGATAAAAGTTGGTTGGCTGATGCGAAAATAAAGAGCGCTGATCGAAACAAAAATAATGGAGAGAAGCAGACTCGCGATAATTGTAAGAGGATCTTCTAGCTTTCGATCTTCTGAAATGGCTTTTTTCATCGCCGCCATCATCGTCAAATGGCGAGAAGCGACCTGCTCGCCCTGATCGATAATCCTCGTTCCCGCTTGTACTCGAGTGTATTTTTCCGAAATGGCATTGCTCACCTGGGAGCGAAGCGCATGGATAAGCGCTCGATCTTCCTGCAGTTGCCATGAATGCACTTGAAAGGCACTGATAACAAAAGCAATTGTCTCGGAATGAAACGATTCCGCAGTCAATAGTTGCTCCGACATCTTTTGCCAAAAATCAGGAGGTAAAGCGCCGTCGGCTTCCTCAAAAAACGATTCATCGGGCAAATTCAGATCTTTGATTTTTTGGATCGTGCGCAAATCGGTAAAGCGGGCTTCTAAGAGCTGCGTTTCCAAAACATCGGCCGCTTTATACATCTCCTCAAAGGTGCTCATCGGCGCGGTGGTGCGCCACTTCTTGTCATGAATCAGCTGATTTTCCAACTCGAATCGCACATCGCGGATCTCTTTATCGTCCATTTGATAAATGGTGCCGATGTCTTTCATCGCTTGTTGTTTCAAAACAATCGTTGTTTCGTAGTCGGGAAATTCAAAATCGATTTGCGCGACAATGTACCTCGGTGCTGTCGCATTCAATTCCAACACTTCGAGTCTTACTTCGCGAAAATGGAGAAACAGCGCAAGGGCCACGACGCAAAGGAATCCGACAAATAACCGCCAGCCTCTTTGATTTGCGGCAAGCCATGCCCAGATGCGATTCGTTTTCATACCACTTAATCTATCAAATTCTATATAATCTTGCATATGGCTGAAAAGTATCAGGTTCTCGCACGCCGCTATCGCCCCCAAAAATTCTCCGATGTTGTCGGCCAAGAAGCGATCCTCCAAACGCTCAAAAATGCGATTCGCCGCGATCTCGTCGCACACGCCTACCTCTTTTGCGGCTCACGCGGCGTGGGCAAAACCACTCTGGCCCGTCTTTTTGCAAAGGCCCTCAATTGCGCAGCTCCCAAAGAGGGCGAACCGTGCAACACCTGTCCCTCTTGCCTCGATATCGCCTCGGGCCAATCGCTCGACGTCATTGAAATCGACGGCGCCTCCAACCGCGGCATCGACGATATCCGTCAGATCAACGAGACGGTCGCCTTTGCACCGAGCCACGGCAAATACAAAATCTACATCATCGATGAAGTGCATATGCTCACGAAGGAGGCCTTCAATGCCCTCCTCAAAACGCTCGAAGAACCTCCCCCCGCCGCCAAATTTTTCTTCGCCACCACCGAGCCGCACAAAGTCCTGCCCACCATCATCAGCCGCTGCCAACGCTTCGATCTGGGGAGGATACTACCAACCCAAATTGCAACCAAACTCCAATCGATCGCCGCCGACCTGAGCCGCATCGTCGACTCCGACGCCATCCTCCTCCTCGCCCACTATGCCGAAGGTTCCTTGCGCGACGCCGAATCGCTCTTCGACCAAATCCTCTGCTTTTCCTCAGAAAAAATCACCGCTGCCGATGTCCGCACCGCGCTCGGCCTCGTTCCACAAGATCTCTTTTTTGCCCTCGACCGCGCTTTTGCCGAATCCAAAATCTCTTACGCCTTTGAACTCGTCGAACAACTCTTCCAAGCCGGCAAAGACTTCGCCCACTTTCTCGAACAGCTCATCGAACACTACCGCGCCCTTACCGTCGCCAAAACAACCAAAACCGATCACCCCTCCGCCACCCATTACACCCAATCCCAGTGCCTCACCATCCTCGACCTCCTCCTCAAAGCCGAATCCCAATTTTCCCGCAGCATCAATCCCCGCACCGCCCTCGAAGTAATCCTCCTTCAAATCCTGCGCACCAAAAACAAAATTCCTATAGAGGTGTTAGTCCGCCGTTTGTCGGAGTTGGAGCAAAGTCTAAAGGAGGCTTCACCTACCGTAAACGTGCACCCCACCCCAAAGAACGAAGCGTTCTCTGGGGATCTCGGAGCCGTGCATGTGCCTGAAT
>Ga0207118_1021_pt1 | contig 43214 bp, 32 predicted proteins | sample Alteio_BWMinHeat_42_FD_153507 | JGI IMG/M metagenome (GOLD analysis project Ga0207118, IMG submission 153507) | Enriched cells from forest soil in Barre Woods Harvard Forest LTER site, Petersham, Massachusetts, United States -... | ecosystem: Environmental > Terrestrial > Soil > Temperate forest >...
CGATCCGCGCTACAGCAAAGTGAAATTCGTGCTGATCCACGGCGGGTATCCGTACACGCTGGACATGATCTGGATGACCGCGGCGAAAAACGTGTACACGGATTCGTCGCTGATGGGCTATTACGTTTATCCATCGGAATTGAAAAACGTCCTGAAACAGTGGGTATCGCTGTATCCGGAAAAAATCATGTTCGGCTCGGACGCTTTCCCTTTTAACGATGCCGTCGGCGCGGAAGAAACTTTCTGGCTGGCGGTGCGCTCCGCGCGGACGGCGGTGGCCGCGGCGCTGGCGGAGCTGGTCGCCGAGGGCGCGTTCACGGAAGAGAAAGCGCTGGAGCTGGCGCATTTGTACCTGCACGACAATGCCGCACGATTGTATGGAGAGATGAAATGAGCACGCCTGCGCCATCGAAACACATCGCCTGGAAAAACGTGGAACGCGAGCACTTGAATCCGCTGATCGACCGGGAAATGGTGGTCGGCGGCAAAATCATGCTGGCGCGCGTGCTGCTGAAAAAAGGCGCGCACGTGCCGCGGCACCAGCACCACAACGAGCAAGTGACGTACATCCTGGAAGGCGCGCTGAAGTTCGCCATCGACGGCAAAGAGATCGTGGTGCGCGCCGGCGAAGTACTGTGCATCCCTTCCAACATGCCGCACGAAGCCTGGGCCATCGAAGACACCGTAGACCTCGACGTGTTCGACCCCCCGCGCGAAGACTGGCTGAACAAGACCGACGACTATCTGCGCCACGGCCGCTAGCTCCTTCCTTGTGCCGGATCGCAGCGGGCGAGCAGTTCCCTTCGCTGAAACCGTTCTGGGTGAACCAAAATGGGAATTGTTGGTATACACCCGGCAGTTTTCGTCCCGTAGAACCGCTCGGGATGCAAAATTCGCATAAGAGTGGCAAGCAAAGGATTTACAGGATACGTAACTTGGAAGAGTGTGTAAGCAATTGAAAACACGGGGCGAAAAATCGTCCCGTAGAAGCGTTCGGGATGCAAAAGGCGCATCGTAACGTCCGAACGTCTTAACGTCGGAACGTCCGGAAAAGGCGGTAGGACCCCAAGTGCGGAACGTCGAGAGGTTCGAAGGAAGGGCGCCCACCCCGTGTTTCTTGTAAGTGTTGCATCTAAAGGAGTTAGGAATCGAGTAAGTCTTTTGTTTGCAACACTTAGAGGGTGGTCGCGTATGTGTTGCATCCAAAGGATTTAGCGGGGCGGGGTGTTGGCGAGAAAGCAACGGTCGCGGGTGGGAGGATTTTGGAGGAGTTTGAAGGACTACCTGGTGGGCCCACATAGGGTGAGGCACCCCACCTACGCCAAGGCTGCGGCGGGCGGGTGCGGGGCAACACGAGAAGTATAGCTGATGGGTACCTATTGTCAAGTAATTACTGTTAAGTGGCTTGTCTGCTGCGAGTTAGCTCGAAGAGCGAGAGGGGCGACGATAGGTCAAGAGCTGGCCTTCGAAAAATAGTATTGATTCGCGGTGGACATCTTCCCCGAGAAGCGGAAACGTCTCGTTCCCCGGTTCCCTCATTCCCCCATCCTACCGGGCGGGAATTTGGCTTCGTCTTTTCATGGCCGCAGCAAGCGTTAGGCCCACGCAGTAGTAGATCGGGCCGTTGATTAGAGCAGCCAAGACCCACATCATCCAACCAAATCGGTCACTCGTTCCTATAGTGAAAATTTGAAGCAGCAACCCGGGGCAGAGGACAAACATCACCTTCTCAAGGAAGTTGTAAAGCGTGGACGGGGGAGGGAGATGGAACGGGTTATATTTGTAGTCATACCAGTAAAGGCTCATCCAGGCAAAGCCTATCAACGGCCCAATAAGTGCGAATCTCTGGGGCAGCTTGGACACGATCATGACTCACACCTCCCAAGAGTTTACTGCGGATTTTGCTTCTTAAGATCTGTGACTAACCCACCAGGCGTCACGTCGTATGGCGGCGGGTGGCCGGGCTTGGAGAATGGGAATTTGTTTGGCATTGGAATGAGCGAGAGGATAGCACTTCGATACGTCCCGCCAAAGTAGAGAGAGGCGGAGGGTGCCCCAGGCTCGGGTTTATCGAGCCTGGGTCTTGGGGTGGACGATTGCGGCCCATTCCTCGACACGTCGCGCGCAGGAGCAGTTTTCAGAAGGAGGGACGATAGCAAGTGAAAGTGATGAAGTGAAGATGGCCTCTGCCATAGTGGCGCCTCAGTCCGGCAGGCATTGGAGCTTCGAGGGGGAGAATCAACCCAAGACCCAGGCTCACAACCCGAGCCTGGGGCACCCTCCGCGTATGTATGCTTTCGGGAAATGAGTCGTGGTGATTGTCCTCGAGACGATCCCTTGTGAACAAATCGCAACGGCCTGCGAAAGGACGTAGACAAAGGGGCGTGGTGTTGTTTACCGTAGCAGGGTGGCTAAACCCAAGCGTGGGGCCAGCCCTCTGAAGGGGAGCAACATGATAAGGCTTTTTGCGGCAGCGATGCTGGTGCTGGGAGGCGTGTCGATAGCGCAGGCGCAGGAGATGGCGCCGGGCGAGGCGAATGAGGCGACGAACGTGGCGCAGGGATTCACGGCGAGCACGGCTGTGAAGCCGTCGTCGATCAGCTTCATGACCGCGAGCGACGCGTTTTTTCTGCCGCCGGCGAAAGCGGTGAACTCGTTGGAGGCGCCGGTGGTGGCCACGGCATTGGCCGTGCCGCTAAACGCCGCGGACCCGGCGGTTCCCGCACCACAACCGAAGTTTCTGTACAGCAACAGCGACCTGCCGCGTTGGGAGCTGGCACTGAGCCTGGACTGGGTGCGGTTTCGCTCGTCGATCTTCAACGCCAGCGCGGTGGGCGTGAAGACATCGTTGACGTATTTCACGAACGACTGGTTTGGGATTGAAGGAAACGTTTCGGCGACGTTCGCGCCGCAGATATTTGACCGTGAACACGTGAAGTTGGTGGTGTACGGGGCAGGCCCGAAGATCGCGTGGCGGGAAAGAAAATGGGAACCGTGGATGCACGCCATCGTCGGGGGAGCTCACGAAATGCCGCAAACCGCAGCGGGGGGCAAGAACGCGTTCGCGGTGCAACTGGGCGGCGGCGCCGATTACAACTTCAATGTCCGTTTTTCCGGCCGGCTGGAAGCAAACTACATCCGAAGCAGTTTTTTCAGCCAGTCGCAGAACAATTTTGAACTTGGCGCTGGACTCGTAGTCCACTTCTAAAACGGCGCCGCGCGGAATTTACGCGGGTTCCTTCCATTCCACGGGGCCGCGTCACCAGGTCTTACAAACCTGTTCGCAGACCATGGCGTCGCCCTTCTCAGGGATGCATCAGCAACGCTGTCGTCCGACCACGAGATCACTTAGCAGGCAGAGGCTTTTGGTACTTAGCGAGGTCCACGGATTGCCATTCGCCTTTGATGATGGCGGCGCGGATCTGCGCGGCGGTTTTGCCGTTGCGGGATTGCTCGTAGGCGTAGAAGTTTTCGGCGATGCAGATGTTGCATCCGGCGCCGTGCTTGCTGGCGAAGCAATCGAGCAGGCTGCCGTGACCCTGGCTGCGGTCGCAGTGGCAGTAGCAGGGTTCGCGGTATAGCGTCTTTTTGATCCTGGCGGCAACGGTGTAAGCATTTTGCACGACAGGGTCGGTAAAGAGTTCGGGATTCATCGTCGCGGGAAGTTCGCCCTGCGGCGGTTGCGCATGGAAGGCGGGAACCGGTTCATCGGCCGCGGACTGAGACGCGCCAGTCCCCTGGGGCGTGCGGGAAGCAGCGAGTTCGGGCAGCAGCGCGAGGCTCGTTGCAAGGGCAAATAAGATTGCGCTGCCGCAGAATTTCTGGGTTCCATTCATAGCCGTCTCCCGATTATCGCCGCTAGCCTGGTGTTTAATTTCCTCTCTACTGTACGGCGATGGCCCGCGAAATTCCACTTTACTGAATTCCCGCTCATTCAAACCTGCCGATCAAGGCAGCCGCACCACCGCGATGCGGATGGCCGCAAGTTTCGTTACATCCATCACTTTGCCGGCGTTCATGTTGTCGACCTGGCTGTTCGCGATGAAGTAGAAATCATTTCCGCGAATGGCTCCGGTGGTGGGAAGCGACGTGAAGGCAGATCGATTTTCGAGAACAGTGGTTTGCGTCACGCGGGTTCCGTCCTTCGAAAGCTTGAAGGCTGCGATGCGCGGCGAGCCGATGCCATTTTGCACGGCGATCAAACTGCCTTTGCGCCAGTAGAGCCCGTCAATTCCCGCCAGCGTGCTGCGGGGGCCGGGGTTCACGTCGCTGCTGGCGCCGCCTTCGAGGTCCACGTGCACAACGCCAAAGTCATCCGCGATAAACAACTGGCGGTCGTCTTCGGCAAGCGCAATTCCATTCGGACCAGAGAGCGGACGGTGAACGGGGAGCGGTGTAAATGTGTTCGCGGAGAAATCAAACTGGAATACTTGATTGCTGACGGTATCGGTCAACAGAATTTCACCGCTCTTCCGCACCACCAGATCGTTGAAGCCATGCTTCGCGGCGTCTGTTGGCGCGAACCTGCCGAGCAATTTACCGCCAGGGTCAAAATGGAGAAGTTCGCTGCGCTGTGTCGCTTCCGCCCACGAGTTGGCCCACACGGTCCCGTCGCGGGGATCGAGGCGAATGCCAACAACCGGAAGCAAATTGTCGCGTCCGGCGGGGACGAAATCCGAGACCCTGCCCTCGGCACTGATCTTTACGATCTTCCGCCGATTCAGGCTGCTCAGGTAAAAGAGACTTTGTCCGGGATCGTAAGCCAATCCCTCCGGCACCAGATCTTTTTCTTCGGTAATAAACGCCAGCCGCGCCTGAGCCACCGCCGGAAAATCGCGATGGACACCGGCAACCAGATCGTCAAATTCCTTTGAGCCCTTCAGCACTTTCAGCGAAGGACTGCCCGCGGGGTCGAAACCCTCGCGCAGCGCCAGGCATTCCTTGAGCAGTTTCAGCGCTTCGAGCGTTTCCCCCACGTGCTGCTTTGACGTGGCTAGAAAATAGAGAGCTGCGCCGCGGTCGGCGAGTTGCGGCAGCATTTTTTCAACCAAGGCGATTTGCTCGCGAACTTCTGCGGCGTTGTCCGGTTCGGCGAGGACGCCCTTGATTTGCTCCTTATCTTTTTCCTGCGAATACGCGGTGAGCGGAAGGACGGACAAAGCCGCAATCCAACAAGAGAGAAGGGAGAGGAGCCGAAGAAAGTGTTTCATCACGCCTGATTGGACGGCCGAAGAGCCGTTTTCGCGTGCCTGTATGCCTTACTAAGCGAGCACGGCCGCCGCAGCCGTATGCGCCGGAGGCGGCGAAACGGAAGGGCCGGTTCCGGCATGCTTTGCGCGAAGTTGCCGCTGCACGTGCCTGCCCCAGGTCCGCACAAATGAAAAATTGAGCGCACCGCCGATGGCCGAACTCGCCAGGGGAATCAGCCGGCCGGCCCATTTTTCGGCAACTTCCGCGCCCAGCTTGGCAGCGAAGCGCTCCACGATGCGGGGAACCAGCTTGTCCAGTATCTGTTTTTCTGCCAGATCTTTTCCGTAATCGATCCCGGCGGCGGCCGCGGCGGCTTTCCACATTTCCATCCGCTGATCGTGACCGTGAGCTTCGAATCCATACAGCAAAGAAAGGCGCTGGATGAGCCGCAGGGTGATCACCATCAGAATACTGGCATCCGGCAGAAACGTAATCATTCCGCCAAAGCCGAACCCTGCGCCTTCGGCAAGCGCCAGCCGCTCGGCATCGCGTATTAAGGACTTGGCGATAGCATCCAGGCGCTCCAACGGAACGTCCTTCATCCGCAAAAAACTCGGAACCCATAGCCCATGCTTGTCGGAGAGTTCCTTGCGGAAATCTTCCGGGTCGATTTCGATGGAGCGGAGCCCGCGGAGCACACCAAACCGCAAGAACCGGCGGACGGTGCGCGCCGCCAAAGATGACTTACGCGAGTTATGTAACCTTGCCATGCCTATAAACATCGTACGGCGGTTCGCACCGGGTAGCAACCACGGCGACAAGCCGGCGGTCTAAGCGACATCCTGCGGTCCGGTTCAAAAAAGGGGGGAGTTACCCGGAACGCGGCAACGGGACGCGAGTCCTACTTGACGCGGACGGACTTTTGAGTAAACTGCATTTTTCTCCATGGCCACGATGCCACAATTCGTGCCCGCCGAAGTCGTCAACGATTACGACTTTCCGCAGCGAGAGGCGGCCTTTTTCTACGGCCTGTTCCTGCGCGGCCATTCCGCGGATCAATTGCGCCGCGACATCGAAGTCCCCGCCGCAGTTCTCGCGAAATGGCATCGTGAAGCCGAGCGCGACCCACAGCTCCGCGATATTTTCTCCCGCATGGTGGATTACCGGCGCCACGTGCTGGCGATTTTTGATGCTTTGGTTGGTTCGGACGGCTTGCCGCAGCGCGTGCAGTAGAACTCGGGCTGTTCCCGCCGTTTGCAGAGAATTTTCGTTTGGCCGCGCTTGACCTGTCCTCCGCGTTATCTCGGATGCAAATTCCCTGTACGTTCGTTCAGGTCAAAGATTGTCAGGCAACCAATTGAGAAGGCCGGCGTTCTAACCGAAACCGGGGGACAAGTGTCACAAAATGCAGGGGATTCGCGGATTGACGGGGGGCTTGTCCGGGGGTTAGAATCACAACGTCCTAGAGCTTGAGGTGTCTTCTATGTCACGGGTAGTCCGTACCCTGGTTGTTTCCGTATTTTCGTTTTGCTTAGCAATTCCGCAGGCCTTCGCCCAGCAAGCCCCACCGGCGCAAGATCCCATGGCCGCTCCGGTTCCCCAGAAATTGACCAAAGAAACCAAAAAGAAGATGAGGAAGACCCTGAAGGAGCTGGACAGCACCTACAGGCAATGGCTCCAGGAAGACGTGACCTACATTATTTCGCCGGACGAGCGCAACGCCTTCCTGCAGCTGGATACCAACGAAGAGCGCGAGCAATTCATCGAGCAATTCTGGCTCCGGCGCAGCAGTAACCCGGATCTTCCGGACAACGATTTCAAAGAAGAGCATTACCGCCGCATTGCTTATGCCAATGAGCATTATGCTTCTGGCATCCCCGGTTGGAAAACCGACCGCGGCCGCATGTACATCATGTGGGGCCCCGCGGATGAAGTGAATTCCCACCCGACCGGTGGAACTTATGACCGGCCGATGTCCGAAGGCGGCGGTTCCACGACGACCTACCCATGGGAAACCTGGCGCTGGCGCTATCTGGAAGGCATCGGAGAAAACATCGAACTCGAATTCGTGGATCCCAGCGGCTCCGGCGAGTATCACCTGACTATGGACCCCGGTGAAAAAGACGCGCTCTTGCACGTGCCCGGGGCAGGCCTGAGCCAACTGGAATCCATGGGCATGGCTTCAAAAGCGGATCGCTTTACACGATCCGACGGCATGACTTCTCCCACTGCGCTGGGTGGTACGCCCTCGAGCATGAATGAATTCAGCCGCCTGGAGCTCTACGCCAAGGTGAACAAACCGCCCGAGGTGAAATTTAAGGACCTCGAAGCCATTGTGACTTCGCGCATCGTCCGGGATCAGGTGCACTTCACCTGGCGAACTGACTATCTGAAAGTGACCAATGACACCGTGCTCGTGCCCGTCACCGTGCAGGTGCCCAACGGACAGCTTTCGTTCACCGCCAAAGAAGGCATCCACTCCGCAACGCTCAATATCTTTGGCCGCGTGACCACACTCACCGGCCGCGTTGTGCAGACTTTCGAAGATCCCGTCAGCCGCGACTTCCCCGATTCGCTGTTCCAGCAATCGCTGAAGCTGCAATCGATCTATCAGAAGGCGGTTCCCCTGCGTCCCGGGCTCTACCGGCTGGACCTAGTGATCAAGGACGTGCAGAGCGGAAACGTGGGCGTTGTGAACACCAGGTTGGCGGTGCCGCGTTACGACGATGACAAGCTGGAAGCCAGCTCCTTGATTCTCGCCGACCAGATCGAGCATGTTCCCGCCAAGCAGATCGGTACTGGCCAGTTTGTGCTGGGCTCATCCAAAGTGCGGCCACGGCTGGAAGGTGATTTCACCACGGCCGACAAGCTCGGCGTTTACATGCAAGTTTACAATTTGAAATCCGACGACAAGACGCACAAATCCAACGCGACGTTTAAGTACACCGTCAAGCGCGGCGCGGAGTCGGTCATGCAGTTCAACGAGACTTCGGCGGAGATGAAGCAGACCGGCGATCAGGTCACCATTGAGCGCCTGATGCCTCTGGCAACACTGGCGCCCGGGAAATACACGCTGGAGATCAACGCCACGGACACGCTTTCGAATCAGACCATTTCGCGAACGGCAGATTTTACGGTGAAGACGGCGGCGGAAACCAAGACCGCGGCGAACGTCAAACCGGGGAGGTAACGCAAAGTGAAACAGGAACGGCTCCGAATCCTGGGGGCCCTGGTCCTGACCGTCATGGTTTCGTCCTTCGGGGCGCAGCCGGCGGCCGCGCAAGCGAAGCTCGTCCCGGGGAAGCTTGCGGGAGTGGTGCGCGATAGTTCGGGAACGCCGCAGTTGGGAGCGAGCGTCGAGTTGATCCCTGAGCCCGCCGGATTGGCGGCTTCGCGTGGTTTCCTTACCAACACGCAAGGCGTTTTCAGCGGCGACAAACTCTCTCCGGGGTTTTATTCCGTTCGGGTAACGCTCGCTGGTTTTCTTCCTACACTTGAGAAGCATATCCGCATTAGTTCGAATCTGACCACGCTGGTCCACATCGAGCTCGAATCCATGTTTGCCTCGCTCGATCAGTTGCGGCGCGCTCCCTCCAACACCTCTGTTGAAGCGGAGGACTGGAAGTGGGTGCTGCGCTCCGCCTCGGCCGTGCGCCCCGTTCTGGAATGGATGGACGACGGAAGCGTTAGCGCCTCCACCGTCAGTGTGGAGTCCGGCAAGCCGCCTGCACCAAGGTTTCGGCTGGAATTCACCGACGGCGCGCGCCGGCCAGTTTCGCCTTCGACGATTGGTTCAGCGCCCGCCACCGCTGTCGCCTATGAGCAGAAACTTGGTGGCACCAGCAAGGTAATCCTGGCCGGGCAGATGAGCTATGACCAGGATGCGCTCAGCGGTGGAATCGCCACGGTGTGGCTGCCGACGGGAACACTCGGTGCGGGCCCGCATACTGCATTGGTTTTGCGCGAGGCCAAGCTAGGACCTTACGGGCCTACCTTCCGCGGCGTTCGAATCGATCAGGGCGGCTCACTGGCTTTGGGAAATCGCGCGGTCCTGCGCTATGGCGGCGAATACGTTTTAGTGGGACTGGGAGCCGCGGCGTCCTCGTTGCGGCCGCGCGCCGAACTTAATTTCCGGGTTTCGGACGATTGGACCACGGCGCTGATTTTTGCCTCCATGCCCAGCGGCACCTCGCCACTGGAAATGGGTGACGCGCAACCCGGAGGAGCGCTGGCTTCTGCACTCAACGAGTTGGATGCTTTTCCGGCATTGCTTTGGCGCGGAGGACACCCGGTATTGCAGGGCGGCATGCACGAGGAAATTTCTGCGGATCGCAAACTAGGCTCTCGCGGAAAACTGCAGATTGCCGGTTTTCATGACGACAACAGTCACGTCGCCGTCTTTGGACACGGAGGCGTTCTGCCCGCTGCTGACTATTTCCAGGATTATTTTTCCAACGGATTTGCCTACGATGGCGGTTCTTCCAGCAGCTGGGGCACGCGCGTCGCGCTCCGGGAAAAACTGGATGGCGACGTCGAGCTGACCGCGGTCTATTCCTTTGGCGGCGCTTTGACTCCTTTGGACGGAGCCGATGGCCTGCTTCGTGAAGTACTTCGCACCGCGCCGCGGCATTCCTTCGGGGCCAGTGTCTCCACAAAGGTGCCCCATGCTGGCACGAGGGTCAGCGCCGGATACAAGTGGGTGGATGGTGTCACGGTCTCACGCGTGGACAGCTATGGGGAGTCTCTTTTCCAGCTTGACCCTTACCTGCACGTGAGTCTTCGTCAGCCGTTGCCAAGATTTGCTCTGGGGCGCTGGGAAGCGATCGCGGACTGTGACAATCTGCTGGCGCAAGGGTATGTGTCCACCAGCAGCCGAGATGGCCATGTGGTGCTGGTGCCGGCTTTTCGGACGTTCCGAGGTGGTCTGAGCGTTCAGTTTTAGGCAGTCTGGAAGTTCTCGAAAGCTGTATTTGGTCTTCCAGAAAGTGGATGACAGGGAATCTCCCGCCCTCCGGTATCTGTAAAATGTTGAAGACGCTAGAGTTCGCCGGATTATTATCTACCAAAGATTGGACATTGATTTGCACCTGATTCTTGCTGGTGGGGTGTCCCCCTGCCTGATGGCGCGATGAAACAGAATCTGAGAGTCAGTCTTGGGGCGGTCGTGCTGGCGCTAGCCACGCTGGCGGCAATAATCTTTGCCATCATCAACTTCGACCAGCGCAGCCGCTATGAGGTCGTATACGACGGAGCAGCCTGGCTCGATACGGAGCACGGAATTCAAGCGCGGCAAATTTCACCGAATTCCCCGGCTTCGCGGGCAGGGATCCGAGTCGGCGACGTCCTGCTGACTTTCAACGGCGCATCGCTCACCCGGGCCGCCGAAATCGCCCAGCGCCTCGAACGAGCCGGGCTCTGGACACTGGTGCGCTACAAGTTGTCACGCGGTGGCGATGAGTTCGAAACGCCGCTGGTCACCGCCTCCGCGGAAAAGCCCCTCACGACCGAGAATTTCCTGCGCATTGTGGGTCTGTTCTATCTCTTCATCGGCCTGTTCATTTTTATTCGCCGCTGGAACGCTCCGCGCGCAGTGCACTTCTACGTTTTCTGTCTGGTCTCCTTCATTTTCTGCTCGTTCCATTTCAGCGGAAAGCTGGACGTTTTTGATTGGGAAGTTTACTGGGCGGAGATTGTGGCGCGCCTCCTTGCGCCGGCCTTGCTCCTGCATTTTGCCCTGGTCTTTCCCGGGCGCACCGAAACGCCGATTCGTTGGTCTTCAAAACTGTTGGCCGTTTACCTGTTGCCGGTGGCACTGCTTCTGATTCATGTCAGTACGGCCTTGAAATCCTTCGGCTTTTTCCCCTGGATGGGCTCTTACATCGTACTCAACAAGTTCGAGTTCAGCTATTTCGCAGCTTGCCTGCTCATCGCAGGACTTGTCTTTTATCGTAGCTACCGCGAGGCTCCGTCCGGAGTTCTTCGGCAACAGCTAAAGTGGCTCACGGGCGGAACGCTCGTGGGCATTTTGCCTGTCACCTTGCTGTACATCGTTCCGCTCGTATTCGGCGGCGCTCCACAGCCTTGGATGAAGTTTTCCGTATTCAGCCTGGTGCTGATTCCTTTGTGCTTCGGTTACGCCATCATCCGTTATCGCTTGATGGATGTGGACATCATCTTCAAGCGCGGTCTTGCCTACACGGCGGCCACGGCGGCTGTCGCCACTGTCTATTTTGCTCTTGTGGCCAGCATTACTTATGTCTTCCACGCGCAGACCACCGGTCCCGTTGGTGGAATGATCGCCATCGTAATCGCTGCTTTCCTCTTCCAGCCGTTCCGCGAATGGATTCAAGGGCGTTTGGACCGTTTCTTTTATCGCGACCGCCTGGATTACCGGCGCACGCTGATCGAATTCGGACGCACGCTCACGAACGAAGTGCGTTTCGACCCCATGCTGGGCTCGGTGATGGACCGCGTCTCGCAAACGTTGCTTGTCGACCGCCTGGCGATTTTTGTGGAAGACCCCCTGCTGCCTGGGCACATGCGTATTGCGCGCTCCATGGGCGTCCGCCTTTCCGAATCCCTGGATCTCGGTTTCCTCGAGCCGGCCCGGCCCGAGTTGGCCCGCGGGGCGCTCTTTTTCGAGTCGCCCCGTGCGGCACGTGATGTTACCGAATCCGTCCGGCGTACGCTGGAGCAGCTCGACCTCAATTATTTCGTTCCTTGCCGCATCCGCGAGCACACCGTCGCAGTGCTCGGCCTCGGCAAAACGGTCGACGGTGACTTTCTCTCAAGCGATGACGTGGAGCTGGTAGAAACCATCGCCGGCTATGTCGCCGTGGCTCTCGACAATGCCCAGCTTTACAGCTCGCTTGAACAAAAGGCTCTCGAAATCGCGCGGCTCAAGGATTTCAGCGAAAACATCGTCGAATCCCTGAACGTTGGCGTGTTGGCTGTGGATCTGGACGGCATTGTCGAATCCTGGAACACGCGGATGGAGCAGCTTTTTGGCGTGGCGCGCCAGGAAGCCGTGGGCCGGCAGCTCAGCTCGCTCTTGCCGGAAGAATTGTCGCGCGAAATCTCCGCGCGTGGTGACGCCGAACAAGTTACCGGCATCTATAAACAGAGACTGCATCACCAGGGGAAATTGCTCACTCTAAACGTTTCCATCACTCCGCTGGTGAGCAAGTCCAGCGAGCGCATCGGCCGCCTCTTGCTCTTCGATGACGTCACGCAGCGCGAGCGCATGGAAGAACAGATGTCGCAGACGGAAAAGCTGACCTCCCTCGGACTTCTCGCCGCAGGTGTGGCTCACGAAGTGAACACTCCTCTAGCGGTCATCTCCAACTACATTCAGATGCTCGCCAAGCAGATGCCCGAAGGCGATCCGCGCCAGTCGATCATCGAGAAGATCGTCAAGCAGACTTTCCGCGCCAGCGAGATCGTCAACAACCTGCTGAATTTTTCCCGCACGGGCGCTGCGGAGGCATCCGATGTCGATGTCAACCGCGTCGTGGAAGAGACGCTTTCGCTGGTCGCGCATCCCTTGAAGACTTCGCAAATCCGCGTGGTCAAGCAGCTCGGCGAGCCGCTCCCCGCCGTTCGCGGCTCCGCCAACAAGCTCCAGCAGGTTTTCTTGAATCTCTTCTTGAATGCGCGCGACGCCATGCCCGGCGGCGGCATGCTGGAAGTCCGCACCGCCGCGCACAATGGCAGTGTGGAGATCGAAATCGCGGACACCGGTGGAGGCATTGCGCGCGAACACATCCATCGCATTTTCGATCCATTCTTTACCACCAAGGCCAGCGGCCGCGGCACGGGCCTCGGCCTTTCCGTGAGCTACGGCATCATCAAGGAACACTCCGGAAAGATTGACGTGCGCTCCACGCCCGGCAAAGGCACATCGTTCCACGTGGAGTTTCCGGCGGTCAGGAAAGCGGTCCATGTCTAAGGGTTCTATTCTTGTAGTCGACGACGAATCGGAAATCCGCGAAGGCCTCGAAATCCTCTTGAAAAGCGAAGGCTACGGTGTCTCCAGCGCGGAGACCGGCGAGTCCGGCCTTGCCAAGCTCGAACAGCATCCCTTCGATCTTTTGTTGCTCGACGTCAGTCTGCCGGACCGCAACGGCCTGGACATGCTGAAAGAGATTCACCGCCGCGATCCGCAGCTCTCCATTGTTTTGATCACTGCGTACGGCTCCATCGACATGGCCCGGGCCGCGTTCAAGAACGGCGCCATGGATTACATCACCAAGCCGTGGTCCAACGACGAGCTGCTGGCGCAAGTCGCGCAAGCTGTCGAGTCACGCAAGCTGCGCGATGAAAACATCCAGCTCAAGCGCGCCCTCAAACAGCGCTCCAGTTTTCCCAGCATCGTCGGCAAAGGCGACAAGATGCAGACGCTGCTCGACTTGGTCACCCAGGTGGCCCCTTCGCGTTCCACAATTCTTATCAGCGGAGAGAGCGGCACCGGCAAGGAACTCATCGCCAAAGCGATCCACTCTGCTTCCACGCGCGCTGACAAAGCTTTCGTTCCGGTAAACACCGGTTCGATTCCCGTCGATCTCCTGGAATCGCAGCTCTTCGGCCACGTCAAAGGCGCCTTCACCAGCGCCGTGGCTTCCAAAAAAGGCCTCTTCGAGGTCGCCGACCAGGGCACCATTTTCTTCGACGAAATCGCCACCATCAGCCCGGAAACCCAGGCCAAGCTCCTGCGCGTCATTCAGGAGCGCGAATTTATGCGCCTTGGCGGCACCGAACAAATAAAAGTAGACGTTCGAATCGTCGCCGCTTCGAACGTCGACCTGCTCACGCTGGTCCGTGAAGGCCGCTTTCGCGAAGACCTTTTCCACCGTCTTAACGTTATTCACCTGCAGCTTCCCCCGTTGCGCGACCGCCGCGAAGACGTGCCGCTGCTGCTCGCGCACTTCCTCGATCGCTATTGCCTCGAAAATGCCAAGCCGCCGCGTCAGTTTACCCAGGCGGCGCTCAAGTTGCTCATGGATTACGACTGGCCCGGGAACGTGCGCGAACTGGAAAACGTCGTCGAGCGCGCGGTGGTGCTTTCGAATCAGGAGCGCGTCGACGTCGATCTCCTGCCGGAGAGCATTCGAAGCAAGGAAATCGTTCGCGGTGTCCGCTTGCAGCTTTCGGAATTTTTGCCGCCGCTCCCCGGCGAGCCGGGTTCGCGCTCCGCCGCGGACCACCCGCAGCCATCCTTGTTTCAAATCATGGATGAGATTGAGCGCCGCATCATTATTGACATGCTGGAACGCACGGGCTGGAACCAGACCGAGGCCGCCGAACGCTTCATGATTCCGCTCTCCACGCTGAATCAGAAAATCAAGCGCCTGGGAATCGATGTCCGTCGCCGTGGCCGCACCGACGAAAGCCTGACCGCCTCCATCGGAAAGTAGTCCGCAACCTTTGGAGTGCGCCAGCAGAACTGCGGCTTTTCCGGCGGTCGCAGCCTTACAAACATTTCCGCAAGCCCAAACTTAGCTCTCCTGCCGCGAAATAAACTCTCCGTTCACGTACACTACGGTTTGAATCGTCACGGAGAAGTCTTGCCCTCTTTCGAACCGGATTCGTTCGATAGCGAGTGGCCGCTGCTGCTCGAGTGCGCGTCTCCGCGGCCCGACCTGCGCCGCATTGCCGAGCTCGTTCACTCCGCGGACGGGCCCCGGTTGCTTGAGCTTGCGGAAGACCACGGTGTGACGGGCCATCTTGCGGCTCGTTTGCGTGAACTGGATCCGAGTTTGGTCCCGCGGGAAACGCTGCAAGCGCTCCTCAAAAAGCAGCGTGCGCAAATTTTCATTTCATTGCGAATGACGGCAGAACTGTTCCGTTTGCTGGACTGCTTCGCATCGGCAGGAATCGCCGCATTAGTTGTAAAAGGGCCGGTGCTTGCGGTGCAGGCCTACGGCGATCCGGCCATGCGCGGCTACGGCGACCTCGATCTCCTCGTGTGCCAGCGGGACATTCGCCACGCCACGGAACTTATGATCGCGGACGGCTATAGCGCGCAAGTTCCCCTCAGCGCCATCGATGCCGGGAAAATTCCCGGCCAGTATCTCTTCAGCAGGCCGGATTCGAATCTGCTCGTCGAATTGCACAATGATTTCACGCTGCGCTATTTTCCCCGCCGGCTTCCACTCGAGAAATTCTTCGAACGGCAGATCCGCGTGCCGCTCGATGGCCGCGAAGCCCCAGCGCTTTCTGTCGAAGACGAGTTGGTGCTGATCTGTATCCACGGCGCAAAACATTTTTGGGAGCGCCTGATGTGGATTGCTGACGTCGCCGCGCTGATCACCCGCCAGGCGGGCATCAATTGGGATCGCGTGACCGCTTCGTCGCGGGAAGTGGGAGCGGAACGCATGCTGCACACGGGGCTGGGACTCGCTGAAGACCTGCTCAGAATGCAATTGCCAGGCAGAGTTTCCATGCAAATGAAAAGGGATGAGGTCGCCGCGCGCCTCGCGCGCCAGGTTCGGAAGTGGCTTCCGGCCGCCGGAGATACGCCTCCGGGGCTATTCGAACGCGCCGTGTTTCGAATGCGCATGCGCGGCGGTTTGGTGGCGGCTCTTGCGTATCTGCTCCGGCTTTCTCTATCCCCGACCGAGGAGGACTGGCAAACGGGCGCTGAAGAAAACCGGCCCGGCTTCCTCAGCACGTTGCGCCGTCCCTTTCGACTTGCGCGCAAATATGGCCGCGATCGCAAATCCTGAATCTGCAGCTCACTTGACGAGCCAGAAAACGCAGTCTTGTGAAATAGGCGCGGCAGAAAAAACCGCGCGCACTGTTTTCCTGCACGCGCGGCTTTCTCGCAATACGCTCAGTCCCTAGTTGATCGTAATGTTTACCACCACCGTGTGATTCAAATTGCCCGATACGCCTTTGATTGTCAGAGCGTAATTGCCCTTTGCCGTGTGCGGCTTCTGCGATCCAGAGCACCCCGCCAGCACGAGGAAGAGAATCATCGCCGTTCCCATTGCCAGCCGCAGGCGAAGACGCCGTGCAGTAGGCAGAAGGAAGAGCAGCAGCAGAGCCAGAACGAGCGGCACAACCTGCCGGATCGATGGCGGCGGAATGCGCGGGCCAGCTGGCGGGACAACGAACGCCGTAGACGTCACCGTCACCGTCGAATTGATCGGATTAACTCCGTCCGGAGTGACCGTAGCCGCGTTGCAGGTTCCCAGCATCAGCGTCGGCGTACTCGTGCAAGTAAACGTTACCGCGGAGTTGAATCCGCCGACGGGTGTGACGGTTACTGGGAAATTGAGAGTGACGCCGTCCTTGGTGGTCGGCGCCGCTGCCGGACCCGTCAGCGTGAAATCGGGGGGCGGCGCAGCATTCGTCCCTTTCCCCGTCAGACTAAACATTTGCGGGTTGGTACTGTCGCCATCGGTGATTGTCAGCGTGGCGACTTCGGAGGGCGGCGCTACGACGGTAGGTGTAAACGTAATGCTCACAACACAGGGTGTCCCGACAACGATGTTGGGGGTGCAGCCAGCCGTGGTTACCGTGTAATCGGCCAGGTTCGTGCCGCTCAAAACAGCACCGGTGAATGCAATCGACGCATTCGTGTTGTTCGTCAGCGTCACAGTCTGCGCCGCGCTGGTCGTGCCGATCTTCACCGTCCCAAAATCAATCGTCGATCCCGTTGCAGGCACAATCGACATCGTCGGTATCAGCGTCAACTTCGACACGAACGCATCGGATGTGCCTTTCAAGCTGGTCTGAAACGCCCCCGGGGGGAATATCGGAAAACCTGTCGCCGAGAAAGTTTCACCCGTGACGAAAACGTGGGGCGGGTTCGACGCGTCCAAAGCAATCCCACGAATTTGATCCTGGTTCGATCCGCCTCCACCACTTCCTCCAAAATATGTGGAGTAGAGCAGGTCGGCCTTGCCATTACCTCCGGGATTCAACTTGGATACGAAACCAGCGGAGCCTGCGCCAGGGTACACAGGCTGCAGGGCTCCCGGTACGATCGGAAAGTCCACGTTGGAGGAAGTTTTTCCTGCAACGTAGGCATTGCCTTGCGCGTCTGCGGCAATCGCGTTACCCGCATCGGTACCTGTCCCTCCCAGATACGTCGAGTATTTCAACGAGAGACTTCCAATCTGGCCCGTGTCGATGAGGCTGACGAAGGCAACCTGAGCAGCGTTTCCCTTCGTCTGGAAAGGTGTTGCGGGAAATGTGGGAAACGCCAGCGAAAACGTCGAACCGGCCACGTAGGCCACATTGTTGGGACCGAGGGCGATGGCCATGCCGAGATCAGAGCTCTCTCCGCCGAAATACGATGAGTAAATCAGGGAAGCGGCTCCACTCTTGGTGGTGTCCAATCGCGCGACGAATACGGTGTTGTTTCCATTTGTGATGGCCAGCGGCGCGTTTTTCTGGAACGCATTCGCTGGCGTCGTGGGGAAATCGTTGGAGACCGTTGATCCGACGATGTAGGCGTTGTTCGCGCCATCCACGGCTACTCCAAATCCTATATCTTCAAGTACATTCAACAATGGTGATGTTGAGTTTGAGTTTACGTCGGAGCCCCCCAAGTACGTGGAGTAAATCAACGAAGCGGTTCCGGCCTGGGTGGTATCGATGCGGGTCAGGAAGGCGTTGCCGTTCGGGCTATGCAGCACGCTCTGGAAGGCGCCCACCGTTACGGGAAAATCCGCCAGGTTTGTGACCGCTCCGCCCGATCCGGGCGGCGAGAAGGTAACTCCGGTCACATAAGCATTTCCATTCGCATCGGCTGCGATCCCGAGTCCAGCGTCGCCGCTGGTGCCGCCCAGGTAGGAGGAATAAACGAGGCTGGCTGCGCCAGTTTGCGCAGGATCTAGCTTCACGATGAAACTGGTCCCACCCGTGGCGCCTGCATTCGGACCAGGCTTCAATCCCGCAATTGTCGACCCTGTCGGAAAATCCGTCGAAAGCGTTTGCCCTGTCAAATAAATCTTGCCGGTCGAATCCAAGGCAATTGCAAGAGCGCTTTCTCCCGGAGTGCTTCCCGCAATGTAGCTCGAATAAAGCAGCGTCGTGCCAGTCGGGTCGACTTCGGATACGAACGCAGCCCCGCCAACAGCGCTAGCCAACGGGCCTTTCTGGAATCCCTTCACCGCGGCGGGCGTCGGAAAATCCGTCGAAAACGTGGTGCCGGCTACAAAGGCATCCCCTGCCGCATCCACAGCGATTCCAAGACCCTGGTCGACCCCAACAGTACCAGCAAAGGCATTACTGGCTCCGAGGCTCCCGCCTAGGTACGTCGAATAGTTCACCACCGGGTCGAGGACGAGCGGCTTGCTCCGGTCATAGGATGGAACGGAAAAAGCAATTTCATTCCTCCTGCTCACCGCGTAGCTTCCCGCAATCTCGTGGCGCTCTCCGTTCTCCAGTTGATAGACAACTGGCTTCTGCAAAACCATCTCACCGCCGGGAACGCCCAACTCCAAATCGCCCTGCGCGTTAAGGCGCATTTTCTCTGCGCCTTCCAAACGGAGCCGAATCGCATTGGGGTCCGCGCCCGGCGCGACCACGAAGTCATATTCCAGCCGATGCTGGTTTCCGTAGAAGTCCAGATCCACACCCGGATAAATGTCCGCATATTTCACGCGCGCGTAGCTCGGCACGCCGGTGCGCCACTTCTTCGGGTCATTCCCGATGAAATAGTCCGTTTTCCCCGGGAGCGCATCGACTCCCGTAATCTGCGGCGCGGGGTTGGCTCTCTCTAGATGGATACGAACAGCAGAGCTTGTTTCGGCGGAGCGCGCGGCGCGCGATTCGCGAAGAGCAGCAAGGCGTTCACGGGCTGACCCTGCCTGGTGCGCTGGCGTGCGCAAGGCAAGCACGGCATCCTGTGGCGTCAAGAAGAGTTCGTATCCGCTGCCGTGTGAGATAAATCGGACTTCGCTGTCTGTCTGTCCCTGATTCCGTTCAAATCGAAGAGGCAATTTGCCATAAGCCGCGAGTAATCTCTGATCGTTTGTCTGGCGGGAATAGTCTGTTGCGCTGCCGGCAGGGAGGGGCTCCACTCGTGCTCCCGGCGGAAAAACGCGCTTCGCCACGTCTCGAGCAGCGGACAGGAGCACCAGCCCACAGACAAGTCCCCCTAGACCGATAAGCATTGCAATCTTCACCCCGGAACCCCGCGTCTTCATGATGGCAATCCTCCTAAATCTTCGAGTCGCTGCTGGTCTTTGCACGCCGCCGAACTAGACTGCCCGCTCTTCTTCGGCACACACCCATGGGCCGCAATGCGGAACAGGGCAGGATTTTTCCCATCAAAAATAGGCTGGAGGATTTTTGAGAGGGACAAATCTTCATACGCAGAATAATGGTGTGTCCCAAATCGGCGAGGCGCGTTCCAAATTGGGAATCACCGCTTCATCCTACCAGATTACTCCCTTACTTCCACCCGCAAACAAACGACCTGCTGTCTAATCCGCGGAACAGCGACCTGCTTTGGTCACCTCCAGCGCGTCATAATCATTGCGGATCGCCTTGCAGAGTTCCGTAAGTCCGGATGCCTCATCGTTGCGATGAATTCGACGCACGGGCACGCTGGCGGCCAGCTGGCCAAGAACTGAGAACTCGCGCGCCCGCATCTCGCGATCGACAACTCTGTTCGCATAAGTCTCAATGAGCAGGGACAGCAGGGCCCCTTGGGGCGGAACCATCTCAATGGCGGGCTGCGGCGAGGGGCGAGGATCGTCAAGAACATAGATGGCTCCAAGTGGAAGCTCCCGGCTCTCGAACCGCGCCCCACAATCTCCCAGCTCCAGGCGACGCTTGTCCCAGTCTGAGACGAAGAGCGGGAGCGCTTCCGGAGATTCATAGAGCATTTTCACCGATTCCGGCCTGAGGCAGAGGAAAGGATACGCGGGCAGGACAAAGAACGCCCCTTCCCGCTCGGACAGCGCGACGATGTCATCGGAAATAACTCCATATCCTTGCCGGGCAAAGGCTGCTGCGGTTGTTGATTTTCCCGCTCCAGGCGGGCCGACGAACGCCACACTGTGATCTCCGATGGACACGGCGCTGGCGTGCAGGCAAGTCACGCCCCGCAATCGCAGCAAGATTCCAAGTATCGGCCCAAATAAATAGGTGGCCGCGTTTTCGAGCGATAGCTCCGCGGGCCAGGTCGACCAGATGTTCTCTCGCTGGCGATCCAGCCAGAATTGTGTGCCATCTTCGTAGGCCAGACGCAGATAAGCGCCGTTCTCTACTTTTGAGATTTGGGAGAATGGTACGCCAGCAGCGTTGGTTTCTGGGCAGACATACACCAACTCCTCCGCTTGCAATCGATTCGCTTCACCAGAATTTGGCAAGGAGCCCATGTGCAAGACAACATCGAACTGATCCGTGGGCAAGTCTACTGAGGGAATCCCGGGGAGAGGACAGCTGGAACGAAGGTGCAGTCCGAAAACCGAGTAACTAAAACCCAATTCCGTTTGTGCGATACATTCCTTTTTCATGGTCAGAGGGGTTCGCCCAATTCGATTTGTGAATCATTCAGTTTCCTATCGGTTCGGCTTTGATGGCGCAAGCAGTCGTTGCTGTGAGGAATTTTTTGCAAGCGCAGGACGCGAGAAAATTTTGAAGCGTGTTAGTGCGTCCTAATCGGTGGCAGTAGATTACCATCACGCGTGCCAACGCTTCCGACTCTCTGCGTCAATTCCCGCACTGTCCCGTAAACGGTCAACGTGGGTTTCGAATACGGCTTTTTTGGTTCCCGTTTCACGGGCTTACCCATTACTAACCTCCGCATGAATGTTATAACGGACTCGCCGCGCCGACCGCAACCAAATGTTGAGGCAGTAGGGCCGTAGACTATTGGTCATTTGTTCGGCGTTCATCCTACCATGCGGCGATACCAGCGCCGAACGGTCGATATAGCGATTCAAATCTTTGCTCCAATGCATCTGATTCAATCGTTCCGCGCCGCTTCGCTGGAACTGTTCGGAGAAAATGTCGCACTGCATCGGCGTTTTCGGGCGCATCCGAACCGTTTCCGGTATGCGTCCGGCCATCGCCTCGCGCAGCAGCATCTTCTGGAAGAACCAGGGGAACGGCGGAAGCGCCAGCAAATAATTCACGATCCGCAGATCGAGAAAAGGGTAGCGCGTCTCGACGGGGAAATGCGTCACTCCGGCATTCTGTTGTTCGAACATGTGCGTCCATTGCGGCAGGGAAAAAGAGGCGTGGGCTTTCGGAAGGATGGGATGCTCGAGTGGCAAATTGGGATGCTTGCCCCATTCCTCCCACCGCGCTTGCAGCTTCATGCGCGCGGCAAAGTCCGCCGCCAGCCATTCCGGAAACACCGGCATGTGCGGTTCCTTGCCAAACAATTTTAGAAATCGCGCACGAATCCCGCGCCACGGAAAGGGTCTAATCCAAGCATAATTTGCCACCTCCGTGAAGAGCCGCCGCCACTCGCCCCTTCGCCGCAGATCACCTGCGTACGGCCACATTTGAAAGTCCATCAAGTTGTCGCTGCCCTCGCCTGACAATAAGACCCGGCAATCCGCCGAAATGTTGCGGTACGACTCCAACGAAGAAGCAAAGAGCGCGTTGTCGAGGGGTTCCGGCAAACTCAATTCCGGGTCGTCCCAGCCCTCAAAAAGCTCTGCCTTATCCAGAACCTGAAATTCGATGGGGATCCCCAAGAAATTGCCGGTCTCTTTCGAATAGCGGCCTTCCTCATCGGGAACGGAGGTATTAAAGACCGTCGTGTAAGCGCGAATGTCAGTCGTCTGGCCACTTTTCCGTGACATCTCCTTGGCCACCGCTGCCACCGAAGACGAATCCAGCCCTCCGCTCAAAAGAATCCCGACTCGATCTGTGCGCAGGCGGTCCGCGACCGCCTCTTTCAGCAAGGCCTGGAAGTGCTCGACATAGTCGTCGGCCCGCGCATAGCGGATGCGCCCGTCCGTGGGTAGCGCCCAGTACCGCCCAATTTTCAAGCCGCTCGCAGAAATGGTTAGCCAATGTGCCGGCGGCAGCCTCTGGACATCACGAAACGAGGTCGTTGCATTGTCATAATTCAGCCCAAACAGAAGAAAATCCCCGATGGCCGCATCGTTCAGCTCCTCGGACACCTCCGGATGCAATCGAACGCAGTTCAGCGTGTTACTGAAAACAAAAAGCTTGCCGATGTGCGCGAAATAAAAGGGTTTGATCCCGAAATGGTCGCGAGCACAAAAGAGCGTCCTCGTCCGCGCATCCCAAATCCCAAAGGAAAACTCACCCCGCAAGTGTTCGATGCACCCGGCGCCCCAAAGGGAATATGCATGCAGAATCAGCATCGAGTCTGGAACAGCCCGGCCGATTTTTCGCCCGCCTCGCTCGATCTTGGCGATTAGCTCCGCCCGGCTATCCAGCCGTGCATCGGCCGTGATCCAGAGCTGCCTGTCGAGACTCGCGGGCTGCTCTTCTCCCGCCGATTCGTAAGTCGTCCGCAGCAGTGTGTGCCCCAGTCCGACGGAGCCATCACACCAGGTGGCGCGGGAGTCAGGACCGCGGTAGGACAGGGATTCCGCGAGGCTCCGCAGAAGCGCCCGCTCAACCCGCGCGCCGTCTGGATGGAAAATTCCGACGATGCCGCTCAATCCATTTGCCTTTCCACGGGAGCGTTTCGCTTTATGAATGGCGAGAGGAGGATGCCGCACCTTACTTTCCTGTGCGTCACAGCTTCATCCAAAATTCCGCCCGGACCTGCCCGTGATATAGAGTTCTCCCGATGAGAGAACTCTATGTCGTGTGTTTGCGTGGCTGGAACTTCATTATTGTACTGGCAGATTTCGCCTCTCGCAATAACCCATTTTCTTTCGAAAAGTTTCCGTGGCTTGGGATCCAAGAGTATCGCCTCCATTGACAACTCGCTTGCCCGGCGCCGAGCGCGACTTTTATCTTGCAACTCCGTAATGGGCTAGGCAGAGTACCGTGGAATGATTCTGCGTCTCTCCAATACCGCCCAGCGTGGGACACTCGTATTCGTCGCCCTTCTCTTCGCTCTATTTCTCTCTTATTTCGGTATTCGCAATGCCCGCGCCGATCACTTCGCGGGCTCGCAATCCCGCCAGAGATTCGAACGCGCCACGCAACTCGAGCCCGGCAACGCCCGCAACTGGTATCTCTTGGCGCGCTACTGGCAGTTCGACCTGGAGGATTCCGATCCGCAGCAAGCCATCCGTTCTTACCGGGTGGCCGTCTCCATCGATCCACATTCTCCAGAAAACTGGCTCGGTCTCGCCTCGGCCTATGAATCCGTCGGGGATATTTCGCCGGCGCGTGATGCATATCTCCAGGCCAGAAAAGCTTACCCGCTCTCCGCAGAGGTTTCCTGGCAATACGGAAACTTCTTATTGCGCCAAGGCGAACTGAAAGCGGCGTTTGTCGAAATGCGCCGGGCCGTCGAAGCCGATCCCAAACGCGGTGCTGAAGCCTTCTCCCGATCGATTCGCGCGGAGCCCGAAGTGAACTTGGTTTTGGATCGAGTTCTCCCGCCGATTCGCGATGTCTACGTGGACGTGATTTGGGACCAAGTCAACGACGGCCATACCGAAAATGCTCTCAAGGCATGGGATCGCCTTGCCGTCATCCACCCCAGTTTGCCGCTCCAGGATGTTCTTACTCTAATGGGCAGCTTGCTGGCAAAAAAACAATTCACCGAAGCGCAACGCGTCTGGAACCAGGCAGTCGTCTTTGCCGGCATGGCGAATCTTCAAGGCCCGCCCGGCTCCGTTTTGTGGGACGGCGGCTTCGAGTCCGGAGTCACCGATGTTGGTTTTTCCTGGATTATTTCGCAGCATAGCAGCAGTGTGCAGGTGGGCTTTGATGCGGCGGAGAAACACTCCGGAAAGCATTCTCTGCGTTTGACCTTTGACGGAAAGTCCAACGTCAATTTCAACGGCGTCTGCCATTACGTTCCCGTGCGAGCTTCGACTCCCTACCGTTTCTCCGCATGGCTGCACACCCGGCAGCTCACCACGGACCAGGGGATCCGCTTTCAATTGCACTCCCTCGGCGTCCAGGACACTACCCTTCTGGTGACGCCCGACGTCCACGGCAGCCAGCCCTGGACGCAGATAGATGTGCCCTGGACTTCTGGAATTGACGTTCAGGAATTGCAAGTCTGCGTGGTTCGTTTCCCCAGCGATCAGACCGAAAACAGAATTCAAGGTGCGGCATGGGTGGACGATGTTGCACTCGTCCCGGTATCCGCGGAGCACCTTAAACCATGAAGCTCCTGCGGGTCGGCATTTGCACCCTGGTCGTTTTTGCAGTGGCCGCGCACGGCGGTGTTGAGGATTGGGCGCGTGCCGTCCTCGAAACAGGTGCGGGCTTGCTTTTCCTTGTTTGGGCTTTATGGATTTTTTTCCACCCCGAAGTGCAGCCCGTTCTTTCCCCTCTCCTGCTTCCTCTTGCAGCCTTTTCCCTGGTCGCTTTCGGACAATGGTTTCTCCACGGCACTGCTTCTCCTTACAACACGCGGATGGAGCTCCTCCTGCTCCTCTCCTACCTCATCGTTCTTTTTCTCGCCGTTCAAGCGTTTCGAACGATTGAAGACTGGCGCGGCTTCGTCTGGTTCGGAATGGGTTTCTGCTTCCTGGTCAGCATCTTTGGCATTCTCCAGCACCTGACCTTTAACGGGAAGCTGTACTGGTTTCGCGAGATGCGTTACGGCGGCATTCCCTTTGGGCCTTACGCCAATCGCAATCATTTCGCGGGGTTTGCTGAACTGCTTCTGCCCCTCGCGCTCGTCCCGCTGGTGCTCGGCAAGGTCCGGCGAGAGCGCTGGGCCGTAGTGGGGTTCTTTGCCGTGGTTCCGATTGGTGCTCTCTTCCTTTCCGTTTCGCGCGGAGGCATTGTCAGTTTCGCCGTCGAACTGGGACTGCTTGCCCTCGTCATGATTCGCCGGCGAACTATGGGCAAGCACTTGCTCTCCACTGGCGCTATTTTGCTGGCGGCCTTGCTGATGGTTTTCTGGCTCGGCGTTGGACAACTCCTGCAGCGCTTCTCTTCGTTGCAATCCCTTGAGGTGACTACTGCAAAGCGCGTCTCGATGATGCGCGACACTTGGCGGATCTTTCTCGATCACCCTCTGGCCGGAACCGGTCTCGGCACCCTCCAAATTGTTTTTCCGCCCTATGAAACGCTCTACGACGGAAAGATTGTCAATCACACCCACAATGATTATCTGGAGGCTCTTGCGGAGACCGGGCTTGCAGGCGGCCTATGCTGTGCATGGTTTATCGGCGTCTTGCTGGCCGAGTCTCTCAAGCGCCTGCGCCAGCTCAACAATTCCTTCGCCGGAGCCTTGCAGCTCTCCGGTTTCATCGCCTGCACCGGCTTTCTCGTGCATAGCCTTGTCGATTTCAATCTCCATATCCCGGCGAATGCTCTGTTGTTTTTCCTCATGGCTCACCTGGCCACTGTGGAAATTCAGCAACCTCTGCAACCCTCCTCGACCCACCGGATGCGGCATAGCAGTTCTCGAAATCACTGATACTCTTGGGCCTTCTCCCTGTATAATCCATTTGGGGGTCATCCACTCGCATGCAGCCAGCCAAACTGGGTGCGCTGGAGTGGTGTTTCGTTACGAGTGCTCTCCTTGGGATGATGGCACTGGCGCCGCCCACCCGCGCACAAACCGTTCTCGAAACGCCGCAACAGACTAACGATCGTATCCGCGCGCTTTCCTCGACGGCGCACGTATCGCCGCATGACTACGTCATCGGCAACGGTGACGTGATTGACGTCGACGTATTTGACGTCAAAGAACTTAGCCGGGAAGTGCGCGTAAGCCAAACGGGCTCCATCGGTATCCCCTTGGTCCCTGTGCGCCTGCATGTCGCGGGGCTGACGGAAGTCCAGACCGAACAAAAGATCGCGGAAGTGCTGGAAGCCAACGGATTGGTCTCCCATCCGCAAGTAAGTGTCAGCGTCAGGGAAAGAAAGAGTAAGCCCATCACCGTGGTCGGTGCCGTATCGCACGCCATGGTGTATCAGGCGGACCGGCCCGTTACCATTCTCGAAATACTCGCGGAAGCTGGTGGAATCGCCAATGACGCCGGCGACACCGTCATCGTCTCGCGCCCATCCCAGGAGCCTTCGGCCGATTTGTCAGAGCCTCCGGCGATCGGTCCGGAAGACCCCGGTCTGGCGACAGTGCCAAAAGATTCGGCTCCCACGGGCGCCGCAAAGGAGTCCGCAGCAAAGACTCTCTTTCCCGCTCCTGCTTCTGCAGCCTCTGCGAACGTTGCTGGCGATTCGTCCGCGTCAAATCCACCGCCGCCCCTCGCCAATACAATTACCATCAATCTGAACGAACTCGTGGAATCCGGCAATGCCACGAACAACATCATCCTGCAGGCTGGAGACATCGTTACCGTTCCGCACGCTGGAATTGTTTACGTTCTCGGGGCAGTCAGCAGGCCTGGCGGATTTGTACTCGCGAATGATCGTTCGCAAATGACCACGCTGAAGTTGTTAGCGCTCTCCGGTGGCTTGAGCCCCACGGCAAGAAAAGATCACGCCGTCATTATTCGCAAGGACAGTCAAGGCCAGCAGCACCAGGTCGCCGTCGATCTCAAGAAGGTCATGGATCGCACTGGCGAAGATATCCAGCTCCAGCCCAGCGACATCTTGTACGTGCCCTCAAGCATCGCCAGACAGGCCATGATCAGGGCCGTGGAAGTTGGAGTCGCCCTCGGCACGTCTTTAGCTTTGTATCGCGTCGTTACTCACTAGTAGAATGACCGACGAAAACAAAATCGTACCGCGTGAAAATGGTTCGAACGGCGCCGTTGAACTGCTGCCGGTCCAGTCACGCTTGCCTGCCTGGGAGTTGTCTCCGCGCGAGCCGCACCTCTACGACTATCTCCTTATTCTTCGCAAGCATCAGTGGCTGATTCTGTCCTTCATGCTTGCCGTGGTGACCATCGTGGCCATCGCCACCTTCCGCATGCAGCCCGTTTACGTCGCTACCGCGCGCATCGAAATGGACCGCGAGAACGCCAACATCCTCCCGTTCCAGGGCTCGGATTCCTACGACTTGATGATGGATACCGAGAATTATATCGAGACGCAATCCAAGATTCTCACGAGTGAAACACTGGCCCTGCAGACTATCCGCAATAGCGGCCTCACCGCCCGCCCTGAGTTTTCCTCTCCTGAAGGGCCCTCGGAAGCCGTGGCCCTGGGCAGCCTCGCAAACCAGAAACGTCCCCCCGAACTCGCTGGGTTCCTGGGTAGCCTGAGTGTTAAGCGTGTTCCCAACAGTCATCTGATGGACGTTAGTTTCGAATCGACCGACCCTTTGCTTGCCGCCAGGATCGTCAACGCGCACATCACTACCTACATCGAGCAGAACTTTCGCAGCCGCTACGATGCTACGACTCGCGCCACCTCCTGGCTCACCGACCAGCTTGACGAGCTTAAAATCAAAGTTCAAAAAGCCGAAGATGCCCGCATCGCCTATGAACGGCAAAACCAGATTTGGACCCTCGACGACAAGCAGAACATCACCACCCAGCGGCTCGCTGACGTCAACAGGCAATTGACCGACGCGCAAAGCGAGCGCATGAAAAAAGAATCACTCTACGAGTTTGCCAAGAGCGGCAACCTCGATGTCCAGAGCAGCGCCGGACTGACCGATTTGCTCAGGCGGCGAACAGAGGCATCGTCCCAGTACGCCGATATGCTGGCCCAGTATGGCCCCAATTTTCCGAAGGTGCAGCGTCTCCAGGCGCAACTAAAGGAAGTCGACGATTCCATCGAGAGAGAAAAACAAAAAATCCTCGCCGTCCTCGAGAGCGACTATCGCGAAGCCCGCCAGCGCGAAACCATGCTCACCCAGGCGCTCGACGTCCAAAAGGCCGAAGCCAACCAGATGGCGGAAAAGCTTGTGGAATACAACATCCTCAAGCGCGAGGCCGAAGCCAACAAAACTCTTTACGACGGGCTGATGACCAAGTTTAAGGAAACGGCCATTGCGCAGAGTCTGCGCTCATCCAATATTCGCGTGGTCGATCCGGCCATGATTCCTTCCACGCCCTCACGTCCCGCGAAGGCTCGCAATGTGACCCTCGCGTTTCTCGTTGGACTCGTCGGCGGTATCGGCTTGGCGCTCCTCCGCGAGTATTTGGACAACACTGTGAAGACCCCCGACGATGTTGAGACTCTCGCGCGGCTGCCTTCCCTCGCCGTCGTTCCGCAATTTGCCGGTTCGAACGGCACCGCCAAGAAGCAGGGTCTGCTACAGGGTTTTGCCGCCAGCAACGGCCACGAAAAGCGCATCGAGTTGGTCGCTCAGCATCTTCCTAAGTCGCAGATGTCCGAGGCTTTCCGCGCTTTGCGGACCTCCATCCTTCTCTCTCAGGCCGATCATCCGCCCCAGGTCATTCTGGTTACCAGCGCCCTGCCGCGCGAAGGTAAGACCACGGCCGCTGCGAATCTTGCCGTCACCCTCGCGCAGCTCGGCGACCGCACTGTGCTTGTCGATGCCGACCTTCGTAAACCCGGCGTTGGACGTCTCCTCAATCTTGGCAGCGGAAAATACGCCGGCCTGAGTTCCTACTTAGCCGGTGTCTCGAGTCTTGAACTCGTGACCGTTCCCCATCCGGCCATTCCCAATCTCGCGGCCATCCCCACCGGCCCCCTGCCGCCGAATCCTGCGGACTTGCTCTCCTCCCACAAACTCGCCGACGCCATCGCCGAGCTGCGTACCAAATACAAATTCATCGTCATCGACTCCCCGCCCGTCATGGCCGCTACCGACGCCGTGATTCTCTCCGTGCAGACTGACGGTGTCCTGCTCGTCGTTCGCAGCGGTGAAACTCCCAAGGAAGCCTTCACGCGCACGCGCGACCTGCTCAATAGCGTCAAGTGCCGCATCCTCGGCGTCGTTCTCAATGCCGTTGATTCCAGCGCACCGGACTACTACTATTCATATCGGTATTACCCGTATTCGTATGGCTATGGTCCACAGGAAGCAGCTGAGATTTCTCACGGCGAAGATTCGGAATCCGTCTCCGAACAGCTCGTTTCCCATGACCGCGATCGCCACCGTGACCAGGATCATGACGACGACGACTCTCAGGCCCTTTAAGGAGGCTCTTTGCGCTATCTAATCACTGGCGGCGCCGGCTTCATCGGCTCTCATCTCACGGAACGCCTGCTCGATCGCGGCGACCGCGTCGTGCTTCTCGACAATCTTTCCACCGGCAGCATGGAAAACATCCGCCACCTGAAGTCTTCCGAGCGCCTGGAATATCACCTGGACGCCATTGAGAATCGCCAGTTGCTCGCCGAACTCGTCGATGATGCCGATGTCGTCGTCCATCTCGCCGCCGCCGTCGGCGTCAAGCTCATCGTCGAAAGCCCCGTCAAAACCATCGAAACCAACGTCAACGGCACGCAGATGATCCTCGAAGCCGCTTGCAAGAAAAAGAAACTGGTCCTCACCGCCTCCACCTCCGAAGTCTACGGAAAAAACACCAACGTTCCTTTTACCGAAGACGCCGATCTCGTCCTCGGCCCCACTACCAAAGGCCGCTGGAGCTACGCCGCCTCCAAAGCTCTCGATGAATTTCTCGCTCTTTCTTACTGGAAAGAAAAAAAGCTCCCCGTCATCGTCGTTCGCTTGTTCAACACCGTCGGGCCCCGTCAAACCGGCCGCTACGGAATGGTTCTTCCCAATTTCGTCAAGTCTGCTCTGGACAACACCGCCATCAGCATCTACGGCACCGGCAAGCAGTCCCGCTGCTTCTGCGATGTGCGCGACACCGTCGAAGGCCTCATCCGCCTCATGGACACCGGTCGCTCTGTCGGCGAAGTCGTCAACGTCGGCAACACCGAGGAAATCTCCATTGAGGCCCTGGCCCAAAAAGTGAAGCAGCGCACCGGCAGTTCTTCCCCCATCGAGTACGTCCCCTACGACCAGGCCTACGAACCCGGCTTCGAGGACATGATGCGCCGCGTCCCCTCCGTCGAAAAGCTCCAGTCCCTCACCGGCTTCCGCCCCGCGACGCCGCTCAACGAAATCATCGACCGCGTCGCCCTCTTCTTCCAGATGAAAGCCGGCGGCCTCGACCTCCCCAAAGCAGCCGCCAATAGCGCGGATTGATTTTGGAGAAATCTCACGAATCGCACCGCGGCTCGCTTTTCTAGATGAGTTCAGCCTTAGGTTGCGGTGTCAGCACCTTGAATCTCCACGCTGCGCTGCCTTGCCCCGGGGCGGTGACCGTCGGCACAAACGAACTTCGCGTTACAATCTCAGCCTGATGGGCGGGTTAGACTGGGGGGCCACATCCTGGAAGTGTTGCACTCTTTGAAAAACGTGCGAATTTGGCTGCTCGCCAGTGCGGGCCTTCTTCCTACATCTCCTGCCATGGCGCAATCCCAAAACGCGCTCAACCTCATGCCTATGCCAACTTCTGTTCAGCCTGGAGTTGGGCGGCTGGCGGTTGATCAATCTTTCTCCGTTGCGATCACCGGTCTTAAGGATGCAACGCTGGAGCGTGGAATACACAGATTTGTTGCCGAACTTTCCCGCGAAACGGGAATGCTCCTCAAGCAAAAAGTGGCCGGCTCGCCCAGTCCGACTCTGTCGATCCGTGCCGTTCACGGCAGTGAGAGAGTACAAAGTCTCGGTGAGGATGAATCTTATGAGCTGGTAATCAGCCAGTCAGGCGCGCAGCTCACCGCACCCACTTCTCTGGGCGTCTTGCATGGTCTTCAGACCTTCCTTCAACTTGTGGAAACCACCGCAAACGGATTTTCTGTGCCCGTCGTGACCATTCGAGATACGCCCCGGTTCGCTTGGCGCGGCCTGCTTGTTGACGTTGGCCGCCACTTCATTCCTCTGGACGTGCTAAAGCGCAATCTCGATGGAATGGCAGCGGTGAAGATGAATGTTCTGCACTTGCACTTGTACGACAACGAGGGTTTCCGTCTCGAGAGCAAGCGTTTCCCCCGGCTGCGGGAAGCAGGCTCGGACGGGCTCTATTACACACAAGATGAGATTCGCGATTTCGTGGCCTACGCTCACGATCGCGGCATACGCATCGTCCCTGAGTTCGAGATGCCGGGTCACAGTCGCTCTTTATTTGCCGGATATCCGGAGCTAGCCAGCGAGCCAGGACCTTACAAAGTGGAACCCGGCGGCCCAGATGCAGTCATGGATCCGACGCGGGAAGAAACCTACAAGTTTATCGACAAGTTTGTTCAGGAGATGGCCGCACTTTTCCCGGATGAATATTTTCATATCGGCGGAGACGAGGTTAACGGCAGTCAGTGGGACGCCAACCCCAAGATTCAGGCCTTCATCCGCTCTCATGGAATGAAAACCAACCAGGATCTGCAAGCCTACTTTAATCAACGTCTGCAGAAGATCTTGAACAAGCACCACAAAATCATGATGGGATGGGATGAAGTGCTGCATCCGGATTTGCCCAAGACGGTTGTCGTGCAGTCCTGGCGCGGCCAACAGTCCTTGGCCACCGCTGCTCAGCAAGGGTACCGCAGCTTGCTCTCCTTCGGTTACTACCTCGACCTGATGTGGCCGGCTTCGCGGCACTATGCCGTGGACCCCATGAGCGGCGCGGCCGCCTCGCTGAATCCAGAGGAGAAGAATCGTATCATCGGCGGCGAGGCCTGCATGTGGGGGGAGTGGGTTATTCCCGAGAACATCGATTCGCGGATCTGGCCGCGCAATGCTGCGATCGCAGAACGTCTGTGGTCGTCGCCCGAAGTGCAAGATGCAGGCTCGATGTACACAAGGATTAATAAGTTAAGTCAGCGTCTCGAATGGCTTGGGCTGACTCATAGATCCTCTATGGTTCTTGCCTTCTACCGCATGGCGGGAACTAACGACATTGCTGCGCTTCGCACCCTTGCAGAAGTCGTCGAGCCGGTGAAGGACTACACGCGCATGAACAGTTTGAAAACCGCCTGGGATTTCCGAGGTCCTCTGAACCGGATGGTGGATATAGCTCCCCCAGAGAGCGATCAGGCGCGGCGTTTTCGCGATGCCGTGCAGACTTATATCGGAAGCGCCTATAAGGACAAGGCCGCTGAAGCAGAAATTCGCGCTCGCCTCGCCGCTTGGCGTGACAACGATGCGGGACTTCATCCTCTTCTCGAGCAATCTTTTCTGCTAAACGAACTCGCGCCCCTCTCCGAAGACCTTTCCACCCTCGCTGCGGCTGGCCTGCTTGCGCTGGATTACCTCGATAAATCCACCCCCTCCCCGAACTCATGGAGGGCGCAACAACTCGCACTCGTGGCGCGCGCAAAAACTCCAAAAGCCGACTTATTGCTCATGGTAGTTGAGCCGGTGCAGCAGCTGATTAAAGCAAGCGAAGGGCAGAATCCAGAGCAGTGAATCTGCACTCCCCGCTCTTCCTTCAGGCCTACGATATTCAATCATCGGTGGAGCGCCCGCCTTACATTTTCGACGTGGATTCGAGCAACCCCGCCGCAATCACGCATATCTAACTCCGAAGTAAAATCGTGCGGTACAATACCGCCACGGATATTTGTAGTTACCAGGTCCCTTCCTCGCTCTTGGGAGATTTATTCTGCATCGTGATGATGCCTGCAATGGCAGCCGGGAATAAGGAAGGCTTTCGGCGGGTACCTCGTTTGTGGATCAGCAAGACCTCAGCCCTTCGTCCGCCTCGCGCTCCCGCAAGTCCGAGCGCCTGCTGCTTCTTCTTTTTCTGCTCACTCTGCCGTTTCTAAATCCCTGGGTCCGCGGTGACGGCGTCGGCTACTACGCTTTCGCCCGTGCCCCGCTGATCCAGCACAACCTCGATTTCACCGAAGACTACCGGCACGCCAACGAAGCTTTCCGCGGCCCGCGTCTCGACGAAAACAACCAGCCGCGCTCCGAATTTCGCACCCCCACCGGCCATCTTGACAACCACTTCACCGTCGGCCCCGCGATTCTCTGGATGCCCTTTCTCCTCGTCGCCCACGGCGGTGTTCTCCTAGCGCGCGCCCTCGGCTCCACCGTCCCCGCCGACGGTTTCTCCTTTCCCTATCGCATCACCATGGCCCTCGCCACCGCCATCTACGGTTTTCTTGGACTCCTCCTCGCCTTCCGACTCGCCCGTGAATACGTCAACGAACGCTGGGCGCTCCTCGCCACCTTCGCCATCTGGTGGGCCAGCTCGCTTCCCGTTTACATGTACTTCAATCCTTCTTGGTCCCATGCGCAATCCGCATTCGCCGTAGCCCTCTTCCTCTGGTATTGGCATCGCACGCGCTCTTCCCGCTCCCTTACGCAGTGGCTGATTCTCGCTCTGATCACCGGCCTTATGCTTAACGTTTACTACGCCAACGCCATGGTCCTCGTCGTCCTCGCCGTTGAAGCCCTCCGCCAGTATTACCTTGCGTTTCGCCTGAAGCCCGCCGCGTCTGGATCCACGCCAACCGTCCCGCAACTCCTCGGCCGGCATTTCCTTTTTGCCGTTGTCATCCTCGTTTGTATGCTTCCCACCCTCATCACGCGCTACCTCGTCTACGGCAACGCCTTTGAGTCCGGCTACATTCCCCTCCGCGACTGGCAATGGTTCTCCCCTGCTTTCCTACAAGTGCTCTTCTCTTCCAATCACGGCCTCCTCGCCTGGACGCCCATCCTCCTTCTTTCCATCGCCGGCCTCTTTATCTTCTGGCGCTGGCAACGCCGCCCCGGCACTCCCTTTCTCGCCGCCTTCCTCGCTTTTTATTTCCTCATCGCCTGCTACCCCGACTGGGCCGGTATCTCTTCCTTCGGCAATCGTTTTTTCATTTCGCTCACAGCTCTCTTCATTCTTGGCCTCAGCGTTTTCCTAGATCGCCTCGCGCAACTCTTCCGTTCGAATCGCGCCGCCCTCGCCGCCGCCTCCTCCTTCCTCGCCCTCTTCGTTCTCTGGAACGTTGGCCTCATGTTCCAATGGGGCTCGCATCTCATTCCTGCCCGCGGCCCCATCTCTTTTTCCGGAATGATCCACAACCAATTCTTTGTCGTGCCCCGCCAGCTCGCCGCAGATCTCCAGCGCTATCTCTTCAAGCGCAAAGCCCTCATGCAGCAGTTCGAAGACCGCGACCTGCGCCAGCTCGAAAATAATCCTCCGCCCCCGTGATTCTCGTCTCCGCTCTCTGATCGCTGCTCTCTTCCTCTCCTCATCTCTGTTACTCTTATCTCCAGCTTCTTCTCTCAGGAGTTTTTGTTCGAATCGCATGGCCACCGCCTCGACATCCTCTCTTTCCCTCCCGCTCCGCTCCGCCACCATCCGCATCGAGCCGCCCCGCGGCCTCTTCGAGCTCCGCCTCCGCGAAGTGTGGGCCTACCGCGAACTCCTCTACTTCTTCGTCTGGCGCGACGTCAAAATCCGCTACAAACAAACCGCCATCGGCGTCCTCTGGGTCGTCCTCCAGCCCGTCCTCAACATGCTCGTCTTCACTCTATTCTTCGGCCGCCTCGCCAAGCTCCCTTCCGACGGCCTCCCGTATCCCGTCTTCTATTTCGCCGCGCTCGTCCCCTGGACCTATTTCTCCTACGCCCTGGCGATGGCCACCAACGTTGTCGTCGACAACCAGCGCCTCATCACCAAAGTTTATTTCCCCCGCCTCATTCTTCCCATTTCCGCCACGCTTTCCGGCCTCGTGGACTTCGCTATCGGCTTCGTGGTCCTCGCCCTTTTCACTTTCGTCTACGGCATCCGCCCCACGCTCGCCGCTCTTTGGCTTCCCGTTCTTCTCCTTCTCGCCGTCTTCACCGCTCTCGGCGTCGGCCTGTGGCTCTCCGCGCTCAACGCTCTCTATCGCGACGTCCGCTACGTCATCCCCTTCGTCATCCAGTTTTGGATGTTCGCCTCCCCCGTCGCCTATCCTTCTTCGCTCGTTCCCGCGCGCTGGCGCTGGCTCTACGGCCTCAACCCCATGGCTGGCGTCATTGACGGTTTCCGCTGGGCCATCACCGGCCGCGGCCAGTCCCCCGGCCTCCTCCTTCTCGTCTCCTCCGCTGTCGTCGCCCTGGTCTTCCTCGGCGGCCTCTTCTTCTTCAATCGCATGGAGGGCACCGTTGCCGATCGCGTCTAGCCTCAAGCATCTCGCCGTCCGCGTGTTCAACGCCTTCGGTCTCGACGTCCGGCGCCGCCGTTCCCCCACGCCCGAACGCGCCAGCATGGCTGGCGGCCTCGCCCAGCTTGCTCGCCTCGGCTTCCAGCCCCGCACCGTCATTGACGCCGGCGTCGCCAACGCCACTCCCGAGCTTTACTCCACTTTTCCCTCCGCCTCTATCCTTCTTATCGAGCCTCTCGCTGAATTTGAGCCTTTCCTCCAGAAGATCTGCTCCTCCTACAACGCCCAATACGTCCTCGCCGCCGCCGGCCAGACCCCCGGCTCCGCCACCTTCCACGTCCACGCCGACAAATTCAGTTCCAGCCTCCTCACCGAAGTCGAAGGCCCCTCCGTCGACGGCACTCCCCGGACCGTCCCCGTCGTCTCCCTCGACCAGCTCACCGCCGAGAAAAATCTCCCCGGCCCCTACCTCATCAAGCTCGACGTCCAGGGCGCCGAGCTCCAGGTCCTTGCCGGCGCCTCCCGCACCCTCCAGCACACCGAAGCCGTCATCCTCGAAGTCACCCTCTTCGCCACCATGCTCGGCGGCCCGCAGTTCTTTGACCTCATCTCTTTTATGAAAGCAGCCGGCTTCGTCGCCTACGACGTCTTCGGTTTCCAGTACCGCCTCCTCGACGGCGCCCTCTGCCAGTTCGACATGATCTTCGTCCGCGAAGCCGGCTTCTTCCGTCAGTCTCACGCCTACGCCACTCCCGCGCAGCGCCAGGTCCAGGATCGCGAGTTCAACGCCTATCTCGCCGGCAAGCGCAAAGAACTCTCATGAACAGGATCCAGTTCAAATGTTGCAAGGTTTGAAGGTTTGCAGGTTTATGCTTAAGAGCAAGTCCACATGAGTACCTCCAAACCATGACCATCCCCGTCATTCACGCGGAAAATCTCGGCAAGGAATACCGCCGGGGCTTGCAAGTAGAGGGCGGTCTCCGCCACTCTCTTGAAGCCTTCCTCCGCTCGCCCCTTTCCGCGTTCCGAAAAAAGAACACAGAAACCTTCTGGGCCCTCAAAGACGTCTCTTTGCAGGTAAAAGAGGGCGAAGTCCTCGGCCTCATCGGCCGCAACGGCGCCGGCAAGACCACGCTCCTCAAAATCCTTTCCCGCATCACCCGCCCTACCACCGGCTGGGCCGAAATCCACGGCCGCGTCGGCTCCCTCCTCGAAGTCGGCACCGGCTTCCATCCCGAGCTCACCGGCCGCGAAAACACCTTCCTTTCCGGCGCCATCCTCGGCATGGGCAAAGCCGAAATCACCCGCAAATTCGACGAAATCGTGGCCTTCGCCGAGCTTGAAAAATTCATCGATACTCCCGTCAAGCACTACTCTTCCGGCATGTACGTCCGCCTGGCCTTCGCCGTCGCCGCCCATCTCGAGCCGGAAATCCTCCTCGTCGATGAAGTCCTCGCCGTCGGCGACATCAATTTCCAGAAAAAATGCCTCGGCAAAATGGGTGACGTCGCCCGCGCCGGCCGCACCGTCGTCCTCGTCTCCCATCAGCTCAATCAGATTCGCCGCCTCTGCCATCGCGTCGTCTGGATCGATGATGGCGCCCTCCGCCGCGACGGCAACACCCACGAAGTCGTCTCCGCCTACGAATCCGCCATGGCCCGCGGCGACTCCAACGGCCATTCGCAGGCGCGCCCGATGAACTCTAAGGGTCGCTTCCTCAAGTGGGAAATCGCCGAACCGTCAGGGGAGGAGCCCCACACCCTAAACAAATTGGGACGCGTGACCGTCAAGTTTACTCTGGCACTTAGCCAGGCTGTCCGAAGAGGTCACCATGGAATCGCTTTGTTTAATCATGATCGCCAATTGATATGGGGACTGGCCACCGATGGCATTAATCTGCCGGCCGGGGAACACGACCTCTGTTATACGTTTCCAATGCTACCCTTACGTCCGGGACCTTACGCATGGCTTGTAAGCCTATACGATGAAGGAGTCGAAGAGGTCGATGTTTGGGAATGTCTTCCGGAGATGATTGTCGCCACGAACGTTCATCAGCATCCGCTCGACCATTGGAATGGTCTCCTTAACATCCCAAGTGAACTTTCTATTCTCGCGAAGGTCGAACGAGCCCAGTGAGTGACACGCATACCTCCGACGCAAACGGACTTCTGCTTCGTGCCTGGCGCTTTTTGCAAAAGCCGTGGCGCGAAAAAGCTGAGACACTCACGATCCGCCTGGCAGGCGTTCGAGAACAGTGGAGAGAGGCTATCCCCCGAATACCCACACTCATACGACTGCCGTTTGGCGCGTTGTGGCTACTTCGTAGAGACAACGTGGGGGAACCGCTACTGACGGGGGCATTCGAGTCCGCCGAGCTTGCCTTCGTAGAGCGTTTCCTCAAATCGGGTATGACTGTAATAGATCTCGGTGCGCACCACGGCCTCTACACACTTCTGGCATCCAAGCTAGTCGGTCCGACCGGAAAAGTAATCGCGTTTGAACCCTCGCGGCGGGAAAGACGGGCGTTGTTCTTGCATCTGATTTTGAATCGATGCTCGAACGTTAGAGTCCAAGGGCTGGCGGTTGGCGATGAAAACACCGAAGCTAGCCTATTCGTCGTTCAAGGTGACCAGACTGGATGCAACAGTCTTAGACCGCCGGAGGTCGACAGCGCAACTTCCCCTGCGCGCGTTCGGGTAGTCCGAATAGATGATTGGTTACACAAGCAGAAATTTCAGCAAATTGATTTCATCAAGCTGGACGTTGAAGGAGCAGAGCTCGAGGTGCTGAAAGGCGCGTCAAAACTGCTTCAGCGGCAGCCACGCCCGGTGATTCTCGCGGAAGTACAGGACGTTCGGACGATGCCATGGGGTTATCGAGCGAAGGAGATCCTCCTGCATCTGGGCGAAAAGAAATACAAATGGTTCAGCGTTCTATCGGATGGAAGGCTGGAAGAGCTAGACCTGAGTGCCAGCGATTTTGAGGGAAACTTCGTTGCTTGTCCGTCAGAACGGAGCAGTGAAATTGCGGAGATAAATAAGCATGGGTCTCGTTCGTAAGTTCAGGGCGATCATCGGGTCGGACTTGGCTGGAGAACCTTCCGATGGAACGGGTGCGTCATGGCAACTCCCCTATGAAACCCTTAGAAAAAAGTGGGTTGAAGTCCCTACGTATTCCTCCGGCTACGAGAAAACGACAAAACTTATGGCACTATCGGACGAAGCGCTGCTCGCCGAATGGGAAGCGATTCGCAAGGACATCACCGCTGGGCCCGAATTCGCGCATCGTGGATGGTATCACGCGCTCTACGCGGATGTGATGCGCGGCAACAAAGTCATGGACGTTGGCAGCGGCTTCGGCGTCGATAGCATCACCTTCGCGCAGCACGGCGCGCGTCTGACTTTCGTTGATCTCGTCGAAACCAATCTCAAAGTCCTCGAACGTCTCTGTAAAATCATGGGCCTCACAGAAGTCCAATTCGTCCACCTCCAGGACCTGGAATCCCTGAAACCCCTCGACACCGACTATGACGTCATCATGGCCATGGGCTCTCTGCACCACGCTCCCCTGGATATCTTGAAGCCGGAATATCGGGAACTTGTGCGCCACTTGAAGGTCGGGGGACGCTGGCTGCAACTTGCCTATCCCAAGAGCCGTTGGGTTCGCGATGGCAGGCCGCGCTTCGCGCATTGGGGACTGAGGACCGATGGCCCCGGCACGCCATGGGCGGAATGGCTCGATCTGGAAAAATTGCTTGCCGCTTTCGGGCCTGCCAAATTTGACGTTGTCCTCTACCAGGAATTTCACAACAGCGACTTCAACTGGTTCGACCTCCTCTACCGCGGCACTCCCGACCGCCCTCGGCCATGACTACGAGAACCCCCGCGCCCGTCATTTCGAGCGAAGCGAGAAATCTCTCTTCTCTTCAACCTTCGAACCTGCAAACCTGCAAACCTTCCACCCTCCCCAAAATTTCCTTGGTTACTCCCGTTTTCAACTCCGCCAAATACATTGAGCAAACCATCCAATCCGTTCTCGCGCAGAATTATCCCAATCTCGAATACTTCATCGCCGACGGCGGCTCGACCGACGGCACGCTCGACATCATCCGCAAATACGAATCCAAAATCTCCGGCTGGCTCTCCGAACCCGATAAGGGCATGTACGACGCCCTCAACAAAGGTTTCGCCCGCACCTCCGGCGAAGTCATGGGCTGGATCTCCGCCACGGACAAGCTCCACACCGGCGGCCTCTTGGTGGTTGGCAGCGTCTTTCGCGACATGCCCCCGGAGGTCGAGTGGATCACCGGCCGCCCTACCGGTTTCAACGACGAAGGAATGACAACTCTGGTGCTCGACCTTCCCCGCTGGTCGCGTTACCGCTTCCTTGCCGGGGCCAATCGCTACATTCAGCAGGAGTCCACCTACTGGCGGCGGAGCTTGTGGGAACGCGCCGGCTCGCGCATGGATGCCTCGCGCCGCAACGGTTCGGACTTCGAATTGTGGGTCCGCTTTTTTCGCCACGCAAAACTTTATCCCGTCGACGCTCTCATCGGCGGCTATCGTTGGCACGGCGACGCCCTTAGCATCGTGGACTTGGACGCCTCTCACGCTACGCACGATGAGTTCGTGGAAGCCGAGCTCGCCGCGATTCCCTGGGGAAAATCGCTCAGAGCATTTCGCCGGATCAGCGCCACGATGCAATCGATTCCCAAGGTCCGCTGGTTTTGGAAGCGCCTGGTGATGAACCCGCTCTACCATCTCCCAGGCTCTGACTGGCCGCCGCTAATACGCTATCAGACCGACCGCTGGAAATTCTGGTTTTAGTCCGTTAGCCGAATCTCCGCGCCTCCCAACCTTCCAACCTGCAAACCTTGTAACCTTCAAACGTCCCCCGGCCTCCCGCCCATCATCCACTTCCATTTTGGCGCCTGGACGCTGTAGAATATCTCTCCCCAGACTCGGGAGTTCTGTATGTCCGGACACACAAATAATTCTCACCTTCTTATTTGTCCCAATTGCGGTAGCGATAAGGTTCGACGGTCAATCAGAAAGGGCGCTGAAGATTGGCTCCTTCACCATCTATTCTTGAAAAACCCCTATCGCTGCGGCGCCTGCGATGAGCGCTTCTTCCGCTCTCGTCTCGTTCATCATGACAAGCGAGAACCGCACGGACTAAGTACCAGTTGACTACGTACCCTGAGTCAGACCTCCTTGTTCCGTCCCTCTTTTCCGCTATTCTGGACTGGTGCTGACTCTCTTCACCATTCCCAAGGCCTTCAAGGGCCACATCGATGTCATTCAGCGGAACGCGATCCAGTCCTGGGTGCGCCTGCATCCGGACATTGAAATCATCCTCTTCGGCAGCGATGAAGGCACCGCCGAAATCGCACGCGAATTCGGCCTTCGCCATGTTCCGGACGTCGAGCGCAACGAATTCGGCACCTACCTTGTAAATTCCGTTTTCGACAAGGCGCAATCCCTTGCGCGCTACCCTATCGTCTGCTACATCAACTGCGACATTATCCTGCTGGATGATTTCCCTCGCGCCCTCACGCGCGTTGCAGCCGCTCGCCCCGAATTCCTCATGGTCGGCCAGCGCACCGATGTCGATATCCTCAAACCCTGGCCATTCGACCGCGCCAACTGGCGCGACGAGTTGCGCGACTTCTCCCAGCGCTACGGAAAGACCCGCCCGCCCAATTGGATCGACTACTTCGCCTTCTCTCGCGGCCTCTATGGCTCCGACGTGCCGGCCTTCGCCATCGGCCGAACCTGCTGGGATGATTGGCTTGTCTGGAAAGCCCTGGATTTGAATAAGCCCGTCGTGGACGCTTCTCCCGTGGTCCTCGCCATCCACCAGAACCACAATTATCATCACCACCCCCAGGGGGAGCCCGGAGTGTGGAAAGGTGCGGAGGCCGCGCACAACGCGCAACTCGCCGGCGGCTGGAAGAATCTGCGCACCACCGCGCATGCCACGGAGAATCTCCGTTCGAATGGTTTGCGCTCTAACACTCTGCGTTATTGGACGGAATTCAAACGCCGCATCGAGGCGGTGGGACGCTTTTTGCTGTTCGACGTTTGGCAACCCCTTTGGTTTGGTTTTCTGGATCTCACGCGTCCTCTACGTAACGCTCTCGGCTTCCGCGTCCGTCAATAGCTGCTAACCCTTTGTCCCATTTCACTCCTGCGCTAAACTATTCAGGTTTCCCTCTGGAGGAATATGTCTTCGTCGATCTCCGTTATCGGTATCGGTAAACTCGGCGCGCCCATGGCCGCCTGCTTCGCCGCCCGCGGTTTCCGCGTCAAGGCCGTGGACCTCAGCTCCCAGAAAGTGGATGCCATCAACCGCGGCGTCCCTCCCGTCCATGAGCCCGGCCTTGCCGAGTTGATCCGCGAATCTGGCGATGCTCTCAGCGCCACGCAAAGCATCGACGAGGCCGTGCAAGGTTCGGAGACCACCTTCGTCGTTGTGGGCACTCCCAGCGACGCCGGCGGCGGGTTCTCCCTCCAATACGTCCTGCCCACCTGCGAAGCCATCGGCCGCGCCCTGGCCACAAAAAAATCCTTCCATCTGGTGGTGATGACCAGCACGGTCATGCCCGGCTCGACTGGCGGCGAAATCAAGGCCGCCCTCGAACGTTCCAGCGGCAAGCGTTGTGGCCGCGATTTCGGCCTCTGCTATAACCCGGAGTTCATCGCCCTCGGCACCGTCATCCGTGATTTCTATAACCCTGATTTTCTTTTGATCGGTGAATCCGATCCGCGCTCCGGAGAATTGCTCTCGGAGATTTACAAACGCACCTGCAAAAATTCGCCCGTCTTCGCCCGCATGAATTTCATCAATGCCGAAGTCACCAAGCTCGCCGTCAACACCTACATCACCACCAAAATCAGTTACGCCAATATGCTCGCGCGCCTCTGCGAAAAATTGCCCGAAGCCGACGTCAACGTCGTTACCGACGCTCTCGGCCTCGACACCCGCATCGGCGCCAAATATTTGAAAGGCGCCGTCAGCTACGGTGGCCCCTGCTTCCCCCGCGACAATCGCGCGCTCGCCGCCCTGGCCTCCCGTGTCGGCGCTTCTTCCGGCCTCGCCGAAGCTACCGACATTTTCAATCGCGCCCAAATCAAATTGCTCGCCGAAACCGTCAAGAGCCATCGTTCGGGAGAAGACGCCATCGGCGTCCTTGGCCTCACCTATAAACCCAATACCGATGTCGTCGAGGAATCCTTCGGCCTGCTCCTCGCGCAGGAGCTTTCTTCCGCCAATCTCGAGGTGATTGTTTTCGATCCCTCGAACGACGCCGCGCGCGCCCTCACCAACTTCAAAACCGTGCGCATCGCCGCTTCCGCCGAAGTCTGCATCGCTGCTTCCGGCGTCGTCGTCCTCGCCACTCCCTGGCAGGAGTTCCGCGAAATTCCCGCCGATCAATGGGCCCGGGAAAAGTCGCCACGCACTGTAATCGACTGCTGGCGCGCCCTCGCCCATCTCGACGGCGCTGCAGGCGTCCGCTACCTAAAACTAGGCTTCGGCGGCCCCGCCAAGAAGCCTGTCGGCCTCTCTTCCACCGCCACCTAAGCTCCTGCCCTCCGTCCTCTACTTGGAGCGCCGGGCCTTTGCCCCGGTTTTATGGGGATCCCGACGCATCTTGCTTTTTCGCTGCCGCCCCTTCCAGCACCATTTATCAAGAGGTGTTCACAATTGCACAGTTTTCCACAGCCTCTTACGGCACCCTCTCTTGGTGAAAATTCCGAGCTTCGGACTTTTTCGAAGCGTTTACATTCTCCGCTAGGTGTGGTGTATACTCCTCACTCCAGGCCGGAAAGAGAAGAGAGAGTCCCATGTTTTCCATCGAGAAATCCGCAAATTGCCCCAGCTGCGGTAGCCCAGATACTTTCAGGTCCAGACGGCGCGGCGCCAAAGAATTCATCCTTCACTATCTTTTC
>Ga0207118_1023_pt1 | contig 37100 bp, 38 predicted proteins | sample Alteio_BWMinHeat_42_FD_153507 | JGI IMG/M metagenome (GOLD analysis project Ga0207118, IMG submission 153507) | Enriched cells from forest soil in Barre Woods Harvard Forest LTER site, Petersham, Massachusetts, United States -... | ecosystem: Environmental > Terrestrial > Soil > Temperate forest >...
ATTGATGGGACTGATGGAATGGTAGCATTAGGAAGTGATGGAATTGATGGTATTGAGGGAGTTGATGGAATGGTAGCATTAGGAAGTGATGGAATTGATGGTATTGAGGGAGTTGATGGAATGGTAGCATTAGGAAGTGATGGAATTGATGGTATTGAGGGAGTTGATGGAATGGTAGCATTAGGAAGTGATGGAATTGATGGTATTGAGGGAGTTGATGGAATGGTACTTGTACTGTTGACAACTGAATACATGTCACCGCCATAAACAGTTTCAACAATAGAAGTAGAAGCTAGTTGCACATTGTTTGAATCAAATACTTTGACGTTTGCAGATAATGGAAAGTGGTATTTTCCAACATCAAGAGTTGCATTACCAAGAATTACTGGTGAACTTGCAAGTACATTACCAGAATTGTCTATTACTTTAGCAGTTGCTGCAGATGAAGGACTGTTAATTACTTTAGCGTTTTCACTTGAAGATGCGTAAAAGTCATTATATGTACCGTATAAAATCTGTCCCGCATAAGATGTCTGCGGTTCAAGATAGGCATTGAATGGTGCAGGCATTCCTAATACAAGTGTGTTACTTGAATAAACTAAGTTGTTATCAAGATACACTTTGAGATAGTTTTGTCCATTTGTAATAATGGTACAGTCACGTGTTATAGGTTGGTTGACATTGTTGTCTACCCATAATGAATGAAATACTAATGCTTGATCACTATCGCCGTATACATGTCCTACTGCCCATACAGTTGTTGCATTATTTGTAATTGATACACAAGTAACATAGTTTACTGGTTGTTGAGATGTCTGTACATAAAGTCCATTTTGGAAATAGCCATTTGGAATTGTACTTGCAGGAGATGTTAATACTGCATGGAAGAGTTCCGCATTAGTGTTTGGTGTCTCTGCATAGAATCCAGCATACGTACCATTGCCAGGTGACTGTGCTCCAATGTGCAACCCTTGTGAGTTCCTGTAAAATGCATATGGCGCATTTAGTAATGGTGCATCACCGTAATATTTCCAGTATCCTGGATTTGCCTGCAGTTGGGCTTGGGTTTGGGTTTCATTATTTAGTGGATCTGATGCATACAGACCACATTGTATCTTGTTAATTGAATCGGATGAATTGCTAGCTGGTGGCATAGGACAACCATTTGGAGGAGCATATGATGTAGTTGGAATTGGTCCATTTGCAGGATTAAATCCGTTTAAGATTGCAGTTATGGTAGAATTACTCAGAGTTGGAACAGTTTGTGCATTTGCGTTTTGACCATCAATTAAGATAAATAAAATTGCAATTAATGCAATGGCAAAAAAAGTAAAATAGATTTTTTTCATCTATTATTAATTCATAATCCAAACATTATCTTAATTTGCTAACAAATTACTAGAACAGTCATAGTAAAAAATGATTCATTTTACAGTAACAGATTTGGCAAGATTTCTCGGATAGTCAGGATCGGCATTCTTTTCAAGAGCAGAATAATAAGCAAGAAGCTGAATTGGAATTATTTCTATCAAAGGGTAGAAAGCCTCACCAATTGTTGGAATAGGCACCCAAAAATCATAAACATCGCTTGGTTTATCAGAAATCCCAATTATTTTTGCACCGCGAGCCTTGATTTCATGTGCGCTTGTCAGAGTATTATGATATGTAGAATCATACGGATTAATTATTATAACATAAACATTTGAGTCCATTAATGCAAGTGGACCATGCTTCAATTCCCCACCAGGAAGACCCTCCGCATGAATATATGACAATTCTTTAATTTTTAATGAAGCTTCACAAGCTATAGGATAATGTATTCCCCTTCCAAGTACGTAGATGTCAGAAACACTCTTGAGTTGTTTTGCAATATCTATGATTTTTGAATGATCTAATAGTGTCTCAGATATGGCCTCAGAAATTTCATTTAAATCAAGCCCTAAGCAGTTTTCACAAAGCTTGTCGGTAAGTTGATACAATACAGCAAGTTGTGAGGTAAAGCTCTTGGTTGCTGCAACACCAATTTCTGGGCCACAGTTCAATCCTATAGATATTGAAGATGCATGTACGAGTGATGACGTCATCAAATTTACGATAGAAATTATTTTTGTGCTCTCATTTTGTGCAATCTCTACAGCTTCTAGAACATCTGCACTTTCTCCACTTTGAGAGAGTGCAATCAACACAGATTGATCATCAAAAAAGTTGGGTGAATATGGTACCTCACTTGCTATTAGAGGTTCAATCTTTAATTTTGCATATTTTGAAAAGATGTGTTTTGCCACAAGTGCTGCATTGTAGCTTGTTCCACTTCCTGTTATGTACAGGTTTTTTGTTTGCTTTATTAAATCAGCCACAAGATCAAGTTCAATTTTGGTATTATGACCTGCTTTTAATATTGTTCTAGGTTGTTCTGAAATTTCTTTTATGGTATAATGCGCATATTCACCTTTGTATGAATCAGCAAACTCTTTTGATATTTTTGTAATTTGATGTCTTACTGGATTTCCATCAAAATCAAACATTTGAATACCATTTGTATTAATTATAACAAACTCACGATTATCAGGATAAATCACTTGATCGGTATGTTCTACAAATCCCAAAACATCACTTGAAACAAAGTATCCTTCATTTCCAATTCCCACAATTAATGGTTCATGAAATCTGGCTGCAGCAAGCATACCGTCATTAAATACTGCAACAAAAGCATAGTCACCTACCAATTGTGCTACAGTTTGCAACATGGATTTTTTGATGTCTTTTGTTTTATCAAATTCATACTGTAAAAGATTTGCAATTACTTCACTATCTGTCTCGCTTTTAAAAATAAAACCTTTTTTTTGTAAATCTATTTTTAGTTCTGCAAAATTGTCAATTATTCCATTATGAACTATAGCAATTTTGCTTGAAGTTGATGGATGTGGATGAGCGTTTGTAGATGTTACTCCACCATGTGTGGCCCATCTGGTATGACCAATTCCAATACTGCCAGAAAGTGTATCGAGTTTAGAGGTATTATTTACCTGATCAACCTTTCCAACTCCTTTTTTTATTAAAATTTGATCATCAGAAAATGTTGCTACACCTACACTATCATATCCTCTATACTCCATACGTTTTAATCCTTTAACTATAACTGGAGCAGCTTTATCGGAACCGATGTATCCTATAATGGAACACATTTTCTTTTTTAACCTCTAATTATCAAAATACAGTATCAAGTTTCTTAAGCATTATAGAACTATTTACTAAAACATTTTACTTATAGAAACTTACCATTGTTTTAAAAAACATACACAGTAAATCAAGTTAGATTGAGAATAAAAACGTGGATGGATAGGATTACCAATGAAGACAATTTGTGGCTCAATGCTATAAAAATGGAAGATGAATGTAATTATTCTGAAGCCTTTATTTATTATTTAAAAGATTCATCAGAATGTTTAAAACAAAACTCGCTTGTTAAAGCAGCTTTGAGTTGTTCTTGTGCTGCAAGTTGTCTTGTAAGTTTAGGCACTCTTACAGCGGCACGCCAATTATATTTAGAGTCTGCAAGAATGTATGAAGAAAATGCAGATTCTATTATTGGAGAGTCAATCAGAGAATCTCTTTGGTCACTTCAGGAAGCTTATGAATATTATTTACTAGGTGGAAATGGCGATAAAGCCCAAAAGGCATATGACAAATCTCTTTTTCTAGCAAGAAAAGTGAATCCATTTTCTGGCGAAGATGAAATCATGCAAAATTTGAGAATGAGAAAGAAACATGCAGATGATACGATGAATATTACCCATACCAATCTTCAGACTTCTGACAAAATTGAGGAAGAAATTCAGAACTTTATGCGTCTAAGAAAACTAAATCTCAGTGTAGATAACGAGACAGAACATGCATCACTTCTAAGATCAACCAATGTAGGTAAACACATTTGAAGAAAGTATTGCTAGTTAATTGGGATTGTTATCCTAATTTTGCTACAGGTGGGGTTTACACATGGACCAAGATTTTGATAGACAATATGCAAGAGTGGGAATTTATTGTTGTAAATCAACTCTCACATCCAAATAGTAATGGAAAATACTCGGTTCCTAATCATGTTACCAAAGTCATAGAAATGCCGATATTTGGAACAAACAGATATGAAGAATTTTATAATGATAAAAAACCATTACTGCCAAAGATCCTACGTACCACAGAGTCAGTTATTAAAAATGAGTTCATACCACTCTACAAGGAATTTTTAAATGATATTTTATCAGATGAATGTAATTCTGAACATCTTACAGAAATAATTTATAAACTTCACAAATTTTTAACTATTTATGATACAAAAAAGTGTCTTGAACATAGCCTAATATGGGATAGTTTTCTTAATCAGATAAACAAAGATAAACTCTATCAGCAAATGACGTTGAAAGAAACCTTGACTGCGTTTCAACTTATTAGTAGAAATATGCAACTCCTCTCTCTTGAGATACCAAAGGTTGACATAATACATTGTTCTCTTGCATGGTTACCATCCATAATTGCAATTTTTGTAAAACGTGAAAGTAATTGTCCGGTCATAATAACAGAACACGGCGTAGCATTCAGGGAATTATTATTGTACTATAATGCGTATCTGTATGATGAGCCAGCTAAAATATTCTGGAAAGTTTTTTCACGTAATGTTGCTAAAGCAATTTATTCAATTGCAGATGTGATAACACCTGTCTGCAAAGCAAATGCAGTCTGGGAAAAAAATCTTGGTGCGGAACCATCTAAAATCAAAGTGATCTACAATGGTGTAAATATTCAAAAATTCCGTCCTATGGAAGTAAAAAGAGAAAACACAAGACCCACGGTAGTATGTGTTGCACGAATAGATGTTTTCAAAGACATTGTTTGTCTCATACAGGCAATTGGTTATGCAAAAGAAAAAATATCAGATATCCAATGTCTCATCTATGGCACATCATCAGATCTTGAATATTCTCTAAGATGTGAAAATACAGTCAAGAGTCTCAATCTTGAAGACAATGTCAAATTCATGGGAGGAACAAAGGAACCTGAAAAGGTTTACAATTTAGGAGACATAGTTGCTTTTAGCAGCATTACAGAAGGATTTCCATTTGCAGTAATAGAAGCCATGGCTTGTGGAAAAGCAGTTGTGGCATCAGATGTTGGAGGTGTTGGTGAGGCATTAGATGGTTGTGGTTTACTAGTAAGAAGTAGGCGTCCTCGAGAGCTTGCCAATGGTATAGTGACATTACTTGAAGATGAACAATTAAGAAAAAAATTAGGAGAACTAGCAATAAAAAAAGCAAGTGATGAATTCACTATTGAAAAAACTATCGAGCAGATAAAAAAACAATATCTAGATTTGATAAATTCATTTGAAGTAAAAAAGAAAGAATTAACTGAGGTAATCGTGCAATGAAAATTTCAAGAGCAATAGTTACTGGTGGGGCGGGCTTCATAGGAAGTCACATAGTAGATGAGCTCATCAAGAGAGGTATTGAAACATTTGTCGTTGATAATCTGCGTACAGGCTCAATAGATAATCTAAGACAGCATGAGCACAACAAGCTACTCCACATAGTCATTGGAGATGCAAAACACATAGGTCGACTCTTATTCAGTGTCAATGATATCGATGTAGTTTTTCATGAAGCTGCAATCGCAAGTGTTCCATTATCAGTAAGCGACCCCATGCTGGTTCATAATGTTAATGTGAACATGACACTTGATGTAATGAATTTCTGTTTACAAAAAAACATAAAACGATTTGTTTTTGCCTCATCAGCTGCAGTATACGGAGTAATAAAAGATAATCATGCTTCAGAAGACATGATATGCAAACCATTCTCACCATATGGAGCATCAAAGCTTGCAATTGAAGACTATCTTGCTGCGTACCATAACACTTATGGGCTTGAGACAGTTGCTTTAAGATATTTCAATGTATTTGGCTCAAGACAGACATTAAATGACTACAGTGGTGTGATCACGGTTTTTACTAATCAATTGTTACGTAAAGAAACTCCAACTGTTCACGGAGATGGAAAACAGGTACGCGATTTTGTTCATGTAAGAGATATCATACAGGCAAATATGCTTGCAATGGAATCTCAAAATGCTATAGATGATGTCTTTAATGTTGCAACTGGAAGATCAGTTAGCATCATAGAGTTGTTAGAAACTCTAAAAGAAATTACAAAAACAACCAAGATACAACACAGATATGGTTCGCAACGACCAGGTGATGTTAGATTTGGCTTGGCTGATATTGATAAAATAAAAAACATTCTTGGGTATGATGCAAAAATTACATTAAAGGATGGCTTGGCTGAGCTGACAGAGTTTATCAAAAACAAGATGGAACACCAGATGTTACCAATTTAGGTGATTAATTAATTGTCTATATCAAATTATACCAGTAAAAATATTCCAACAAAAGAAACACGTATTTTTGCACAAAAAGTGGCAAGATCAATAGTAGAGATCCAAGCTAATGTCAATAATCTTGCAGATATTGTTGTATTACTTGAGGTACTAGGATATAGTAAAAACACAGTAATGAAATATGGATTTAAGGATTTTTATGAATTTGCAAAATATCTCTATGGTTTTATTGATGCATATGATGATGTAGACAAAAATAAAGAAGAATTCCTCAAATCGTTTTACACACACATACCTGACACAAAACACAGAATAGTAGAAGGTTTGAGCATGATCTTTCCATGGCTAGGTTCATTATTATTGTTATTCGTTTTTGGCATCTCACTTTGGATGGCATGGGGTCTACCTACCACAACAACAACCGCGTTTGTAGTCGGGATATTTCTAGGACTTGTTATAACAGAAGGAATTTTACATACTTTTAACAGACTGTTTACTTTTTATCATACGCAAAAAAATCTCTGTGAAATAAAAAGAGTACTAAAAAGAAACTATACTCTCATATCATTTATCATAGCTGCAGCTGTAGGCTCATTATATGGCATAGCAACAATTGCACACATTCCATATAATCTTGTAAATATCAGTGTAATCAGTACAGTAACAATTGCATTACATAGAACTAGCTACATGGTCATTTACGCATTAAAGAAAATTAAACACCTAATTTTCGGATATTGTGGAGCATTTGCCACATTGCTTTCAGTTTACTATTTTCTTCCCAATGTTATACCTGAAGCGTCTACAAGATATTTTGTGGCATTAAGTACGGCATTTGTAGTTTTATCTATTCTTGCAGTATATCATCATTATAAGATAATTTCCAAAAAATCCGAGTCTTCCATAACTAGTGAAATGCCTCATTTTTTTCGTCCAATTAGTGTAACTGATAAAACTATCATGTCCAGATTTAACATCCAATTATGGGAAACAATGCCCTATTTTTTATTCGGTACCTTCTACTTCTGCATGCTTTTTGCAGACAGAATACTCTCATGGATATTCAATCCCATGGCTAATCAAACTGGTCTTCCAATGGAGTTTAATTCTGTGTATCATGCAGGCGCAGATCTAGCATTACTGGTGATATTTCCAACAGCAATCATACAATATGTCCTAACTGGCCCAATTTATTCACAAGTAGGTAATATGACTATAACTTACAAAGTATTTGAAATGAAAAAAATTACTACATTTTTGCAACAACGTTACAAGCTGTTACTTGTGATATCATTGATTTCTGCAACAATAACAGCCGTTATTCTAAATTTTGTTGCACCAGTAATTGTTTTTCATGCAGGTGGTTCTCAGATAAGCATTCAAGTATTTCGTATAGCATCTATTAGCAACATATTCCTTTCAATATTTGCAGCAAATAGTATGTTTATGGCATTTCTAAACAGACCAAAGATAATGGCAATAATTGCAATTATAGGAACGGTAATAATTGCAATTGCGGGTACGATTTTAGCTCAATCAGGTTTTGGAAATATCGTATTTGCTTATTTGGGAGCAAGTATCATAGCTGCAATAGCATCTACACTGTATGCCAGAAAAGTCATGAGAAATGCAGAAAATATACTTTTTTCAAAATATATATGATAAATTTTAATCTGGTTTAAAAATAATTGGGAATGAACGAATCTGAATTTGTAACTTTTCTCATTTTATTTGTTTTTTCATAAGTAGAGTATGGAACGTAAACTTCATTCCAATATCTCAAACATACAAGCTTTTGATATGTATCTATTTTGATTTCTTCACCTAATACGAAATTGCGAAAAACAATATCTGGTTCATTAACTCCTGCAGTTGCACGTATTGGACAAGTAGCTGAAAAACGAGGATTAATTTCGAATATTTTGGGCATATTTTCAATCATTTTTGCCTGTATGTTAATTGAGCCTCTACAACCAAATTTCAATGCAGTTTCCTCAGCAGACTTGCGCACATCGTGAAAATCATCTACAAATGCCTTGTATGTTTGACCTTGTTTGAGTGTCTTTCTCATTGAGATTGATGACATTATATTTTTCCCTGTCTTGTTTATTGTAACTCCCGAAGTAAACTCCACATTTTCCCCATCTAGATATTCTTGTATTATTGGACGCCAGCCTACTTTTTGAATTGCAGAAATTGCCTGTTTAATTTCATCTCTATTATTTACAATGTAAAAGTGTAATGAACCATGTCCTTCTCTTGGTTTTACAACCAGAGGAAAACCAAATTTTTCAATAAATTCTTCTTGATTTTCAGGTAATGAAGACTCGGCACACGGAAGATTGTTTTTCTTCAGAAACTCAAAAGTTTTCCATTTGTCTATTGCGGTAGATATTACATCGATCGGATTTATGAGTACAATCGTACCAGTTTCTTTTTCTATTTTTTCTTTAACATGTGCAATAGGCAATAGTTCTTCATCTGATCCCACAAAAATGGCTTGAACATTTTGTTCTTTACAGATTTTAATTATAGATTCAACATAATCTGAAGATGAAGGCGGATGTACAAGAATACCAATATCACTTCTGTACAGACCTGCTGCCTGCGCATTAATATCAGTTGTAACAATCTCATACATCACAGGATGATTTTTTATCATATTGGATAGTTTCAAAGATTTCATTATGCCTTGTGAAACTATTCCTCCAGCTGCTGTCACTAGCACAGTTGCTTTAGTTTTCATGTTTTATTATGAATTTCTTAGTTTATCTGTTTTAGCTAAAAAAGAACTTGGGCTTTTACGAATAGCGTTATAATATAGAAGATTGTTCTACTCTAATTTTAAATCATTATCTCAATAGAGATTTGTTGAAAAGAAAAATTCTGTATATATTAATAATTATTTTTGCAGTTGGAATAACATCATCGATTATAACGAACTTTTGGCCAGTAAAGGTAGTAGGAAATTTGTCAGATGTAACAGAAATTCCTGTTATGAGTACAAACCAGACTAAGGTTATGAGTACAAACCAGACTAAGGTTATGAGTACAAACCAGACTAAGGTTATGAGTACAAACCAGACTAAGGTTATGAGTACAAACCAGACTATGGGAATAATCATAGTACCATATTTTGAACCAGAAAATCCTCAATGGGAAACAATTTATCAATTAGCTGATCGTTACCCTGGCACAATAAAATATGCAATCATAAATCCATGCAGTGGCCCATGTGACATTCCTTTATCAGATAACTGGCAACAAGTAATATCAAAACTAAAAAATAAAAATATCAAAACATTAGGATATATTTTCAATAATTCAGAAAGCATAATAAATATTGATTATTACATGAAACTACCAGTTATTCCAACAGACGGAATTTTTTTTGACAACGAGGGTAGTACTGATAATTTAGCTAACTTCAAACAGTATGCAGATTATGTACATAGTTTAGGAGGAATCGTCTACATCAATCCAGGTTATAATTATCCACATGTACTAGACTATATAAAAAATAGCTTAACAGATGTTGCGGATATACATGAATTTGGAATTGACAAACCTGACTACATAACAGGAAATTATGATGTGCCACCTTCCAAAATCAGCGTAATAGTTGGCAATGTCCACAACATATCAGATATGCAAACTGAATTGACAGAGATTGCGTCAAAAGGAGTAGGTATTGTATACATTTACTCAGAGTCTTACCATACCCTTCCACCATATTTTAACGAAGAAGTTCAAAAAGTTGCCAATATGCCAGTTATCAAACATTAATTAATCAAAAGGTTTTTGAGTGTTAATTCATTGCAGAATTAATTTGATCATTCACTATTTAGTTCTGTGTTAATATGTACTACTAAATCACTTATTGTGATAGGTTTACGAATAAAACACTTTACGTCAAATGTTGGAAAGACTTTCTTAAATTCATCATAATATACTTCAAACGCTGTAAAAAAACAAACTTTGGCATGATCATTTTTCTTTTTAATTTCACGGTACAATTCAAAGCCGTTTAATTTTGGCATTCTTATATCAACAAGCAAAAGATCATAGATTCCAGGTTTAAATTCCGATAAAACCTTCTCAGGATCAGTATATGCATCAACTTGAAATCCATTACGCTCCAAGCCTCTTTTGATTGATGATGAAATATCAGGCTCATCATCAACAACAAGGATTTTTTTCAATGCGATCAAATCCCTACTAATGTTTAAAAAATTTGCTATATTTTTTTATGATTTTATACAATTTTTGTATTTTCCTAAGCTAGTATCGGAATAACAAATATAAAAGATGCACCTTTTCCATCAGAGTTATTTTTTGCCCATATGTTTCCGCCGTGTGCTTCTATGATATTTTTAGAGACAAACAATCCTAGTCCAGTACCTTTCATTGAAATTGTCATAAACTTTGAAAACAAATTAGATAGAACGTGCAAATCTATTCCATTGCCAGTATCCTTCACAGTTATAACAACAGATTCTTCATCTTTTTTTTCCAGCGTTATTTGGATACTTCCTGCTTCAGTAAATTTAAACGCATTATCTACTAGATTAGTTACAACCTGAGAGATCCTATCTTTATCAGCTTCTACAATAACCTCTCCTGTCGACTCAAATAATAATTTTATATTTTTTGCATCATAAAGAGAATTTTCAATTAAACTTTTGAAATCTTGTATAACGTATGATATGAGTTCTGTTAGATCAAATTTTTCTTTTTTTAGTTTCAGCGTTTGACGTTCAATTCTATTTACATCCAATAAATTGTTACAAAGTGTTTGAAGTCGCATAGCATTTCTAAATATTATTTGTGCATATTCCTTGGTATTTTTTTCAGGTCTATTATACAAAAATTCGGCATGTGTCAGAATGGACTGAACAGGTGTTCTCATCTCATGACTAGCTATATTGATGAATTCTGTAAGATCAGATAATTTATTCTTATTTTTGTGTTGCATCATCAAATTAGTTATTAAATAGAGTTATAGGATATAAGATCATATGATAAAATGTTCTATTATAAACAAATGTTATCACAGACATATTGGATAATTCTTGGTCAATCTGAAGAAGAAATTTTGAAAATAAACAGACTTAAACTATTGGTTCCAAGCTAATGTTTGGGTATCCAGAGTTTTTATCAGTCATGATTGCATAAAGATGTGACCATGGAATTTTTGATTTTAAAAACAAAGTACCGTTTATTTCAGATACACTGAGATACATATCAGATATTTTAGACAGTTTTTCTTGAATATTATCTTGTGAATGTCTCGTTACCAAGATGAAAAGATCTACTTTTGATTTTATAAATTCGATTTGTTGTTTTATTTGTTTCCTCATATCACCAGTATGAGATTCATGAGACAGGTCTGACCCCATGATAACAAGTAAAAGTTTCTTTGGGTGTTTTTTCTGTATTTTTATGATGTCTTTTTTTATGGATTCTAGTTGTTGTATACTACCAGGATGCCTTAGAGCTTGTGTAGAATGTGTTGGTGTGTTTTTTGATTTATTTGTAAATTGTGGAATTTCTAGCATCCTCATAGCATCTTTTGATAAACGGGACTCCAGATATTTTGTAAGGTACTCATGGTTAATTCCTTCAAAAGAGTGGAATAAAACAGGGTTACCTGAACTAGCAAAGTTTGAAATAATTTTGCCCAGAAATGCTAAGATTACTTTTGCGTTTATATTAGAATCAAGTTCAATATTTACAAAACTTTTCTTATGAAGTCCATCACCAAGTATCCTATCTAGTTCCAAATATCCTGTTTTGATATGTGTATCACTGAATGTTTGTATTGTGTTTTCAGGTTTTTTATCTCTAATATTAGTAATCACAAAGTCAGTTGGATTATACGGTTCATAACTACGAAATACATTGTTGTTGAGCGTGAAAATATAAGATGGTCTATTTATCCTAACTCCACGTAATTTTGAAAGGAAGATTTCTCTTACTATTCTGTTATCGTAATATTTCTGTTGTAATTCCACTATACCATCTACAAGAAAATCTAGTGTTGCGTCTTTTGGATCTTCTGCAATAAAAATTATTTTTGCACTTGATCTTTCTCTCCAAGTTTGAAGTACACGTGCATTATTCATGAGTGCTTCTTTGTCCATAAAATACCCTATGGCATCCCAACTGTCAATTATTATAATTGGTGCTTTAACATCCATCAATTGGTTTGTGATTCTTTCAAATAATGAACCAGGCTCATCAAGTCTAGCATCAACAAAAACAGATGTATCTGTTTCAAATTCTGAGATTTCTGCGGATTCTGTTTTTGTTGATTCGCCAAAAAATGATCCAAGCCACGGATAGTATTTAAAAAGTTGCTCTGGAGAAATTCTGGTTGAAATATACAGACAGTTTTTATTAATATTTAAGGCACGTAAAATACTCAATGCAAGAGTTGTTTTTCCCGTACCCGCGTCCCCTTTGATAAGTAACGAATAGGTTTCACGCTTAAGAAAATCTATCAATTCATTTGGAATATGCATGGAATTATACATAGTAAAGATAGATCCCTTTGTATTTATTTTCATATGTAATTTTGCTAATTTACACAATATCCTCAAACAGAATTATCAAATAACGTTTAAACATCTTGTAAAGTAAAATTATTTTCTAGAAATACGACATTCTGGATTGCTTTGCTCTACCAAACTCCAACAAGAGTTATGATACCATTTATCTCCGTATATCATATCACCCTCAGATAACAACATTTTCTTTTTGCATGATGAACATGTTTGCATTAGATAATTATGATGAGACATCACAACTTGCATTTGTTCATCATTAACTATTTGAATAAATATCGCCTCCAAATATACTTGTTATATGATGATGATGTTTTTTCATGTATACACATGAAATCTGAAGATTATCTGAGTATGCGTAAAAATTACTAGAACAATCATCCTAAAAATAGTCTTGACAATCCAAGTCTTTACTATCTTTTGTATATGAAAGAATCATGTTAGGATCATTTTTAGAATAAAAAAGTATAGAAGAATATTACTTCATGTATAAATAAATTCAAAATAATACTCTGATATGAAAATATTGGCAATTGGTGCACATCCAGATGATATTGAGCTTGGGTGTGGAGGACTTTTAATTAAAGCAGCGCGACAGGGACATGAGGTTCATATGTATTCTCTTACAAGAGGTGCAGCCTCAGGAGATCCAAGTCAAAGAACCAAGGAGCTAACACAATCAGCCAAGTTTATTGGTGCTAAAAATTTATGGATTGATAACTTCGATGATAGCAAGTTAGCTGTTGGTAGCGATCTAATAAATCATATAGAGTTTTTCATAAACAAAGTGGACCCAGAACTCATAATTACACATTCTCATGGGGATGTGCATCATGACCATCGTGCAATAGCACTGTCAACAGTTGAAGCGGGTCGGTTTGTTTCAAATATTTTATCATATGAGATTCCATTGACCAAGAATTTTTCGCCCCAAGTATTTTTTGATATCACAGACGTGGTTGATGATAAAGTTGAATTGGTTAAGATCTTCTGGTCTCAACAAAGTAAACTTTACCTTAAGGCAAATGGGATTAAAGGACTTGCAGAATATCGTGCTCTACAAAGTAGATTAAATTCAACAGTGAATTATGTTGAGGCATTTGAGGTACTGAAATTATGTTTAGATAAGGAATTCAAATTACTCAAAGTTCCACATCGAAGTCTTGAAAAAGAAAACGATGTAACCAATTTGAACGAAATTCTACAATTTGTATAAGTCACAATATGAGTTATCGATAGATGGACAATTCAATTGATTATGTTGAGACAAATGTTATGGGATGGGGAAATCGCGGCTGGCTTGAAATCATTTACTTTATTTTAGTAGTTTGTAAGAAAGGATCTCTGAAGACACACATAATGTACAAATGTAATCTTAACTCTAAACAAATTGATCAATATTTACAATTTCTAATAGATAAACAATTACTTGAAAAAGAGCAAGAATCTCCAGATTCAAAGAGGTATACCTATAAATCAACCCAGACAGGTATGAAATATATCAACGCATATAATCAATTAGCAGAAATTTTTGATTAACGAAACTGAGATGTGTTTGAGATTTTGTATCTATAATTCACTTGATGTTCAGTTTCTGATTTTATTTATATATTCTTCTAAGAATTTTGCAATAGGTTCATGCTTTCTAAATTGCTACAAATCTTTTTTTATAGTTTAGGTTTACCATAGCTTTGTATATTTTTTCACTTTCTTCAAACAATCTTTAAATCATTTAGTTTCAATGGTAAGAAGATTTTCATGCGTGGAAGTTATCAGTTTTAAGCTATCATGGCCCACATTTGTCACCATATCAATAATTGAAAGATCAGGCATAAAAACATCTGTAAAGCGTTGGGAATACGGTATTGGAACATAGTTTTGATATTCTACTTTCAGGTTGTTTTTCTGAAATAGTTTTTCTTCCATGTAATTTTTACTGCCTTTTCCTGCCACATAAGTATCTGCACCAACAGCCTTACAGACATTAACTAGTCGTTCGGTGGACTCGCCTTTCACATGCAATTCAGATTCTTTTACAATTTCAATTTTTAAATCAAGCCAATCAATTGTCTTTTTGGTTGTTTCAAAATCTAAGTCAAAAAGAAATTTCCATTCTTTTTTATAAAGATTTTCAAGATAATCTTTGTACAAATGAAAATACTTTGTCTTTGCATATGATTGGTAAATTTTCTTCCAGTGATGTTCTTTCCAAGGCATTTCATTATTAATTTCAACTAGCATGTTTGGCAAAAATTTATGATCTTTGTTGATTGGAACAGTTAGCCACGTCCATCCATTTGTAGCCATTATTCTGTTTCTATTAGTCCACCTTTTGTCATACTGAACATCGTCCATTATCACATAGATATCAGCCAAACTTAGTTTATGAAAAAACCCAGGATATGGAAAAAAATGAGGCTGATGTATTACTGCTTTCAATTTACTATATTTCTATGTTTGATGTTTTAATACAATATGGTAAATTGTTCAGTAACAAAATTACATGTAATTTAAGTATTCCATTATTCAATCTCAATAAATCATTTAGAAAAGTTAGTGTTTGTTGATTATACATATTTCTAATTTATATAACCAAAATTTTATAATTTTTTGATACTATCAGCCTACAGGAGATGTGACTGTATAAACATCTCCGCCAAATAGATTTACTGGACTTGAGGTGGATGCAAGTTGTGTGCCAAGAGTATCATATACTTTGATATATGCAGCTAGTGACATGTGGAATTGTCCTATAGATAGAGTTGCAGTGCCAGAGTTTACAGGTGCACTTGCAAGTATCTTACCTGTTGGATCAACCAGTTTTACTGTTGCAGCAAGAGCTGGATTATTTGTAACTTGAATATTTTCATCTGTTGTTGCGTAATAGTCCTTGTATGTTCCGTTTAACAATTGGCCGGCATAACTTGACTGTGGTTCAAGAAATGCATTAAGTGGTTCTTGCATCTGCAAGTTCAATTTATTGCTAGTGTATACCATCACACCATCAATGTATATCTTGAGATAGTTGGAACCATTTGTTATTATGGTACAGTCCCTTGTGAGTGATTGATTTGTACTGTTATCAAGGTATAACCGAGTAAATGTTGTGGCACCATTAACATCACCTGTTGCAGAATATACTGCCCATGCAGTTCCCCATCCACTAGTACTTGCACCACATGCCACATAGTTGACTAGTGCGTTTGGTGCATTAACACTAGTCTGAACATACAAGCTATTCTCGTAATATTGAGTGAACACTGGTAAGGATCTAACAGGTGTTGATATTACTGCATGAAACAGGGCGGCATTGGTACCTGGAGCCAATGCATAATATCCCGCCCATTTAGGATTGCCGCTTGTGTCATTGCCAGTTGACTGGACTCCAATGTGCAGTCCCTGTGTGTCTTTGTAATAGTCGTATGGTGCGGGAGGAGTTTGAAGTGGCGCATCTCCTCCATAGGTCCAGTACTTCTGATTTGCCTGCAGTTGAGATTGGGTTTTGGTTTCATTGTTTAGTGGATCAGATGCAGCCAGTCCGGACTTTACCTGGTTTATTGAATAAATGGAAATTGATGGTGGTGCAGTTGAAGCTGTACCTTGATTTGGTGTACTCGTGTTGGTTGGAGTACTTTTACCAGGAATGAGTAGATTACCTGGTATTGGAATAGGTCCGTTAATAGTAAGAGCCTGTACACCAGGAGTAACTATTGATGGAGATAATAGAATAAAAAACATTATTAAACTAACAACAATCATGCTAAATTTTTTCATGTATTATCAGATTTATTTTGTTTTTTATTTGACTTTGCATTCAATGTACTAGAACAAAGATCAGAAAATTAAATCTAGAAAAATATATGGTATGTAAAGCTAGATTTTAGGGGTTTAATTCCAATAGACCCAATATGGACTAGTTTGCACCTAAATTGAATTGATTTTCAAAATTGATATTATTTCTTGTTTTGAAAATACTTTTTGGCTAATTTGTGTTTTTGTGTGAGTATATCTAACAGTATCTCCTCAAAGATTTTCTGTTGCGATTCCAACTTTTCATACTGGGAGTGTATTGTTTCCAGATTACTCAATTTTAATATTCCTTATAATATAATTTCTTTCTCAAGTTTATTTGAATTTGCATAAAAAATACTATAACAATTATCTTTAAGATTCAGAAAGATGTTCAGACATATGGGCATACGATATTTCTTCTATTACATTGTTCCTTGTTCCTTATAACCAAATAAGACAAATAAAATTGAAAATGTTTGCTGGTACAGAAAGAAACAGCTACCACACTTGGTAGTGGTAAAAAAAAGACAATAGTATTCGAGGACGGACAGCATTGGCTGGAAAGCATATTCTATCCCATGGAAGAATGTCCAGCATCTTCATTGAATATAATCGGCAAACCATTGATTGTATACAATATTGAAAAACTCCTATTAGAACACAAACAAATTGATCATATCATGTTGCCTGAGGGTTTTTCCCACACTGTAGACATAATACAAGATAATTTTCCTTTTATTCAAATTGATGAATACAAAAATAGTAGCGTTTTGACTCAAGACGAAGCCATAACGGTACCGCTCAATTCTGTTGTTATAAAATTAAAACCTAATAATCACATTATTCGTTTTTTGGTATATCCTTGGGATATTTTGAAAGCAATGCATGATATCCTAGATGTAGAAGTTACAGAAACAATTGTTTCAAAGAATGCGTCTGTTGCAGAATCATCAATTGTAAAAGGTCCGTGTATTATTGAAGAAGGCGTCATTATAGATGATTTTACCAAAATAATAGGCCCCACATACATAGCAAAAAACAGTAGAGTCGGCACCGGTAACCTTGTTAGAAATTGTATGATAGGTAAAGATTCATCCATTGGGTTTGGTTGCGAAGTTGGCAGGACTTTTTTAGCAGGTAAGGATATAATTTCTCATCACAATGTGATTTTAGACAGCATTATTGGCTATGATAACTGGTTTGGAGGTTTTGTAGGAACGACCAACGTATTGCTAAACAAAGAGACTGTCAAATACAGACTAGACAACATGCTAGTATCTACCGGCCTTACACATTTTGGATCAGTAATAGGACATAGTTGTGCCATAGGAGCAGGAGTAATAATTCTACCAGGACGTTTTGTACCTCCAAATTCAATCATACAGGCAGGAACTGTATTTTCTAAATCTGCAGAAATTTCATCGTCACCCAAATCCATATCACAATCATGATGTTGTAGAAAAATATTATTTTTTGTAAATACAATATCAGCCCTGCAACTTATGATAATTCATCATAAATTTATTAAACTATAGAAATGGAATTCATTTTATAGAACATTATACTACAGAATTTAAGAATACAAGTATTATAAACAACTTATGGTCGTAATTGATCTTTCAAGAGCAAAGGAAATCGCGATGAAATTCCTTGAACAATATAATGCTCCTGTTACAGTTAATTCAGCTTATTTGGAAGACATTGTTTGGATAGTCGTGGCAGAAATAGGATTGGTAAATAAACAAACTATAAGGGTGCGCATAGATTCCACAAACGGCCGAGTCCTAAGTTACAATTCTGTAGAACCTGTCAGATAATATCAAAATCTTTCCAGTTCAAGTAATTTCCTATGTTCCAAAGTTATCGTTAAATTTTGAATTTCTAAAAGAGAACAAGTCATTCATCTCGTTTGAGAGCCTCAAGACTCTATGTCCCTTTTCAGTAATTCTATAAAACCCGGTTTCATGCTCGTATTGCAGTAGATCATTTTCCTGCATAAATTCCAAATAGTCATTTACTTGCTGAAAAGACAAGTATGCTGCATACATTATTCTTGTTTTAGTAGTGTTTTCTGCAGCAGTTTGTAAAATCATAGCAATGATTTCCAGTCGTCCTCGGTATTTCATTGCCCAGATCTTCAGAACATACCATTAAAGGAAGTCGTAGAAATTATATGTATGATTGTTTCTTTTTGTCATATTGATATCGAGTATGTATTTTCTATCATGGAATTTTTAGTTTGGTATACTTCTAGATGCAAATGACATTGATGTAACATTCCTTCAGATTTTGAACCACATCCTATACAGATGTATTGTATAGCTTGCTTGCATACTGCACATAAAGAATATTTTATGAGAATTTCTCCACACCTTCTACATGAATCATCTGGCATGTAAAATCAACAACTCATTTTTAATTTGAGATAACTTTGTTCCCATTTTATTTTGTTTTTGCATAATAATTAATAAGTCTCGCTTACTCCAGCGATAAGTTATGTTGCTAGCTAGAACTATTCTATAAGATCAATGCATTTGGATAATGTATTGGTGCGGTCAAGTCGGCTTTACACCGCTTCCTTTAGGCTGGATCGCCTAGCGTGCATTATTTACACCATAACCGCATGATTTTGTTTTGGAGTTGTTTTTCATAAGACTTGTCTAGGAATTATAGATAACAATCTTCTAATATCGTATTTTTTAGATTATGAAAAAAAGTTATGAGTAAATAAAAATTTTACAAATTCAATTTACTGTATGTAGCATTTTATCAATACAAAAAATGTAGGCATGTTCTGAAGTTAAATGCCATAGCTTTTTTATAGTATTTTAGCTAATAAGAAAGATATGAAATACCGTAGCAGAACAGAGATTGTGGCCATGATGTTAGAAATAGCTAGTCAAGGGGCAGCTAAAACAAGGATAATGTACAAGGCGTATTTATCACATTCACAGTTAAATCAATACATGACATTTTTGATTGAAAACAAATTGATCGAGTGTAAACTAGGTTCTGAACTTTATACATTAACAGAAAAGGGCAGAAGACTGTTACATGTATACAAGGAACTTGATGATATGATCCCATTGAAGAAAGAGCAAACGAAATTTTTATCAAATGTATAAAGTAGATGATTCTTTGACTGAACAAAATATCACACAAGTAGATGCAGAAAAAGCAAAAGAAATAGTAAGAAGATTTCTTGGGCAATATTATACTGTCATTGATGTAAAAGCTATTTTAGATAACAATGTGTGGATAGTTACAACCCATCTTGGATTCTCAAATACGCAAACCAAACAAGTCAGAATAGATGCCTATTCTGGTAAAATATTGGGTTATTCATAAATTAATTTTAAAAAATACAGATTTCTAAATTGACACATCAAAAACTATAGATCGCATATGTTTGTATGATTTTTTCTTTAAACTAATTGGATGTACAAATTTGATAAACAAATAACCCTTCTTATTTTTTTTAAATAAACGTGAGAATGTTTGTTTATTTTCATTTGAAAATTTTTTGTCTAATGTATTGCTGTCATGTTGAGATCGCATCATACAATCAATAGTAGATTTTGAAGATTAATTGAATATGCGTAAAAATCACTATAACATTTTTCAGGTATTTTATTATGATGAATATATCATGGAAGATTTACAAGCAAAATTATACGAACAGACATGTAAATGAAATATGCTAATTTTATTGAAATTATTGATCAGATTCATATAAAAATTTGAAAGTATAATAATCTTCTAGAACATTGTTTCAATAATTTTTTATATTAGAATTATGTCTTTAAAGCATGAAATACCGTAGCAGAACAGAGATTGTGGCCATGATTCTAGAAGCCGCAAGGACAGGAGCTACAAAAACAAAGATAATGTACAAGGCGTATCTTTCCTACACCCAAGTTAAAGAATACATAGCGTTCCTGCAAGATAACGAACTATTATCGTACGAGCAGGGCACACAACTTTACAAAATAAATGAAAAGGGATACAAGTTTCTTCGATCGTATGGAGAAATTAGTGAACTAGTTGCTCCTCTAAACAATGGGAAAATGTTGAATTTTTAAATTTATTTTATTTTTTAAAAAATATCATATCCAGTATATTATCAAACAATATTCTTAACTATTGAATAGAATATTTTTCTAAAAATTTTTATCATAAACAATTACTAAACTATCTTGCAAAGAGCTTTAAAACTAGTTTTCTGTTGTGAGCATAATGTTAACTCGAAACGTGCTAGATTCAACAGACGACATAATGTGTACAGTTTGTAATGGAAAACTTGTTTCTGATTTTGATAACGGTGAAAAAATTTGTAGTTTATGTGGAATAGTTACAAGAGATTATCATGGATCATCGATCAATGAAACCGATTCATCATCAACGACTTCAAACATAACAAAAAATGATGGACCAACTTCTATTATGATGTATGATATAGGATTACCAAGTATCATTGATAGTAAAAATGTGGATGCAAATGGAAAACATATTCATAATCCTGAAATAGAAAAGATGCGAAGATTAAACAAATTTACAATTTCTGGCAATTCAAAAACAAAAAATTTAAACAAGGCAGTTAACGAAATTCGTAGAATTACAGAGATAATTGGATTTAATGCTTTGGTTGCTGAAAGGGCCTGTTATATATATCGCAAAATTCTCAACAAAGGAGCAATCAGAGGTAGATCAATTACCGGTATTGTAAGCGCCACTATTTGTGTAGCATGTGAAGAAATGAACATTCCATTCTCAATAGATAAAATTGTAGAACTTGCAAATAATTCAACAAAAAAAAGCATCACTCACTATTACAAGTTCATACTAAGACAACTAGAGATGAATAGTAGAATAATAGGCCCCTCACATAGCATATCACCAATTGCTAAAAAAGCAGGATTGAGTACAAAAACGGAAAGAAGGGCATTAGAGATCTTAGAACAGGTAAATAGTGACTCTATATTATCAGGCAAAAAACCTATTTCAATAGCTGCTGCCTCACTTTACTTGGCATCTTTTCAAACAAAAGAACACACAACACAACTTCGTATAGCAATTGCATCAGGATTAACAACCATAACCATTCGCAAAAGAAGTATTGAGTTATCTCAAATACTAGAAAATTTAAAATCAATTAAAGTCAAAGAAAAAAGATTATCGACTAAATCATTTGCAGGTGCAGATACAAATAATGAACAAAAATCTTCATTTTTAATTGTAAAAAACTGATTTTTTATATGAATAATAATTTACAAAAACTTGGTTTTTCTAATGTTTATGAATTCATTGAAGCAATGGATGCTGTCATCAATATTCTACAGAAAGAAAGAGAGAGGATTAGATGTATTGTCGGTGGAAAAATTAATTCTGGATTAGTAGAATTAGACATGCCCAAAAATCTTGTAATTATAGGTGATCTTCATGGAGATTTGCTATCGCTTCAGCGCATACTTGAGGATATAGATTACGAACACTTTCTTTCAGATCACAAAAACAAATTAATTTTCTTAGGAGATTATATTGATAGAGGCATCCATTCTATCGGTGTTTTGTATACCATATGTTATCTAAAACAGAGTTATCCCGATTCTGTGATACTCATGAGAGGGAATCATGAAGCACATATGGAATTTCCTTTTTCATCGTATGATTTATCGCTAAAAATTGCCGAGTATTTTGGAGATAATTATGAGAAAGTGGTTAATGGTAAAATATACACCTTTTTTCAGTTGCTATACTTGGTAACTATAATACAAAATAAATTATTACTAGTACACGGAGGATTACCAACAGAGATAGAAAACAAATATTTTAAAAAACTAATTGAAACTGCACAAGATAACACACATAAAAAAACACTGGAAGAATTGTTGTGGAATGATCCACGCACTATACAAAATGGAAAGAATTGGGAAAAATCTAGGAGGGCATATGGCAGACATTTTGGAGCAAGCATAACAAAAGAATGGCTGGCAATGTCAAGAACTAAAGTCATTGTAAGAGGGCATGAACCATGTCATGGATTTAAAATAGATCATGATGATAGAATATTAACATTGTTTTCTTGCAAAGAAGCATATCCTAAATTTGAAGCGGCGCATATTTTCATATCAAAAAAACAACTAGAATCAATCCATAATGCTATGGATCTTGCACAATATGTTAGAAAGCTAAATAGTTGTATTAAAAATATCTAAAATATATCTAACCTATACTGTAATATGCAGTTAGAATTGCGCTCTTTGTTGGTGTGATTGTCTTGGAACTGGTTGTGGTACCGTCATTCCAATGATTGAAGATGGTTGTTTGGTAGTTTGCTGCAACTACAGTGTATTGAACTCCAGGGTTTACTTTGAAGGTGATTGGAGTGTAACCTGTTTTCAAAAGTTTACCACTCGAGTCGTGCAGCTCTGTCCACATACCAGTTATTGGATTTCCATTCAAGTCAACTGACTTTACAGTGACTGATACTGTAGTACTGTAATATGCAGTTAAAGTTGTGCTCGTTGTTGGTGTGATTGTCTTGGAACTGGTTGTGGTACCGTTATTCCAATGATTGAAGATGGTTGTTTGGTAGTTTGTTGCAACTACGGTGTATTGAACTCCAGAGTTTACTTTGAAGGTGATTGGAGTGTAACCTGTAGCCAATATTGTTCCGTTGGAAGAATGTAGTTCTGTCCACATACCAGTTATTGGGGTTCCTGACAGATTAACAGAATTTACTGTAATTGATACCGTTGTTGCAACTATACTAGTTGTGGCAGATACAATATTAGATGGTGCACTTGTACCAATCGGATTAATTGCAGAGACATGGTAAGTGTAGATCATACTTGAAGATAATCCTGTATCAGAAGATGTCGTTGATGTACTACCAGAATTAGCAACTAAAGTAGACCATGTGACACCACCATCAGTTGATCTATCTATCTTGTATCCCGTGATTGCAGAGCCACCGTTATTTGATGGGGTAGACCATGATAGATTGATTTGTGAAGATGAAACTGCGGTAGTTGTTAGACTTGTTGGAGGTTGTGGTGCAGTAGATCCAATACTGGAGCTAGTTGTGGCAGATACAGTGTTAGATGAGGAGCTAGTGCCTACAGAATTAATTGCAGAGACACGATAAGTGTAAGTTGTTCCGGAAACAAGTCCAGTGTTTGAATATGTTGTTGATGTAGAGCCAGTACTGGAAACAATAGAAGCCCAAGTAGAGCCACCATCAGTTGATCTATCTATCTTATATCCCGTGATTGCAGAGCCACCATTGCTTGATGGTGCAGACCAAGAAAGATTGATTTGTGATGATGATGCAGCAGCAGATGTCAGACTTGGAGCGGTTGGTACTGTTGGTGCAGAACCTGTATCAAGCATTGCAACTTCATTGCCAAAGTAGGAAGGCAATGCATTGTAAGGATTGCCGCCGCTGAGGTCTGTTATGTAGATGTAGCTTACATACTGTGATGATTGTGTCTCAAAAGCTGTGTCTAATGAGCTTCCAAGTGCAATGTATGAAAAGTTGCTCTTGGAATACTGTGTATGCCAGCTTGTTAGATCTGATATGGCTGGCAGACTGCCTGATTCATAGATGACTATATTGTCTACCGTTCCAATATAGCTTGGCAGTGTTTCTGTTCCAGGATTTCCCATTGTATAGGTAAAGCCCAGTGACTTTGCATAGGTACTAAGAACTGTATAATAATTCTCGTCTCCTGCTATGTTTGCCATCTCATCAAAGAATATTCCATTTGGATTATACCATGTCTTGTAATTACTGATCTCAGTTTCAAGTACGGTGGGACTTCTTAAACCACCATAACCAAAACCCGTATGAACATACCCCAAAACCATAACTCCTGCAGCCTGTAGCTTTTGTATTCCTGTGACATAGTTAGAGTCAAGAGATGTACTTGGTCCATTGTTTGGATTAATTACTGCAATAATTGGTACTGATGGATGTGCTTTCTTTACTTGAATTATTTGATCCCAAGTTCCGTCTGTTGGGTAAGTGTACAATGGTATTACTATTCCTGTGGAAGATGTAGCTGCATGTGCTGGATGCATTGTGGAAAATGATACAAAGACTATTAACATGATTGTAAAAATCCCGACAAATGTTCTAGATGATTGTTCTTTCAAACCAATCTAGAACAATCTTCTAGAATATAAAAGGCGCTCGCAGAAAAAAGATGTACGCAAACTTCATTTCTAATTTTGAATACAAAATAAAATTAATTATGACATCATAAAATTATTTTGTAAAAATCCAAATAATTTTTTAAATCAAGTTGCATGTAATGTTTCATTACATGCAACTTTATAGTTTTGTTTAGATTATAATTTTTTTTTCTTTGTTTTTTGAAGAAAGTAGATCAAGAATTTGATCATAGGACTGTAAGAATTTGAGTCCTTTCTCAGTTACATTGTACTGTTTTTTTATTTTGTCATATTTTACAAGTTCATTACCTTGCAGGAACGCTATGTATTCTTTAACTAGAGTATAGGAAAGATACGCCTTGTACATTATCTTTGTTTTTGTAGCTCCTGATCTTGTGGCATCTAGTATCGTAGCTGAGATCTCTGTTCTGCTACGATATTTCATATTGAAATATATGCATAGTATGCTAAAAAAATTTGCTATATTGTTATAAAACAATGTTCTAGTTTGCAGTATTTTCTTACTGTCAAGTTTTGAGGTTTGACTAATGGAAATCAATAATGTTCAAATTTGGGTATTCAATAATTCTATTTTCTGTAGGTTTGTCATTATGAACACCCGCTGATGTTACATGACATTCAACATTACCATCTGTTTTTCGTGTAGTGTTATCCCATTGCAGAGGACATAGATTTGAAATGTCGTCTGTGCCGCCTTTGGATAATGGTTTTATATGATCAATTATCCATCCATATTCCGAATCTTTTCTTCCGTAATGACCACGAAATATCCAAGCACCGAATTGATCCTTTCGCCAAAAAACTGGATCATTACCAGCAAAAATTTCACCTTTTGACCAAACTTCCCAAATGGCATCATTTGTGTATTTCATGTCTTGTAGTTATTTCTTATACAATACTGATTTACTTAAATGACCATGCTATAATCTTCTAGTTTTTGAATACTAGTTGCAATAGATTAGATTTGGGTTTTTTAATGTCATGATACTTACAAAATTTTATGATTGTAATTTGTCATCTAACAAATTCAGATCTGAATCCTTATCAAATTTCATATAACCTAATTGAAAGAACAGATAATACGTTTTATGTAATCCTGAATCAATTCTTTTCAGAATGTCTAATCATTCTTTAGATTTGTTGACCCTTTTCTATGAAAACTAAAAATAGTTCTAAACTAATATTCGCTAAGATTCTTCTGTAATATTTGTGGCTAATTTCTATATACTTTCATAACAACAAAGAATAGATAAAAAATGTGCATTATTTATCAAATGAATTTATTGTGTAGCCAAAATATCCACTCGTGTAGATATTATTGGATCAAGAGTAGTGGTGCATATTAAATTGAAAATTCTCATTCTTGGCTTAGACGGTTATATTGGATGGTCTCTTGCTTTACATCAATTATCTGTTGGCAACGAGATTTGTGGTATAGACAATTTCTCACGCAGAAAGGCAGTAGAAGAAGTTGGTTCTTGGTCTGCACTGCCCATATTACCAATTGAAAAAAGATTAGATATCCTGCAAAAAGAATATGGAGACAGGATTAGCTTTTATCAGGGAGATCTTGTAGATCCGCAGTTTACAAATAATGTAATTAGCAAATTTCATCCAGATGCAATTGTGCACCTTGCTGAACAACCATCAGCACCATACAGCATGATTGATCAATATCACACTCTTTACACTCAAAGTAACAACGTTATTGGAACACTAAATGTTCTGTATGCAATAAAAAATCATGTGCCAACAGCACATCTTATCAAACTGGGAACAATGGGAGAATATGGAACACCTGATTTAGATATTGCAGAAGGATTTATGGAAGTTGAATTTCGAGGCAAAAAAGCAACCATACCTTATCCAAGGTTTGCAGGAAGCTGGTATCATTGGAGCAAAGTTCACGACAGTAACAATGTTGCATTTGCATGCAAACTGTGGGGTCTAAGTTCTACGGATATTATGCAAGGTGTTGTTTATGGAACTAGGATAAAAGAGATTACAGACCAAAACAAGTTTACTAGATTTGATTTTGATGAAGTCTTTGGAACTGTCATAAATAGATATTGTGCACAGGCAATCATAGGACATCCGCTTACTGTTTATGGAAAAGGTGGACAGACTCGCGGTTTTCTTGCTCTGGAAGATTCAATACAATGTATATCAATTTTACTAGATAATCCACCCGAGAAGGGAGAGTACAGAGTAGTCAATCAATTCGATGAGCAATATCAGGTAAGCGAGCTTGCAAAGCGAGTAAAAAGAATGGCGGACAAAAAAGGATTAGACTCAGATATACAGAAAATAGAAAATCCTCGTGTAGAAAAGGAAGAACATTATTTCAAAGCTGATCATGAACAGTTAAAGAAACTTGGTTTTAGGGCAACTAGGCACATTGATGATGAAATAGGCATTATGCTGGATGATCTGATGGAATATAAAGACAGAATAAATGAAAAGAAAGAACAGATAACAAAGTTGGTAAGTTGGCGTAATGGTTCTACAATAAAACAAAAAATTGCAAACCAGGTTATTTTACCTAATTATTAATTATGTGGAAACATGTTATCATAATATTTTTATTATTTTCATCTTCTGCCTCACTTGTTTTTAATTTAGAAAACAATGTTTTTGCTCAGACTATGTATGCAGTACCCACACAAAATATCTTTTTTACAAATGTACATGTAGATACAAATCCTGTGCCTAACAAACCTTTTACAGTTTATGCAGACATACAGTCCCAGAACGTGAACTGGTCTGATCTGATTGTTTACATAACTGCGCCCAAGGGATTAAGTGTAATAAGCCCAATTATTTCAAATTTGGCATTTACTACACAAGGAAACACTGTAAGGGCATCATGGACTGTGATGGCAAGTGATGTTGGTTCATATCCGTTAATCATCACTGCACATTCTAATTTTCCAGCGGATGCTCAGACATTTACTGTTACTGTTAACATTGGTTCTCCGCACAGTCTTGTCCTTAGCGGAATAACTGTACCAGGCAGTATTTTTCCAAACGATAACCTCACTGTAGGAATAAAGCTGAAAAACACTGCGATTGTTCCAGATACTAACATACTAACACAAATTTCAGTACCATCAGGATTGCAACTTTTAGATGATGTTATTCAGTCTAATCCTTCAATAAATCCTAATCAAGAGATGACATTCGAGTGGAAACTAAAAGCTGAGAATGCTGGATCTTATAAGATTTTATTTAATTATACATCTACAAATGCGGGTTCTAATACTGCGTCAGCTGACGTTAATGTGGGAACAAGGCCAGAAGCTACAGGTGCGTTGTTATCCATAATAACACATCCTATTACTCTACGACAGAACTCAATTAATCCAATAGTCTTGGATATCGCAAATAACGGATTACAAGATGTACATAACTTACAGATAGTTTCTGCTTCCGGAGGAGGATATGTATCTACTAACACTCCATCATGGATAGGAGATTTGGCCAAAAATGCCAAAAAAACCATGACTCTTCAGATCTACACATCTAATGAAACACTGTCACTCCAAATTCCGGTCTTGGTAAAATATGATTCTAATGGAAATAGTTTTTCTGAAACATATCAAACAGGATTGCAACTTGAAAACCAGCCTGATTTTAAAACCAATATTGTAACAGTAAACCCGCCTTTGTCGTATTCAGGAGATACTGCTGATAAAATAAATATTCAAATATTTAATGCAGGCCTTGGAGTAAATGATGTCTATGCAACATTAAATCTTCCGCAAGGATTGTCTCCAGCTTGGGGAGGCGCCACATCTGCATATTTTGGAAGAATCGATACCTTTCAAACAGTCACTGCATCATTTTTTGTCAATGTCAACAATATGGCACCTTCTGGAAATTATCCGCTCTCACTTTTAATCAAAACAGGTAACCAAGAAACTCCACTAAATGTAAATTTCATTGTTGCCCCAAAGGCACAGTTCCAGATAATGTCAGTTGATGATTCACAATTATATCCTGGTGCAACTAATGTGCCGTTTAAAATTATTATAAAGAACATAGGAACCACTGCAGCACAAACCATAACCACAAAACTATTGTCTGGCAACTCTGTGCCTGGCGTAAAAAGTGATTCTATAACAAGCGTTGGAAACATGGAAAACATTGGAACTGTTCTTCCAGGTCAAACCTTTACCACGACATTTATAGTAAATCTTGAACCTGCTTTTATAGCAGGTGACCAATCCACTTCCACTGAAATTGATTGGACACAAAATTCCACAAACACATCTAATGTTTTTGTACAGACATTGATGGTGCCGTACCACGTTGCATACGGGCCATATTATCTTCTATATTATAATGCAATTCCATGGACGTATGTTATTATTGCAATAGCTCTTGGAGTTGGATTGGTCGTTTTCGTTAAAAAACGAAGAAAAAGACTTGAAAGAATTGAGATGTTTGCACTTAAAGAAATATCCAGAAATGAAGGCATTTTAGAGCCTCCAGAGATGGAGATTCTTGAGGACATAAGCGCAGAAAGAAGAAAAGAGAAAAGAGAAAAAGCAAGAGTCATAGCTCGAGAATCACATCCAGAAATAGATGATCAGGAAAAACGACGAGGATAAAATATTTGAAAGGGATTGTTAAGAAAATAATATTTTATTTTCCTGTACGATTCATGTTGGTTGCTTTTATTTTTTCATATGTACTATTAAGTAATTCATATATCCAAGCATTAGAAAATCAAATACTCGTTGACATGCTTAATTTCTTCCATGTGCCAGCTTACGAAGATGGTAGTAGTCTCCTTGTTGGAAATGTTTTTTCTGCTACCAAGTTTTCTTCATCTGTACAGATGCAAATTCCTTTTTTAATTTTTTTTTCTTCACTTGCTGTTTCCACAAGAGCTACTTTTGAAACACGCATAAGGATTTTATTGTTCGGACCCTTGTGCTTCTGTGGATTTATTTTAGCCCAATTTTTTGTCATTGTTACGCTACTCCTAGCTGGTTTTACATCTAGTATTGTATTTACACAAGTAAGTCTGACTTTCGCAGCTATAACGGGCAGTTTAATCATTGAAGCAGCACTCTTTTCTACAATAAAGCTGCCTAAAGGATCACCAGTTAGAATCATAATAAAAAGAAGTCGTCTTAATGAGTATTTGATCTTAGCTGTTTTGTTAGTTGGTTCTGTTTTGTTGGTTTATTTTGTAACTACCATTTTAAATTTACAAAATAACTCTCCAGTAGCAGCTTATCTGGCACTTAATTTGTCGTCAATATTGCTTCTCAGGTATTATTTAGCATATTTTATTTACGAGATAAAGACACCAATGTGGGCAAAGACACGTAAATTCTCACCTGTAACACAATATAATAACTATAATGTGCCCATATCATTTCTTTTACCTGCTTACAATGAAGAAAAACAAATCAGAAAATGTATTGAAAGTATTGACAAGGCAGCAGCAAATTATACAGGTCACACAGAAATAATTGTAGTCAATGATGGTTCTACTGATAATACTAGAAAAATATCCTCTGAGGCCATACTTAATTTAAAGAATGCAGGTGGCAAAGTCTTCAACATTCCTAATTCGGGAAAGGGTTTTGCATTACAATACGGATTAGAACGACTTAGAGGTGATGTCATATTCAGAATAGATACAGATTCTGCTATAGATGAATACGCAATCAATCGAGTTATGAATCACTTTAAAGATCCTGTTGTTGGTTCTGTATCAGGACTGATTCTTCCCTTAGAAGAAAAGAGTTGGATACAAAAGATCTGGCTATTGCGTTGGTCTCTTCTCACATTTTACAAAAGAGAATGGGAATTAATTGATTCTGTATTAGTTCAACCTGGCGCTTTCTCTGTTTTTAGAAAAAATGCGTTAATGATGGCAGGAGGGTGGGCAGACAACATATTAGGTGAAGATGCTGACATAGCTGTAAGACTTGCAAGATGTGGTTACAGGAACGAGTATGAGGATCATGCCGTTGTATTTTCTGATATACCATCAAACCTAAAAGATCTAAGAGAACAACGTGTCAGATGGGCCATGTCTTTCTATCATGCAAGGGCAGTGAATTTGGATGTCATAAAAGAATTTAATGGTCCCATATCAATAATTTTTACATTAAGTATATTGGAACAAGGTTTAGGATATGCTGCAGCTTTGTTTTTGCCTTTTCTAATAGCTGATATCATAACAGGAAATAGCAACAATCCTATTGAAAGTATTGGAGGAATCTTAGGTATTTCTATTGGACTGTTGACAATTAAACTATTAACTGATGGATTAGCAAGTCTAGTGAGTATTTATTTTCTTTTCAAACTCAAGAAATTATATGTAGTCAAGTACATTCCTTTACAATATTTTTATCAATTTATTTATGAAATGTTCATAAAAACAGAAGCACTTGAAATCCTTCTATCAGTCTCATCTAAATGGAAACACAAACATACAAAGGAATTAACTAATGCTTTAAGGAAAAAAATCAAGGAGGGAGTTGGCGCCGCATAAATTTTGGAAGTATTTCTCACAAAATGTCTCCGTTACGACTTTTGATAATAGTTGGAGTTGTTGCACTGATAATACTAGGATTAGAAGTGATGACAAATTCAATGTCTGTCTCTAAACCTGTTACCACGTCATCATACAATACTAACTCTACACAGACCACAAAATTTATGACACCTTTAGCATTCTTCCTTAGAAACTCTGGGCAACAATATACTGATAATCTACTAGTTTTCGCGAAGAATCTGAAAAGTGGGGATTACCTATTCATATACGGTAAACCTTCAGAAGATCTGACAGTTCTTCATAAGGTTGAACAAGCTAAACCCATGTTCAATTCTGGTGTAAATGTGAATTCTGCCATTTTTTATTATAAGATAGGAGATCTGGTTGATAACGTACCTAAATTACCTAGCGGTGTCGATTTCATAATTTATGACTATGAACGAGGTACGAATTATTCTCCTGAATTTACAACAAATGAATCTACATCTCTTGGTTATTTTGATCAAGCAAAAGCTGCAATTACACAATACAATAGAAACTCGGGTAGCAATGCAAGATTCATGGTTACCCCCCCTTATGGAGAATTACAAGCTGCGCACTGGAATTGGGGATTAGCAGTCAAGCATATGGATGCAGTTGACATTCAAGTGCAGGCATTTCTTCAACATCCAGATACAATGAAAAATTATGTGTCAGATGTAGTAGGCCAGATAACACAAGAATCTCCCTCTACAAAGATATTCATTCAACTTTCACTTGTTCAACAGCGAGGTACTATACAAGACAATCTGAATGCAATAAACATGCTTTACCGTCTTCCTATAGATGGTTTTCTTATATTTTATCATCCTTCACAAACCTCAGATCTTGAACAGTTTTTTAACCAAATACCAAATCGATAACGGCATATTCTCACAATAAAATTTGATTTTTATTTCCACGTAAAACAGTGATGTTCTTTTAACATATTTTGTTGTTTTTGATTTAGAGTTTCAAGGTCTTTAGATTTATAGGCACAAATTACTGTAAATGGAAAATTAAATTGTTTTTCTAGTGTTGATTCGTAGAGAAGTAGCTCTCGTACAAATCCATATCTAAAAAATGCAGACATGTCAGTAAATACTCGTACGCCATTTTTTCCTTTGATATGAGGATAATCAATCATTGAAATCCACACTGTGTTTAGCTTATGTGCACTAGGTAGTTCATATGGAAAGTACCATTCAGGAGTAGTCCTTATGATAAGATATCCATTTTTTTCAAGAGCATCAGCATCTACATTCCACTCGGTGTTAATTTTTTTACGAATTTCATCTTTGGAGAGGTCATCTGTTATTAACATAATAACTTCGTTTTTTTCCAGACCTGATTTTAAGAATCCAAAAGCTTCCTCAAGTTCTGTTTCTTTGTCTGGATATACTGCAGATATATGATTTCCAGTTTCTACTACCTGGCCTCGTTTTGGATATACAAACATGTTTTTAGTGGTGGTTTCTTTGTTTTATTAATTTAGTATCATTCTTCTAACTAGGATTTCTATATTTTAGTTAAGTATCTTCAATAGATAACAAAATAATCATTTTGAGTTATTCTGAAAAAAGATGCTCGGATACGCTCACATAAAAACGACATAGAACAATCTACCATAGTATCTTATATGTAAGAATCTTCTAGGAATCAAGATCAGAAATGTCTCAACAAATGTATAGTAGGCCAATGCTAAACATTTACGACCTAGTAGACAGAATACTGGACAAAGGACTAGTCATAGATGCAAATCTTTCTGTATCATTAGTAGGCATAGAAATACTTGTCATAAGAGCCAGAATAGTAGTTTCAGGTATTGACACATTCCTCAGATATGCATCTGCGTTAGGACTAGCAGCACCGCCAGGACTCCCACAAAAGTAGTAATAGGCGAATTTGTATGGCAATCTGTCTAATATGTGGTAAGTATGATGAGGTAGACCTAAAAAAAGCTATGAGTAACGGTTGGGTCTTTACACGATGTCCTGAGTGTCAGCGTGGAAACCAATTTGACATTATTGTCACATATCTTACAAAAACTGTTGGTGAAAAATATTTAGAAGGATTTTGCGATAAACACTGGTTTAAGGACAGCGGCATTTGTGGTTACTGCAAAATGAAGCGTGAGGGATATAACGAAAATGTCGCTTAAGACACTCGCTCCAAAACAATTAACGATCATAGATCTTATCGATAGAATTTTGGACAAAGGAGTCGTAATAAATGGCGACATTACAATATCTATTGTAGGTGTAGATTTACTTTCTTTAAAAATTAATCTTGTAATCGCTTCAGTTGAAACTGCAAAACGATACGGAATGAAACTTCCTTGGGAAAAATGGGACAAAGGGATGACAAAGCGATCAGAGACAAAAAATATTAGGAGATAATCTTGTTGGGAAATCTTTCTAAAAATAATAAAACAGAGATGGTAAGTGTTGAAAAAATAAACCTAGACGGGCAAAAGTTACAGAATGGGCTTGGAAAGCTTGTATTAACTCTTGTCGAAATACTTCGTCAGATTCTTGAAAGACAGGCACGACGAAGAATTGAATCAGGCACTCTGACAAGCGAAGAGATAGAGAGACTAGGGCTTGCTTTTATGCAAACCAGACAAAAAATAATAGAGGTTTCCAAAGTGTTTGGATGTAGTGCAGAAGAACTTGATCTTAATCTTGGTTCACTAATAAAATCTGGAAATGCCTCTTTGGACAAGATTTCAATTGTAGATGTAGTTGACAAATTGCTAGACAAGGGAGTAATGGTTACAGGCCAGGTAACAATTTCTGTTGCTGATGTGGATTTAATAGCATTAGACCTTCTTGCAACACTTTCTTCAATACCTTCAAAGAAAAATAAATCAGTAAAAACTATCGATATGGTTAGCAATGATTAAGGGAAGATATGTTTACTGCATATTAGAAGGGGAAAAAAAGTCAGATATTGGAAATATAGGATTATTCGATACTAGTGTGTATACAATAGGCCATAAGGACCTTAATGCAATAGTAAGTGTAATACCATTCAAAGAAACAGAAGCAAATGTAGACAACATTGTAGCTCATCAGAGAGTTGTCGAAGCGTCAAGAAAAATAGGGACCACGTTACCGGTAAGATTTGGGGTAATCATAAAGACCGAAGATGGAGTAAAAAATTTACTTGTAAAATCATACAAAGATTTCAGATCAAAAATAACCAAACTCAAAGATAAAGACGAATTTGGCGTCAGGGTAATTGTTGACAAAAACAATACAGAAAAAATCAAACACTCTATGCATAACAACTCTGATGAAATTAAAAAAATTAAAAAAGAAATGTCCAGTGTAGGCGATGGTACGGCATATTTTCTTAAAATGAAGATAGATGAGGCAATCAAAAATGAGAAATTAAAAAAAATTGATACTATGGTGGGGGAGATTCATAACTATCTTACAATTTCAGCTGATGACAGTAAATTATTAAAAACTGACATAGACCAAGTCATCTTGAACGCTTCCTATTTGATAAAGAAAAAGGATCATGACAGTTTCAATTTAAAATTGAAAAAACTACAAGAAAAATACAAGAATGACGGTCTAACATTTCATCTAAGTGGACCATGGGCGCCATATTCATTTTGTTGAGGTGAAAGCTGATTTTCATAACATACCTCATAGTAAAATTAACTCTTGATACAATTTTAAAAGAATGTAATCGTATTGCAACAGAACAAATTTCACAAGAACATATACGATTAATAAAATCAAGACTAATGCAATTAAATTTAGAATATCAAAGAGGCGCCATAGATGAGGAAACATATCACAAAAATGAATCTGAAATTTTGAAAGATTTGAACAGCATATTAGAACAGAGGAAAGGGGTTTAATTGAATCATCCAAAACTAGCAGATAGAGTAATCCAGCATGAGCAACAGGTAACAAGTATTCAGAATCATATCAGGGAGCAAGTAGAAGGCATACGACTTAGAACCTTTGCTGCAAGAGAAGAGATGTTAGAAAAAAGAAGTAAAAAAATCGAACAAGTAAGAGAAAAGCTAAGAGAAACTACCAGAATCATCCAAACTAAACATGATGTGATAAGAAATAGACTAAACCAGGAGTCAATTCACAGGGAGGCAAACATACGAGTCAACAGGGGTCTTGAAGCGCTTGAAAAATTTATTCAAATTTTGAGAGAAACCAACTTGGAAGAAGAAATGCTCAAAAAAGCTATACAGGATCCAATAATATTTAGTTCTGCTGAATCTGAAGCACGAAAAATCATAACGTCTGATTTTTTCAAATCTATCCAAAAACAACTCATAATGCAGACTGAATTCATAAATATCGCAGCCCATGAATTGCGCACTCCAATCATGCCCATCTTGGTAAATATAGAATTATTACAATCCGAGATTGGTAGTGATAGAGAAGAGATAAAAGCTATCATACGAAACGCAAAAAGACTACAACACCTCACAGAAAACATACTTAGTGTCTCAAGAATTGAAAGTAAGACATTAAAACTAAACAAAGAGGTATTTGAAATCAATGATGTGTTATCGTTTGCCATAAGAGATGCAAATACTCAGATTGAAAATGATAATGTCAACATAAAACATAAAGCTCTCAATAACAAAATACATTTAGAAGCTGATAGAGATAGAATAATGCAAGTCATTTCTAATCTGCTCCATAATGCGATCAAGTTTACTAGTAATGGTACGATTCTGATTACTTCAAAAAAAGCTGGAAATGACATAATTGTAAGTATTCATGATAATGGTAATGGCATTGATCCACAAATACTGCCAATTTTATTTTCAAAGTTTGTAACAAAATCATACAAAGGAACTGGATTAGGACTGTACATATGTAAAAACATCATAGAGTCACATGGTGGAAGAATATGGGCAGAAAATAATAATGATAAGAATGGAGCCACGTTCTCTTTTAGTCTGCCTGCAACTTAGAGATTTTTCAAGTTTGTTACATGATTCTATAAATTGTTATGTTAATGATATGTTCAAAGGCGAGATCAAACAATTGATCCCTATTTGTGTACAAATTTCTTGAAAACAGTTACGTGTCTATGCCCTAATTTCAATATCATTGGTTCCTTATGATGATGATCCTTTTTCTCATAACCTTGCTTATCTAATTCTTCAACTATTTTATCAAAATACGGAGGTAATGAAGTAAAAGGATTTGGTAAAGTACCATTTGTTATAAACAAATAGCCTACCTTATGAGAAATTCTCTTGATAGATGAATCGTTTATATCGTTAACACCGTAGGAGATAATCGAAATGTTGCTTTTGTGGAAGTTTGTATACCATTCTTCAAGTGATAAAAAACTCGGCAGCCCTCGAGCTTCATAAATTACCAAGTTATCAACTGTACCCATATAACTTGACAGTGTGTCTATTCCAGGATTTCCTACCGTAAAAGTAAACCCTAATGACTTGGCATATGAAGTTAGATTTGCATAATAATTTTCTTTGCCAGGTATGTTTGCCATTTCATCAAAAAAAATGCCATCTATATTTGGATAACAATTTTTCCAACTATCAACGTCGGTAATTATGTCATTATGATTCCGTGCAGTGTAATTTGTAGATACATATCCCA